>Ga0233426_10000071_pt1 | contig 107968 bp, 95 predicted proteins | sample SI_118_April2016_6_FD_179875 | JGI IMG/M metagenome (GOLD analysis project Ga0233426, IMG submission 179875) | Seawater microbial communities from Saanich Inlet, British Columbia, Canada - SI_118_April2016_10_MG | ecosystem: Environmental > Aquatic > Marine > Inlet | place: Canada: British...
ATGGGGCTCACCTCTTTCCATCCCGAACAGAGAAGTTAAGCCCATTAGCGCCGATGGTACTACACTTGTGGAAGAGTAGGTCACCGCCTTTTTTGAGAATCCCTAACAGAAATGTTAGGGATTTTTTGTTTTATTGAAAGTTGTAAGGAGTAGATACTTTTACAAACGCTTTAATTTGTTGATTTGAATTAGCTGTGTATTGCTGATTGTAATTTTTTTCTTAATTTAGTGATGCCTTAAACCAAATCTAAATCACTATGATTATTTCAACAACAGAACACATTCCCAAAAAAAAAACAACTAAAATACTCGGCATTGCTAGAGGAAGTACTGTTAGAGCACGTAGCATTGGTAGAGATATATTTGCAGGTCTCAAAAACATCATTGGTGGCGAAATTGAAGAATATACCAAATTGCAGGCACAGTCTCGTGAGCAGGCTATGCAGAGAATGGTCACTGATGCTGAGCAATTAGGAGCTGATGCTATAGTAAACGTCCGCCTTACGACCTCCATGGTTATGCAAGGGGCTTAAGAAATTTTAGCTTACGGAACTGCAGTCAAATTGTCTTAATATGGAAGATTTATCTATTTTAAGTTTTGAAGGTCTATTTTTCGGGGCTTGTTTTGTTATTTTGATCTATCTCTTCCTGAGAAGAATTAATATTAAAAAGTCTGAGAATTTTGAAGATCGTGATAACTAATTAATACTACCAATGAGTAAGTCAGTTGTAAAAACCGGAAAATCCGTTAATTGTCAAAATTGTGATATGCGTTTCAAAGGACATTACTGTCCTAACTGTGGACAACAATTCAAAGAATTTCAAAAACCATTTAAGTTTTTAATATTTGATTTAGATGCCAACGTTATTTCTTTTGATACACGTTTATTACGCTCTTTAAGAGCTCTTTTCACACGACCCGGTATTTATGCACTGTCATCAGAGTTCGCAGAAAATTGAATATAGAAAAGTCAATTTCGGAGAAGGACCATCCATAGAATACACATCGGACTTTGAAAGAAATAAGGATGAATTGTAAAATTAGGTTTTTGTAGGTAGATAAGCGGCAGTTTTTTTTCATGTGTTAGGTTCGGTTTATGATATGGGGGAGATAGGTTATTGCTAAAATTATTATGAATGTAAAGGCTGCAAAGGTCACTGCACCTGCTGAAATATCTTTAATAAATCCTATTTTAGGGTGATTTTCTTTGTGTACAAAATCAGCTAATTTTTCAACGGCTGTATTCATGCCCTCTATCCCTAAAACCAAGCCCATAGCAAGCGTTTGGTTGATCCAGTCTTGCTTAGAAATACCAACTAGAAACCCAACCAAAATTGTTAAAGAGAAGATGATGGTTTGAGCCATAATACTATGTTCCGTTTTTAATAATAAATACGAACCTTTGAACGCATATTTAAAACTTTTAAGCCTCCCTTTTATAAATAAGATCATTCTATTCTGTGTTTTTTTATGTTACTATTGGGTAATGATATCCAAAATTATTGATTTCAATTGCATGGAAAAAATGTATCCTTCAATAAAGTTACATATTTGATTTTTTATATTCTACTTTTTTTAATTTTATTTCTAACATTAATGATTCACTAGTCATCCAAAATTATTTAAATTACTCAAAAAAGTAATAGTTTTATTCATAGCTATCTTTTGTAATAAAATCTAAAATAGTATATCAGGTTTTTATAGGTTTTGAAGAATTAGATTTGAGGTCTAAGTCCGTTATAAATATAATAAAAAAAAATTATTTTCGCCCAAAAAGGCTGTCCATAATAGTACGGATACCTTTAAAACCAAAGAAAATTGCGGTCCCACAAATCAGAACCCCTGCAATCACCAAAGGGATAAAAAGTGGTTTTTCGGGATTGGAAAGTCCCGCATGCAGAATGAACGGTCCTAAAAATGCTAAAAACAGGGTGATCCCCATTGTTTTGAGTCCATCGACTAATAGGTTTCTATTGGTTCTAGGTGTTTCCATCTGTATAGTTTTTTAGTGCGTTACGTACATTTTTATGAGTGTCTAACAAGCGTTGTGCCTCCTCTTTAGAAATATTCAATTGGTCCATTAACATTTTGACGCCACGGGCTACCAGTTTATCATTGTTTAGTTGCATGTCCACCATTTTATTGCCTTTTACCTTTCCAAGCTGAACCATTGTGGTAGTTGTAATCATATTCAATACCAGTTTTTGTCCGGTTCCAGCTTTCATGCGCGAACTGCCTGTGAGTACTTCTGGACCCACAACGACTTCAATTGGGTAATCCGACACTTGGGCTAAGGGACTGCCTTGGTTGCACGTAATGCACCCCGTTGTAATATTTGCTTGCTGACACGCTTTCAGTGCCCCAATAACATAGGGCGTTGTGCCAGAAGCAGCTATCCCAACCACAACATCGTTTGTGGAAACGCTATATGTTTGTAAATCTCTCCAGCCTTGTTGGGTATCATCTTCGGCAAATTCAACCGCCGTACGGATGGCACTGTCACCACCAGCAATGAGTCCAATCACCATTTCATGTGGCACGCCAAAAGTAGGAGGGCACTCAGAAGCATCTAAAATCCCGAGGCGTCCACTCGTACCTGCTCCTAAATAAAACAGACGTCCGCCTTTTTGAAGGTTTTTAACAATCTGTGCTACTAAAGCTTCAATTTGTGGAACCACTGTGGCTACCGCAGACGGAACACTCTGATCTTCTTGATTGATTACGTTTAAAACATCCTTAATAGACATTTTTTCAAGATGGTTATAATGCGAATCCTGTTCGGTGGTTTTTGTGAAAGTCATACACAAAAATAGAATTTTTGAAACACTTTTGTACTATTCCAAAATTAAACTCGCACTATAAGTTTCAGAAAGTCTAAAATACCCCATTGGATAATGCTCTGGATTGCTTAGGTTTGAAAGGTTGCCGCGTACTGTGGAAGGAGTGGTGCTAAAAGGATTTCCACCATCTTCAGTTTGGTCAATCAAAATAGTCATAAAATTAAAATGACGTTCGTCAATCCCCATGATTTTTACAAGTGCGACATCCCCCGCTTCTAAATCTTCATAGAAATGCGAAAAGGTAAACAAATTTCCTTGGTAGAATTCATCTTTGGTTGCTAAATACTTTTGATTACCAAAATCAAATAAATAAAAATCATCGCGTTCAGCACTGTCGGTATAGGAAATTAAAACCTCTTTTTCATTACCTTCAAAAAGTGTATTATCTCCTTGTTCTAAGTTTTCAATGGGCACGGCATGCATCAGTTGCTCTATCGACGAATCATAGGTTTCATTTTCATATACCACGCGTAGCTTGTAATCTGTGTCAAAACTCGGAGTAAAGTCCATTCTATAATCTTCTAGAGTCGCATCGTACACAAAATTAAGTGTTTGGTTGTTTGTGAGATCCATCAATTGTACGCTAGCATTAGATACAACAGGATTTTCCTCTTGGTAAAAACTACCAGATAAACTCAGCTTTACTACTTGAGTTAAAGTTTCATTGGGCGTCATTAGTAGTGAGGCATCAATGGCAAGGCGAGGTGTTTCTGTAGGTAGATCCAGTTGAACGACTTCTTCGCATGCGGTATTCAGGAATCCAAGACCAATCAATAGTATGAGTTGTTTTAGGTGTTTCATAGCACTAGAATTTAAAGTTATAAGAAATGGCTCCCACGGCGCCAAAAAGGGATAATTTGACCGCTTCATTTTGACCGGTCACTTCATTCTCTCTAAAATTTAACGATTGGGTATTTTTACGATTATACAGGTTGTAAATACTAAAAACCCATTCGCTTTGCCATCCTTTTTGTTTGTTTGGTTTGGGGGTGTAAGTCCCAGAAATATCAAAACGATGGTAGGCATCTAAACGACTAGAGTTTCGAGCTTCAAATGTTGGAACGACCAAGCCATTATAATTGTATTGCCCATTAGGGTAGGTCGTTGGTTGTCCAGTCTGAAATATAAAATTAGCACTCAATCTCCATTTTTCAGTCAAATCATAGGTAGATGTGATAGATATGTCGTGTGTTTTATCATAGGGAGTGTTATACCAATTTCCGTTATTGATACCCGGCTCAGAAGCGTTTTGTCCCTCTGTTTGTTGTTCAGATTTTGAAAGCGTGTAAGCAAACCATCCTTTAAAACGGCCTTTGTTTTTGCGGAACAAAAGCTCCAATCCATATGCTCTTGAACGACCATTAAGCAATACTTGTTCAATAGCATTGTTGGCAATTAAATTAGCACCATCAATATAATCGATTCGGTTTTTAATGGTTTTATAAAAACTTTCTACTTCTAACGAATAGACCTCATAATTTTTAAAATATCCAACAGCTATTTGATCCAGGATTTGTGGCTGGATAAATTTCCCACTTGGCGTCCATACATCCAAGGGAGCTGGAGAACTGGTATTGGATAACAAATGTAAATACTGCGTCATTCGGTTGTAGCTAGCCTTAAGGGAAGTATCGTCATTAAGTTGGTAGGAGAGTGCCAAACGAGGTTCTAAATTCATAAAAGATTTTTCCACTTTTCCTTGACTACCACTTTCAGATCCAATAGGATCTATTTTCTCGTAAAGTTGTAAGTCAGAATTAAACCCAACGGCTTTGTCATTTTCATATACATTTAGTTGGTCTTGCCCCAATCGTAAAAATGAGCTCAGTCGTACACCGTAGCTTAGTGCCAAACGCTCTGTGAGTTGCTGGTTTACATCGATATAAACAGCATTTTCAAATGCAAATTTGTTGGTAAGTGCTTTTCTATTAATACCTGAGTCTGGACCATTAGGACTTATAACTCCCGGATTGAAGCTATAATAAGTACTGTGAAGCCCATACTCTAGTTTATAGCGGTCATTAATGTATTGTTTAAAATCGTATTTGATATTCATATTTTGAATTCCTGAATTCCATTCGAAGCCTACAAAATTCAAATTCAATCCATAATAATAGTCGGAGTAAATAAGTGATAAATTAGAAAACAGTTGTTCCGAAAATAAATGATTCCATCTAAAATTTACAACGGTATTGCCATAAGTGTTTTCAAAACTATCTGATATACTAAACACATCTCTTCCAAAATATCCAGAGAGGTATATGTTGTTTTTTGGATTCAATTTATAACTTATCTTGGTATTCAAATCATAGAAATACGCAATATTGTCAATGTCAAACAACGGTAAAAATAAATGTGCATATGTGGCACGACCACCCAATAAAAATGAACCCGAACCCTTGTTTAAGGGACCTTCAAGGAGCAGGCGACTTGCGACAATTCCAATCCCTCCGTTTGCTTGAAATTTATTTTTATTCCCCTCTTTTTGATAGATATCTAAAACAGAGGCAACGCGTCCGCCGTACTTGGCAGGAATTCCTCCCTTATATAATTTTAAATTTTTAATCGCATCAGGATTAAAAACAGAAAATAATCCAAATAAATGTGAGGAGTTAAAAATCGTTGCTTCATCCAATAATATTAAATTTTGGTCAACCGCACCCCCACGAACATTGAACCCTGCAGCGCCTTCACCACCACTAGAAACCCCAGGTAATAGCGTGATCGCTTTTATGACATCCGCTTCGCCAAAGACCACTGGTATTTGTTTGATAGTGGAAGCAGTTAACGAATTCACACTCATTTGAGGTGTTTTGATGTCAATAGCTTCAATATCCGTTTCAATTACAATTTCGTCCAAAGCTTCTACAGAATCTGTCAGTGTAAAATTTCGAGAAATATTCCGATCAAGTATGATAGTTTCTCTTATGGTTGAGTAACCAATTGTACTAATTGTGACTTCGTAAGTCCCTTCGTTTAGTGTGATGGAGTAGAAGCCGTATTCGTTAGAAATAGTCCCTGTTTTGAGGTCTAAAATAAGGATGTTGGCACCAATCAAGGTTTCTTGTCCTTCTGCTTCAAAAATAGACCCACTAAGAGTGTATTTTTCTTGTGAATATCCTAACAAATTAAGTCCTATAAAAAAGAGAAAAAAGAGCCGTTTCATTGGTTGAAATTTTAGAGGACAAATTTAAAATAAAAAGCACCTCAAAGAGGTGCTTTTAACAAAATATTCTGATAGAATTCTACGAACCTATGATTTGATTTAGTGTTGCACTAGGACGCATAGCGGTGTCTGTTTTCTCTGAATTTGGAAGGTAATAACCATCAGTTTCAATCGCATGTCCTTGGATACTTATTAACTCATTTACAATCGTTTTTTCATTTTCTAAAAGGGATGAGGCAACAGATGTAAATTCTGCTTTCAATTCGGAGTCCTTTGTTTGAGCTGCCAACGCTTCTGCCCAATACAGAGTAAGATAAAAATGACTACCTCTGTTGTCGAGCTCATTTACACGCCTCGATGGAGATTTCTTTTCATCCAAAAACTTTTCTGTAGCAGCATCTAAGGCTTCTCCAAGAATTGCTGCTTTTGGGTTTGAGTTGACTTGACTAAAATGCTCTAGAGAAACGGCTAAGGCCAAAAACTCTCCTAATGAATCCCAACGTAAGTGGTTTTCATGCGTGAATTGTTCTACGTGTTTTGGAGCGGAACCACCGGCTCCTGTTTCAAATAAACCACCCCCATTCATCAATGGTACAATCGATAGCATTTTAGCACTCGTTCCAACTTCAAGAATTGGAAATAAATCTGTCAAATAATCTCTCAAAACATTTCCAGAAACTGAAATCGTATCCAGTCCTTGTTTCAATCTTGAAAGCGTATAATGAGTGGCTTCTATAGGGGCTAAAATCTGAAGATCCAGTCCGTTAGTATCGTGATCTTTCAGGTAAGTATTTACTTTTTTGATGAGTTCGCTATCGTGTGAGCGTTTGGCATCTAACCAGAATATAGCTGGTAATTGAGAAGCTTTGGCACGTGTAACGGCTAACTTCACCCAGTCTTGAACCGGCGCATCTTTTACCTGACACATACGCCAGATATCACCCGCTTCAACGGGATGCGAAATTAAAATACTTCCATCCGCATCAATGACATCGACACGACCATTGGATTGAATTTCAAAAGTTTTATCATGCGAGCCATATTCTTCAGCTTTTTGAGCCATAAGTCCCACATTTGGAACCGTTCCCATTGTAGTGGGGTCAAAAGCACCATGTTCTTTACAAAAATCAATGGTAGCCGTATAAATTCCAGCATAACTGCTATCTGGAATAACCGCCTTGGTATCTTGTGCGTTTCCTTTTGCATTCCACATTTGCCCTGACGTTCGAATCATGGCTGGCATAGAAGCATCGATGATTACATCGCTAGGAACGTGTAAGTTAGTAATGCCTTTATCCGAATTGACCATCGCTAAATCAGGCCCATTGGTAATCGCATTTGCAAAGTCAGTTTCAATTTCCTGACGTTTTTCAGCAGATAATCCAGCGACTTTTTCTAATATATTTCCATACCCATTATTAGCATCAACGCCAATTGCATCGAAAGTTGTTTGGTGTTTTTCAAATACATCTGCAAAAAACAAACGTACTGCATGTCCAAAAATAATAGGATCACTGACTTTCATCATTGTTGCTTTCATGTGAAGCGAAAACAAGACTCCATTGGCCTTAGCATCTTTAATTTCAGCAGTTAAAAACGTTTTTAATGCTTTGACACTCATCACTGTTGCATCAATAATTTCGCCTTCTAAAAGCGCAATATTTGATTTTAACGAGGTAGTTTGATTATTTGTGTCAGTATGAACAATGCTTACTTTTGTAGCAGTTGTCACAGTGATTGATTTTTCATTATGAGCAAAATCGCCATCAGCCATTGTGGCAACATGAGTTTTTGATTCTGCCGTCCAAGGTCCCATACTATGTGGGTTTTTCTTTGCGTAGTTTTTTACAGCTTTCGGCGCACGGCGGTCTGAATTCCCTTCTCTCAAAACTGGGTTAACTGCACTTCCTTTGATTTTATCGTAACGCGATTTAATAGATTTTTCTTCCTCACTTTGCGGGGTATCTGGGTAGTTTGGAATCGCAAATCCTTTGGATTGTAATTCGCTGATTGCCGCTTTGAGTTGAGGTATAGACGCACTAATGTTAGGAAGTTTTATGATGTTAGCTTCAGGCTTGGTTACTAATTTACCAAGTTCTGCTAGGGCATCTTCAACCTGTTGGTCATCAGATAAAAACTCAGTAAAGGTTGAAAGAATTCGAGCTGCTAACGAAATATCTTTTGTTTCGATTTCAATGCCTGAACTTCCGACAAAAGATTTAACAATAGGTAAAAATGACCTCGTTGCTAGTGCAGGTGCTTCGTCGGTGATAGTATAAATGATGTTGGCCATAATGGGCGAATAAAGTTTAGTTTATCTTCAATAAAAATACGTCTTGCCTTACATGAATTAAGGCGTGCAAATATATGAAATTGCAATGATTTTATAGAGCAATTTAATTCGAAAAATCAGCGATAAATATAATATTGTTAGTTTTAAAATTTAGGAGTCATTTTGGAATAAAAATAAGGCAAAAAAAAAGCTCTAAATAAATAGAGCTTTTTTGAGAGTTTAAAATAAAAATCTGACTAACGTCTTCTTTCTTTAATTCTGGCTTTTTTACCAGTAAGTTCTCTAAAGTAAAAGATACGAGCTCTTCTTACTTTACCACGTTTGTTGACTTCAATTTTCTGTAAGGCTGGTAAGTTTACAGGGAAAATACGCTCAACACCAATAGTGCCAGACATTTTTCTGATTGTAAATGTTTCAGAACTTCCTGAGCCTCTTCTTTGAAGAACAACGCCTCGGTAGAACTGTGTACGTACTTTTTCACCTTCTCTAATTTCGTAATAAACAGTGATGGTATCACCAGCTGCAAATTCTGGAAAGTCTTTTTTTGCTACAAATTCGTCTTGTACAAATTTAATTAAGGATTCCATGTTTATGGTTTTTTAAATATTTATTCGAAACAACATTCACGATGATCGCCAGAGGTTAACTCGAAATTGGCTGCAAATATAAGTAAAAAGTAAAACTTAGAAACTTTATTACAGAAAAATTTTAGGGACGTAAGTTTTTTTAATCTTCCAATAAATCGGGCCGACGTTTCTTGGTGCGTTCAAGTGCTTGTTCTTCACGCCATTTTTCTATTTTCGGAAAATTACCACTGACCAAAAGTTCAGGAACCTTCCATCCCTTATAATCTCTTGGTTTTGTGTAAATTGGGGGTGCTAATAATCCATCTTGAAACGAATCGGTTAGCGCTGAAGTTTCATTCCCTAAAACGCCAGGGATGAGACGGATAATGGAATCGCAGAGGACAGCAGCTCCCAATTCTCCACCAGAGAGAACATAGTCCCCAATAGAAATTTCTTTGGTTATAAATTGATCGCGTACACGTTGATCAACTCCTTTATAATGTCCACAAAGCATTATTAAGTTACCTTTCATAGACAGTTGATTGGCAATACCTTGATTAAGTGTTTCTCCATCGGGAGTCATGTAAATGACTTCATCATAATCACGTTCCGATTTTAATTGAGATATACATTTGTCAATCGGTTCTATCATCATCACCATTCCAGCGCCACCCCCAAATTGAGTATCATCTATGGATTTGTACTTGTCAGAAGTATAATCTCGTAAATTATGAAAATGAACACTTACCAAGCCTGCATCAATAGCACGCTTTAGAATAGAGGCCTCAAATGGGCTTTTCAATAATTCGGGTAAAACAGTAATGATGTCTATACGCATCTGCTAAATTTAAAGCGCAAAGATAACGAATTGAAAATTCTAATAATAAGTGAATCGTCTTACTTTGGCAATGTATTTGGCTAAGCGCACCACTTGATGGCTGTATCCAAATTCATTATCATACCATATATATAGAATTATATTTTTTCCATTAGGACTCACAATAGTTGCTTTACTGTCATAAATGGCGGGTGCGGTACTGCCTACTATATCACTGGAAACAAGTTCATCGTTGAATTCATATTTGATTTGTTCTACTAATGCGCCTGTAAGTGCGGCCGATTTAATTAGTGTATTGATCCTTTTTAAGGTGGTTTTCTTTTTAATCTCAAGATTTAGAATGGCCAAACTTCCATTTGGAACCGGCACTCGAATGGCATTAGAAGTGAGTTTGTTCTCTAACGAAGGAAGAGCTTTGCTGACTGCTTTTCCTGCCCCAGTTTCAGTAATGACCATATTAAGTGCTGCGGCGCGTCCTCTTCGGTATTTAGAATGCATATTATCAACTAAATTCTGATCATTTGTATAGGCATGTATTGTTTCGAGATGGCCATGAACCACTCCTAAGGAGTCTTCAATAACTTTCAAAATAGGGGTAATGGCATTTGTTGTACAGGACGCAGCAGAAAAAATATCAACACTTTCAGGAGCATGCTCCAAATGATTCACTCCATGTACAATATTTGGAATGCCTTTTCCGGGTGCAGTTAATAATATTTTTTGTGATCCCTTAGCACTTAAATGTCTTTGAAGTGCTTCTTGATCTCTAAAAGCTCCCGTATTGTCAATAATTAGAGCCTCATTTATGCCATAAGTTGTGTAGTCAATCTCTTCAGGTTTTGTAGCGGATATAATGTAAACGGTCATGCCATTTATAATTAAAGCCTGTAATTTTGTATCCACACGAACCGTCCCGTAAAAGTCACCATGTACAGAGTCGCTTCTAAGCAATGCTGCTCTTTTTTCTAAAATAGTAGGAGTTAGTTTATCGCGAGTTACAATGGCTCGAAGTCGTAATTGACTCCCACTTCCAGATTTCCCCATCAGTTCACGCGCTACCAACCGTCCTATGCGTCCAAACCCATAAAGTACCACATCTTTGGGCTCCAGTTTTGGTTGTTGTTTTGCAGCTTTTAATTTTTTAGATAGAAAGGCTGATATAGAGTGGCTAGAAACCTCTTCTTTATGGTATTCAAAAGTTAATTTTCCAATATCTAATTTAGAAGCTGGGAGGTTTAATAATTTGATGGCTTGTGCCATTTCTACAGAATCAAAAATTGAAATTGGTTTGTTTACAAACTCACCAGCATATTCATGAAGTTTGAGAATCTCACTAACGTTTCGGTCCATAAGTTGGTTTCTAAATAAGACCAATTCAATAGAAAAATCATACCATAAGTCGCTAATGATTTTAATGAGTTCAACAGCTGCTTTTCTGCGGTCTGATTGAAACGCAATTTCGGAATCGTAGGTGGGTTTTAAAGCCATTTATTTGAGTTTTAGAATGTTTTTGCAAAAATAGAAGATTTCAAACGTTTTCGTAACTTTTTTACATAAAAAAAATCCACCACTTAAAAATTAAGTAATGGATTTTAATCAAATGAATATTAGTGTTTTATCTAAAGCGGTACATCACTTTTTCACCATTAGTTTTAACGACAGCAATTCTTAGTACTTTATTGGAATATTTTTCCAGCGCTCTCTGAGCATCATTGACAGAATTTATGTTCTCATCGTTGATTTCGGTAATAAAACTTCCCTCATAAATACCATCTGATTCCCAGCCTTTTCGGTGGGTTTCAGAAAGCTCAGAAAGTTGCAAACCAAAGTCAATATTAAGATTCTGAAGGGCTTCTTTAGAGGCTTCTTCAAGAGTTCCAATAATTGGAATTTCAATCATGGTGAGTTTTTCTAACGTCACAATTAAGCGTTCTATAGTGCCATTTCTTAAAAATTCAACTTGAACTTCATCTTCTGGACTTTTGGTATTTAAAAATCCTTTTAAGTCTGAAAATTTAGAAATTGTAATTCCATCAATGCGTTGAATGATGTCCCCCTTTTGTATGCCAGCTCGATCTGCACCCGTTCCTATTTGTACATCCGTTACATAAAACCCTTCAGTTTGGTCGACTCCAAAATCTTTGGCGTTTTTGCTATTTAGTTCGCCTCCAATCACTCCTAAAATGCCGTTTTGAACATTTCCAAATTCCATAATATCCTCTACGACTTTACGTGCAATATTACTAGGTACTGCAAATGAATAGCCGATGTAGGATCCTGTTTGCGATGAAATGGCGGTATTGATTCCAATCAATTCACCTTTTATATTTACCAAAGCACCCCCTGAGTTTCCAGGATTTACAGCTGCATCTGTTTGTATAAATGACTGTGTGTTTTGTCCCGATAAATCTCTTGATTTTGCACTTATAATTCCAGCTGTTACTGTAGAGGTAAGGTTAAAAGGATTGCCTACAGCCAAGACCCATTCTCCAATTTGAGCGGAGTTGCTATCTCCAAAGGGGGTATAATCTAGAGTTTTATCGGACTCTATTTTTAACAAAGCAATATCAGTATTTGGATCTGTCCCAATGAGTTCGGCATCAAATGTTTTGTTGTCATTGGTGGTAATCTCAATAGATTGTGCCCCTTCAATGACATGGTTGTTAGTAATGATATAGCCATCAGGTGAAATAATAACACCCGAGCCAGTTCCAATTTGTTCACGTTGTTGCGATCTTCCAAAAAATAAATCTTCAAAACTAGTGTAGCCCTTACTAAGTGTTGTGTTTTTTACATGAACTACAGAATGAACGGTTTTATTAGCTGCAGTCGTAAAATCTATATTGGTTCCTCCATCATAATGTTTCTCTAAGTTGACAGGAAACAGGGTGGCTTTAGATTGGTTTTCAACAACTTTCGGAATTTCTGAAGCTTCAAAAAAATGCTTGTAAGCTCCGAGGGTCAGTGCTCCACCCAAAGCTGAAACACATACAAGTGTGAGAAATTTTTTCATGGTGTTTTGATTTAAGTTCATTATTCTAACCCTAAAATTAGTTTTTTATTGAATTCACAATTCAATTTTAACGACGATTTAACAGCTGAATTTACAGTTTAATATTCTTATATTTGTTTTTATATATGAAGCAATTATTTTATAAATACCAAGGAACAGGAAACGATTTTGTGATGATTGACAATCGCAAGGATGTATTTGAAAAACACAATACTGCTTTGATTGCCCATCTGTGTAACCGCCGTACTGGCGTTGGGGCTGATGGTTTGATTCTTTTAGAATCCGAGCCAGGCTATGATTTTAGAATGGTGTATTTTAATGCTGATGGCAACGAAAGTACCATGTGTGGAAATGGTGGACGATGTATAGTTGCCTTTGCTAATTTTTTAGGAATTATTGAGAAAAATACTAAGTTTTTAGCAATTGATGGGCCGCACTTGGCACATATTGATGACGCCTATGTAGAACTGAAGATGCAAGACGTTTCATCCATTTCTTCAAATGATAATTATCATATTCTCGATACAGGTTCTCCACATTATGTATCACTTCAATCTGGTTTACAAGCGATTGACATGAACGTAGAGGGGGCTAAAATTCGACACACTCCACCTTTTGATATTGAGGGTGTTAATGTAAATTTTGCTGAAAAAATAAATGACGATACTTTTTCAATCCGAACGTATGAACGAGGGGTAGAAGGAGAGACTTTGTCTTGTGGTACAGGAGCGACAGCAGTTGCTATTGCAATGTTTCACTCCAATCAAACTACATCAAAATCAATTTCCTTAGAAACACAAGGTGGGGTTTTGAAAGTTAGGTTTAAACCCATTTCATCTTCCTACTCAGATGTGTGGTTATGCGGGCCAACAAAGCAAGTCTTTAAAGGAGATTTAGAATGGTAGCATTAGAAGGAGATTACATCAATCTAAGGGGCTTGGTGCTTCAGGATTTAGCATTTTTATATTCAATAGAGAATGACGAGGCTCTGTGGGAATTAAGTCAAATTCAAACTCCTTTTTCTAAGGATGTATTGCAAAAATATTTAGAAACCGCTCAAAATGATATTAAAAAACTAAAACAATTGCGGTTGGTGATTACGTCTAAAACCAATGAGCCTCTAGGCTTTATTGATCTTTTTGATTTTGATTCTCACAACAAACATGCAGGGGTTAGTATTGTATTGACGGAAGCATATAGAGGGAAAGGATATGGAAAAGATGCCTTGTCCGTATTGATGGATTATAGTTTTAATGAGTTAGGCCTCCATCAGTTGTATAGTAATGTGTTAGAAGATAATAGTGTAAGCATTCGCTTATTTGAATCTTTAGGATTTGAAAAAGTAGGGCTAAAGAAAAGATGGCGGTTCTATAAAGGACGCTACAAAAATGAATATTTATTTCAATTTATAAATCATGTACTTTAAAAAAATAGCACTAGCTATCGTATTACTGGGGTTGGTAGGCGTAGGGATTTTTTCCTACTATATTTATTCAGTGATGTTAGTTCCCAATACTAATTTCAATTCCAAAGAAGCCTATATCTTTGTAAGTTCTGATGCAACCTTTGCTGAAGTTCGCGCCGATTTAGAACCGCTTTTAAAAAATATTGAAACGTTTGAAACATTAGCCAAGCAAAAAAAGTATGTCAATAACATCAAAGCGGGTCGTTTTGTGATAACTAAAGGGATGACTAATAATGACATTATTAACTCTATTCGCAGTCGTAATATACCCATAAAAATAGCATTTAACAATCAGCATTCTTTAGCAGATCTAGCCTCTCGAATATCCGGTCAAATTGAGGCCGATAGTGTCGCCTTGATTACTGCATTTACAGAAAAAGAATTTTTAGAAACGCATAATTTCACAGAAGAAAATGCTCTGGGGATGTATCTCCCGAATAGCTATGAGTTTTTCTGGAATACTTCTGCAAAAACCTTTAGGAAGCGCATGTTAAAAGAGTACAATCGTTTTTGGAATGTGACCCGTTTAGAAAAAGCGAAATCAATTGGTTTGAAGCCTCACGAAGTGTTGGCACTAGCAGCAATTGTTCATGAAGAGTCCAAGCAAGCCTCCGAACAGCCGCGAATAGCGGGAGTTTATATCAATCGTTTAAATAATAATTGGCCTCTGCAGGCTGATCCCACACTCAAATATGCAGCCTATCAGTTGCCAAAGTATAAAAACACCATTATCAGACGTGTTTTGAATGTGCATAAATCGATTAATTCCCCTTTCAATACCTATAAATACAAAGGCTTACCCCCAGGTATGATTGCGATGCCAGATTTGACAGCGATTAAAGCCGTGTTGAATTACGAGAAACACTCGTATTTTTATTTTGCTGCAGATGCTCAAAACCCAGGATTTCACCTTTTTGCTAAAACCTTAAGAGGACACAATCAAAATGCTAAAAAGTACCAATTATATTTGGACCGTCGAGGAGTTCGGGAATAATGTGTATTTATACTGTTTTTAGTTATATTAGTTTTGTATGAAAAAGATTGACATCAAATTAAAGTATTGGTTTTATTTGTTAGTACCTCTGCTAACAGCTGCTTTTTTACTGATTTCATTTTCAATCCAACCAAAAATTAATTACAACGACTATGTGGTCACTTCTAAGCTATTAGATTACACTGTTTATCAAGAAATTCCGACCTTAAAGACTATAAATAAGAATTCTGGAATTTTGTATTTAGGCAACACTTATGTTGCGTTTAAAGAAGCGATTGCATTCAAAGAATCTCAGGGGAACTATAAAGCTATTAACACGCTTGGTTACTTGGGAAAATATCAATTTGGTGTGACAACATTAGATTTATTAGGAATTAAAAACCCAAATTTATTTTTAAAGAACCCAGCTCTACAAGAGAAAGCCTTTTTAGCAAATGCGAAACGAAACAAATGGGTTTTAAGACGTGATATCAAACGGTTTGTTGGTAAAAAAATTGATGGTATTCGTATCACAGAATCGGGTATTTTAGCGGCCGCTCATTTAGCAGGTCCAGGAAACGTAAAGCGCTACTTAAGAAGTTATGGGGCTATAGATTCTGAGGATGCTTACGGCACAGACATTCTATCGTATATGCATAAATTCTCGGGCTATGACACCTCTTTTGTCAAGGCTCAAAAAAAACCAAAAATAAATTTCCCTTAATCTTTTTGAATAATAAAAATAGCGGGTCGTTTGTGGAAATCTAATTTTGAATGTTTCCATTCTTTCGCCGTTTGTGTTTTGATATATTCTGAGGGAAGGGTCAAATCGCAAGCCACACATATTCGTGTTTCTGGATTTAGAATTGCACTTAAGTCTTCTAGAATGCTATTATTTCTATAGGGGGTTTCTATAAATAATTGGGATTGATACTCTTCAAAAGAACGTCTTTCGAGTTGTTTTATTTTAGATTTTCGTTCTGCTTTGTCAATTGGTAAGTAGCCATTAAAAGCAAAATTCTGACCATTCATTCCAGAACTCATCATTGCCAATAATATAGACGAGGGGCCAACCAACGGAATTACTTGAATATTTTGTTTGTGTGCAATTTTAACCACTTCAGCACCCGGATCAGCGACTCCAGGACAGCCTGCATCTGAAAGCAGTCCAACTGAATTACCAGCCAAACATTCGTCTAAAAATGAAGGGATTTCTAAAGGGTCTGTAAACTTGTTTAGACTGTACAGATTCAAACGCGATTGGTCTTTTCCAGAGCTCACAGATTTTATAAACTTTCGAGCTGCTTTTTCATTTTCGACAATGTAAGTATCTATGTTTTCAATGACTTTTTTGATGGAAAGAGGCAAAACTTCTAAAGGGGCGTTATCGCCTAAACCTGTGGGAATTAAGTATAGTTTTCCAGTCATTATTTTAGAAATATTAGTTGTTTTTTAAGCGAACAAATCCCACAAAATGGAGTGTGTAAACGATCAATTCTTAATAAAAAAAATAGTTATTAAATGGATAATTTTTTTGTCAAGTCTTCTACGTATTTTCTAAACTGCTTATCTGTCGTAGAGAGGTTGTTAACCGTTTTGCAAGCGTGTAGAACCGTTGCGTGATCGCGTTTTCCTATTTGAGATCCGATGCTTGCCAACGAAGCTTTGGTAAATTTCTTAGCAAAAAACATAGCTAACTGTCTCGCTTGAACAATATGACGCTTTCGTGTTTTGGATTGAAGAGTATCCACATCCATTTGAAAATAATCCGAAACCACTTTTTGAATGTAGTCGATAGACACTTCTCGTTTGGTGTTTTTGACAAACTTCTCAACGATTTCTTTCGCCAGAGAAAGAGTGATTTCTTTTTTATTGAATGAAGACTGTGCAATCAATGAAATGATAGCCCCTTCCAATTCACGAACATTTGAAGTGATGTGTTTGGCTAAATATTCAATGATTTCTTCTGGCATTTCAACGCCATCTCTGTATAGTTTATTTTTAACAATAGATACACGTGTTTCAAAATCAGGATTTTGAAGTTCTGCAGATAATCCCCATTTGAATCGAGATAATAAACGTTGCTCAATATCTTGCATGTCCACAGGTGCTTTGTCACTTGTTAAAATAACCTGTTTCCCGTTTTGATGTAAGTGGTTGAAAATATGAAAGAATACATCTTGTGTTCCGGATTTTCCAGATAAAAACTGAACATCATCAATAATTAACACATCTATAATTTGGTAGAAGTGAATGAAATCATTTCGATTGTTCTTCTTAACAGACTCTATGTATTGTTGTGTAAATTTTTCAGCAGAGATGTATAACACCGTTTTTTCGGGATATTTATCTTTAATATCAACCCCTATTGCGTGTGCTAAGTGTGTTTTTCCTAAGCCAACCCCTCCAAATATAAGCAAGGGATTAAAGGAAGTACCTCCAGGTTTGTTTGCCACAGCAATACTTGCGTTACGCGCCAACCTGTTTGAGTCGCCTTCTAAAAAGTTATCAAAAGTATAGGTTGGATTTAATTGAGATTCAATCTTAACGTTTCTGATTCCTGGAATTACAAATGGATTTTTTAATTCAGGATTTATATTTTTTAGAGGAATATCCACACGTTGCGAATAGACCGCCGAACGGTTTGAACTTGGAATTTTTTCTGTAAAGGGCTGTTTGTTGCCATATGTATTTTCCATTTTGATGATGTACACCAATTTGGCATTCACACCAAGCTCTTTGGTAAGGGCAACTTTTAAAATTTTAACATAATGTTCTTCAAGCCACTCATAGAAGAATTTACTAGGAACTTGAATACTAAGTGCATGATCGTCCAATTTCACAGCTACAATAGGTTCAAACCAAGTTTTATAGGCTTGCGGCTGAATGTTGTCTTTTATAAAGTTTAGACAGTTTTCCCAGACCGATTGCGCAGTGTTATTCATGTTGTTAGTTAGTTAGTTTTTTAGTTGATTGAAAACAACGAAAATTTAGGGGAGTGCTTGTCGTTATTTTACAGTACAAATATGTGAACAAATTATCATAAAAAAAAATCAAATTCAATTGATTATTTAATAATTTTTCCTCATGTTTAATTTTTATAAATATACAAATTTTAATATATGAACAGACATCAAACAAAGATTAAGGTAAGATACGCAGAAACCGATCAAATGGGGGTTGTGTACCATGGTAATTATGCTCAGTATCTGGAAATTGGCCGTCTGGAGTGGCTAACTGCATTGGGGATTTCTTACAAAGAGATGGAGGAAAACGAAGTGATGTTGCCTGTCGTATCCTTGAATGTAAACTACAAAAAACCAGCATGTTACGATGATGTTTTAACGATAACCACAACCCTAGTCAAGCAGCCAACTGCTTCGATTGAATTTGATTACGAAATTCATAATTCTAGCGGTGATTTACTGACAACAGCCAATACTAAATTGGTATTTGTTAACATGAAGTCTAATAATCCGATGCGTTGTCCGGCCTATATTTTAGATAAACTGCATATTTAATCGTTTAAAATTTCAACTTTAATTTTATGAAAGGGCTCAAATGCCGTTTGAAGGCTTTTTTTGACACTTTTTTTGACCAAAATTTCCACTTCACATTCCATTTCTAGCCGCTGAGATTTTAAAATCAATTGGTGTTTTTTGATAATTCGCATCACTTGGCTCAAATCTTTGTATTCAAAGCTAAGTTTGAATGGAATTAAAATATCCAAAGTTTTTAGGTCACTAGCCTCCAAACTTAATTTAGCAGTGGTTTTATAAGCACTTATCAAGCCCCCAACCCCAAGTTTCGTCCCTCCAAAATAACGAACTACCACCACCAGAACATTAGTAACATCAAACGCTTGTAATTGTCCATAAATTGGCAAGCCTGCACTGTTTGAGGGCTCACCATCGTCGGAAGTGCGGTAATAGGGAGTATCAATACCAAATTGGTACGCAAAACAAAAATGACCCGCACTAGAATGTTTTTGTTTAAGGTTTTCTATAATCCCTTTATGATCTTCAACACTCTTTATTGGGAATGCATATCCATAAAACTTACTCCCTTTGTCTTTGTAAAGGACTTCTTCAGAAGGTTTGAGTATGGTTTTATAGGTCATCATTGACATTAGGACTTTGTAAATACAGGGTTGTCAAAGAGGTTAATGATGTCTTCTTTCGCTGGGTTGTTATTCCAAACATGAATGCCAAGTTGTGCTGCAGCCTGTGTATTTTCTTTCGTGTCATCTACAAAAAAACAAGTAGAGGCTTCCAATTTATTTTCTTTCAATACAAATTCATAAATAGAAGCATCGGGTTTGCGAAACTGTATTTCATGGGAAAGATAGAATTGATCAAAACACCTTTTAAAACGCTCGTACCTATATAAAGACATATTTTCAATGACTTGTTCAATATGCAGTGCGTTGGTATTGCTGAGTAAAATAAGTTTGTAATTTTTATTTATGGAAAGGTTTTCTATAAACTCTAAACGATGTTCTGGGAATTCTAAAATAATTGAATTCCATGCTTTTTTAAATTGTGCTGCCGAAATGAATGGGTATTTATCTGTAAATGCACTCACAAAGTTGTCGGTAGGGATCAACCCTTTTTCATACTGCATGGCCGTTTCAAGCATGTCGTCAGTAATAGTGGTCACTCCAAGATTGAACAGCGAGTGTTCAATAGCTGGCTTGTCTAAATTGATAAACACATCCCCGAAATCAAATATAATCGTATCAATCATTTCTAAGGATTTTTAAGCAATCCGAACCAATCCAGGTTTCAGTACTGAGAGTGCCGTTAATTTTAGGGGATTGTATGCCTTCATCTAACTTCAATTCCCCTGTAAATATACGTGCTTCGTCCCAAAGGTTCTCATCGATGAATGCTTGCAGAGTTTTTTGTCCACCTTCAATAATTACCGAATTTATTTGATGTTTGTATAATGCCTTGCAAACTTCTGATGCCAGTGGTTTATCAGAACTGATTTCATCAGCCGTCAATCGGATGGTTTTTGATTCAGAATTAAATATTTGGTAGATTTCTGCTAAGGAATTTTTAAGGTCAATCACAATGCGGATGGGATTGGCTCCTTCTACGTCACGGGTTGTCAAACTTGGATTGTCTTGAATCACTGTATTAGCACCCACTAAGATTGCTTGTTCTTCTGCGCGCCATTGATGTACTAATTGCCTGGAGTGTGTATTGCTAATCCAAACAGGCTTGGTTTCAGATTTAGAAAGAGGGGCGATGTAGCCATAGCTGCTCTCAGCCCATTTTAATATAATATAAGGACGCTTTTTAGTATGGTATGTAAAAAAACGTTTGTGATGTAGTTTACATTCATCCTCCAAGACCCCAACTGTGACTTCACATCCTGCAGCTTTTAGTTTTGCGATGCCTTTACCACATACTTTTTCGTGCTCATCCAGACACCCAATCACCACTCTAGGTATTTTGTGTGTAATGATTAAATCGCTGCAAGGTGGAGTTTTCCCAAAATGGGCACAGGGTTCTAGAGTGACATACAAAGTCGCTTTGGGGAGTAGGCTCACATCTTTTACAGCCTTAATCGCATTTACTTCTGCATGAGCACCTCCATACGGACTCGTATAGCCTTCAGCAATAATTTGATCCTCTACCACAATTACGCAGCCTACCATGGGGTTTGGAGCCGTGGAACCCAAACCTTTTTTGGCAATTTCAATACAACGTGCTATATAATGTTCGTGAGAGATTATAATTTAATTTTTATGATTTCAGTTTTGCTAATAGGATACTTATAAGTAAACCCCATGACTTTAAAATTAATAATACCTTCGTATTTGACGTTTAAGCTGCGTTTTATTACACTGTTTAGAAGTCCTCCCAAAAATCCATCCGGATCTTTATTTAGAAGTTGTATCGGGTCAATTTCAATTTGTAGCGGAACTTTAAAAGTGTCTTTTGCAGGTACTTTGAATTCTTCTGCACGGATAGATCCCATCAAAATATCATTAACAGATACATTGACTCCTTCTGTATTCATGCGGCCTTTGACGGCATTGGGGTTGTTAAACAGCGCTTCCGCTCTTAGGGTTATTTTTTTTGAATTGGCTTCTACAATCTCAATAGTCTCCAATTTAATGAATTCGGGTTTCTGCTTGAGAGCACAACTTGTCGTTAAAAAAAATAAGAAGTATATCGTAAAATTTTTGATCATTTTTTGGCTATTATATGTATCTTCGAACAACAAAAATAGGATTTATTAATCGGTATCCATCACATGCGTATTAGAGAAATTCAATTTAATGATAATTCACAAATCGAAACTGTCATTAAATCCATATTTATAGAACTTCAGCTTCCTTTAACAGGGACCGTTTATGAAGATGTAGAAACCACACAAATGTTTGAATCCTATCAAGAAGAAAAAGCCGTTTATTTTGTAATAGAACACGAAGGTCAAGTCAAAGGAGGGGCAGGGATAAAAGTTTTGGACCGTGAGGATCCGTCCATTTGTGAACTCCAAAAAATGTATATTGCCGCAGATCTTCGTGGAAAAGGATATAGCAAACAACTCTTAGATTGTTGTTTGGAAGCTGCCAAATCAATGGGCTATACGCAGTGTTATTTAGAAACACTTTCGGAACTCAAAACAGCTCAAAAATTATATCACCAATACGGATTTAAATATCTAGAGACTTCCATGGGGAATACAGGACACAGCTCATGTGGCGTTCGAATGATAAAACCTTTATAATGCAGTTAAAATCACTTCAGAATTTTTTTCAAAATGGACTTATAGGCTATTATCCTAAGGAAGAAATTAACGCCTTTTTTTACCGCATTTGCGAACAGCACTTAAACTACAAACGCATTGATGTCAGTCTTAAATCTGAAACACTCATTACCCCTGAAACGTTTGAATATTTTGAAACCCTCATCAGTCGTCTTTTGACTTATGAACCCATTCAATACATCCTTGGAACCACTTCCTTTTTTGGATTGGAATTTAAAGTGGATACAAACGTATTGATCCCGCGTCCAGAGACGGAAGAATTGGTTGCTTGGATTTTGAAAGAAGCAGATTCTAGCCAGCCTCTTAAAATTTTAGATATTGGTACGGGTTCTGGCTGCATTGCGGTGAGCTTGGCAAAACATTTCCCCAATGCAGACGTATATGCTTTGGATGTGAGTCCTGCCGCTTTAGAAATGGCGCAATACAACGGCCAACAAAATGGCGTTCAACTGAATGGGATCCAAGCGAATGTTCTGGAATGGGAAAACACCGAATTGCAATTTGATATTATCGTATCCAATCCGCCGTACGTTCGTGAAAGTGAAAAAGAACGCATGGCACCTAATGTCTTGGAACACGAACCCCATTTGGCACTCTTTGTTGAAAACAACAATCCCTTGGTGTTTTATCAAGCCATCGTAGCATTGAGCAAACAAGCCCTAAAAAAACAAGGGCTGCTCTATTTTGAAATCAATGAATACTTAGGAGAAGAAACAAAAGCGCTTTTTTCTTCGGACGATTTTGAAAACGTTCAGTTAAAGACTGATATTTTTGGAAAAAACAGAATGATGCGCGCCAGCAAACGTTGTTTTTTTGTTACTAAATAGCTGATAAATTCTTCTTAATTCCCTTTAAGATACCACTCATTTTTATATCTTAGTACTGCTAAATATTAAAACTGATTATTTTTTTTGATGGATACAAAAGAACAGATTTTACAACTTCGAAACCAACTGAGTCAACATAATTATAACTATTATGTCTTGGACACACCGTCCATTTCTGACTTTGAGTTTGACACCAAGTTGAAGCAACTCCAAGCCTTAGAAACTGCAAATCCACAGTATTATGATGCCAGCTCTCCAACCTTAAGAGTGGGAGGTGCCGTCACTAAAAACTTTGAAACGATTGTGCATGCACAGCGTATGTACTCTTTAGATAACTCCTATTCTAAAGAAGATTTAATGGATTGGGAAACCCGTTTGCGAAAATTGGTCGATGGTCCCATTCAATATACGTGTGAACTAAAATATGATGGGGCGTCTATAAGTCTGACCTATGAAAATGGGTTGCTAGTACAGGCGTTGACTCGTGGCGATGGTACGCAAGGGGATAATGTCACAGCAAATATTAAAACCATTAAATCAGTCCCCTTAAAATTACGAGGCGATTGTCCAGAAAAATTTGAAATTAGAGGTGAAATAGTACTCCCTTTTGAAGGCTTTAACGCCATGAATGTTGACCGCATCGCCGCAGGGGAGGAACCCTATAAAAACCCACGAAACACAGCTTCAGGAAGTTTAAAATTACAAGACAGTGCTGAGGTTGCCAAACGCCCTTTGGAGTGTTTGTTGTACAGTATTGTAGGGGAAAACACCACCATCAAAACTCAATTCGAAAACCTTGAAACCGCCCGTTCTTGGGGGTTTAAAGTGCCTACAATTGCCAAGCTCACCGATTCCATTGATGGGGTTTTAGAATTTGTCAATTATTGGGATGTGCACCGGCATGAGCTGCCTTACGAAACCGATGGTGTGGTGGTAAAAGTGAACAGTCTATTTCAGCAAGCTGAGTTGGGTTTTACTTCCAAAGCACCGCGTTGGGCGATGGCGTATAAATTCAAAGCAGAGCAAGTGTCCACACGGCTCGAACACATTTCATATCAAGTAGGACGAACGGGAGCTATTACTCCCGTAGCCAACCTTCAACCTGTAGAACTGGCAGGCACGATCGTCAAACGAGCGTCCCTCCACAATGCCGATCAAATTGAAAAATTAGACGTGCGCGTGGGCGATTGGGTGTATGTCGAAAAAGGAGGGGAGATCATACCTAAAATTATGGGGGTCGATTTAGACCGTCGAACTCCTGAAAGTACGCCAACGGTTTATATTTCTTCTTGTCCAGAATGTGACACACCACTGGTTCGAAAAGAAGGAGAGGCACATCATTATTGTCCAAATGATAAGGGGTGTTCGCCACAAATTATTGGACGTATCCAACATTATATTTCTCGAAAAGCCTTGGATATAGAAGGTTTGGGGGGCGAAACTGTGGCTCTATTGGTCAATGAAGGGTTGATCCGTGACTATGCCGATTTATACGAACTTACCACCGATCAGATCATCCACTTGGACCGTATGGCAGAAAAAAGTGCGGACAACTTGGTCAACGGCGTGCAAGCGTCTAAAAATATTCCTTTTGAACGGGTGTTATTTGGACTCGGCATTCGGTATGTAGGGGAAACAGTGGCCAAAAAATTAGCCAAACACTACAAATCTATTGAAGCACTGTCCAAAGCCACTTTGGAAGATTTAGAAACGGTGGATGAAATTGGTATTCGCATTGCTGAAAGTGTGGTGGACTTTTTTAGTACCGAAGCCAATGTTCAAATGGTGGCTCGTTTGATTTTATACGGCCTCCAACTCCAACTGTCTGAAGAAGCCTTGTCCAACCAAACCACCCAGTTAGAAGGCTTGCGGTTTGTGGTGTCTGGGGTGTTTGAAACGGTGTCACGTGACGAGCTGAAAGCCCTCATTGATTCCAATGGCGGAAAAGTGGTGAGTTCTATTTCTGCAAAAACATCCTATGTGGTGGCAGGTACCAATATGGGACCTAGTAAACGCACCAAAGCCGAAACACTCAAAGTGCCCATTATTTCTGAAGAAACGTTTTTGGGGATGTTGGGTTAAAAAAGGGTGGGGTTATTACCCACACGAAAGATTCGTGCGGTAGCTGTGATTCACAATAAGGATTATTCCGTTGTGAAAACATTCAAAGCGGTTCTTACGAATCGCTTTTTCTATGTAAAAATGTTTTGTTAAAGCTTAATTGATAATTTCTTACTTTATTTACAGCGTAAAACTTTCTCTACTCTGGTCAAATTCATTCTGAAGATGCAGACTTGGGGTCTCAATCTCATTCAAACTTAAACTTAATTTTTAAAAATCAAAAAATATAGGACGTCTATTTTTGTAAATAATTGATACTGTTTACCTTAAATAGTCAAACACTAAACAAGACTATAATATAGTACAATAAAAACGTAATTTTTTTTTGCCGGACTTCGTTTTAGGCTCTTTTTAAAAATTGTTTTTTGGCAAGAAATTAGTAAAATTTAAAGATTTAGTTGATATTTTTGTCACATGATAGAAGAACAAGTCATTCTTGTCAATGCACAGGACGAACAAATAGGCACCATGCCAAAAATGGAAGCGCATGAAAAGGCGGTTTTACACCGTGCCTTTTCGGTTTTTATTTTCAATTCTAAAAACGAATTGATGTTGCAACAACGCGCCGCTCATAAATACCATTCGCCTTTATTGTGGACCAATACCTGTTGTTCGCACCAACGTGTGGGCGAATCCAATTTGGAAGCTGGCAGCCGTCGTCTGCAAGAAGAAATGGGCTTTGTAGCTCCGCTCAAAGAAACCACCTCTTTTATTTATAAAGCCCCTTTTGACAATGGGCTCACCGAACACGAATTGGACCATATTATGGTGGGCTATTACGAAGCAGCCCCGGTCATCAACCCCGAGGAAGTCGAAGCTTGGAAATGGATGCCTTTAGAAGCTGTGAAAGCCGATATCCAAATCCAACCCGCACTATACACCGAATGGTTTAAAATCATATTTGAAAAATTTTACGAATACATAAACACGAGCAATGAGAGTCACCGTCAGTAGAAAAGCACATTTTAATTCCGCCCATAGATTGTACCGCCCCGATTGGAGTTTTGAAAAAAACGATGCCATATTTGGGAAATGCAACAACCCTAATTACCACGGGCACAACTACGACCTCACGGTCAGTGTGACCGGAGAGATTGATCCTGAAACAGGCTTTGTGATGGACGTTAAAATCCTGAAAGACTTTATCAAATCGGAGGTCGAAGATGCCTTTGATCATAAAAATTTAAACCTGGACGTGCCCGAGTTTAAAGACTTAAACCCTACCGCCGAAAACATAGTGGTGGTTATTTATGATAAGCTAAAAGCTGTACTTGATGTGGATTTAGATTTGGAAGTTACACTTTACGAAACCGCTCGTAATTTTGTAACGTACTCAGGAAATTAAACCTTATGAATGCCCTTTATCCCTTAAAATTTCAACCCATCCTCAAAGATAAAATTTGGGGAGGTCAAAAACTACAACAGCTTTTAAACAAATCCACCACATCCACCGAAGCCGGCGAAAGCTGGGAGATCAGTGATGTGGAAGGCGATACTTCCGTGGTGGCAAATGGTCCCTTAAAAGGCAGCTCACTAAAAGCCCTCTTAGAGTCTTATACTTCTGACTTGTTGGGGGAGAAGAATTTTCGACAGTTTGGAACAAAATTTCCGTTGCTTATTAAGTTTATAGATGCGAAGCAGGACTTATCGGTTCAGTTACATCCCAACGATCAGCTGGCTAAAGAACGCCACAATAGTTTTGGGAAAACCGAAATGTGGTATGTGGTTCAAGCCGATCCAAAATCCAACCTTATTGTTGGGTTCAATCAGGATATGACCCAAGAGTTGTATCTCAAACATCTAGAAGCTAAGACACTGCAAAGTATTTTAAATTTTGACGCCGTCAAACCAGGGGATACCTATTTTATAGAAGTGGGAAGAATTCATGCCATAGGAGCAGGGGTACTTTTAGCAGAAATTCAACAAACCAGTGATATTACCTACCGTGTGTATGATTGGGATCGTGTGGATTCTGAAGGGAAGGAACGCGAGTTGCACAATGACATTGCGTTGGAAGCTTTTGACTTTGAGATGCCCGATAATTTTAGAGTAAAGTATTCTCTGGATTCCAATACATCCACAGAACTCGTCAGTTGTCCGTATTTTACTACCAACGTACTGGAAGTAAACGCACCCCTACAAAAAGAAAACAATCATGATTCTTTTATGATTTATATGTGTGTAGAAGGTGCTGCAAGCTTGGAAGTCGATGGAGCGGTCACTGAATTTTCAATGGGGGAAACAGTTTTAGTTCCTGCGTGCATCCATAGGTTTTCTATTTCTGCTAATCATGCGAAACTTTTAGAAGTTTATATTGAACTCGTTTAAAGGTTATCAATCGGCTAAGAAATGGCTATTTTTCACCCACTTTTTGTCTTTTTTAACTTCCGTAACAGAGCTATGCAACTAAAAGAAACCATCAATTGGATGAAAAATAATTAATTTTCGCTTCAATTCAAAAAGTTTAAACGAGTTCATTTAAAATTACGTAATTTTGCAAAAACAAAAATTAATATAATGGCTAACGTTAGAAATTTAAAGAAAGATATCAATTACGTATTAGGAGATATCATTGAAGCAGTATACATTTGGGAATATGCCAATACCGATAAAGACACTAAAAAGAGTGAAGCAATAATTGACGAGGCTATTTCTGCTTTTGATGAATTGATTGAGAAGGTAAATGCAAAGAATGTTGACAACCAAAAGGCGCATTTCAAAGGAATCGCTAAAGAACTTGAAGCAAAAGGAACTGCATTAATCGAAAAGATTAACAAGCTCTAAATTACCTAGACTTTATAGTTTTAATATATGCCTCCAGAATAATTCCGTACTTGGAATTGGCAATTTTTGGAGGCAATACTTTGTTTATGGTATCCAAGTACTTCACATTGGCATCATAAATTTCAGAAACCGCCACAAAAGGCGCTACCTCACTGTCTTTATTGTTAATCGCAAAATTGATGCTGTACAAATAACTGCGTTGTACGATTTTGTCCATTTCAACTCGCAGCGAATCGGCGCGTTCTGAATTCCCATCTTTTTGAGCGTTTAATTGTGCTTCAATTAATTCTAGTTTTTGATCTTTAAAACGCCCTATATTTTTATAATAGGATTCCAATAGTTTTTGTTGAACACCGCCTTCAATTTGAGCATCAAACTTGAACCGTTTTAAACTTGTATTTATAGTTGTATGACCCTTATCTGCAAAGAAAGAAATACGTTCGGCATCGACGTCTTTAGACAAACTTAAGAACAAGAGTTCGGCTTCTTTTAAGTCACAGCCCAATACAAAATCAGTTGTGCTTGTCATTTCTAATGAGTCCAAGGTTGTAAACCCATCGTCTTCGACATGTTGAAGGTAAAGTGTTGCTTTTTGAAGGCCTTTAATACTTCCGCTAACGGTTGTGTTTTTAGGGGTTTGTGTACAAGAGGTGATTAGAATTACAAGTAAAAGGTATATGCGGTTGCTCATGGTTGATTTTTATATCTCAAATATAATTATTTCTAAGCAGTTGCAGCCGCTAATTCCATAAGGATTGTACACGCAATGGCAGCAATTGTTCCGATGGCATATCCAAAGACGGCTAAAATGACTCCTACACTGGCTAGAGAAGGATGAAACGCAGATGCTACAATAGGTGCTGAAGCGGCACCACCAACATTAGCTTGACTTCCTACGGCCAAAAAGAAATAGGGCGCTCGAATCAACTTTGCAACGGCAATCAATAGCACCGCATGAATAGTCATCCATACCACACCAATCGCAATCAACCCAGAATTGTCAAAAATCATTGTTAAATCCATTTTCATCCCGATGCTTGCCACTAAGATGTATATAAAAACACTTCCAAATTTACTGGCGCCTGCACCTTCATAATTTTTAGCTTTTGTAAACGAAAGACTCACTGCAACAAGTGTTGAAATACTAATCATCCAAAAGAAGGAAGATCCTAAAAAGGTAAAGATGTTTCTTAGGGTTCCAGATTCAATAGCAGCAACAAACTCACTAAAAAAGGGTGCTAGATAACTCGAAGCTAAGTGTGCAAAACTCACCGTTCCAAATGCAATTCCAATCATGATCATGATATCTGTAAGCGTTGGAGTCCGTTTGACACTTTCAGTGAAGGTAGAAACTTTTTCTTTCAGAGTTTCAATGGCGGTCGTATCGGCTCTTAACCATTTATTGATGCGGTCTGATTTTCCAATTCCAATGAGTAAAAGTGCCATCCAAATATTGGCAACCACAATGTCCACAAACACCATGCCTCCGTATAGTTTTTGATTGTACCCATAAATTTCAAGCATGGCAGTTTGGTTGGCGCCACCGCCAATCCAGCTTCCAGCCAAGGTCGAAAGCCCTCTCCATACGGCATCAGGTCCAACACCACCCACTGTTTCTGGAGAAATCAATGAGATTAATAAGATAGCAATGGGTCCTCCAATAATAATCCCTAAAGTCCCTGTAAAAAACATAATTAGTGCTTTCCATCCCAAGTTAACGACTCCTTTTAGGTCAATACTTAAGGTCATTAATACCAAAGCAGCAGGCAATAGGTAGCGGCTGGCTACATAGTACAGGTTACTGCTGTGTTGCGTAAGTTCGCCACTCGGCGAGACGGTGTCCCAATCCGGGGCAATCCATCCTAAAGTGGTGAATAGGGCTGGAATCATATACGCCATAAACAGGCCGGGAACAATTTTATAAAATTTATGCCAAAAGCCTGTTGGACGTGATTCTGTGTAAAATATCAGAGCAATAGCCGACATGAGTAAGCCAAATACAATGGTGTCGTCTGTGAATAATGGCGTTGTATCTATCATAGTTTTTAGTTTCTAGGACTCAAATATAAATAAAATAACTTTTGGCACGGATTTTGTTTAGTGGTAAATGTATTACATAATCTTTAGTAATATATTTTGGTTGGTTAGTGATTAAAAGCATCATTTTTTAAATGATGCTTTTTCATGTTTGCTTATGAATTGTTTTTTATTGGTTTTATGCAATTAGATCAACTCAGATAGATTTGTGAGAGATTATTCACAATAAGTGTTAAAACCAAAGAGACCTTCTCTCTATTATGTGAATATTAAGTTAAATAATGTTTTACACAGGTTTTGGCACGGAAGTTGAAATCAAGATAAACATATTATTTTGTTAGTAATATTTTGGTTGGTTAGTTAGCTAGAAGCATCATTTCTCAATGGTGCTTTTATCTTTTTTGAATAAAATTAACCATGGCTGTAATCACTTCAGGCATTATGGGATAACTTAATTCATTGTATGATTTTGTGTTTACCAAATCATCGCCATTAATTTCAAATAAGAGGTGGTTCATATTTTCTATAATAACGATCTCAGCATCAGTTTTATGATCTTTGAGGAGTTGGGCTTCTGTAGTGCTCACTTGTAAATCTCTGGTGCCGTTAATGATGAGTACAGGAATTTCTAAAGATTCAATACGTTTTTGTGGGTTGTATTGCATCCAATTACTCATAAATGGCTGAATGTCCAAACTGAATATAGACGCCAATGCTGGAGGAAACTCCGTAGTGGTTTTTCCACTTTTTAAGATTTCTAAGACACGTTTGGTGTCTTCTGTAAAAAAAGGAGCTGTTTTGGTGATTTGCTCTAAAATAATTTGATCAATAGGGTTTCCAGCGCCTGCTAAGGATATAAAACTATCAACTCCGGCTTCGGTTGCCAAAAGTCCCACCAAACTCCCTTGGCTGTGACCTGCAATTGTAATTGAAGAATAAGAGGGTTTGAAATAGGTGACAACGGACTTAGCATCGGTAACAAAATCATCAAAGCGAATGTTCTTATCAAAAGTTCTTGTTTTGAGTTGCTTTACAACACGTTTGTCGTATCTGAATGTTGCGATTCCATTTTCAGAAAGTCTTTCGGCTAATTTTTTTAACATATCATTTTTCATAAACGACTGGTTTCCATTTCGATCGGTAGGACCGGAGCCGGCTATTATGATAACAAGAGGCGGGTTGTCTATGGATTCAGGAACTAATAGAGTGCCATCCACATAACGATTTATAGAAATATCTGTGGAAGAGTAATCTTGAGCTTCAGATATAATCGTCATACCCATAAACAGGCATACTAAAGAAAAAAGGTGTTTGGTCATATCTATTATTTTATAAGTCTAAATGTCAAGTTGATTCGCTTACCAAGGGGTTTTTTAGTTTTTGGTATTTGGTGCAGCCAATGGTGTTGCGTTTCATTTTTCATGAGTAATAAACTGCCGTTTTGTAAATTTAGTTTGTGTTTTAAGGTTTTTATTTTTTTATGCTTCAAATGAAAAGCCCGTTCGGCACCCAAGCTCACTGACGCAATCACAGGATTGTGTCCAAGCTCTTTTTCATCATCAGCATGCCAACCATTACTGTCTTGTCCATCTCTGTATAAGTTTAATAAACAAGAGGAGAAGTGTGTATCAGTCGCTGCTTCAATTTTTGTTTTTATCGAACTTAAAAGTGGGAAAAAGGGTTGAGGTGTCATTGAAATATTTGAATATCCATAGGGCTTTTGGTTATTAGAAAAAAAAGCGGTCAAACGGGGTTGCTTATAAACTTTACCATAAACTCTAATGTCTTCTTCAATCCATGACGTATTTTGATACAAATCGTCAAATAGCGCATTCGCTTCCTCCAAACTAAAAAACTGTGGATGGTATTCGATCTCAGCGTCTTGAAGCGGAAGTTTTATGATTTTAGTTGTTTCAAATAAGGACATACTCATAGTTGTGCTCTAAATTAATCTAAGTTTTTATTTCACAGACTAATTTTATTATTTTTTTAAGTTTAATGCAAAAAAAAGCTGTCCTAAGACAGCTTTAATTTTCAAAAATAATATAGGAGACTTATTTTATCATTTCATAGCTACGGTTGATAAAATTGGTCAAAGCTTCCCCTTTAAGAAGTCCTTGAGACAATTGTGCCAAATCCAAGCTTTGCGAGATCAAACGTTCTTGTTTTTTCTTTGTTTTGGTATTTAGAATTTCTCCAACCAATTCAGAGTTGGTGTTTACAATAAGGTTATGCATTTCAGGCATATTCCCCATTCCAAACATTCCGCCACCGCCACCGGTTTGTTGCATCTCTTTCATTCGACGCATAAACTCTGGTTGTGTAATCATGAAAGGTGCAGAACTGCTGTCCATGGCTTCTAATTGTACCATAAATTTTTCGGAAGGAACAATTTCTTTCAAAATTGTTTCAAGCGTTGTTTTGTCTTCGTCACTTAGTTTTGAAACTGTAGTTTCATCCTTTTTAATCAAATTATCAACGTGGTCAGAATCTACACGAACAAACGATGTGTTTTCTTTTTCACTTTCTAATTTCTGAATTAAATGAGATACAATAGGAGAGTCTAATAACAATACTTCATAGCCTTTTGTTTTTGCAGCTTCAATATAGCTGTGTTGTGCATCTTTGTCAGACGCATATAAAATGACTAATTTATCGTCTTTATCCGTTTGATTTGCTTTGATTTTGTTGTAAAGTTCATCATAGGTATAGTAGGTTCCATCGACTGAAGGATACAAGGCAAACGCATTTGATTTCTCAAAGAATTTGTCTTCTGAAAGCATTCCGTATTCAATTACAATTTTAATATCATTCCATTTTGCTTCAAAATCTTCTCTATTAGAGTTGAATAGAGATTTCATTTTATCAGCTACTTTTTTAGTGATATAAGATGATATTTTTTTAACTGCTCCATCTGCTTGTAAGTATGAACGAGACACATTCAATGGAATGTCTGGTGAATCAATCACTCCTCTTAGCATCGTTAAGAATTCAGGAACAATACCTTCAACATTGTCTGTAACAAACACTTGGTTTTGATACAATTGAATTTTATCCTTTTGAATGTTCATATCATTCCCCATTTTAGGGAAGTATAAGATTCCTGTCAAGTTGAACGGATAATCTACGTTTAAATGGATGTTGAACAATGGCTCTTCAAACTGAGTTGGATACAACTCACGGTAAAACTCTTTATAGTCGGTATCTTCTAATTCAGAAGGTTGCTTGGTCCACGCAGGAGTTGGGTTGTTAATAATATTATCAACTGTGATCTTACGCTGAGGTTCAGTTGTTTCTTTACCGTCTTTGTCTGTGGTTGTTTCTGGTTCATGTGAAGGATCGTTTTCTTCTTTGGTTCCAAATTTAATTGGAATAGGCATGAACTTATTGTATTTATTTAAAAGTGTGGTAATACGACTTTCTTCTAGGAATTCCGTAGAATCTTCAGCAATATGCAAAATAATCTCTGTTCCTCTTTCAGTTTTGTCTGAAGCTTCAAGGGTGTATTGTGGACTGCCATCACAGGTCCAATGTGCAGCAGGTTCTTCTTTAAAAGATTTTGTGATAATTTCTACTTTTTCAGCAACCATAAAAGCAGAGTAGAAGCCCAATCCAAAATGACCGATAATCCCAGCATCATCTACCTTGTCTTTATATTTATCTAAAAATTCTTCAGCGCCAGAAAAAGCAACTTCATTAATATATTTCTGAACCTCATCTGAAGTCATTCCCAAACCTTGATCGATGATGTGGAGTTTTTTTCCTTCTTTATCGATTTTAATTTCGATTTTAGGCGTTCCATACTTTACACTCACTTCACCAATGTTGGTTAAGTGCTTTAGTTTTAAGGTGGCATCTGTGGCATTACTCACTAATTCACGTAAAAATATTTCGTGATCGCTATAGAGGAATTTTTTTATCAGTGGAAAAATATTTTCTACAGATACATTAATCGTTCCTTTTGACATAATTATGTTGATTTTTAAGTTATTTATAAATCTATAGTCAAAAAAAATACCAAATATTAAAAAGTGACAAACTGACATTTTAGTTTATATTTGTTACACCTTTTACTCAAACTTACGCTATGTATAACTCAAAAATTATAGGTTTAGGTCATTATGTGCCAGAAAATATTGTCACGAATGACGATTTGTCTAAGATTATGGATACCACTGATGAATGGATCCAGGAACGCACAGGAATTAAAGAACGTCGTTGGGCAAAGCCAGGCGATGGTCAATCGACTTTTACAATGGGACTGGAAGCTGCCAAAAAGGCGATTTCAAATGCTGGAATTGAAAAAGAAGAAATAGATCTCATTGTATTTGCAACTTTAAGTCCAGATTATTACTTCCCTGGTCCCGGAGTGCAAATCCAGGAGGCTTTAGAAATTGATACGGTGGCGGCTTTGGATATTAGAGCCCAATGCTCGGGATTTGTGTATTCTATTTCTGTGGCTGATCAATTTATAAAAACAGGGATGTATAAAAATATCCTAGTGATAGGAAGTGAATTGCAGTCGCATGGGATTGACAAATCAACGCGCGGTCGAAGCATTTCAGTTATTTTTGGAGATGGAGCAGGAGCAGCGATATTGACTCGTGAAGAAGATTTAACAAAAGGGATTTTATCTACACATATACATTCTGAGGGAAAACATGCTCTTGAACTAGCAACAGAAGCTCCCGGAATGGGAACGCGTTGGGTAACGGATATTATAAGAGATAATGACCCCGAAGATTTTAGTTACCATCCTTATATGAATGGACAATTTGTTTTTAAACATGCCATCAAACGCTTTAGTGAAGTGATCGGTGAAGGGTTGCAAAAAAACAATTTAGATGTTTCTGATATTGATATGTTAATTCCTCATCAGGCCAATCTGCGTATTTCTCAGTTTATTCAGAAGCGGTTTGGATTGTCAGACGACCAAGTTTATAACAACATTCAAAAATACGGAAACACTACGGCAGCCTCCATTCCAATTGCCTTATCTGAAGCCCATGAACAAGGGAAAGTCAAAGAAGGCGACACCGTTGTTTTAGCTGCTTTTGGAAGTGGATTCACTTGGGGAAGTGTGATTATAAAATGGTAAATATGTCCAAAAAAAACACCCTTGTTTTTGGAGCGTCTTTGAATCTCGATCGTTATTCCAATATGGCTATGCATCGCTTATCTGAAAACTCTATTGATGTTAAGGCTTTTGGGTTGAAAAAGGGAACAGTTAGTGGTATCGAAATCGATACAAATTTAGTGTCCTATCGGAATATTCACACGGTTACTTTATATGTAAATCCAAAACGCCAAGAAGCCTATTATGATTATATATTGAATTTAAACCCTACTCGGGTTATTTTCAATCCGGGTACTGAAAACCCAGAATTTTATAGCCTTTTAAGTGAAGCATCTATTCACTATGAAGCCGCTTGTACATTAGTGTTACTTTCTACAAGTCAATATTAGTTGTAAATCCTTTTTTCTGCTAAATCTATTCAAGTAAGCACGAGCTATAACTCTCATGGAATAGGGTTAAAGGATTAAAGCTCTTTAAATTGTGTATTTTTTTTACTACATTGTGAATCCAAATCTTTAAATCTTTAACTATGAATAAGCCTACTCTTATTTTACTTACCTATTTATTATCGTTTTTATATGCTGAATCTCAGGATTATCTTAAGATGATTAATTCAGAAGAATTCACTGTTCAGGAAATTCAAAATGCTGCTCAGGAGTATTTTGATATCAGAGGAACCGAAAGGGGCACTGGATTCAAAAGTTATAAGCGTTGGGAATATAATGCCCTTCGTATGCAAGACGAAAATGGATTTTTGAAGTCGTCTACTTATTACATTAATGAGTTAGAACGTTACAATTCAGAAATCAATAATTCCTCTAAATTAAGTCGTGCCAGTTTGGTTTCAAATTGGGAACAATTAGGTCCCACATCTTGGAATCAGACGTCTGGATGGAACCCAGGTGTAGGAAGAATTACAAGTATCGCTATAGACACTAAAGATGCCGATCATATTATTGTTGGTTCCCCCGGAGGAGGTGTTTGGAAAACAACTGATAGCGGAGCTAATTGGTCTGTTCTCACTGATAACCTGTCTAATATTAGGGTATTTGCATTGGCTATCGACCCTGTGAATTCTAGTGTTTATTATTGGGGAAGTACTTCAGGAGTTATATATAAATCAACAGATGCGGGTTCAACTTGGAATCAATTAGCGGATACTGGCAATGGAACTGTCAACAAAATTTTAATCAATCCTAATGATCCCAATAAAATGTTTTGTTCTAGTCAGTATCATGGTGTATTAAAATCTACAGATGGAGGTGTCAATTGGGATTCGATTCATTCAGATTCCAACACAGGCTTTGATGTAGAGTTTAAACCCGGTGATCTTAGTGTTGTTTATGCTTCTGGAAATAATTTTTTTAAGTCCACAGATTCTGGTCAAACCTTTTCAAAAATAACAAATAATGTTGTTTCAGGTGCTAACAGCTTTAATTCAGGGCCAAAAATGATTGGTGTTTCTGCAGCAAAACCTGAAGTGGTGTATTTGCTTGAGGCTTCAGGAAGTGTTTTTGGTGGATTTCACAAGTCAACCGATAGTGGCGATAACTTCACTAAATTGAATCACGCTAGTAAAAATTATTTTGGATATAGTTCTACTGCAGATGATTCTAGTGGTCAAGCTCCCAGAGATATGGATATCGTTGTAAACTCAAATGATGAAAATGATGTTCACATTGCTGGCATATTATCTTGGCGCTCCACAGATGGAGGTGTGAGTTTTAATATCACATCTCAATGGATTCCTCAAACTGCTGCAGGAGAAAATATAGGCTATTGCCATGCTGATATAGACATTATGATTTATCAAAATAATAAGCTATACATTGGTAGTGATGGTGGTATTTTTGTAGCCAACAACCCTTTGACTGTTAATAGCACCTATTATACTGATTTAACCCCTGGTTTAGGTATTCGTCAATTTTATAGAATAGGAACTAGTCAAACAAACCCTGTAATTGTTAGCGGAGGGGCTCAAGATAATGGAACTTCTGTTTACCGAGCAGATAAAACATGGGTTGACTGGTTAGGGGCAGATGGTATAGAGTCGTTTGTGGACCTCTCAATTTGGATCCCTGTATAAATCGTTCAATCAAGGCCAAAGCAGGATTGGTATTCCATCTCCTAATAACAAGTCAGGGAATTGGATTACTCCTTTTGAGCAAGATCCGACGGATTCTAATACTATATATTCAGGGTATGATAAAATATATAAATCTACTAATGGTGGTGAGAACTTGAGTTCTGGAGGTCAGAGTTGGGTTTCTATTTCCCAGGATTTTGGCAGTAATGTGAATCATTTTAAAATAGCCCCTTCTGACAATGATGTTATTTATGTTGCAGTCGGTTCAAATATGTATAAAACAACATCTGGCGGTGGTAGTTTGATAGCTCCTTGGTCATCAGTGTCAGGGTTTTCTGGAAGTATTAATTCCATAGCGATTCATCCTACAGACCCAAACAAACTAGCAATAGCAACAAACTCGTCAGAAAAGGTTTATATTTCTACAGATGGAGGTTCGTCTTGGACTGCAATTCGACATGATCTTCCGAGCTTTGCTGCCCTTGCCGTTGTTTGGGATACCACCTACAATGAAGATATCTTGTACATTGGAATGAATTATGGAGTTTATTATTTGAGAGAAAATACAACATCTTGGACAGCTTACACAATAGGACTGCCAAATGTTAGTATAAGTGAACTTGAGGTCAATTTTGCAGATAAAAAATTATATTCAGCGACTTATGGACGTGGTCTTTGGAGTGTCGATTTATTTGACCCTACAACTTCAGGATTGGACGATTTTAAGATCTCAGATTTAGAAGTATCTCCAAACCCATCAACAGGAGTATTTAGTCTAGATTGGAAGTTAAATAAGTTAGTGACTATAAAAATATTTGACACCCTTGGTAAGTTAGTTTTTTATGAGAAAAACAGAGATCTTTCACAAAATTCTGAAATAGAATTACTGGCTCCTAATGGATTATACTTTTTAAAAGTAAACACTTCTCAAAGTGAAATTACTAAAAAGTTGATTGTAAAATAGGCTCTAACTAATTACAAAATAGTTAAAGTTTTAAAAGCGACTCCACCAATAGGGAGTCGCTTTTATTTTAGGACTTATTTACGACGAATCAACATTAGTCCTAAAAAAGTGAAGAGTCCATTAAGTGGTAAAAGTTCATAGCCAATTACATAACCGCCTATATAGTCTGCGGGAATGCTACCAAGCATAAATACAATTGTAACTGAAGCTAAAGCTACCATCCAAACATACCGATCGTTAATTTTATAAGTTGTAAAAATCCCAAAAGCAAACAATCCTAAAAGAGGGCCGTAGGTATAACCTGCCACGGTCAATAGGCTGTTAATCACATTTGAGTTTAGAATGTATTTAAAAGCGATGATGACGACTACCAAAAGCACACTCATTGCGATATGTGTTTTTTTACGGATTGATTTTTGCTGCTGTTCTGATTTGTCTTTCATATCTAAAATATCCACACAAAACGAAGTGGTTAAAGACGTTAAAGCGCTATCAGCACTGCTGTAGGCGGCTGCTATCAATCCAAGAATAAACGTGATGCCTAGCGTGATTCCCAATCCGCTATTGAGAGCGATTTCTGGGAATAATAAATCTGTTTTGGGTTTGCCATCTAACAACGGAATCGCAATATTATTTTGCTTCGCATAAATAAACAAAAGCGCTCCCAAGAGCATGAACAAAAAGGTCACAAGTGTGAGTACAACACTGAACGAAAGCATGTTTTTCTGAGCGTCCTTAAGTGATTTGCAAGTCAAGTTTTTTTGCATCATGTCCTGATCCAATCCCGTCATACAAATAGTGATAAATAGTCCCCCAAAAAACGATTTTAAAAAGTAATTTTTATCTAAAATACTGTCCGTATTAAAAATGGTACTGTAGGATTTTAATTCTTCGGATTCTAAAAATTCAGAGAAACTACACCCCAAACTGTTAGTAATAAAATAAATAGATAATACCACCGCCGTAATCATAAACAGGGTTTGGAGTGTATCCGTCCAAACAATCGTTTTTATACCCCCTCTAAAAGTGTAGATCCATATCAGTAAAATTGAAATGATTACTGTAATTTCAAAAGGGACATTCCATTCGCTAAATACAAATTGTTGTAATACAATCGCCACTAAATACAATCGGAACGCAGCTCCCAAAACTCTAGATATAAAAAAGAAAAAAGCCCCTGTTTTATGACTTACAAACCCGAATCGTTGAAAAAGGTATTCGTAAATGGACGTTAAATTTAATTTATAATATACCGGCAGTAGTACAAAAGCAACTACAACGTAACCAACCATATAGCCTAAGACTACTTGAAAATAACTAAACTGAGAAGCTTCTACCCACCCTGGAACGGATATAAAAGTAACTCCCGACAGCGACGCGCCAATCATTCCAAAAGCAACGAGATACCAAGGCGATTGTTTGCCAGCTTTAAAGAAATCAACATTGGAGTCGTTTTTTCCTGTGATATAAGAAATGATAATTAAAACTAAAAAATATCCTAAAAGGAGTGTTAAAATTAAAGAGGAACTCATGTGTTGTGATTATTTTAATTAAATTCACCAAGTTAACCAATTATAACTTTATTATGAGTAAATCAACCTTTATTTTAGGCGTTTTCCTGTTGTCATTTTTATGTATTGAATCACAGGAGTATCAAAATATGATAAATTCAGGTCAATTCACAGTTCAACAAATACAAGACAGTGCAGAAGCCTATTTTGAAAATAGAGACAAAGGCAGAGGAACTGGCTATAAAGGTTATAAACGTTGGGAGTATGATGCCATTCGTATGCAAGATGACAATGGACTTTTAAATTCGCCTTCATTTTACTACAACGAGTTAGAACGTTACAACTCTTATACAAACAATTCCACGCAATTAGGGCAAATGCGGATGTCTGCTAATTGGGAACAATTAGGTCCTTCAAGTTGGAATCAAACTTCAGGGTGGAATCCAGGAATTGGACGCATTACTAGTATCGCAATAGACCCTAGTGATGAAAACCATATAATCGTTGGATCTCCAGGTGGTGGCGTTTGGAAAACGACTGATGGTACTACAACGTGGTCGGCATTAACAGATAACTTATCCAATATAAGAGTATATGCTTTAACAATAGACCCCACAAACTCTAATGTGTATTATTGGGGAAGTAGTAGTGGGGTTATTTTTAAATCTTCAGATGCCGGGGCAACTTGGAACGAATTAGCCGATACAGGAAATGGGGATGTTAATAAAATTTTAATCAACCCATCAAATCCAAATCAGTTGTTTTGTTCAACCGAATATTCTGGAGTTTTTCAATCTACGGATGGTGGTGCCAATTGGGAGAAAATCCACTCAGACTCTAGTCGAGGGTACGACATAGAGTTTAAACCAGGTGATCTCAATACAATTTACGCTTCGGGAAATTTGGTTTTTAAATCGACAGATGGCGGTTTAACCTTTTTTTACGATAATTTATTTAGCCCTTGGACTCAAGAAAATGTGCAAGGTCAAACAAATTGGACTATTGGGGCGTCAAATCCTTGGGGTTCTGTTAGTCCTATTCAAGGAGATATGATGGCGAATTTTTACTTGCCAAGCTATGATAATCCAATTACAAGATTAGTTACTCCGTCTTTAGATTTGAGTAATGCAGCATCGCCAGAGCTCAATTTTTCTTTTTCGAATCTTAGATGGGTTTCTTCTTTTTTGAATGGGTTTCGAGTTCTTTACAAAACATCTATTAATGGTGAATGGATAGAATTAGTGAACTACCCTGACTCAGTACCAAATTGGCAAAATGTTACATTAACTTTACCAGATGCCTCTGACGACTATTATATTGCATTTGAAGTGACTAATAATTATGGCAAACCCACAACTTTAGATGCCGTATCCATTGAAGATTCTTCATTGGGTATTATTTTTGAAAATGGATTTGAATTGAGTGATAATAATTTTTCAAATGGTCCAAAAATGATAGGTGTTTCTGCAGATAATCCTGAGGTTGTATATGTGCTCGAAGCTAATAGTGGCATATTTGGAGGGTTTTATAAATCAACCGATAGTGGTTCTAGTTTTTCTAAATTAAGTCATGACGATAAAAATTATTTCGGGTATTCATCTGAAGCAGATGACAATAGGGGTCAGGCGCCAAGAGATATGGATGTCATTGTGAATCCAAATGATGCTGAGGATGTTCATATTTCGGGTATTTTGTCATGGCGTTCAACCAATGGAGGCACGGATTTTAATGTGACCTCTCAGTGGGTGCCTGGAAATGCAGAAAATCAAAATATCGGTTACTGTCATGCAGATATCGACCTTATGATATATCATAATGACAAAATATATGTGGGTAGTGATGGTGGTATTTTTGTGGCCAATGATCCGCTGAATGTAAGCAGTACGTATTATACCGATTTATCCGCTGGTTTGGGAATTCGTCAATTTTATAAAATTGGAATCAGTCAAACAAATCCAGTCATTGTTACTGGGGGATCACAAGACAATGGAACCTCGGTTTATAGAGCAGACGGTATTTGGTATGACTGGTTAGGAGCTGATGGGATGGAAACGTTTATCGATCATTCAGATCCAAATATTTTGTATGGAACCTCTCAATTTGGGTATCTATATAAATCACTAAATCAAGGTCAGAATTATTTTGGTTTACCTCGCCCAGAGGATAAAGAAGGTAGTTGGGTAACTCCTTTTGAACAAGATCCGCAAGTAGCAACAACTATTTATGCAGGATACGATGAGGTTTATAAATCTGAAGCTGGTGGAGAGAATGTTGATAATTTGAGCAGTTGGGTCTCTATATCACAAAACTTTGAGAATAACCTAAATCACTTAAAAATAGCGGCTTCAGATAGTAATACTATATATGCTGCGTTTGGTGAAAATCTTTACAGGACAATAAGCGGTGGTTCAAACGGAGATTGGGCGCAACTGACTGGGTTTTCAGGCAATATTAATTCGATAGCCATTCATCCTACCAATTCTAATAAACTAGCTATTGCGACTAATTCGTCTGAAAAAGTTTATATCTCTAGTGATGGTGGTGCAACTTGGAGTATTGCAACTCATGACTTGCCTAGTTTTTCTGCCTTGGCATTGGTTTGGGATACAACCTATGGAGAAGATATATTATACTTAGGAATGAATTATGGGGTCTATTATTTGAGAGACAATGAAACTATTTGGACCCCCTATAATACGGGACTGCCAAATGTTAAAGTTAATGAATTAGAGATAAATAACGCAGATAACAAATTGTATGTGGCAACATACGGACGAGGACTGTGGCGTGTTAACTTGTTTAACCCTGAAGCTTTAGGAGTGGGCGATTTACAAATATCAGATTTGACGCTCTCGCCAAACCCATCCACAGGAACTTTTAAATTGAATTGGCAATTAAATACTCTGGTGACGATCAAAATTTATGATCCTCTTGGGAAGTTGGTTTTTTATGAGAAAAACAGAGACTTGTCTCAAAACCCTGAAATAGAATTACAGGCTCCACAAGGACTGTACTTCTTAAAAGTGAATACATTAAATCAGGAAATCACTAAAAAATTAATTATAAATTAAGCCTTATTTTGAGTTTTTGGAGATGTTTAAATTCACAACATAAATTCGTTTAATTTTATATAAATTTGTGTCATGGAATTTTCTTCTAAATTATTGCAGAGTGCTGTGGATGAAGTTGCACAATTGCCAGGTATTGGACGTCGAACAGCCCTTAGGCTTGTACTTCATTTGATGCGTCAGCCAGAGTCTCAAACACTTCATTTGACAGATGCCCTGCAAAAGATGCGTCAAAACATTAATTTTTGTAAAAACTGCCATAATATCAGTGATTCAGAATTATGTGAAATTTGTATCAATACCAATCGTAACCAAGAATTGGTCTGTGTGGTAGAAGATATTAGAGATGTGATGGCGATTGAAAGTACTGCATCTTATAGAGGTGTTTACCATGTATTGGGTGGTAAAATATCTCCCATGGACGGTATTGGACCTCACGACTTGAAAATTAATAGTTTAGTCGAAAAAGTACGTTCAGGCACAATTAAAGAACTCATTTTTGCGTTAAGTTCTACGATGGAAGGCGATACGACCAATTTTTATATTTTCAAACAAATTCAAGATTTGGAGGTTGTAATATCTACCATTGCTCGTGGAATTTCGGTTGGCGATGAATTAGAGTATGCCGACGAAGTGACGCTTGGGCGAAGCATCACCAATAGAATTCCATTTGAACTTTCTCTTAAATCCTAATTTATCTTGAAACTATCGGTTGTCATCTTAAATTATAATGTTCGCTACTTTCTCGAGCTATGCTTGCAAAGTGTTGAAGCTGCTTTAGTTAGTATTCCTTCAGAAATTATTGTCATAGATAACAACTCTAAGGACGGGAGTTGTGACATGGTGAAGGATAAATTTCCGTCAGTAACTTTAATTGAAAATTATTCAAATGTAGGGTTTTCAAAAGCCAATAATCAAGCGGTACAGCTTGCAAAAGGGGAGTATGTCTGTATTTTGAATCCTGATACCGTCGTCGCAGAAGATACTTTTGAATCCATTCTCAATTTTGCAGAAAAACAAACAAACTTAGGAATCATAGGCTGTCGATTGATTGATGGTTCTGGAAATTACCTTCCAGAAAGCAAACGAAATATCCCACTCGTTGATATTGCGATTAAAAAAATATTAGGAAATTCTAAGAGCTATTACGCAAACCATATTAACGAGTTTGATATTACTAAAGTAGAAATTTTAGTCGGTGCTTTTATGGTGTTAAAACGCTCACTTTATCACAATTTAGACGGCTTTGATGAAGATTACTTCATGTACGGAGAAGACATTGATTTTTCCTTTAAATCCCTTAAAAAAGGATATGACAACTATTATTTTGGAGAAACATCTGTAATTCATTACAAAGGTGAAAGTACTCGAAGAAATGCAATTTATCTTAAACGGTTCTATGGAGCCATGCAGATATTTTACAGAAAACATTTTAAATCCAACGTTCTTTTTGATTTAGGCGTTTTTATAGGAATTAAATTGATGATATTGTTGAAACCATTAAAACTACAACAAACGGAAATATGCTATGAACCTATTTTAGTTTCTGAGAATCCCGACTCACGATTAGTTGAAAAATTCAATCCAAAAATCATCACTTCTTTTGATGGAATTAAATCTAATTCTGAGTTGATTTTGGATGCCTCTAGTTTGACGTTTAAATCCATAATTGATCAGATGCAAGCTTCTAAATCTTCCCAGTCAATTTTTAAAATTCAACCCAATAATTGCAGCTATATACTTGGTAGTAATTCGGCCGATAGTGTCGGAGACATAATACAATTCTAAAATTTCTTAATAGTTCCATCTATTTTAGTTAATTTTGTGGTCTATATTAATTAACCTATCCGCATTAACTATGGCAAAATTTGAACTTAAATTACCCAAAATGGGTGAGAGTGTAGCCGAAGCCACCCTAACTTCATGGCTCAAAGACGTTGGAGAGACTATCGAAGCCGATGAAGCCGTCTTAGAAATTGCAACGGATAAGGTCGATAGTGAAGTTCCTAGTGAAGTTGAAGGTGTGTTAATTCAGAAACTATTTGAAGTAGATTCTGTTATCGAAGTAGGACAAACCATTGCTATAATTGAAACAGATTCAGATGTTTCTGAGGCTGTCTCACAAACCCCAGAAGTAGCACTGAATACAGAACCTGAATCAGTCGTCCAATTAGAAGCTTCTATAGCAAAGGCTCAAGATACTGTAATTTCAACCACCAAAATTAGTTCTAATGGTTCACGATTTTATTCGCCATTAGTAAAAAATATTGCTAAAAAAGAAGGCGTTTCTCAATCTGAATTAGATGCGATTCAAGGATCCGGTAAAGAGGGAAGGGTAACTAAAAATGACATACTATCCTACTTGTCAAATAAATCGCAGTCAACTCCTGTACATGCGACAGCTCCAATAACCCCAACAAATACCCCAGCTCCAAGTGTATCTATTGCAGCCAGTTCAGCTACAGTAAGCCCTGTAGTAAGTCAAGGGGAAGATGAGATTATTGAAATGTCTCGAATGGGGAAATTAGTATCTAAACACATGACCGATTCCATTCAGACGTCGGCACATGTACAATCTTTTATTGAAGTAGATGTCACTAAAATATGGAATTGGAGACTAGGAATTAAGGACGCTTTTAAAGCTCGAGAGGGGCAAAATATTACATTTACCCCTATATTTTTGGAGGCCGTAGCACATGCGCTAACGGTTCACCCAATGCTTAATATTTCCGTTCAAGACGGTAAAATAATAAAACGAAAAAACATCAATATTGGAATGGCTGCTGCTTTGGAAGATGGGAACTTAATTGTACCCGTTATCAAAAATGCAGATCAATTAAACCTTATTGGGATGACCAAGCGCGTCAATGATTTAGCGCTCCGCGCAAGAACCAATAAACTAAAGCCAGATGACATTCAAGATGGAACCTACACAGTGACTAATGTCGGAGGGTTTGGCAGTATTATGGGAACCCCTATAATCAATCAGCCACAAGTTGGTATTCTCGCTCTAGGTGCCATTCGAAAAGTACCAGCCGTAATAGAAACCAGTGAAGGCGATTTTATAGGGATTAGACAACGCATGTTTTTATCACACTCCTACGATCACAGAGTTGTGAACGGCGCCTTAGGGGGGCAATTCTTAAAGACAGTTAAAGAATATTTAGAAGCTTGGGACGAAAATAGAACACTATAGTTATGCAATTAAACCTCAATAAATCCATTTGTTTTTTTGATTTAGAAACGACAGGAATAAGTATTACCAAAGACCGTATTGTAGAAATTTCAATTTTAAAGGTAAACCCTGATGGTTCTGAGGAAAAGAAAACCTGGCTCGTAAATCCAGAAATGCCAATTCCTGCAGTAGTTGTAGCAGTGCACGGTATCACTGATGAAAAGGTGGCAAACGAACCTACATTTAATCAACTCGCAAAAGAAATTAATTCATGGATTAAAGATGCTGATTTAGGCGGTTTTAATTCCAATCGTTTTGACATTCCATTATTGGCTGAAGAAATGTTAAGAGCAGGCGTGGATTTTGATATGAAAAACCGACAGTCGGTAGATGTGCAAACTATTTTTCACAAAATGGAGCAACGCACCTTAACCGCAGCGTTTAAGTTTTATTGCGACAAAAGTCTTGATGATGCTCACAGTGCTGAAGCCGATACAATGGCGACTTATGAAGTTTTAAAAGCACAACTAGACCGCTACGAAGATTTAGAAAATGATACCACTTTTTTAGCTGACTTTAGCTCTCGTAAAAAACTCGCTGATTTTGCTGGTTTTATTGCATATGATAAAGATGGAGATGAATGCTTTTCTTTTGGAAAACATAAGGGGAGAAAAGTAACTGAAATTCTTGAAAAAGAGCCTGGCTATTTTGGATGGTTGCTATCGGCAGACTTTCCACTATACACCAAAAAAGTACTAACAGCTATTAAGTTACGAGCATTTAATAATAAACTGCAATAAATGAAGCTCATCTGTATTGGGCGTAATTATGCGCAACATATTTCAGAACTCAAAAACGAAAAACCCACAGAACCGGTTGTTTTTTTGAAGCCTGATACTGCCATTCTTTTAAAGAAACAACCTTTTTTTATCCCTGATTTTTCTAATGAGGTACACCATGAAGTTGAAGTACTGGTCAAAATAAACCGTGTCGGAAAACACATCGATTCAAAGTTTGCCCACAAATACTACGATCAAATTGGATTAGGAATTGATTTTACAGCCCGCGACCTCCAACAAAAACTCAAAGAAAAAGGATTGCCTTGGGAAAAAGCAAAAGCTTTTGACGGCTCTGCAGTTGTTGGGAAATGGGTTTCAAAATCAAACTTCGAAAACTTGAACAACCTACCGTTTAGTCTTCATAAAAACAATGAAATTGTACAGTCATCAACAACACAAGATATGTTGTGGAATATTGATGATATCATAGCGTATGTATCCCAGTTTTTCACTTTAAAGATTGGAGATATTATTTTCACAGGTACCCCTTCAGGAGTAGGGCCCGTTAAGCCTGATGATTTTCTCAAAGGGTTTATTGGTGAAGAAGAATTCTTTTCAATCAAAGTTAAATAACATATGAAAGCAGAAATAATCACAATTGGAGATGAAATTCTAATTGGCCAAATTGTGGATACCAATTCTGCGTTTATAGCAAAAGAGCTGAATAATATTGGTGTTTCGGTCTATCAAATCACTTCAGTTCAGGATGATAAAACACATATTTTAAAAGCATTTGAAGCTGCTGAATTAAATGTCGATATCGTTATCATTACGGGGGGCCTTGGCCCAACAAAAGATGACATTACCAAAACAACCTTAGCTCAGTATTTTGAGGATACTTTAGTGTATGACGAAGCAGTACTGAACAATATAAAATATTTGTGGAAACACTTTGTAAAACAACCCTTGCTTCAGGTTAATATCGATCAATCACTCGTGCTATCCAAAGCCACGGCCTTGATGAATAAGTCGGGGAGTGCCCCCGGAATGTGGATAGAAAAAAACAATACTATTTTCATTTCTTTACCTGGAGTGCCCTATGAAATGAAAGGGCTAATGAATGATGAGGTTTTGCCAAGAATCTCAGAAAAATTTGAATGTCCTTATATTTTACACAAAACAGTGTTGACTTATGGGCTAGGGGAGAGTGTTATCGCCGAGCGGATTAAGGAATGGGAATCTGCTTTACCGGAATCTATAAAACTTGCATATTTACCAAATTTAGGACGTGTACGCTTGCGCTTGTCTTCAAGAGGTTTTGATAAAGCAGCAATTATTGAAGGAGTTGATATGCAAATTGAGGCTCTATTGCCGTTGATTAATGATATTTTCGTAGGGTTTGAAGAGCAATCTTCCATAGAGCAAATCATAGGAAATCAATTAGTAAAATTAGGAAAAACGCTTTCGGTTGCAGAAAGTTGTACGGGGGGTAAAATAGCAGAAAATATCACTGCCTATGACGGAGCATCTGCCTATTTCAAAGGCGGTATTGTTGCCTATGCGACAGAAACAAAAATTGATATTTTAAACGTCGCACCTAAATTAATTGCTAAGCATTCTGTTGTGAGCTCTGAAGTAGCAGAAGCGATGGCTCAAAATGTGAAACAATTCTTCAATTCGGACTATGGAATTGCAACAACGGGAAATGCAGGTCCATCCAAAGGTGATTCTGATGCAGAAATCGGAACCGTTTGTATAGCAATCGCAACTCCTGAAGGGGTGTTTTCTCAGCAGTTTAACTTTGGTAAACAACGACTTAGGGTCGTTCAAAAAGCAGTCACTATGGCCTTCACTTTGTTTCAAAAAGAAATTTTTAAAAAATGCTAAAATAAAGTTTGCGTACTCTTAAAGAATTCGTATTTTTGCACCTCGTTTTGAAACAACAGAACAATTAAAGTTAAGAAAAAATGTCAAGAATTTGTGAACTTACAGGTAAAAGAGCAATGTTTGGAAATAACGTTTCTCATGCCTTGAATAGAACTAGACGTAGATTTAATGTGAATTTAATCAAAAAGCGTTTTTACATTCCAGAAGAAGATAACTGGGTAACATTAAAGGTTTCTACTGCAGCCTTGAAAACTATCAATAAAATTGGTATTTATGCAGCAATCAAAGAAGCAAAGTCAAAAGGTTTTTTAAAATAAACTACCGTTAAAAGCACTGTAAAATGGCAAAAAGAGGAAATAGAGTTCAAGTAATATTAGAGTGCACAGAGCACAAGGAGTCTGGAAAACCAGGAACTTCAAGATATATTACAACTAAGAACAAGAAGAACACACCGGATCGTATGGAGATTAAGAAATTTAATCCTATCCTTAAAAAAATGACGGTTCATAAAGAAATTAAATAATTAGAGATTTTACATAAGTAAAATTTCAAATGTAACACATTTGAATCATGGCAAAGAAATCAGTAGCATCATTACAAACAGGATCAAAACGTCTAACGAAAGCGATCAAAATGGTTAAGTCACCAAAATCTGGAGCTTACATTTTTGTAGAATCTATCATGGCACCTGAAAAAGTAAATGAGTTCTTAAGTAAGAAATAAAAAAATATTTCTACAGTATCCTATTTAAAGCTGCTTTATCATAAAGCGGCTTTTATTTTTTAGTTTTCTTACATTTAATGCTATTTTTGTAAATAGATAAATAGTTAACTTATGAGTTTTTTCAAAAACATATTTTCTTCCGATAAAAAAGCCACGCTTGATAAGGGTTTAGAGAAATCTAAAACCACCTTTTTTGACAAGTTAAGTAAAGTCGTTGTTGGGAAATCTAAAGTTGATGCAAATGTATTAGATGACCTAGAGGAAGTCCTTGTCACTAGTGATGTTGGAGTGAATACCACCTTAAAAATTATTGAAAGAATTGAAGCTCGAGTTTCCAAAGACAAATATGTTGGTACGGATGCTTTAAACCTTATTTTAAGAGAAGAAATAGCAGGATTATTATCAGAAACAAATTCTGGGGAAGAAACCGAATTTTCTGTTCCACAAACTCAGAAACCATACGTTATTATGGTGGTAGGAGTAAACGGTGCCGGTAAAACAACCACCATTGGCAAACTTGCCTATCAACTAAAAAAACAAGGCTTAAATGTTGTCTTAGGGGCAGCTGATACTTTTAGAGCTGCTGCCATTGATCAGTTACAAGTTTGGGCCGATCGAGTGGGTATTCCAATCATCAAACAATCTATGGGGAGTGATCCTGCATCAGTAGCGTTTGACACCTTACAAAGTGCCGTGACTTCCAAAGCAGATGTTGTTATTATTGACACAGCAGGTCGCTTGCATAATAAAGTTAATTTGATGAACGAATTAACCAAAGTCAAACGAGTCATGCAAAAAGTAGTGGACCACTCACCACATGAGGTCTTGTTGGTGCTTGACGGCTCTACAGGACAAAATGCATTTGAACAAGCCAAACAGTTTACCGCTGCTACGGAGGTAACTGCCCTAGCGATTACCAAATTAGATGGAACCGCTAAAGGGGGGGTTGTTATTGGGATTAGTGACGAATTTCAAATCCCTGTTAGGTATATTGGCGTTGGTGAAGGTTTAGAAGACCTTCAAGTTTTTAATAAATTCGAATTTGTAGATTCTTTTTTCAAATAAATCACAGTACTTAATATCGCTTCATGAGAACCAAAACACTTAAAAAAAATAAAATTAATGTCATCACTTTAGGATGTAGTAAAAACGTCTATGATAGTGAAGTGTTAATGGGGCAACTCAAAGCCAGTGGAAAAGAAGTTGTCCATGAAGAAGAAGGTAATATTGTGGTGATTAATACTTGTGGTTTCATTAACAATGCAAAAGAAGAGAGCGTCAATACCATCTTAGACTACATGCAGAAAAAAGAAGATGGAGATGTAGATAAAGTTTTTGTGACGGGATGTTTAAGTGAGCGTTATAAACCAGATTTACAAAAAGAAATTCCCAATGTCGATCAGTATTTTGGAACCACTGAATTGCCGCAATTATTAAAAGCATTAGGAGCTGATTATAAACATGAATTGATTGGTGAGCGTTTGACAACCACTCCAAAGAATTACGCGTATCTAAAAATTGCAGAAGGTTGTGACCGTCCTTGCAGTTTTTGTGCCATTCCATTGATGCGAGGAAAACACAAATCAACTCCCATTGAAAACTTAGTAATAGAAGCTGAAAAATTAGCAGCTGCAGGAGTTAAGGAATTGGTTTTGATAGCTCAAGATTTGACCTATTACGGATTAGATTTATATAAAAAACGAAATCTTGCAGAGCTTTTAGAAGCGTTAGTAAAAGTTGAAGGGATCGAATGGATTCGTTTGCATTATGCCTTTCCTACAGGATTTCCAATGGATGTTTTGGATGTGATGAAACGCGAACCAAAAATTTGTAATTACCTCGATATTCCATTACAGCATATTTCAGATAAAATCCTGAAAAGTATGCGCCGTGGAACTACCCAGGAAAAAACAACTAAGCTTCTTAAAGAGTTTAGAGCAGCTGTTCCTGAAATGACCATTAGAACGACTTTGATTGTTGGGTATCCAGGTGAAACAGAAGAAGATTATCAAACCCTCAAAGCATGGGTAGAAGCCATGCGTTTTGAACGCTTGGGCTGTTTTACGTATTCACACGAAGAAAATACACACGCTTTTAATTTAGAAGATGATGTTCCAGAAGAAGTTAAACTAGCACGAGCTAATGAAATCATGGAAATTCAATCTCAAATATCATGGGAGTTGAATCAAGCTAAAATTGGTGAAATCTTTAAAGTTGTGATTGATCGTAAAGAAGGGGAACACTTTGTAGGACGAACGGAATTTGATTCTCCAGATGTAGATAATGAAGTGCTTATAGACGCCTCTAAAACCTATCTTAAAACAGGGGAATTTACAACGGTTAAAGTTACAGAAGCTGCTGATTTTGACCTGTATGCAGAAGTGGTTTAACAGGCTTCTAAATACAAAAGAAATAAAGTATCTTTACGTCTATTAAGAAACTGCTATGCCAACAGACTGTATTTCTTTTCGAGACACTGCCTTTGTATCCAAGTTGATCTGCGACTATGTAGAAAACCGACCGGAACTGCAAGCGCTTTATCATCGGTTTCCAACTTTAGAAAATTTTAAAGACCAGTTAGATGCAAAGCAGTCAGAATTTAGCTCTGAAAAAAGAACTGTTTTAGTTTCGACTTTAAATAATCAATACGTACAGCTTTCACCATCCTATCTGACCACCAACGCGATTCAGTCTTTAGCAGATAAAGACACCTTTACTGTCACCACTGGGCATCAATTGAATCTGTTGGGTGGACCGTTGTATTTTTTGTATAAAATTATTACGACCATTAATCTAGCCAAAGAATTAAAACAGAAATACCCTAATAACAAGTTTGTTCCTGTTTTTTGGATGGCTACTGAAGATCATGATTTCGAGGAAATTAATCACTTCAATTTTCAGAACAAACGATTTCAATGGACGCATCAAAGTTCTGGAGCAGTAGGAGATTTATCCACTTCAGATCTTGTGGAGTTTGTCAAAGTGTTTTCCAATATTTTGGGCAATTCAGCGCATGCAATACAACTAAAAAAACTCGTTAAGAATGCCTATGCAAGCCATGCAAATTTAGCTTCGGCCACACGTTACTTAGTACACACACTTTTTGGGTCTGAGGGTTTGGTTATTATTGATGGAAATGACTCGGCTTTAAAACGGTTATTTATTCCACAAATAACTTCTGAACTTACAAATCAATACGCATTTGCAACTGTTTCTGAGACTAACAAAGAACTATTAAAAATAGACTCAACGTATAAAGTTCAGGTTAATCCCCGAGAACTAAATTTATTTTATCTCAAAGAAAACCTACGCGAGCGCATCATAAAAAAGGAAGGTGCTTATTCAGTTATAAATACCGATATAACTTGGGATTTAGCGGGTATTTTGGAGGAAGTAAATTCACATCCTGAGTACTTTTCGCCTAATGTCATCATGCGTCCCTTGTACCAAGAAACAATATTACCAAACCTTTGTTATATTGGTGGGGGAGGCGAATTAGCATATTGGCTCCAACTAAAATCTTATTTTGAAGCAGAATATATTCAATTTCCGATTTTGTTGCATCGTAATTCAGTCCTTTTAATCAGCCAAAAACAACATCAAAAATTAAATAAACTTAAGGTTACTGTTTCCGATTTATTTAAAAACAAACAAGAACTGATTCAATTTCAAATCAAAAAAATAGCATCATTACCTATTGATTTTTCGTCTCAAAAGGAACAATTAAAGCAGCAATTCAAACAGTTATACGCAATAGCTAATCAAACTGATAAATCCTTTAACGGTGCTGTTTCTGCACAAGAAAAAAAACAAATCAAAGGGTTGGAAGCGTTGGAAAAACGTCTTTTAAAAGCTGAGAAAAAAGTACATAAAGACTATATTGAACGGCTTGAGTCCATCCATTTAGAGCTGTTTCCAAGTGGAGGTTTGCAAGAACGGTTCACCAACTTTTCAGAATTCTACATAGAACATGGAGATGCGTTCATAGAATCTTTAAAATCAGAGCTTATACCTTTAAATCAAAAATTTCATGTTTTGACCCTTTAAAAGTTTGAAAATTTAGGGCTCAATTTATTTATAAATATTACTTTTGACCATGCAACACGATAAGGTATTAATTCTCGACTTTGGATCTCAATATACACAACTTATAGCTCGCCGAGTCAGGGAGTTAAATATATATTGTGAAATTCACCCTTTCAATAAAATCCCAACAAATTTAGACGAATTTAAAGCCGTAGTGCTTTCGGGAAGTCCACAATCTGTGAGAGGCGATGCAGCCTTACATCCGGATTTATCAGCCATACGTGGCCTTAAACCTATGTTAGCGGTCTGTTACGGTGCCCAATATTTAGCTCATTTTTCTGGTGGTCTTGTAGCGCCTTCAAATACAAGAGAATACGGCCGTGCCAATTTATCTTTTGTCAAAGAAAATGAAGCCTTTTTAGAAGGTATCAGTTCTGGAAGTCAAGTTTGGATGAGCCATAGTGATACAATCAAAGAATTACCTACCAATGGGGTGTTGTTAGCAAGTACTCATGATGTGGTAAATGCAGCCTATAAAATTGAAGGCGAACCTACGTTTGCCATCCAGTTCCATCCTGAAGTATATCACTCAACAGATGGTAAAACACTCTTACAGAACTTTTTAGTTCATATTGCTGGTCTTCAACAAGATTGGACGCCAGATTCATTTGTAGATGAAACCGTTTCGGATTTAAAATCTAAAATTCAAGACGATAAAGTTGTCCTTGGATTGTCTGGCGGGGTTGATTCCACGGTAGCAGCTATTTTATTACACAAAGCGATTGGTAAAAATCTTTACTGCATTTTTGTAAACAACGGTCTGCTACGAAAAGATGAATTTTCAAGTGTTCTCACTCAGTATGAAGGCATGGGGCTTAATGTTAAAGGAGTTGATGCTTCGGCACGCTTTTTGGATGCTCTTGCAGGACTCGAAGATCCAGAACTGAAACGTAAAGCAATTGGACGTGTGTTTATTGAAGTCTTTGATGACGAGGCAAACATGATACAGGACGTCAAATGGCTAGCGCAAGGAACTATATATCCAGATGTGATCGAAAGTGTGTCTGCCACTGGTGGTCCTAGTGCCACCATAAAAAGTCACCATAATGTTGGGGGATTACCTGATTATATGAAGCTCGACATTGTAGAGCCGTTAAGGGCTTTGTTTAAAGATGAAGTCAGACGTGTAGGAGCTTCAATGGGTATTGATCCTAAATTATTAGGACGTCACCCATTTCCTGGTCCTGGATTGGCCATTAGAATTTTAGGAGATATAACTGCTGAAAAAGTTCGTATCTTACAAGAAGTTGATGCCATTTTTATTAATGGTTTAAGAGAATGGGATTTATATGATAAAGTATGGCAAGCTGGAGCAATGCTCCTCCCTGTGAATAGTGTTGGAGTGATGGGAGATGAGCGTACATATGAAAAATGTGTTGCTTTGAGAGCTGTCGAAAGTACAGATGGAATGACTGCAGATTGGGTGAATTTACCTTATGAATTCCTACAGAAAACTTCAAATGATATTATTAATAAAGTCAAAGGAGTGAATAGAGTGGTATATGATATTAGTTCTAAACCTCCTGCAACCATAGAGTGGGAGTAACCAATAAAAATAAACATGAAAAAGTTTTTAATCGTTTTAGGAATCCTTGCTTTTAGTTATGTTGGTTATGCCCAAAACTTAAAAACGCACAGTGTACAAGTTGGAGAATCTATTGAGAGTATTGCAAAACTTTATAAGATTACACCAGCGGATATTTATGCTTTAAATCCAGATGCAAAATCGAATTTTTTAGTCAATACGATTTTGATTATTCCAGAGTCTTTTGTTCCTAAATCAACTTCTACAAAAGTTGTGAAAGAGTTGGTTTCTTATAAGGTATATAAAGTAAGACGTAAAGAAACCTTGTTTGGTATTTCTCAAAAGTTTGAGGTAACCGTAGAGGAGATAAAAGCTCATAATAAAGAGTTGTACTCTAAGAGTTTAAGAAGAGGAGATAAAATTTATATTCCTCAATTTAAAATGATTTCAAATCAAATTTCTACTCAGATACTTCAAAAATATACCGTTTTACCAAAGGAAGGTAAATGGCGTATTGCTTACAAATTCGGAATTTCAGTTCCAGATTTGGAAGCACTCAATCCAACGATGGGACTTTATCTTAAAGAGGGGCAACAGTTGAATGTTCCTAATATTTCGGAGACAGATAAAAAAGTAGTTGAAGAGGGCGCATTTAACTATTATACTGTTAAAGCTAAAGAAGGTTTTTTTAGACTTGAAAAAAAGTTAGGATTGACAAAAGAACAATTGGAAACGCTAAACCCCGAATTGATTGAACAAGGATTAAAATTAGGAATGGTGTTAAAAACTCCTAAGCTTAGTATTCAGAACATTGCTACAGAGTTGTTCCCTGTTGTTAGTTTGTCGGATAGTTTAGTTGATTTTTCCCCTAAAAAAATAGCACTTTTATTACCATTCAAAACAAAAAGTATTGATTTTGAGTCTGTCACCCTAGCGAAGAGCCAACTTAAAAGAGATGGGTTTATTAATATTTCTACTGACTTCTACGCGGGTGTAATTATGGCAATTGATTCTGCAAAGCGTCTTGGAATTTCTACAAAACTAGAGGTGTTTGATACCAACGCTGAAACGCTTGATTTGAAAACAGTATTACTACAAACAAATTTTTCGAATTTTGATGCTGTGTTAGGACCTATTACTACTCAAAATCTAGAGTTGGCCGCCAAGTATACTGAAAAGGATAGTGTTCCTGTAATCTCACCTTTTGTGAAAACTAAAAATATTTATCACAATCTATTTCAAACCATTCCAGATGAAAAATGGATGCGAACTAAGATGGTAAACTACGTGAAATCCGATACCATACCACATCAAACATTGATTATATATGATGCAAAGAATTTAGCAACTGCGAATTATTTAAAAGCAGAATTTCCAGAGGCTTCATTATTAACTTCCAAAAAGGATAAAGAAGGTTTAGAACAATTTTTTTTAATGTTAGAAGATGTTCAGGCTGCTCTTTCATCCGGACGTACACTTGTTTTTCTTGAATCTAATAACGAAGGGTTTGTGTCTAATATTACAAGTATGCTCAATGCAATGAATGGAGTAACGACTCTAAAGGATGCAGACGATAATGAAACAGAGATTGAACGCGAATTATTTTTGATGACAACCTCAAAAAATAGAGCTTTTGAAGGCAGTAATGTTTCTAACTATGATTTATCTAACTTACAATTCCAATATCCATCTGTAAATTTTGATTCGCGATTTCCAAAATCATTTGAGCAACGCTATATTACAGAATTTGGAACGTTCCCAAACAAATACGCCATTAGAGGGTTTGATATCACTATGGATGTTTTATTAAGACTTTCTAAAAATGGAACAATGTACTCGGATACTTCAAGTTTTCAAACGTCTTATTTAGAAAACAAATTTCAATACTTTCTTCAGCCTTACGGAGGGTATAAAAATGAAGCTGGGTATATCCTCAAATATCAAAATTTAACTATTGTAAAGGTTCAGGATTAGAATCCAATCAATGCTTCTAGGTGTTTGATTTGAGCTTTTGCATTTTTATTTTCAGGTTCGATTGCTAATACTTTTTTATACATTTTAAGTGCCTTTAAATGCTTGCCTTCTAAAGCCAAGATTTCTCCATAACTATCGTACACATTTGGGGTGTATTTGAATAAATAAGTATTCAGTTTAAAACAGAAGTTGGCTTCTTTGATACGCTTGTTTCTTAATAAAACATAACCCAAAGTGTTCAATTCTTTACTGTTATGCGTTATGTTTCTAAGAATCTTATAATGCTCATTCATGTTTTTCTCTATCATTTCTAGAGGTTCTGTGTCTAGAATTTTGAAAAGATAATTAGCACCCTCATAGTTTGGTTTTGAAAGAAATCCTAGTGCTATTTGAGCAACATCGGTGATTAAATCGTTCTTTGGAGACTCCACAATACGGGCATATTCAACATTATTTGATTTAAAAATAAATACTGGAACACGGTGAATTTGCTGACCCTGCTCCTCACCATCTGGAGACGTTTTGTAGCGTTCTTCGTCATTGTAAAGCGCAATCAAACGCAACTGACTTCTTTTAAGTCCGAGTTCATCCCATAGTTTAATAAATTGCGGAACCCACTTTTTACTATCTCCACACCATGTTCCAAGATAGATATCTACTGTACTATTTTTTAGTTTGGACTTTAATCGCAGTCGCTTACTTGGGAGTTTTAATCCATTATAATATTTATTGAACCATACGCTATACGTACTGTCATGCTCTAAATAGTCCAAAGGAAATTCACCACAAATATGGGTGTCACCTTTTGCGTTTTTGTAAAAATTAATTTCTTGGGAATACGAATTTGAGAAAGAAAAAAAGGTACACAGTACCATTAGAATGGTAGTTTTCATAAGAATTAGAATTTGGGGTTCTAACTCAAAAGTAATAGATTTTGGCTTTAAAAAAAATAAATCAGGAAGTTTTCCATTTGATATTACAACCAATGCTCGGTTTTTGTGGATGTGTATTTACTTTGTTCTCAATCATACATTGAACGGCATATAATAAATCTACTCCATTTATTGGAATTCCATTTCCTGGTCTTGAGGCATCTAATTGTCCCCTATATACGAGTTTTAAAGTCGAGTCAAAAAGAAAAAAATCAGGGGTACAAGCTGCGTCATAAGCTTTTGCTACGGATTGTGTTTCATCATATAGATAAGGAAAAGGGTAGTTTGTGATTTTTGCATGAACTTGCATTTTTTCTGGGCTATCTTGAGGGTAAGTTTCAACATCATTACTAGAAATAGCAACCACTCCAATTCCTTTTTTAAGCAAGTTATTTGCCATAGAAACCAAGGCTTCATTAATGTGAATTACAAACGGACAATGATTACAAATAAACAAAACCAATGTACCTTTAGATCCTTTTAGTTTGTTTAATGTTTTTGTAGAACCAGAAACAGAATCCCATAGTTCAAAATCTGGTGCTACAGTTCCTAATGGAAGCATGTTGGAAGGAGTTAATGACATAAGATTGTGTTTTTTTTCAAATATATAAAGAATTGAACCTTTGCGTCTATCAACTCCTTAAAAATTTATATCTTCAAACTTTGATAATAAATATTGATATGAGCGATACAATTACCTTTGAAGTTTTTTCTAAAATAGACCTCCGTGTGGGGACTATAATTGAAGTGAAAGATTTTCCTGAAGCACGAAAGCCTGCTTACCAATTGACAATTGATTTTGGAGATTTAGGGGTCAAAAAAACATCTGCACAAATCACTGTCTTATATTCAATGGATGATTTATTAGGTAAACAAATTGTAGCTAATGTCAATTTTGAAAAAAAACAAATCGCCAATTTTATGAGTGAGTGTCTGGTTACTGGAGCCGTGGATTCTGAAAAAGTCATCTTATTAACTCCAGAAGAACAGGTGCCTAATGGAACACCGATTCGTTAGGTTTTTTCCAAAAAAAACCGCTACAATGTAACGGCATAATAAAGAATATATTTTGAGGACTAAATATCATCAAAACTAACATCCGTAAAGCTGTCAGCAGACGATTCCTCTTTTGAATCCTCTGAAGGGAATTCTTCTTTAACGTAATCTTTTTGGTGACGCTCGCTGATCACTTCTTGTCCTTTTTCGTTGATAATGTAATCGGTCATCTCCCCTAAAATCGTGTTGAACTCTGTAAAGTCTTCTTTGTACAAATAAATCTTATGTTTCTTGTAATGAAAAGATCCATCATCATTTGTGAATTTTTTACTCTCTGTCACAGTTAAATAATAGTCTCCTGCTTTTGTGGCCCTCACATCAAAAAAGTAGGTGCGCCTTCCAGCTCTTAAAACTTTTGAATATATTTCTTCTTGTTCCATATCTTTAGTGTCAATGATAATGAGCTATTATTAGTAGTTGTTATTCCTATCAAAAGTCCATAAAATAAATTAAGACACCAACTAATTGTTGATTTTATTTTCTAGAAATGAACGTTTTTTTATTTTAATAAATTAATGCGTCGTCTCTCGCAATTGTTTTTGATAAAGTTCTTTGTAATAACCTTCAACAGTAATGAGCGTATCATGTGTCCCTTGCTGCGCGATAATTCCATCATTTAGGACAATAATTGAATCGGCATTTTTAGCAGATGAAATTCGATGACTCACAATAATAGTTGTCTTGTTTTTAGTTACCAACTCAATATTATTCAGGATTTTCTCTTCCGTTTCCGTATCCACAGCAGAAAGACAATCGTCTAAAAGAAGAATTTGAGGACTTTTGATAAAGGCTCTTGCAATAGAAACACGTTGTTTTTGACCTCCAGAAAGTGTGATGCCCCGTTCCCCTAAAATGGTGTCATAACCATTTTTAAAATTGATTATGTTTTTATGGACCACCGCTTTTTTAGCAGCTTCTATAACTTCGGCATCCGTAGCATTATTTTCCCCAAATTTGATATTGTTTTTTAAAGTGTCAGAAAACAAAAAAGGATCTTGTGGTACAAATCCAATAGCTGTTCTTAAATTTTTTAAATTTAAGACCTTAACATTAACACTGTCAATTTCAACACTTCCTTTTTGAGTATCATATAACCTTCCAATTAGTTCTAGTATGGTTGTTTTTCCAGAACCTGTATTTCCAATTATAGCAAGTGTTTTTCCTTTTTCAACCTCAAAACTAACGCCTTTTAAAGCTTCTATATTGGTGTCTTCATAGGTAAAATAAACGTCTTTAAAAACTACACTTCCGTTAATTGGAGTCGTTGTTTTAGTAGGATTAACAATGCTAGGAGTTTCTTTCAGAAATTCATTAATTCGTTTTTGTGAAGCTTCAGCTTCTTGAACTAATGATGTGACCCATCCAATTGATGCAACTGGCCAAGTAAGCATATTTACATAAATAATAAATTCGGCAATGACTCCAATTTCCTCAATTTGTCCATTCATGTATTGTTTACCACCAATGTAAATAACCAACAGGTTACTAGTCCCAATAAGAAGTAACATTAATGGAAAAAACAGTGCTTGTATTTTTGATAAGCCCAGACGTTTTTCGCGTTGAGAATTTGCTAATTCTGAAAAGGTTTTTTCGGTTTGTGGTTCTAGAGCATATGCTTTTGTAATCCAAATTCCACTAAAAAACTCTTGAGTAGATGAAGATAGTGTGGACAGATGTGCTTGTACAATGGTACTTTGTTTATGAATGTATTTACTTAAAAAGTATATTGAAATTGATAATAGGGGTAAAGGGAGTATGGTATAAAGCGTAAGGGTAGGCGATTGGTTATACATATAAAACAACGCAACTATAAAAAGGGTTAACGTGTTGATTGTGTACATAAGTGCAGGGCCTATATACATCCGAACCTTACTCACGTCTTCACTAATTCGACTCATTAAATCCCCAGTACGATTTCGTTTATAAAAAGCAATTGAAAGGAGTTGGTAATGATCGTAAATTTCATTTTTTAAGTCAAATTCAACGTATCGAGATACATTTATGATAGTTTGACGCATCAAAAAAGTAAATATACCCGTTGCGACTGCTGCTCCAAATATGTACAAAATGTTTAAACTAATTTCATGCCTAAATAGTTCTGTGCTGCTTGGATTCGTGATCTGATCCGAAATTAAAGAAATAGATTTACCAATAAGTTGAGGAGTAAACAGAGCAAAAACCTTGGAACCAATGGTGATGAGAATACCTAAAATAATTCGATATCGATATTTTAAAAAATACTTATTTAAATACTTGAGCTCGTTCATCTAATCATTTACAGCCTTAAGTCAAGGCTTTTACTTCATTCACAAAGATACTTGTTTTACGCAAAAATCACATTGCGTAAAAAAACATTTTTTTAGATTTTTACAAGCAAAATAATACTATTTTTGTCGAACGATTTTATTTGTATTGCACAAGACATAACCAATGTAGATCAATTTATTTGATTTTTAACCAATAAGTTCTTTATACCATGCTGAACAGAAGACATATTCGAACCAAAGTAATGCAAGTTATCTACGCCCTCAAAAGAACAGAGGAGCTGAACTTGACTTCTGAAGAAAAATTTCTCAACTTAAGTATGGATAGCATGTATGAACTTTATTTACTAATGTTATCTTTATTGGTTAAAGTGCATGAAAAAGCAAAAGATCAGCAAGAGAAATCTCAACAAAAACACCTTTTAACTTCTGAGGATTTAAATCCGAACATGAAGTTTGTTAAAAATGCATTATTGGTTCAGTTGTCTGAAAACCAATACTTAAAAGAAGCACTAGAACGCCATAAAGTCAATAATTGGGAGTTGGACAATGAGTATGTAGAGGTGATCTTTAGAGCCATTCTTGAGAGCGATCGGTTTTCGAAATACATGTCCGCAGAATCTTCTACATATAATAAAGACCGTCAATTTGTAGTCGAATTATTTAAAGAAGTGATTGCACCCAATGAAAAGTTATATAATTATTTAGAAGATAGAAACTTAACTTGGATTGATGATTTGCCAGTAGTAAATACAGCTCTGGTAAAGCTTTTAAACAAGTCTAAAGAAAATAATTATGAAGATTATTTTACTCCAAAGTTGTTCAAAGACGAAGAGGATAAAGAGTTTGGATTAAGTTTATTAAAGCACACTATTAAAAATTTAGAACCCTATACTGAGGAAATTAGTTTAAAAACTAAAAATTGGGATAAGGATCGCATAGCGGACATTGATTTTGTTTTGCTTCAAATGGCTATCTGTGAATTTCATGAATTTCCATCCATTCCAACCAAGGTTTCTATAAATGAATACATAGAAATTGCTAAAGAATATTCAACTCCCAAAAGTAATGTCTTTATAAATGGTGTTTTAGATAAAATTGTGAAGGAGTATAATGAAAATAAAACCTTAAACAAGATAGGACGTGGATTAATGTAATTTTTTAATTACATTTATACCCTCGTTTTTTTTAAACAAATAGAACTATTAACCATTAAAAATCAATCATGAAAAAATTAATTTTAACTTTAACTGTAGCTAGTTTCGTTGTTTTTACCTCTTGTAAAGAAAATGCAGCAGAAAAAATAAAACAAGAAAACGTTGAAAAAGCTGCAGAAAGAGACGCACAAGCTATTGTTTTTCCAACCATTACATTCGATAAAACAGAACACGATTTCGGTCAAATTATGAACGGTACACCTGTTGAAACAGTGTTTTCATATACAAACTCAGGTAAATCTCCTTTAGTAGTTACAGAAATCAAAAGTACGTGTGGATGTACAGTCCCTCAAGGATGGAGTAAAGAGCCACTAATGCCAGGAGCATCGTCTCAGTTTAGTGTAAAGTTTAACGGAAAAGGAGCCAACAAAATTTCTAAAACAATTACGTTGACTACCAACTCCGAAAAAGGTAAAGAGCAAGTAAGAATTTCGGCGTTTATCGTTCCAGATCCGAATGCACCAGTTAAAACACCTCCTAACAAACAACTTAACGTACAATAATTAACAACAATACAACAATACGATATGGAAGGTCTTAGTCAGTACACCCCCTTTATTTTAATGGCAGTAGTTGTTTATTTCTTTATGATTGCACCTCAAATGAAGCGTGCCAAAAAAGAGAAAGCATTTGCAGCCGAACTCAAAAAAGGAAATAAAGTAATCACTAAAAGTGGAATGCACGGAAAGATTGCCGAATTGAATGATAAAGACAATTCATGTGTCATTGAAACTTTGGCTGGTAAAATTAAATTTGATCGTTCTGCCATCTCAATGGAAATGAGTCAAAAACTTAATGCACCTCCAGTTAAAAAATAACATTTAAAAAAAGCCGCTAATTTTAGCGGCTTTTTTTTATAAATATCGTTTCTGAGTTAGATCGGCTATTTTACAAATAACTTCCGTAGCACTCAAAATACTCTCTAAAGGTACATATTCATAACGGCCATGGAAGTTGTGACCTCCAGCAAATATATTCGGACACGGAAGCCCCATAAAACTCAATTGAGAGCCGTCTGTGCCTCCTCTTATAGGTTTAATTAATGGTTTGATATTTAGCGCTTTCATAGCATCTTCTGCAATGTCAACAATATGCATCACAGGCACAACCATTTCTTTCATATTAAAATACTGGTCTTTGATTTCGATTTCAAAAACAGGGCTCCCAAATTTTGTATTTAGAGTTTCAACCAAATTGATAAGATGTTGTTTTCTGCCCTCAAATTTATCGCGATCGTGATCTCTTACAATGTATTGTAATACAGTATCTTCGACCTTGCCTTCCATGCTGTGTAAGTGATAAAACCCTTCGTAACCTTCAGTTTGTTCAGGAGTTTCAGCTTTTGGAAGTGCGTCTATAAACTTAGAAGCATAGTACATAGAATTGATCATTTTGCCTTTGGCATAACCAGGGTGTACAATTTTTCCTTTTACTTTGATGACGGCTCCAGCCGCATTAAAATTTTCATATTCAAGTTCTCCAATCTGACTTCCGTCCATAGTGTAAGCCCAATCAGCTCCAAATTTTTTGACGTCAAATTTATGCGCCCCGCGACCAATTTCTTCGTCAGGTGTAAACCCAACTTTAATGGTTCCATGCTTTATTTCAGGATGTAGAATAAGATATTCCATCGCACTCACGATTTCACAAATCCCAGCTTTGTCGTCAGCACCCAAAAGAGTAGTACCATCTGTAGTGATCAGGGTTTGCCCTTTATAGAGTAACAAATCCTCAAAATAATCAGGGGATAATACGATGTCTTCTTTTTTGTTTAGAATAATTTCAGACCCATCATAATTTTCTATGATTTGAGGATTTACATTTTTAGCTGTAAAATCTGGTGAAGTATCAAAATGAGATACAAATCCGATTGTTGGCACTTTGTGAGAAACGTTGGACGGTAAAGTCGCCATGATATATGCATTATCATCTATTGAAACGTCTTGCATACCAATGGTTTTTAGTTCGTCAGCCAATTTATTTGCCAAGTCCCACTGCTTTTCAGTACTAGGTGTTGACATAGAATTAGGATCGCTCTCGGTATCAATTTTTACATAGCCAATAAATCGATCTAAAATGTGCTTTTTATCTAACATATAGTTTTGTCTTTTGTCAAAAATAATTAACCCTGACTTCAAACACAAGAGTTCGCTTGCTTTCTTTTATATTGTGTCTATTTAATGTATTTTTGTACTCAAAATACGCTTCATGTACAAATCGATTATTCGTCCTATTCTTTTTAAATTTGACCCTGAAGTCGTTCATTATTTCACTTTTGACGCCATCAAATTGTTGTCCAAAATTCCAGGAATCCCTTTTTTAATTAGACGTCTTTTTCAAGTCAACCACCCAATTTTGGAACGTGAATTGTTTGGTCTTCGGTTTAAAAATCCTGTTGGGCTTGCAGCCGGATTTGATAAGAATGCCGTGTTGTACAACGAGCTAGCTAATTTTGGATTTGGATTTATTGAAATTGGAACTGTCACTCCAAAACCACAGGAAGGCAATCCTAAAAAACGCTTGTTTAGACTCCAAGCGGATAAAGGAATTATCAACAGAATGGGGTTTAACAATGCAGGTTTAGAAGCCGCGATTGTACAATTAAAGAAAAATAAAAAACAACTTATTATAGGTGGAAATATAGGTAAAAACACCCAAACACCTTCTGAAGGATACACAGCTGATTACTTAGAATGTTTTAAAGCCTTGCATCCTTATGTAGATTATTTTGTATTGAATGTGAGTTGTCCTAATGTTGGCAGCCATGCAAAACTAAATGACAAAGATTATTTAGAGGAGTTGATCAAAGCTGTCCAAGACTCAAATGCTACTTTTGAGAAGCCTAAACCAATTCTTTTAAAAATTGCCCCCGACTTGAACGAAACTCAATTAGACGAAATTATAGAGTTGGTATCTGTTACCAAATTAGATGGTGTTATTGCTTCAAACACGTCTATTTCTAGAGAGAACCTTAAAACAGATACTACCACTTTAGAAGCCATTGGGAATGGGGGTGTGAGCGGTCAACCCATCAAAGAAAAAAGCACTCAAGTCATTAAATATTTATCAGAAAAAAGCAAAAAAGCATTTCCAATTATTGGAGTAGGTGGAGTTCATTCCCCAGAAGATGCTTTAGAAAAAATTGCTGCTGGAGCTGATTTAGTACAAATTTATACAGGGTTTATTTATGAAGGCCCAACCCTTATTAAGCGTATTAACAAAGCGCTTTTGGAGTACGCTCTTAAACACTAACTGCTTTGAATACTGAAGTTCTAATTTCATTTACGATCGCCACAGCGACTCTGGCACTCTCTCCTGGACCAGATAATATTTTTGTACTCATTCAAAGTATCACTTATGGAAAAAAACAAGGTATGGCCATTGTATGTGGACTGATATCAGGTTGTATAATCCACACTACTTTAGTAGCTTTTGGATTGTCCACCTTTATAAAGTCTAATTCAGAACTACTTTTTGTTTTAAAATTATTCGGAGCCGGTTACATGCTTTTTTTAGCATACAATGTTTTTAAATCTGTAGATGTTATAAACACCAATACACAAACCGAAAGTAAATCGTTATTAGCCTTATTTAAACAAGGGTTTATCATGAATGTAATCAACCCTAAAGTCTCTATATTTTTTATGGCTTTTTTCCCAGCATTCTTGTTTAGTGAAACCCATTCTTTGGTTATTCAGTTTTATGCGCTTGGGTTTTTATTTATGACAACCTCTTTTCTAATATTCTCTATGCTTGTATTCTTCTCAAGTTCAGTAGGATCAGTCTTAAGATCAAACAAACGTTTTGGGGCTGTATTAAAATGGGCGCAGATTATAGTTTTTCTAGGAATCGCAATTTTTATAATAGCCACAAATTAGTTTCAACCAAAAATCAATAGATGGAAAAAATTAAACTTATTTGGGATTTTAGAGGTCCCACAAGCTCACAAACAGCTGCTCATTTTAAGATCCACTTGATAGAATTCTTTGCAACTGAACAAATGCTTTTGCTAGAGTCAGGCGTTGAATCTGTGAATGAAGTACACCACTATACCTTTGCTGTGATTGATAAACAATACTTAGAAGCTATCAAATCTGCAATGAAACCAACGAGAGGTCAGCTCGTAAAAGCAGAGTGATTTTACTACTTATATGTTTCTAAAAGAGCGTATTGCGCTTTGATAGCTTCTGTGAATTCAGTTTTCATACTACCAACAAGTTCTGCAACAGAAGGCGAATCATGGATGCTTGTGACACCTTGTCCAGCAGACCATATGGTCGCCCAAGCTTTTGCTTCATTTTCATGAGCCGTCAGTTCTTTTCCAAAATCAATTTTCTTTTGCTGACTGAGCATTTCTTCTGTAATGCCCATTGCTTCCATACTAGGGCGTAAGAAATTAGCTGCCACCCCTGAGATTGCAGCAGTATAAACCACATCATTAGCACCACTCGAAATTATCATATCTCGATATTCTTTAGGTGCTTTACTTTCTTTTGTATTGATAAATCGAGTTCCCATATAGGCAATATCAGCTCCCATTTGCATGGCAGAAGCAATATCACGGCCATTACTAATACAACCAGATAAGATTACGGTTTTCTTAAAAAAGCTTTTAATCTCAGCAACCAAAGGCATAGGGTTCAAAGTACCTGCGTGGCCTCCAGCACCAGCAGCAACTACAATTAGGCCATCCACATTGGCTTCCGCAGCTTTTTCTGCATGACGTTTTTTGATGACATCATGAAAGACCAAACCGCCATAACTATGTATAGCATCTACTAATTGTGGTACAGCTCCTAGAGAAGTAATTATAATTGGAACTTGATGTTTGATGCAAATAGCTAAATCTGCTTGTACGCGTGGATTGGATTGGTGCACAATTAAATTTACTCCGTAAGGGGCAGGTTTGACTCCTGTTTCTTTTTCAAAATCGGAAAGTGCAGTTTTAATTTCGATCAACCATTCTTCAAAGCCTTCTGTGGTGCGTTGGTTCAATGCTGGGAATGTTCCAACAATTCCGTTTTTACAACACTCAATAACCAGTTTTGGACCGGAAATTAAAAACATTGGTGCTGCAATGGCTGGAATGGACAGTTCTTTTATAAAGGAGGGTTGACTCATAGTATGTATTTTTAAATAGTGTGGTTGTTATTCGTTTGTCTCTGCAATATAAGACTTGTATGGCAATTATTTATTTTAATTTTAAAGTACTCTTTAATTGAGCCTCAGATTGCAGTCGTCTAGTGGCGTTAATTTTATTATAAAGACAAATATTACTGTTTAATTAAATACTATATTTGGGTCAACAAAATAATAAACACCTCTTTCAATGAAGTCAAAAGTCATCACTACTCTCGCGCTCGTATTTGTTTTTTTAATCTCAACAAGTGTGAATGAAACACAGACCACGCAAGAATTTCAAGCGAAGGCTTATTATTTTTCTAAATCTAAAATGGATTTAGGGAAATGGGGAGCTCGACTGAGTGAAGCTCAGAAAAAAGAAGTTGAGGCGCGTATGAAAAACAGGCTCGAAAAAGGCTATGTTTTGTCTTTTAATAAAGAAGAATCTGTATTTATTGAAGAGGATCAATTGGATGCTATTTCTGGGGCTACTGATTCTTGGGGCAAAAATTTTGCGCCTGGAAAACAATATAAAAATGTAAAAACAAATACCCAACTTCAAGAGCAAGAGTTTTATGGGAAAAAGTTTTTGGTTCAGGATGTATTACAACCCATAGAGTGGAGCTTAGAATCTGAAACAAAAAAGATTGGAAACTATTCATGTTTTAAAGCCACAGCCTCAATTCCTTCAGATGAATTGACATGGTATTCTTTTTCTTGGGATAAGTTAAGAAACACAACAGAGTCCGATTCTACACAAGTGAAAGAAGTTAAGATGACTCAAATAGAGGCGTGGTACGCTCCACAAATTCCAGTACGCCACGGGCCTTTAGATTATTGGGGTTTGCCAGGCCTAATTTTAGAAGTTAGCGCTAATAATACAACCATGCTTTGCTCAAAAATAGTGCTTAATCCAGATGAAATTATTGAGATTGAAGCACCCAGTAAAGGGAAAGAAGTCTCAAAAAAAGAATACCAAGAGATCATTACTGATAAAATGAAAGAATTTCGAAATAATCGCATGAGACGCTAGTTGTAGAAAAAAATAGTCTGAGATTTCCGCATTAATTAGTTTTATTTTTTAATTATCAATAACAAATACAAGCGTATTTTTAAAATATCAAAAAACTACAAATATTTTTGACCACCATCATGCCCCACTTTAATTAATTTCTATATTTACTCCATATTTATAAGACGATAGTGTTATCGTTGACAACATTTATATGGACATACATAATTTTAAAACCTTCATTACCCCAACGGTTATTCTTTATAGCCCCGGTTTTGCACGTCCTCGTATTACGCGCCGTCGCCCTTAGGGTGTTCCATTAATTTCTGAACTTAGGTGTGTCCGGTTCATCTTTCAATTTTTTCAACTTTTTTTTCAACTTAAATCTTAAATAATGGACATCATTATTGCAGATAAATCTCATACAATTCACGCTCATACTATTTGTGAAGCCATCGAAGCTGCTGCACAAGTAAGAGGAACAGGAATTGCAAAACGCACCATAGAATATATTATTTCTAAAATGGAAACCAACAATGCTGTCATTGCCTTAGAGGGGGATGTTTTTGCAGGTTTTTGCTATATAGAAACTTGGAGCCATGATAAATTTGTGGCCAATTCAGGTCTCATTGTGCATCCTGATTTTAGAAATCAAGGCTTAGCTAAAAAAATTAAGCAAGTCGTTTTTGAGCATTCAAGATCCAAATATCCCAACGCAAAAATATTTAGCATCACTACGGGTCTAGCCGTGATGAAACTAAACACTGCTCTGGGATATAAGCCTGTTACTTTTTCGGAACTTACGGACGAAGCTTCGTTTTGGAACGGCTGTCAAACTTGTAAAAACTATGATGTTCTTCAACGAACAACTCAAAGCATGTGTTTGTGTACTGGGATGTTATATGACCCTAGTTCCAAACCAGAAGTTACTTCTGAGAAAGTGAAAGAAAAAACCTTCCTAAGATTAAAAAGTATCAAGCAAAGCTTGTTTCTAAACAAACATAAAAAATGAAAAACTCAAAAAAACTAGTCATCGCTTACAGTGGCGGTTTAGATACCTCTTACTGTGCTGTTTCGTTATCAAAAGCGGGTTTTGAAGTGCATGCCGTGAGTGTCAATACAGGCGGATTTTCTAAAAATGACGTGCAAACCATTGAACAAAACGCTTATAAAATGGGAGTGTCAACCTATAAAAATATCGAAGCGGTCACCACCTTTTATCAAAAAGTAGTGAAATTCCTTATTTTCGGAAATGTCTTAAAAAACAATACCTACCCACTTTCTGTGAGTGCTGAACGGATTGTGCAAGCCATTGAAATTATTGAGTACGCAAAATCCATAGGAGCAGAATACATCGCTCACGGGAGTACAGGTGCTGGAAATGATCAAGTACGTTTTGATATGATTTTCCAAACCCTTGCACCTGAAATAGAAATCATCACACCAATAAGAGATCAGAAGCTCTCACGTCAGGAAGAAATAGCCTATCTGAAATTAAACGGCATTGATTTGGATTGGGAAAAAGCAAAATATTCTGTCAACAAAGGACTTTGGGGAACCAGTGTTGGAGGCGATGAAACGCTTACCTCTCATTTGGCTTTGCCAGAAGCAGCCTATCCATCCCAGTTAGAATCTGTAACATCTGAAACCGTAACCCTCACTTTTAAAAAAGGAGAACTGACAGCACTTGATGGTGTTGAGAATGCCCCTGAAATTAATATCCAGCTTTTGGATGGCAGGGCCTCAAAATTTGCCATTGGTAGAGACATTCATGTAGGCGATACCATTGTTGGTATCAAAGGTCGTGTGGGATTTGAAGCGGCTGCAGCATTAATTACAGTTAAAGCACATCATTTGTTAGAGAAACACACTTTAACAAAATGGCAACTCCAACACAAAGATTATTTGTCTAATTTTTATGGCATGCATTTGCATGAAGGTCAGTATTTAGATCCAGTTATGCGTGATATGGAAGCGTTTTTAGCCAACAGTCAAGAGAGCGTAACGGGTTCTGTAGAAGTAGAATTAAAACCCTATCATTTTTCAATTAACGGGATTCAATCAGAATATGATTTGATGAATGCAAAGTTTGGAAGTTATGGTGAAATTAACAACGGATGGACTGCAGAAGAAGCCAAAGGTTTTATTAAGATTAACGGAAATCAAAACAAAATTCATCAACAAGTAAATTCGGAATTATGATACAAGCAGGGATTATTGGAGGTGCAGGATACACCGCAGGAGAATTGATTCGATTGTTACTCATGCACTCTAAAGTTGAAATTAATTTTGTGTACAGTACATCGAGTGCAGGTAAAAAATTAAGCACTATTCACCAAGATTTAGTAGGGACTACAGAGCAGCTATTTACAGATAAAATTAATACAGATGTTGACATCTTATTTCTTTGTTTAGGGCATGGAAATTCTAAAGCATTTTTAGAAAATAATTCTTTTTCAGAAGCCACTAGAATCATAGATCTTTCAAACGATTTTAGACTCATTCAAGACGCAGACTTTCAAAAAAAACGCTTTGTATATGGCTTGCCAGAATTGAATAAATCTGCCATTCAATCGGCTCGGTTCATAGCGAATCCAGGTTGTTTTGCAACGGCTATTCAATTGGCAATTCTGCCTTTAGCAGCCAACAGTTTGGTCAAAGATGCCATTCATGTGAATGCTGTCACTGGAGCTACTGGAGCAGGAACAGCCTTGTCAGCAACCACTCATTTTACATGGCGAGTTGATAATTTCTCACATTACAAAGCATTTAATCATCAGCACTTGGGAGAAATCCATCAATCTGTAGATACGCTTCAAGAAGGCTTGCAGAGTGAGATTCATTTTATCCCCAATAGAGGGAATTTTTCTAGAGGAATTTTCGCCACCCTTTATACAAAATACGAAGGTACTTTAGAGACGGCGAAAGCACTCTTTAAATCCTATTATAAAGATGCAGAATTCACCACCGTTTCGGAAGATCCCTTGCATTTAAAACAAGTGGTCAATACCAATAAGTGTTTACTGCATTTAGAAGTGCATGATGGGAAACTACTTATAACAAGCGTCATCGACAATTTACTCAAAGGAGCATCAGGTCAAGCCGTTCACAACATGAATTTAATGTTTGGATTTTATTCACATTTGGGATTACAACTTAAAGCTAATTATTTTTAAATATAAACACATGAAAATAGCAATTATAGGTACAGGAAATTTAGGGAGCTCTATTGCCAAAGGGCTCATTAAAAATAATGCGATTACGACCTTATATCTTACCAAGCGAAATGTTAATGGTTTGACAGATTTTGAAGGGTATAAAAATGTATTTCTAACGTCCGACAACAATGAAGCCATTCAGCAATCGGATATTATTATTTTAGCCGTTCAACCTAGCCATTTAGAAAAAATTCTAACAGAAGTTCAGCCTTTTCTAACTGACAAACATGTGTTAATCTCGACGATTACTGGCTTTTCAATTTCAAGAATTGAAGGTCTTGTGGGAGTAGGTCAATATATAATTCGCGCGATGCCAAATACAGCTATTGCTGTTGGAAAATCCATGACCTGTATTTGTAGCAATGAAAAGGGGAAACAACGCTTAGCCGTTGCCGAAGCCATTTTCAATCGCTTGGGAACGACTATCTCAATTCCGGAACAACAAATGCAAGCAGCCACTGTCGTTTGTGCCAGTGGAATCGCCTTTTGGATGCGTTTAATTCGTGCTACAACTCAAGCAGCCATCCAACTCGGATTTGATGCAGAAGAAGCTCAAAACCTTGCTATGTTTACTTGTGAAGGCGCCGCCAATTTATTGATTACATCCGGAAATCATCCTGAACAAGAAATAGATAGAGTGACCACGCCTAATGGATGTACTATTGAAGGATTGAATGAAATGGAGCACAAAGGATTGAGCTCCTCGCTAATTCAAGGAATGGTCGCCTCATTTGATAAAATTAACAGTATTAAAGCCCACTAATTATGAGCCTATTTGATGTATATCCACTTTTTGATGTAACGCCAGTAAAAGCAAACGACGTTTATTTGTATGATGATAAAGGAACCCAGTATTTGGATCTTTACGGAGGACATGCCGTCATTTCAATTGGACATTCCCATCCTGTTTATGTGAATGCATTGACCAGTCAACTTCAAAAAATTGGCTTTTACAGCAATGCTGTACAGAATCCGCTTCAAACCAAGTTAGCAGACCGCCTCGAAGAAGTTTCAGGCTGTAAAAATTATGATTTGTTTATGTGTAGCTCAGGTGCGGAAGCCAATGAAAATGCTCTGAAACTGGCATCGTTTCACACCAATAAAGCGACAGTGATTGCGTTTGAAAATTCTTTTCATGGACGCACTTCTGCCTGTGTAGCAGCAACGGATAACCCCAAAATTGTAGCGCCTATAAACGCTCAACAACAAGTCCGTTTTTTACCGCTTGGAGACTTAGATTTAGTAGAAATAACTTTAAAATCCGAGCCTATTTGTGCCATTATTATTGAGTGTATTCAAGGAGTTGGTGGACTTGATGAAAGCAGCACTAATTTTTATAAAGGATTGGAGTTACTCTGTCAGACCTACAATACGGTTTTAATAGCTGATGAAGTACAATCGGGTTTTGGACGTACAGGTGATTTTTTTGCATTCCAAAAACATGGAATCACGCCTCATATTATTTCAATGGCAAAGGGAATGGGTAATGGATTTCCTGTTGGAGGTATTTTGATTCATCCGTCTATCAAAGCATCTTATGGATTGTTAGGGACTACTTTTGGAGGGAACCATTTGGCAAGCACTGCGACACTTGCTGTTTTGGAGGTTTTGGAGTCTGAAAACTTAATGCATAATGCAACAGAGATGTCGGCTTATTTTATGGAGAAAGCCAAGTCAATCCCTAAATTAAAAAAACTAAAGGGACGGGGTTTAATGCTTGGATTAGAATTTAATTTCCCTGTTGCAGCACTTCGTAAAAAACTACTTTTTAATCATTTTTTATTCACAGGAAGTTCTAAAAACCCAAACTTGATTCGGATTTTACCTCCCTTAACAATTAAAAAGGAACACATTGATTTATTTTTTAAAGCGTTAGCTCAAATATTATGAATAATTATATAGAAATTAAAGATCTTTCATCGGTTGCATCGGCAGTTAAAGAAGCCATTGCTTTAAAATCGAACCCTTATAAATATAAAAAATTAGGCACTCACAAAACTTTAGTGATGTTGTTTTTTAATGCGAGCCTTCGTACACGTTTAAGCACCGAGAAAGCGGCAAAGCATTTAGGGATGGATGTGATTGTACTGAATGTAACCGACGCATGGCAATTAGAATTTGAATCGGGAGTGGTTATGAGTCTCAATACTTCTGAACATGTCAAAGAAGCCGCTCAAGTCATTTCACAATATGCAGATATTTTAGCGGTTCGTGCCTTTCCTTCTTTAACAGACAAACAGAAAGATTTATCCGAATGGATATTGAGTAGTTTCATACGTTATGCAACTGTTCCAATTATTAATATGGAAAGTGCGACTGGACATCCGCTTCAGGCATTGGCAGACGCCATTACAATTGAAGAATTAAAAAGAACTCCAAAACCTAAAGTAGTACTTTCATGGGCGCCACACCCCAAAGCATTGCCACATGCGGTTGCCAATTCCTTCATAGAAATGATGCAAACGATTGATGTTCAATTTAGCATAACCCATCCAGAAGGCTATGAGTTAAATCCAGATATTGTCAAAGATACCCCTGTGATTTATGATCAAGATGAGGCCTTGAAAGGTGCTGATTTTGTGTATGTAAAAAACTGGAGTAATTATACAGACTATGGCAAAATCACCTCTCAAGATCCCCAATGGATGATGACCCAAGAAAAACTAGGAGCGGCTCAATTTATGCACTGCTTACCTGTTCGACGAAATGTAGTGGTAGAAGATGCGGTTTTGGACAGTGAGCAATCCATTGTGATTGCACAATCAAACAATAGAACTTTTGCGGCGCAACTCGTCTTGAAAAAAATTCTTGAAAATGGATAAGCACACAACACTCAAGATCGTCAAAATAGGAGGGAATGTGATTGACGATTCCCAAGCACTTGCATCTTTTTTAACAACATTTTCATCTCTCAAAGGGCCTAAAATTTTGGTGCATGGTGGCGGGAAATCTGCCACCGCCTTAGCACATCAAACTGGGTTGGAGGTACAAATGATTGATGGCAGACGCATTACTGATGCTGCGACATTAGAGCTTATTACCATGGTCTATGCGGGTAAAATCAACAAAACAATTGTCGCACAATTACAAGCTTTGGACTGTAATGCGCTTGGATTTACGGGTGCTGATGGCAATACCATTACCTCTCAAAAACGTCCAATTTCAACAGTAGATTATGGCTTTGTTGGCGATGTTAAAAAGGTAGAAACATCCACTTTGGAATTGTTATTAGAACAGGGAATTTCTCCAGTGTTTTGTGCCATCACACATGATCAAAAAGGACAACTTTTAAATACCAATGCCGATACGATTGCATCTGAATTGGCCATAGCCTTTGCGTCTCAATTTGAAGTGCAGTTGTACTATTGTTTTGAGAAAAAGGGTGTTTTAAAAGACGTGAATGATGATGCTTCAGTCATTAAAACCATTACGAAAGCTTCTTATAAAGAATTACTCAGCTCCCAAGTGATTTACGCTGGGATGCTCCCAAAACTAAATAACTGTTTTCATGCTTTAGACCACAAGGTCTCTAAAGTATGTATAGGAACCCCCGAAATGTTGCTTGATTCTGGAGCAATTTTCACAACACTCACCATCCAATGACCAAAGAAAATTTATCAACATCCGCCATTCAATTATTAAAAGATTTAATTGAAATCCCTTCATTTTCATCTGAAGAGCATTTGACTGCTGCACGAATAGAACAGTGGTTTACAGATTACAAGGTTCCGTTTCAGCGGTCTCAAAATAATATTTGGGCTCTGAATAAACACTTTGATGCGTCCAAGCCCACACTGCTTTTAAACTCGCATCACGATACCGTCAAACCAAATAATGGCTATACAAAAGATCCGTTTAAAGCTGAGGTTGAAAACGGTAAATTGTACGGACTTGGGAGCAATGATGCCGGTGGATGCTTGGTGTCATTGATAGCGACTTTCACCCATTTTTATGCTCTAGAACATCTAAATTATAATTTGGTTCTTGTGGCATCTGCAGAAGAAGAGAGTAGTGGGGATGCTGGTTTAAATAGTATGTTATCGATCATTCCGCATATTGATGTGGCTATCGTTGGAGAACCCACATTAATGCAACTTGCTGTGGCTGAAAAAGGCTTGGTGGTTTTTGATGCGTTTGTCAAAGGAACACCTGGACATGCTGCGCACCCCAATGCCGATAATGCCATTTATAATGTGATTGAAGTCTTGCAATGGTTTAAAGATTTCCGTTTCGAAAAAAATTCAGATTCATTAGGGCCTGTAAAAATGACCGTGACGCAAATCAATGCAGGAAAGCAACACAATGCCATTCCAGCAGCCGTTGAACTGGTTGTAGATGTGCGGGTTAATGATCAGTATAGTAATAAAGAAATTGTTGAAATTCTTCAAAAACAAGCCCCTTGTGAATCGATTGAACCTAGAGGTTTAAAATTAAACTCATCGTCCATTCCTGTGGCACATTCGTTGGTGCAGGCGGGAATAGCCTTAGGACGAAGGACTTATGGGTCACCAACACTTTCAGATCAATCGGTATTGAGTTGTCCATCTCTAAAATTAGGTCCTGGAGACAGCACCCGATCCCATACCGCCGATGAATTTATTTACGTCCAAGAAATAGAAGAGGGCATCGCATTATATATTCAATTATTAACTAAAATACTATAGCTATGAAACTTTGGGATAAAGGCATTTCAATTGATACATTCATTGAAAAATTTACCGTCGGAAACGATAGAGAGATCGATCTTAAAATTGCGACCTATGACATTCAAGCTTCCTTAGCGCATGCGCAAATGTTGGTTAAAATAGGACTTCTAAATTCGGAAGAACTCATAGCGATCGAAGCCGTGTTTGACAATCTTCAGTCACAGATTAGTGAAGGTACTTTTGTGATTGATGCACAGTTTGAGGACATCCATTCCAAACTCGAATATGAACTCACCAAAGCCTTGGGCGATACGGGTAAGAAAATCCACACCGCTCGCTCCAGAAACGATCAAGTTTTGGTGGCTTTACAGCTATACTATAAAGCCAGTTTGGGGTCGATACAACACAAGACTAAAACCTTTTTTGAAACTTTGATTGCCTTAGCAGATACACATAAATCGGCCTTGTTACCAGGCTATACACATTTACAAGTTGCCATGCCTTCGTCTTTTGGTTTGTGGTTTTCTGCGTATGCAGAATCACTTATTGACGATGTGTATGTCTTGCAAGCAGCTCAGAAAGTGGTGGATCAAAATCCTTTGGGGTCGGCTGCGGGCTATGGAAGTTCGTTTCCAATTGATAGAGAGTTTACAACCAAAGCACTTGGTTTTAATACTTTAAAATACAATGTAGTGGCAGCACAAATGAGTCGTGGAAAAAACGAACGCATCATCGCTTCTAGTTTAGGGAATTTAGCCAATACACTTGGGAAAATGGCGATGGATATTTGTTTGTATATGAGTCAGAATTTTGATTTTATAGGGTTTCCAGAAGCACTGACAACAGGGAGTAGTATCATGCCTCACAAGAAAAACCCTGATGTTTTTGAATTGATCCGAGGGAAGTGTAACAAACTTCAAAGTTTGGAAACGGAGATGCTTTTGATTACCAATAATTTGCCCAGTGGCTACCACCGCGATTTTCAGTTATTAAAAGAAAATATGATTCAAGGCTTTGAAGAATTGGAAGCTATTTTGGATATTTTTAATTATGCCATTCAAGAAATTCAAGTGAAAACAATTGATTTGAAGGATCAAAAATACCTCTATCTATTTACGGTGGATAGCATCAACTCTTTAGTTTTGCAAGGGGCGTCGTTTCGAGAGGCGTATCAAACTATTGGAGCACAAGTACAACAAGGAACTTATAAGTCAGATACAAGCATTCCCCACACACATTTAGGGAGTATTCATAATTTAGGCTTGGATGAAATTAGGGCTAAATACCCTTTGTAGGGAGGAATGAAATCACAACTCCTGTGTCAGCGACTTAACAATTTTGTTATCTGCTAAAAATGCTTTTAATATCACTTTTAGGGCGGTGTAGGTTGGTACTGCCAAAATCATACCGGTCACACCAAACAGGATGCCTCCAATGATGATGGTTAAAAATATTTCAAGGGGATGTGACTTCACACTTTTTGAGAAAATAACAGGTTGGCTTACAAAATTATCGATGAGTTGTGCAAATACATATCCAATGAATACATAGGTAGCCTTTGGAAGAATCTCACTTTGAAAGTCCAATCCGAGGTTGCTACTCATTGTTAAAAATAGCATTAAAAAACACCCGATCATGGGCCCAATGTAGGGGATTAGATTTAAAAGCGCACATAAAAAGGCAATGACAATACTGTTTTCGATTCCAAAAATCATCAAAATGATGGAGTAGAGAATAAACAGGATGGTGATTTGAAGCACCAGTCCAATAAAATATCTTGATAGTAAATGTTTGATCGTTTCTATGGATTTTCTTAGTTTAGTTTCACTTTTTTTATTGGTAAACACAAAGATTGAATTCTCCATGATTTGCGTGTCTTTCATCAAGAAAAAGGTAATGAAGGCTACTGAAAACAAGCCGATACTTAAGGTTCCGATTGTCCCCACAATATTATTCAAGAAATTTGGAATGACGTTGATATTTTCAAATAGATCGTAATGTTTTATTTCGTCTAGTACGTCAATGCCATGGGTTATAAAAAAAGTATTCATTTGATTTATTAAATCCTGAACGGTTTCTTGAAATTGTTCTAAGTTTAGGAGCGAAAGATTTTCACCTTGTTTTTTAATCAAGGGAATGAAAAGACTGATAAGCCCCATAAAAATCAAAAAGAAAAAGGTCATAGTTGACACGACTGCCAATCCGTTTGGGAATTTTAATTTTTGTTTTAAAAACAGATTGAGAGGTCTTCCTACCAAGGCTATCACAGAAGCGATGGCAATATAGACAAGAACCGATTGAATTTTATATAAGAAAAATAGCAACAAAAAAACTCCGACTAAGATGGCGATGGTTTTTAAAATACTTTTAGTGAGGGAGTTAGAGTTCATCAGGTTTAAGTTTGGTATAAATGTAGCAAAAATTTAAAAGCGAACGACTAAAACACCGCCTGTTTCTGCTTAAATAGTTAAATGTGATTTGATAATTTTTGTGTTAATTTTTTCTTTATTTTTACCAGTATAAATTAACCAATTATTTTTATCATGCGTACTTCGTTTTTACTGTACCTTCTTTTTCCATTGTTAACTTTTTCGCAGATTGACCATTGGGAAAGTGTGGTGCTTCCTGGGGATTACTGGGACTATCTTGTACCTACATCACAACCCAATTCCAATTGGAATCAGTTGGGATTTAACGCTTCAAGTTGGAATTCAGGACCTTCAGGTTTTGGTTATGGAGATGGTGATGATGCCACGGTTTTGTCCTCTACAATGTCTGTTTATCTCCGAAAAACTTTTGAGATTACGGATGCTTCAGCGGTGGGATATGTGGTTTTAGATATTGATTATGATGATGGCTTTGTGGCTTTTTTGAATGGTCAGGAGATTGCAAGAAATCTTGTTTCTGGGGAGGTTCCTGGGTTTAATCAAGCAAGTGAGGGTTATCATGAAGCTTTGTTATATCAAGGGTATGGTCCGGAACGCTTTGAGGTAGATCTATCAATGCTTACCACAGGAACGAACATTCTTGCGGTGCAAGTGCACAACCAATCGGCTGACTCGTCTGATTTGAGTGCGCTCCCTGTGTTGTCTTTAGGAATTACTAATACTAGCAATGATTATAGCTCTCCACCTTCGTGGTTTGTACCTCCGTACGTTCCAGTGGATGTGGATTTTACGTCTTCTAATTTACCTATTATTGTGATTGAGACAAATCAAGGACAAGACATTCCCGACGATCCTAAAATTGATGCCACTATGAAAATTATTTACAGAGGTGAAGGGGAGCGAAATTTTTTGACCGATGTGAGCAATGCTTCAATTCTAGACTATGATGGTGCTATTAAAATTGAAGTTCGTGGGTCTTCATCGAGTCTATTGGATAAAAAACAATATGCGTTTACACCCTATGATGATTTAGGAGAAAAAATAAATGTATCGCTTCTAGAAATGCCAAAAGAAAATGATTGGATTCTGAATGGACTTGCATACGATGCTTCGTACATAAGAGATTATATCAGTTATAAATTATCAAATCAAACAGGGAATTACGCATCAAGAGGGCGTTATTGTGAAGTGGTATTAAATGGAGATTTTCAAGGTATTTATGTGTTGCAAGAAAAACTAAAAGCAGATGACAGCCGAATAGATATCAATAAAATTAAAGAAACCCAGTTAACTTTGCCTAAACTTACAGGTGGATATATCACTAAAACGGATAAGATTGAAGGGTCAGATACCGCAGCTTGGTCTATGGACAATTATGCAGGGTACCAAAGTAATTTTGTCCACGAACACCCAAAACCAACAACAGTCCAGCCAGAACAACATGAGTATATTAAAGGGCAATTTGAATTACTTCAAGATAAAGTAACAGCTCCAAGTGATAGCTCCATAATCAATGGGTATCCATCAGTTATTGACATTCCTTCTTTTGTAGATTTTATGCTACTCAACGAGTTTGCTTCCAATGCAGATGCCTATGAGTTCAGTACATTTTTTCATAAAGATCGCAATGGTAAACTAAGAGCAGGCCCTATATGGGATTTTAATTTAACGTATGGTAATGATTTGTTCTTTTGGGGTTATGATAGAAGTAAAACTGATGTTTGGCAATTTAATTACGGAGGAAATGATGGCCCAAAATTTTGGAAAGACCTTTTTGATGATGCGGTGTTTAAGTGTTACTTAGCCAAACAATGGCAAGTGCTTACCGCCACAGGGATGCCTTTAAATTCAGTCGAAATCTTTGCTTTTATTGATGCGACTACAGCACTTATCTCAGAAGCTGTTGAACGTCAGGAAACAGTCACAGAAACTACAGGTGAATTTGATCAACAGATCATTGATATAAAAGATTTTATTTCTGCGCGAATTACTTGGATTTCAAACGAATTAACAGATACTAGTTTGTGTGATAATATCACAACACCGCCTTTGGTAATTTCTAAAATTAATTATAATCCTTTGGTAGATGTAGCATTGGATCCAGATGATTATGAGTTTATTGAAATAAAAAATAATAGCACTTCAACGGTTGATTTGACAGGTATTTATTTTGGAGGTTTAGGTTTTACTTATCAGTTTGAAAACGGCGCCACTGTTTCTGGTGGGGAGTCGATCTTTTTATCTAATAAAAGTGAGTCTTTCTTGTTACGTTACGGATTTAATTCTTTCGGCGAGTTTTCAAGAAACTTGTCTAACGACAGTGAAGATTTAATAATAAGAGATGCCTATGGAAACATTATAGACGAAGTCAAGTACAAGGATGTGTTGCCATGGCCAGAAGATGCAGACGGAAATGGTGCTTTTCTGAAACTTGTTAGTGTGGATTTAGACAATAGTTTGGCAAGTAGTTGGATTGCTCAAAATGATACTGCGGAAAATTTATCTGTAAATGCTTTTCAATATGAAAATTTTGTGAGCTTAGCTCCAAACCCAGTATCGGATAAATTGAAAATTAATATTGCTAAAGGAAAAATTTCAACGATCAAACTGTGGAGTGTTAATGGGAAGTTATACGACACCTATACTCTAAACAATCAACAATTTGAGTTAGATATGAGTAATTTTGAAAATGGTCTTTACCTTTTACAAATTCAAACCGACACAGAATCATTTGTTAAGAAGGTAATTAAGAATTAGATTCCTATTTTATATGGTATCTAAGCCCTAGAAACCCATTGGTTCCTTGGTTGGAGTAATACACATAACTGGGGTCAAATGATAATGCATTAGGATTGTTTGGAGTTGCGATTACGTGTCCATTACTTCCAAATTCTACCCCTGTATCAAAAGGGTCAAACGCCCGCGCAATACTATTGGAAGCTGGTTTAAAGTTGAAGATGTTTTTGATGCCTGCATACAATTCAAATTCTTTAAAACTATAGGTTGACTGTAGGTTCATTATGTTGATAACAGGACTCTTAGGGTCTCTTGTGTCTAGCGGTCCAAGCAGTGGGAGTTTCATGGGGCCAATGACTGTTCCAGATAAATCAAATGTAATTTTGGGGTTGAAGAGAGTATAGCTCACTCTGTAATTCCCTGAAAAATTTTCAGTCAAAAATGGGTATTCGGTTTCGTTATTTTGAATAATTTTTGAATCTATGAATGTCGCCCCTAAATTTACTTTTAGTCCGTTAGCAGACAAGCTATTGATGTTTAAGGTGATTCCTTGAGTGACCGATTTCCCATCTAAGTTGCTATATATAATTTGGTTCGGATTGGTTTCATAATCTGGAAGAATTCTATTTGAGAATTCTGTTTTAAACACACTTAGGTCTAAATCAAAAATGGTTCCAAATTTAGAATACAATTTTTGATTCCAGTTTACATTCACATTCCATGATTTTTCAGGGAGAATATCTTCGGTAAACACAACATCTCTAGCCCCTGTAAGAGCTGCGTGGTCTTCTGTAAATACATTGACTACTCTGTATCCGGTTCCAAAACCAAGACGTACAATAGAGCTTTCATCATTACTGGCCCATTTATAGTTGAGTCTTGGCGTCCAAATATCGCCATAAATAGAATTTCTATCATATCGAATCCCTGAGAGGAGGGTTTGAGAATTTCCGAGTTTCCATTCGTCCTGAATAAAGAGACCTGGAAGGGTAGTGACTTCTTTTGTTTGGGTTGCAGGAGTATTGTCGTCATAACTCGTATATCTATAGGTAGCTCCAACTAGAAGGTTGTGATTTTTTAGTGCTTTGGAATAGATACCTTGAAGAAATCCAATTGTTTGCAATGCGTTATAGGAAGTACTTCCATAAACCGAATTTTGATCGTGATTGTTTAGGCTGTATTGTAAAAATAAATTTTCTGAGACATCATACTTTCCAAACACTTCAATTCTACTTGTATAGATGCTTTCTCCATAGACTTGAGTACCGCCCCTATAATCTGAATTCCAATTCATTTCACCACCCCATCTGTCTTCATAAAAATAGCGAAAAGCGATACTGTTTCTTTTCATTTTAATCTTATTAAAAATTGAAATCCGATGTTGTAAGGTTAAATCGGTAAACCCATCTTCGTTGTTGTCAATTGGATTGGAGTAGTTAAAATAATTGACACCAATCAAACCTTGAACGGATTTTAATCGATATTTAGCTCCGAGATCTACATTTAATTCTCCCCAAGATGTTGTGTAGGCGTCGATGTTAAAGCGATGCACATTTTCAGGAAGTTTTGTAATTAAATTAATGACACCTCCAATGGCTTCCGAACCGTATAGGGTAGAGGCAGGGCCTTTTATCACTTCCACTTGTTTGATGAGTGATTGAGGAATTCCAGACAATCCATACACTGTAGAGAGACCACTTACTAAAGGCAAGCCGTCAATTAAAACCATGGTATTGGCGCCTTCTTGCCCGTTGATATGAATGTCTCCGGTATTACAGATATTACAATTCAGTTGAGGTCTGACTCCATTGATACCTTCAATGGCCTCAAAGAAACTCGCTTTTGGAGTGGCTCTAAAAAAATCAGCCGAATAGAGTTCAATTTGTACGGCACTTTTAAGTTTTGAAACTTGCCTTAGTGTTCCTGAAATGACAACTTCTTCTAAACTGTCATTTTCGAGTGCTATTGTTCCAATATTTGTGGTATTTCCATCCACATTAAGTACTTTAGGCGTGTAGCCAACATACGAAATTACGAGCTTGTTTTCTCCTTTTATAGATGCAATTGAAAAGACACCTTCTTCGTTAGTGAGCGTGCTTTTACCATTTAAACTATTGTATACAGTCGCCCCGAAGAGTAGATTGTGATCTTGGTCTTTAACAACCCCGTTTATTGTTTGCGCCAAAGAGATATTTGTAAAAAGAAAAAATAGGACACAAAAAATATTATGTTTTACGATCAAAGTTGTAAATTTATAGGAATTAAAAACAATTGTTCACCACTGCAAAACTAATGAAAAAAACCAAGGAAAAAGAACATTATTTAAAGGAAATCTACAGACTGGAAGCCAATGGTCAAACAATCTCAGTATCAGGTCTTTCGGAAGTATTTGGTATTTCTAAATCTTCGGTTTCAAATATGGTTAAAAAGCTGGTAGCTATGAAATTGTTAAATTCCGCGCCGTATAAAGCCATCGAGTTGACTTTGGAAGGACGGGAGCTCGCTCGCAGTATTGTAGCAAAACACCGCCTGATTGAGTTGTTTTTGGTAGAGGTCATGGGGTTTGATCCTGATAATGTTCATGAAATTGCTGAAGAAATCGAGCATATAGACAGTCCTCCATTTTTTAGAAAAGTAAAACAAATGTTAAGTCAACGTGACATAGATCCGCACGGAAGTCCTATTCCCGATGTTGAGTTTTAAATGCACGCTTCAAAACGTTTTAATCTTAATTTGTAACCTAATTTATTGTGAGATCAAGAGTTTCTTTTGGCAACTCCACAATCACTTCGTTTTTACGGTTAAAAAATTCGTAAGGTGCATTGTATCCCAAAAAGTAAAAACGGTTTGTATACGCTATTCCTTGTTTGTCTAAAGCCAATTTTAACTGCTGTTTATAGGTTTCAATTTTCTCATCATTTGCCCAACCTTTGAAGGCTATGGCAGCAACCGTTTTTGCAGGTTCTTCAGTAAATACTATTTGTGACTGATTGGGTTGAGGTAGTGTTTCTTTATCAAATTTCTTTGGAACCATAAAGAGCATGGTCATAGAATCTTCTAATGACATAGCTACAGGAGAAGTCATCGCAATTTTTTCGTTCCGATCATTATCTCCAAAAATATAGCCTGCTAAAATTGAGAATCCCTTACTGGAGGATTCTTTGTAATTTTTGGTGGAGAGTTTGACAGACGTAAATAAAGTGGATTCATAAGTCCGTATTTCAAAGTTGTCATATGTTTTAGTGACATCGTAAGGATACGTTTCAATATTTTTCTGGCTCTTTAAGGCAAAAAGTTGAATGACGATAAAAGCGATGAGTAGGATTCCAAGTATAATTGATACGATCTTCATTAGGGTTTTTAAGTGTTTGGTTGTTTTCATTTTTAGAAACGACTGTTTTGATTATTTAAGTCGAACAAACAATAAACAAAAAAAATCTGCAAGAATAAAATTTTATTTATGTGAATATGATACTGGTTATTTTTTAACCAAAAAAAACCTACGCAAGCAAGCTTGGTAGGTTTCTCAATGTGTAGTGAATTGTGACTAATTCAAATCTACTGTACTGATACATCAAACGTTGCTATAATATCCGATTCACCACCTGCATCTTCAAGGCCAGTATTCGGTTTAGTAGGAGTATGACGCAATGTAAACGTTAATGTTCCAGTGCTCACTGCTCCTGCAACCAATGTAAACTCGGTGCCTAAATAATCTCCATTAGAATCAAAATTATCATAGGATGTTGTAACATCTAATCCTCCTGTTGTTGTGTAGAAGAATTGGTGTACATCACTTTCCTCTTCTACCTCTTCTGTAATATTTTCAGCTGGATCTTCAGTTTCATTAAGCAGAACAATGCTTCCGCTGTATGTAACACCGGTAGCTAAATCACCATTGGTAATAACGGGTGCATTAGGACCATCTCCGTCCAAATCACGAGTCTGTAATATAATCGCTGCCCCTCCGTCATCTGGTATAAGAGTTACGGTTAGTGTAGTGATTACTTCTTCTTCGTTTACAGCTTCAGGAGCGTCGTCTTTAGAACAACCGATAAATAATAAGCTAGTAAATACTGCTGCAGTTAAAAATTTTATGTTTTTCATTTTTTTGTTTTTGAATTGTTAAATTAGTAATTGATTTTAAGATTAAATAAAAAGTTTCTGCCCAAATCATCTGCATAATTGCGCAAACGGTTCAGGTAGTTTCGATAGGACGTGTTGAGTACGTTTGTAACTCGAAGTCCTACCGTTAATTTTGATTTTTTGTTGATATTAATGTCTATACTCGAATTAAAATTAAGCAAGTGGTAAGCGTCTGGAGTAGAGCTTACATCAACCATTTCCCACGTTTGGGTTTCTGGCATGAATACTTCAAAATTAGTATCGGGATAGTCATTTTGTTTAAAATTATACGCGCTTTGTAAAGACAGGCGAATGTTATTGAATTCAGGATTTTGATAGACAATTTCATTGCTTATGTTTACAGGGGGCATGCTAATTAATGGCTCGTTAAGAGAACGGTCATACCCTTTGACCAATGAGAATTGACTGTTTAAACGACAATTTTTAGCCAAAGCATAACTGGCATCTACATCTACACCCAACAATTGAGCATTTGTTTGGCGGTATTCCCACACTTGAAAGTTTCCTCTTAGCGTTTGTTGTACATCAACAGGTTCATTCACTATAAAGCCAGAAATGGTATTAATGTAAGGATTTACATTAAAACTAAATAGATCGTTCTCCTTTTGAAATGTCAATGCAACTTTGTGAGCTATTTCAGAGTTGAAGCTTAAATCTCCCAGTTCGATTCGAGCGGCGGAATGGTGCAAGCCTTCACTAAAAAGTTCTGAGGAATTTGGCGCTCGTGATGCAATAGAATAGTTGAAAAATAATTTATAATCCTCACCAAGTTGGTAGTTCGCTCCTAAGGTTGCTGAACCATTATTGAAATTTAGTTGTGGGTTGGTTAAAATTTGATTTTCTAATTCCTTGACCACAATTTCAGGGAAGAGCTGGTCATAATTACGGGATTCCCAAAAAGAAGTTTTATAAAATTTAAAAACATCCATATGGGTATAATCATACCTCGCTCCAGCTTCCAGAAGCAGTTGCTCATTCCATTGGTAATCGACTACAAAATACATTCCTAAGTCATTCATTTCATAATCAGGAATCAATCTTCTAACCCCTGTATTTGGGTTTGCAACGTTTTTTTGATACCGAGTCATGATTCCAGATTTCAATGTAATGGCATCTGTCAAATGAGATTCTAAATCCAGTAAAACGGTGTGCGTGTCTAATTGTAAATCAGATGCAGCCTTGTTTTTGTCATCCCCTCGTCTGACATCAAACTCAAGCCGATTGTTTCTTTGAAAATCATATTGGATGCTTAGTTTTCCAAAGTTTTCAAACCTTTTGAATCCCTTTATAGTGGCCAAATGATGTGTTACATCTTGCCTTGGAGAATCGATATTATATGTAAAATCGTTTATAATTAAAGGTACTTCGCTGCTTAGAGCTCTAATTTGATCCCTTGCTCCGCCCAAATGTGAAGCTGCTAAAATGCCAATCTCATTTTTGAAGATTGAATAATACCCTTCCATACCATAATCAAAACGGTTGAAACCTACTTTTAGAGAGGCGCTTCTCTCAAAAATTCCTGTATTGCTCAATACATAGTCGGGAGCTTCAAAATCCCCAAAGCGTTTCAACGTTCCTTGCAGGGTTGCATGCCATCCGTTTTTATAACTTTTAGTCAATTTAGAACTCAACGCTGAACCACGTCCATTACTGGCTGCTGTCATCATGCTTTTGCCATACAAACTATCTTTTACTGGAACTTTTGAGGATTCAGCAATAATAACGCCTCCTACTGCATCGCCACTAAATTGAAGTCCACTGGCACCTTTGAGGACTGTAAGGTTGTTAACGGAGTTTATATCAATGTTAGGAGCGTGTTCTGCGCCCCATTCTTGATCTTCCATTCGCACTCCATTATTAATAATGACCACACGACTGCTGTGAAGTCCGTTAATCATGGGTTTTACAACGGTGTTTCCTGTGTTTAATGATGAGACTCCGCTCAAACTTTTTAAGGCATCACCAAGAGAACCACTACTAAAACGTTCCAACTCTTCTTTGTTTATAGTATTCTCAAGAATTGTTTTGGATTTGTTGGTATAGGCACTCCCTTCAATTGTAATTTGATTGAGTTCTTCTATATGGTGTTCTAGTTTAAATGATTTATTGGTATCTCCAGAAACTTTAACAGTAAATCCTTTTGTCAAACAATAGGGGTGTGAAACCTGTATGTAATAGGTGTCATTACAAAGGTTTGAAAAAGTAAATGTCCCATCAAATCCAGTCTGAACTGCTTGTTCAGTATTGGCAATAATAAGGGTGACCCCGACGAGCAATTGGCCATCGTGATTATCTGTTACTGTACCGGAAAGTGAGTTGTCACAATTTTGTGACATTGTAGTAATACTGCTAAACAGCAATACCAATAATGCATAGGTGCGCATAAATTCTTAATTAACATTAAACGTATGAGTTTGTTAGTTAAGAGAATACAGGGGGTGCGCGCAGTTGTTTATTGGTTAATGTAGGGTAGTGAAATTGTAAGGGTGTAAAGTCTGTACTTAGCTTTACAGAGATTTGTGTTAGTAATAGGTCAGGATATTTAGCAATATCATAACTGACAGTTGTATGATGAAACGCACATACTTCACAAGTTTTTTCAGATTTATGTATGTGAGTACTCTGGTCGTTACAAGTAACGTCTTCGTGCCCTTCTATCATATGGCTAAACTGAATTGCAGTCGGGAGTATTAAAGCTAATAAAAGCAATACTGCTGCAATATTTTTACCAAGATGATTTTTTAGATACATTTTCTATTAAAACAATGTGCTAAATTAATAAATAATTTTAACTAAAAGAGTCTTAAAAATAATTTTGTAGACAAACGAGAATTAAAATAGAACTAATTTGAAGGGTGGCAAATAAAATTAAGCGTTGAAATCAAGTGTTTGATTCGATTCGCTCGTTGCTAAGTCAGAGCTGTTATGAGGATGTGTTTTTGGGGTAATCAACGTTACTGTCTGATGATGCCCAAGAAAACTTTCTTAACTCTAACAATTCATTTTTGTACAATTCGTAATCAATTAACTCTACTCTAAACACGCCACTCTCACTCATTCCTAAAACTTATAATTTGCTCTAAACATTATTCCTCGACTATTTTGTAATGATAAAGAATTGTATGAACTCTCATCTGCAGTTCTTACACCTGGATGATAGTATTTCTCATCCAAAATATTGTTTACTAACACTCCAAACTTAAAGCCCTTGAAGACCTCATAACTAATGTTAGCATGAAGCACTGTAAATGCATCCACTTTGTCAAGTGGGTTTGAGCTTCCAAAAGTTTCAATACCTGTTAGTCTATCCCCAACATAGTTGGCTCTAAGGTTAAAGTTTAACTTTTTGAAAGCAAGAACATTAAATCCTGCACTTATTGCATCACTTGGAATATCACTAATACGCTTATCGACACTCTCATTATTTGGATCTAAATAAGTGTAATTTGCCCAAAATGAGAAAGCATTATATTCATAATTCAAATATGCTTGTAAACCGCGAATATTATTACCTTCAGCGGACCCTTGATTTTGTGTTAACCCCCCATCTATCGCAACTGTTGTTACTACATTGGAATATTTAGACATAAAACCGTTTACTTCAAAGCTTAATCCTTTAACAAGTTTAACGATCGCGGAAACTTCAAAGTTTTTAACCTTTTCTGGCTCCAAACTTGGATTGGCTATCCTCACATCTGTCGTTGAGTATTTAGTTAAAAAAGAGGCATCCTTAAATGCTTCTGAATAAATCGCTTTCAGAGTAAAAGCATCTTCCTTGCTGTAAACCAAAGCCGCTCTGGGATTAAATACAAACCCATATCCACCTGTTGAACGTACTAAGTTGTAATCAACTCGACCACCTAAAGTCGCTGAGAAATTTTCTGTAAAAGAATATTTTCCTTGGGCATAGTACCCAATATCTAATTTATTTGAAGTGTTACCACCATCAATACCCACTGTTGAAGAAGCATCTAAAGTTTCGTCAGGGTCTTCTGATCCACTGGTTAGGTAGTTCATTTGAAAGATACCTTGTCTAAACTCTACTCCTGTTACAATATTGAAATTGTTCTTTTTGTAGAATAATTTCGTCTCATTTCTAAGTTGATTTGAAGACCTGTAAAAATAAGTAGTACTTAAGGATGCAGGAGTTTCTGAAATTAAATTATCAAACCCACGTTTATTGTTATTATAAGCAAGAGCGGTTGTTAAATTTGTATCTCCATCAAGAGTGTGTAATCTGTAGGAAGCTAAATTTGAAAAATATAAATTTTGATTAATTTTCTTTTCATATTTAAGATATACTGAACTATTCCAAGTTATCCATCTTGATAAATCAGGTGATCCAACCCGCTTAGATTTTGTGTACCAAGGTAACGCCCCTGTGTTACTTCTGAAGCTTTCTATTCCAAAAGTAAATCCTTCTATTTTAAGTTTTGTATTAACATACCAGTCGTCTTCACGGTTGTTAAAACCTATTTCTGGGTTTTGGTCATACATAGTTTTGTCTAAAGCTTTCATTCGATCTGCGCCAACTTGATTTAAAGTCACTGTTGGTCCAGCAGTTGTATAATCAAAATATGGAGATGTAGTTCCATTATTGTCTATAAACGATTGTGCATCATCTCCGGTTAAAGGAGTTGATTCAGAAAGGTAGTCATAGGTGTCAGGATTGTAATTATATCCTTGGTCAGTTAAGTCCATTTCATCTGAATGAAAAAGTCTTGCTGTTACTGAAAAATAACCGTTCTTGAGTTTTCTATTAAACATAGCATCTACAAACCTAGTATCCCAAGTTCCATAATTCGTCTGAATGTCTGCAGAAAACTTATTATCGCCATTAAATTGTGCGTCTTTAGTAATTATATTTATAACAGCTGAAAATGCATTGGCTCCATACATAGTAGAGGAGGGTCCATATATCACTTCTATTTGTTTGATATTCGATAATGGTATTTGACGATTAATAACGGCATTATCTGAATTTAAATCGTTTTCTTCAATACCATCAATAAGTAATAAGAATTTATCATTCAGTGTCGAACGGTATCCTCTAGGATATACAAGTACATATCCTGGACCACTCGATTTTGAAAGTGAGAATCCTGGCAAATCACGAAATACTTGTTCGATATCTAAATACCCTCTATTTTCAATATCCTCACTAGTAAGTACATAGATTGAAGCGGGAGCCTCATCTAAAGTTTCCTCAAACTTGGAAACAGATGTGACAGTAATTCCTCCAAAATTCCTGTATTTGTTTATGAGTTCTTTGAAGATATAGGGGTCATTAGATCTAAAGGCATAGTCTGAACTAAAATCTAACAACGCATTTATATCCATAACTGCTTGATCCATAGAGTCCATCATAATAGAATTCATTGCGATAAGTCTTAGTGCATCTTTGTATTTTACTTCATCAAATTTAAAAGCTTCTAGACAGCTTCTTAGTTTTTTGTCAACCTCTTCAAACCTTCCAATATTGTACTCGTTTTCTAGTACATTCAAATCACATTCAGTTTTTACTTCTTGTGAATATCCAATAAAAGTCAGTGCATAAAACACACTACAAAAGACAGTTTTTAGTAACAGAAATTTTTTCATAATTTTTTAATTGTTAATCACAACTAATATACGACAATTTATATACATCGTAAATATACTAATAAAGTAGTGTTCTAAAACTATACATTGATTATTCCTATTCTTTGTTTGTAAGAGTATCTAATTGATCTCGATGGAAAGTGGGGTGTATAATAAGATAAGTTTCAATTAATTTTGTTTAAAAATTTAAAGTAAAATCGAACTAATTTGAAGTACATCTATTTAAAATAGTCAAATAAATAGGCTTCTGAAAAGTAAGGGTAATTTAATTTCTCACTAAGCGTTTTGTATCGCATTCTAATTTGATTTTTTTCTGACGCTAACTTGGAGTCCTCATACATGTAAATCAAATATATTAGTTTAATAAACTCCTCATAACTGTAACGGCATTCATTCAAACTAAAATGATTAAAATTTTTAAGTGCTTCAGCTTTGTTGTCACTTAGTTTGTAATAAAATGCACTCATCAAATAAAATGAGTTTAGGTGATGCTTCTGATGCAATAATTTTATTGTCAGATCTGATTTTTCAACTAAAAACTGCATAACTTTTATGTTTTTTGTCAGTATAGCTGTGGTAAACAGTTCATATGAGTAATCTGTTGAATTTTTTCTTATTGAATGGACTTTGTAGTAATTGGTTAAAATACTTGTTACATTGGGAGTATTGGGAGTTAAAAATTTTAATGCTAGTAAACGGCTGCATAGTATAGGGTGTAAGTCTTTGCGGTAAATTAAATCCTTGTCCAGTACTTTTATTTTCTTATTATTTAGAAAATTTTTAAACTGTAACACTGCATTATTAAATAGTTCAATTTCTTCAGATGTATTGATGCGTTTCAACGAGCTTGCCCATTTCCCATAGTAAGAATTTAAACTTGAGTAATCTACAAAAGTTAAATAGATGCAATTCAAAAAATTGATGTTTTTAATCAATATTTTGTGAACTCGATTTTCTTTTCGAAGAATGAGTCCGACAGAATTTCCTACATAAAGTAACTCTGAATAGCTAAAATTTGAATAATGCAGTTCCTTTAGGTTAAAGATCGCATTAATCAATGAATACTTTTTTTTATAAAACAACTCTCTTAAAAGCAAGGTAATAAAATCAACAAAATCTTCAGCGCTTCTTTTGGTTCTTTTTACAAGTTCTAAAATTTCAGCCTCATTGTCGTCGTATAAAGATTTGTAAGTAATTTGAAATAATTTTGTTTTTTCCTTAAAACTATAGTTTTGTGAAAAATGAAAATAGTTGTTATAGCCAACAAATTGTGCCAATGTGTTCAGCGTTTTAGTGTTTGGTTTAGTATAAGGAACTAATTCGTACATCCTGCGCAGTGTGTTATAGCTAATTTCAACATCTAGCAATTCCAAAATTGTATTTGAAATCATTTCACAGTCCCCTCGATTTTCTACTTTTTTTCCAAATTTAGCTTCAACTTCTTTTTTTAGTTCAATAATCATACTAATTTTATGTATCATTTATGTATCAAATGTACAATTGTTTTTTAATAAATTTGAGAATATCCGTTTTTTTAGTTTAACAATTTATTGTAGACTACAATGAGCGACTTAAGGATTTAAAAGTACTTACATAACATTACGTTCTTTTATCAATCAACACGAACATATTCAAATGACATAGAGAAACAAGTTAAAAACAACAATAAAATAAAATAAAATGGCAAGAGATTATACAAAGTACACAGTAAAAGGAGTAGGTGAAAAATTAAACAAAAGACAGCTTGTTTTTGAAATAGTTAAAAATTGGGCTGCAAAGAAAAAACCATCTTTAAAAGTGATGACCAATACTTTTAAAGATGAAATACAAGGCGGCAAAGGTTTTATAAGAAAAAATGCAGAGGTAAAAGATCCAAATCGCTTTAATATGCAAGAGCCTTTACGTATTAAAAATGGTACTAAAGTGGTGGTCTCTAACCAATGGGGTACAAAAAATATTGCAAATTTTTTAGAGTTAGCGAAAAAACTAGGCTACAAAGTCGAAGCTTTAGAAGCCGAAGCAACTAAAAAAGAAGCTGCACCAGCAATTAGCCCCTTAACAAAAGAACAAATTGCAGAATATAAAGAGCGCATAAAAGATGATGTTGATGGCAATTATGATGATAACTCGTACTATGCTCTCAGAATCCATGATGATTTGGTGGAAGACGGAGATATTGCTTGGGCAGATACTATAATACAAAATGTTGTTGAAGCATGCAAGGATTTTAGATCTATAGAAACTGTATGCGAAAAATTACTGGAGCGTGAAGAAATGGATAGGTTTTGGTCAATGGTAGCAAAAGCAGAAGCGATGGCAGAGGATTCAAGTGACTTAATTTCATTAGCGGACGTAGTCGAAGAGTCTGACAGTACCAAAAGCGAGGCACTTCTAAAAAAGGCCGAAGATAAAGCAGAATCCGTAGGAAACTTAATAAATATAGCTGAAAAGGTTGAAGACAATAATAAAGATTGGGCAACAAAAATCTACAAAAAAGCAGAGGGTAAAGCTGACGGTTTGTACGACACTAAATCGTTAGCCGAGGCCGTGAGAAAAATAGATCAGGACTGGTCTGTAAAGATTTACAAAAAATCGGAAGCGCTTTGTGACTATGCTCAAGATTACATACGATTGGCTGAAATAGTATTAGAATTTGATAAAAAATGGACTGTTGAGTTATTAAAGAAAACTGAAGAAAAAGCAGAGAGTTTTTCTGATTTGAGCGAATTAGGTGCTGCTTACGGTAATTCGGATGGATTGGCTAATAAAGAAAAGGCAGCCGAGTATTTTGAAAAAGCATTTCCACTAATAGACGACCAATGGGACAAAGATAATTTATTAGAAGCTGCAAAGGAATGTTTAGGGATGCAACATGCATTTACTCAAAAAATGAGAAAACTTGTCGATGAGGCTAAGCCAAAACTAAAATTAGCTCAGCAGTTTTTCCCATCTTACAACTTAGCCTGGGGTAAAGAAATCACCTTAAACCTTGCTAATGGCCCATCTTGCGATACTATAGAATATTTCAACATTCAACTGAATTTGGAAACCAATGAAGTTGTTGGTCATGTAGAGGCAGATGATGCCTTGCAGCGTTGGTTTGGTGAGTGGGAAGTAGGTATTTATGATGGTTATTATGATCACAAATCGTATGATGGTGTAGTCAGAATTTTTGGAGAAGATGAAAATGGACAGCAATGGTGTATTGTGGGCCACAATGTGTTTGAAGAAGTGGAAGAAGGAGAACTACCAAACGGGGCTACAGGCGAAGAAATTTGGGATGTTTTAGGAAATGGAAAAGCTATTTTTGAATTATACCAATATATCAAAATAAATGGAGAGTAGCATTTTATAAAAATATAACAACTAATAAGCATGGCAAGAGATTATACAAAGTACACAGTAAAAGGTTTGGGAGAAAATCTTAACAAAAGACAACTAGTTTTTGAAATTGTAAAAGATTGGGCAAGCAAAAACAACCCCTCTTTAGAAGATTTCCAAGCTGCATTTCCAGATGATGTTCAAGGTGGTAAAGGATTTATAGCAAAACAATCTGAGGTGAAAGATGCCAAACGTTTTAACATGCAAGAACCATTGACCATTAAAAATGGTATGCACGTGGTTGTATCTAATCAATGGGGTGTTAAAAATATTGATGCCTTTTTAAGCTTAGTCAATGGCTTAGGATACAATGTAATAAAGGGAGCTGATAAAGCAAATGATATTAAATTTACAACGGAACAAATCAACAAAATTGCTAATGCAACTTGGTTCTATGAAATAGATACAGTTCTAGTGGAAGCTCTAGGGCTTGAACCTTACACACCGATACCTTCATTGGAAATAGAACCGTTTCTGGAAGAATTGGTAGAAAACAGATCTTTTAGCGGCATAGAAACAAAGTTGCCTTATTATGATATCACTCGAACCGTCCACAAAATTTATGGCAATCTTTCCTATTTGTCGTGTTATGGTGAAGAAGGTAAAGGCGATAAAACCAATATTGAATACTCAAATATTTGGGCTGATTTACTGAAAAAATTAGAAACCAAAGCCACAAATGCTGATGAGTATTGGGCATTAGGCGAATCATCACTGGAGAAGTTTTCGCCTTTTGAGGACAAAGACGAAATGGAGGCTTTTGCTCATTTGGTTTATGAAAAAGCAATTGATTTAGATTCGGACATTAGTTGTCTTACTGTGATGGTAAATCGTCTTGAATCAGAGTATTACACTAACACAGAATTATTAAAAAAATTAGGTGTTAAAGTATTAAGTTTAGCCGAGTCGTTTCAAGATTATGCCTCAATTTGTTTTAATGATAATGAAGAAAATCTTTTTCCAGAAGAAGTTTTTAATCAAGCGCTCGATAAGGTTATTGAATTAAAAGAACAGGCTCCAGAAGATGAACTAGAAAATCTGATTTTGCTTTTGGCAGATGATGAAGATTTACATGACAAAATAAAGCAGTTAGACCCTAATTTCACACCGCCAACTTATTAAAATAGAGTTCCCATTAAATATCAATCATTAAAATGAAAAATTTGAATAAAAAAGGACAAACAAAATATCGTATTAATGATGAGCAACTTTTAAAAGATGTTCTGTTCCATGATTATCAAATCATAAAAAAAATGCGAGCCCCTGATGGTAACAAAATTAAAATGCTTTCCACTTTATTTTCAATAAACCCAAACTGTTGGAGAGTTGTAGGCATCACACCAGCTGCTCTAGAAATTTTTGCAGAAAACAAATACAAAAAGGTGCCCAGAATGGGGATAAATCGCTCTCATATCAAACAGAGACATTCTTTTTACCAAAGCTTATTAGACTCGGAAATATCCAATAAACATGAATTTTGGGAAAAATATTACAATAATGATATGACAGTACTTGCAACTTCATCAGAAAATATGAAGAATGATTCTTCCATATTAGACAAATCTATACATGTTCCTAATGATCATAGAGATCTTTTTAGAACCTCTGGTTATGCATGGAAACATAAGGAAGAGGAAGAAGTTTTTTTAAAAGAAATTCACTTTAAGTTCAAAAATAAAGAACCATTGAAGCTGCTTAATCAGAGGGAAATAAACTAGATAAGATTATAATAATTTGAAATTACTCTATATAGATTTAGATGGTGTGGTGGCAGATTTTGTATCAGCCATGAACTCCCATCCGTCAAGGAACCAACCACCATATGATTTAGACCCAGACACCATTCCAGGTCTTTTTAGAAATTTAGAGCCTATAAAAGATGCCATAGCATCCGTGAATAAGTTACTCAATTCAGATAAATATGAAGTTTATATTCTGAGTACAGCCCCTTGGAATAATCCGTCTGCATGGACTGACAAACGTCTATGGATAGAAGAGCAATTTGGCGATAAAATAAACAGAAAACTTATCCTAACACACCGAAAGGATTTAGTTAAAGGAGATATTTTAATTGATGACAGACCCAATAATGGCGCCAAGGATTTTGAAGGTCAGTGGCTTCAGTATGGCTCCGAAATATATCCGGATTGGAATTCTATTTTAAAATATTTATTATAAAATTTCCATTCAAATTGAAGCCGTATATTTGAGTATTCCTTTTTTTGCAACCAATTAACAATATGAAAGCACTCTCAAAATCACGATTTAAACAAGGATTAGAATGTCCTAATAAACTCTTTTTTTCAAACAGTAAAGAAGTGTATCACAATATAAAAAAAGAAGATCCCTTTTTACAAGCCTTAGCCAGTGGTGGCTTTCAAGTGGAAGAGTATGCCCGTTTACAGTATCCAGGAGGAGTTTTAGTAGATGCACCCTATGAAGACAATGACTATCAAGATTTGGCAGATCAAACATCTAAGCATTTAAAACGAGAAAATGTAGTCATTTATGAGGCTGCTTTTTATGTTGATGATTTATTTATTCGAACGGATGTACTGGTGAAAAAGGGAGCTGATATTCAACTGATTGAAGTCAAAGCAAAATCAATAGATCCAAATAACGACTATAATTTCATAGGCAGTAAAAAAAAGTTAGTAAGCAGTTGGAAACCGTATCTTTTTGATTTAGCATTTCAAACACACGTCGCTAAACTCTGTTTGCCAAATTTTAAAGTCACCCCTTTTTTGTGTTTGGTCGATAAATCAAAAGTAGCCACCGTAGAAGGGCTCAATCAGTTTTTTAGAGTTAAACAAACAACCGATAAACGAACAGGAGTCGATGCTTTAGTAGATGATAAGCGTCAGTTAGGTGAAAACTTGTTACACCAAGAAGATTTATCTGATATCGTTTCAAAGATTCACTCGGGTGAATATTCCTATTATGATAATTTAAATTTTCACGAAGCCATTGATTTGTTAAGAGATGTTCGCTTAAAAGATTATTACCCAAATTGGCCTGCACAATTTTCAGCTTGTAAAAATTGTGAATTTAAAAAAGACCATTCCGAAACTGCTGAACAAAAAAAATCCGGTTTTGATCATTGTTTTAAAACACAATTTCAATGGACAGAAACCGATTTTAAGACCCCTAATATTTTTAATATTTGGGACCTAAAGGATCCAAAATTGATGGAACAAGGTTTGTTATTTAAATCACAACTCACATTAGAAGATATCAAATACAAAGAAGCCCCCGGTAAATTGAGTAGGACCGAACGTCAGTGGTTGCAGATCGAAAAAGAACGCGATAAGGATTTTTCTGAATTTGTTGATAAAGAAGGTTTAAAAGCCGAAATGGATTCTTGGGTATATCCATATCATTTCATTGATTTTGAGACGTCAACAGTACCGCTCCCATTTCATACTGGTCGCAGACCTTATGAGCAGATAGCCTTTCAGTTTTCACACCATATTTACCACGAAGATGGACGTATTGAGCATGCCAACGAATACATCAATACCGTCCAAGGTGAGTTTCCTAATTTTATATTTGCTCAACATCTTTTAGATGCATTAGTTCATGATGAAGGCACTATTTTTAAGTATTCAACACACGAAAATACCATTCTAAATGCCATCAGAGACCAGCTCAAATCCAGTAACTATCCATTCAAAAATGAGCTTGTTTCCTTTATAGAATCTATAAGTCATCCAAAAGACAAACACCCTGATCCATGGAAAGTTCCAACGCGACTTTCTGGAAATGGAACTCGAGATATGGTTGATCTTTGTGCTGTCATTAAAAAGTACTACTATAATCCTCATACCAACGGTTCAAATTCGATTAAAAAAGTGCTTCCGGCAGTTTTAAAATCAAGCCAATTTGTTCAAAATAAATACAGTAAATCTATTGAAACAATTGGAGTAGGGAGTAAGAACTTTCCTTCAAATCACACTTGGTTAGAAGAAGAAAATGGCGAAATACTCAGTCCATACAATTTGTTACGTCCATTGTTTGAGAACTTCAGTGAAGCTGAAATTGCTAACACCTTATCAGAAATGTATAACATTAATGATGGGGGTGCCGCCTTAACAGCCTATGGGAAAATTCAATATACGGATATGACCAAAGAGGAAAGGCAGGAAATCTCAAAAGCACTGAAACGCTATTGTGAACTGGACACCTTGGCAATGGTCATGATCTATGAACACCTAAAATCTTTAGTGTAATGAATTTAGATATTGAATTACCCGAATTTATTACACCATTAATGAAAAAATGGTTAATTCAATATAAATTAGACTTTCTAACTAGCTTGACATCTATCGGTCTTTTTCATTGGGATTATTCTCCAAACAAACGTAAACCAGAAAAACCCCGAAGAATTCCAAGGTTAGATGCGAGATTTGAATTTAAAGATTCAAGTTTTAAAAATTCAATTTATTTTTTTGAAATAGATTCTAAAACATTGCATGTCTTTGAGTCTTCTGGTATTGATTTAGGAGGTCTAAACATTGCACATGAATACCTTTTACAAGAAAGCGAGTTTGTTCAAACAAAAGTTTTGATAAAAATGATACGGTAGCCAAAAAGAATTGAGCTAGGATGTATATCTTTTTCAAATGAATTTTAGAATACAAACGCTAAAGGACTCATAGAATTATCACGAAAAGTATTCTAAAAAATACGATGTACTAAAAAAGTTCTTGTACATATTTTTATTTGCTTTGGTGTATGCCTCTAACTGTGATTTTTTACCAGTGCTGTAATAATGATATTTAAAAATGTAAACATACTGCTGAAATAACTTCTCATAGGAGCGGTTAAAATTATTAAAAGAAATGGACCCAAGCCAAATCTCACAGCTATTTCTGTCTTCAATTTTGCAGTAATAGAGTAAATTCATCAATACAAAGTTTTCATAGTGCTCAAACTTATAAAAGGATTTGGAAGTAGAAAACTCTCTTAAATTATCGATAATCCATTTCATGACCCCAAAATTTTTAGTAACAATACTATTAAAAATGATTTCAAAAAAGTAATCAATATTTGTTTGCGTTTTTAGTTGATTTTTTAGCGAATAATCTTCAAGAATTTTCAGATGGTCAACCTCAGGATGAAATAATTCTTGAGCTACAATTCTACTTTTCAAAATAGGATGAAATTGTTTTTGATCTGTAAGAACAAAGAAGTTTTTTTTTGGATTGTTATTTAAGTAGATGTTTAAATTTAAAACTCCTTCGCAGAATACCTTGATTTCAGTGTCTTTAGAGTTTTTGTAAATGAACCTTATGAGTTGACTGTAATATCCTTCAAGGTTTTCATAATCGACATAGATCAGTGTCACAATATTTTGAAAATTTCTATTCAAAATAAGTTGTTGTTCGCTTTTTTGATTGAGATCTATATGATGACACAAAGGGCCTATACAAGTTCCTAAATAAATAATATCCTCAAATATAAATTCGGAAGGATTCATTTCTTTTAAACTGAAAACTTTAGATAATAGCTTATAGTTTTTTGTTAAAATTAACTCTCTAACAAGGTGTACAAATTTCAATAAGAAAGAGCGCCCATGATGCAAATGATCTGTTACATAATTTAAAACGCGTTCATCATCATTTTTTTGTAATAATTTGAAAAATTTAAAATCCGATTCCCATTTATTTTTATAACTGTAGTTGATTATAAAATCGTTGTAGTTCTCATAACCATTTAACTTGGATAAAGTATCTAAGGTGTGATTGCTTGGTTTTACGGACTTCACAACTCCAAAAAACCGTCTTATGGTATTGTAGTTCAATTCAATACCCGTTTCAATGGATATGATTTCACTCAGTCGCTTTGAGTTATTATAGTTATTTATTTTGAAGCCAACCTTTTTGTGTGTGATTGTTTTTAAAATAGTTATCATAAATCAAATGTACAATATATGTACATTATTTTTTATGACTTAAACATATATCTACATAAAAAACATACGATACATCAAATAGAGTCTTTAATTTTTCCTTTTTTGTGCTGTTGGAGACAGCCAAACTGTTTCGCAATAAATTATAGGCACGGCTGGTGCAAATAGTAGCGGGTTCTTCCAATGGAATTGGAATGGATTAAATGCATTTACGGACGATAAGAGACCGTTTATATACAACGGAGAACCTTACATATTATATAAATTACAGTTGGGAATCAATACGATTCCTCTAACTGTAGGAATTAAATAAAATATAAAAATGAAAAAATATACAGTATTAAGCCTACTTACAGTTCTATCCTCATTACAGCTAGCAGCCCAATCAAAAACCTTTAATTATCAGACGAGTGTTCGTAACAGCTCTAGCGAGCTGATTGTAAATAAAGACTTTCATTTTTAGTTTACAATCACACTCGTAGAGATCTTACTATAACCAACTGATAAACTTCAATTAGTTACACTATCAAATTATTGAATTATTAATTTCTTAGTCACCATTCTTTCTCCTAATGAAAGCTTCATGTGATAGATACCACTAGCAATAGCACTATTTAGTTGTATTGTATTCTCGCCTTTTTGTTGAAGGTATGAACTGTGCACCAACTGTCCTAAAGAATTATATATTGAAAATAGTGTTTCTTTTGTTAGGTTAGGTAAGTTTATAGTAAAATTACCATTCTTGGATGGGTTTGGATAAACAGAAAATGTTAATTCTGAAGTTTCCACATTTCCAAAAGTGCTGGAATTAAGAAAATAAACACCATAATCTTCGATTTGAGCTAAATTTTGATTTGGTTGATAACAAGGATTATTGCTGGTAGTATATATTTGAACACTCAATCTAGCTCTAAGCAGCTCATTTTCTACAACAGCAATACTGGGGGTAGTTATTGAAAACGATAAATCTGTGCCACTGTATGCAATTTCATTGGCATCAGTAAAATCCCCATCGTTGTTATAGTCAATAAACAATACATTATAACTTGTTTCACTGGCTTGATAAAGATGTGAAATAATTACATCATATGTGGTGTCCAATTCAAGAATTGTATTATCTGTGCAAGTGTAGTCTTGGTAGTACCCTCCATCAGTTCTAGAACCTCCAGAACTTTTTCTTATCGTATTTAATTGAAAATAAGTTGATCCCACATCATTACCATTTTGAGGGTCTGCTCCTGAGGGACTACAAACAGCAGCGATTGAGCTACTTGAAACGATAATGTTTTTAGTTATAGTATCAGGCCCATTTGTGTTATTGGCCGTTAGAGATACTGATTTCTGTCCAGATGAAGAAAAAGTAACCAAAGGATTTGTTTCAATTGAAGTTGAAGGGGATCCACCTTGGAACGACCAAGTATAGGATGTAGCGTCCCCTAACGAATAATTGTTAAACTCAACTGTATTACCAACACATATGATTTCAGTTGTTTCAAAATCTGCTATGGGTGTTCCAATACTATTACATGTAGAAATATTAGCACCATTAATTTCTGTTTCAAACTCATTCAAGGTGTACTGCGGGTTCCAACTGTATGCACCATTATATAAGCCATCCCCATAATCCATAAAACCTCCAGTAGTTCCTTCTCCTAAGTCAAAAGAGTGGTCCATCCCAAAATTGTGTCCCAATTCATGAATAAAAGTCAACCATGTAGCGTCCATAATATTACTCACTCCATACTTATAAACATTACTTCCGACCACTCCTACGTACGCTAAACCAACGGTTCCTGGAGGTGGAAAATGATTTGTAATATTATGGGCGAGATCATAATCTATACTTCCAAAACCACCATTATTTCCCCAATCACGAAAATTTTCTAATTGTTCATTAATAGTACAGTTTGTACAATCTACTGAATATGGATCCGTTGCAGTTGAAGTTGAAATATATTGTCCCACAAGTACAAGCTCTACATTCGTGTCAAACTCAAAATCTTTAAAATAAGGTACAACAGTATTCATTAGTGCGATGTTATAAACTTCCATGCTTGATGCAGAACTTCCTGTAGCTGAAACTGCACTCTCATCCGAAGCCAATACGATTTCAACTCTGAAACAATCTCCTACATCACGGCTTCTGGAATTATTTTTAAGAGTATCTTTTATTTTTTGCAATTTAGTAACACCACAGTTTGTTGAAGCGTCTAAAATAAGATCCTCAGTTTCGTAAACAACAAAGATGTTTCTGTTTTCTTCTCCAGTTATATATTGTAAAGGTTCTATGAAATATTCTTTAGTGTTGGTTGAAATTATTCCGTGAATAATATCATTAGTAATTGTTAATCTTATAGTGCTGTTAGGCTCATTGGTTACATTTCCTTCAAAGGTTATGTGTTTGATTTCATCACTGACTGATTTTCCAGATTCAGAAGCTATGATTGTTTTATAGTCTTCTGATAATAAGTTGTTTTTTCTTAAAACAATATCCAAACTTTCAATTCCTGGAAATTCAAGGTTTAAGAGTAATTCGTTCTTTAAATTTGCTTGAGCATATCTGTTTAGTGATTCAGTATCAATTGTGAATAATGAATATTCTTCAAAGTTCGCAGAAAGATTCTTCTCCGATTCTTTATTTACACTCACTGCTTTAATTTCAAAAACACTTGAGTTTTTTTGCTGGGCATTTGAAGCTAAATTAATACTAAATACAAGTATTAAAATCAGACTTTTTTTAATTAATTTGTTGTTTTTCATGGTTTTTTATTTTTAATCTAATAATCTTTTTTTATTTAAGTTTTTTAATTTTTGGTTCAATCTATCGTTTTAATGAAAAGTGTGCTCTTAGTTCTTTAGGGTTGGCTGTCGTAGGGTCTATATAATTTAATGTAAACCAATAATCGCTAGAAGGTAATAGTGCCCCATTATAAGTTCCATCCCATCCTGTTCCAGAAGGATAGATTTCTTTGATCAGTTTTCCTAAACGGTCAAAAATGTAAATTTTTGCATCTACTTGGTTAGAAACGCTCATGATATTCCAAGTGTCATGATACCCATCACCATTTGGTGTAAAGTATAAAGGATAGTCAATGACATATACGAAAGCATTGGCTTCCCCACATCCGTTGATATCACGAACCGTGACCATGTGTTCTCCCGGTGTCACGTCAATAAAGGTTCCAGAGTCTCCCCATGGTCCTTGATCTAGGCTGTACTCAAATTGTCCTTGCCCAGTTGCAACCGTTTCTATGACATGTGTATTTGCAAAAGCAGCTGTAGTTACTTGTGCCGTAACTTCTGGAGGGGTGCTTTCGATTACCGTAAAAGCTACAATTGGTGCGGCACATTCCGTTATTAAAGTATCATCAAAGACTTCAAGAGTGTAGTCTCCACCCTGAACAGGAGCATAGCTAGAGTTTGTTCCTACAATAGTACCACTAGCATCTCTCCAAACAAATGTATAATCCACATCCGATAATCCAGTATCAATCACTAAAGGTGCTAAAACTTCTGAGCCATTTAAATCGACACACAATATATACTCCTCTTCGATTTCTACGACCGGTAAAGGATTCACTTCTAAAGTGACCGTTGCAGTCTCAAAACATATTGAGCTATCAACCAAGGCTCCTGAACTGTCCGCAATAAGTGTGTCATTATCAACACGAGCAATGATACTCTGCGGGTTAATACTGTTTTCAAATAAAGTTGGCAACGCATTAATATCAAGATCAGCATCGGACTGATTGGCATAATATCGAACTGTATAGTTTGTAGGGTCTTGACCGTTTAACACAAAAACATCTTGCGTCGATAGATCAAATTGTACCCTGTCATTTGTTGAATTCCCATCTGTTTCTACATTGTCATCACACAAGACATAAGCTTCTACTGGCGAGCTGGCGAGTGCAGCTTCATGAACAGCTAAATTAAATTGTACCCTTGTATTTCTACACTCTGTAACTGAGTTTTCTACACTCACATAAATTGTCTGAGGGTCACTACTATTGGTATACGGACTGCCTAGGAAGTTAATTCCTAAAGCAGCATCGGCCAAACTTGTATGATAGGTGACTTTAAATAAAGCAGGGTCTTGTCCTCCAAGGATTAAACTGCTTTGAGTCTCTAAATCAAAATCAAAAACATCATCGGTATTAAGTTCACAAGCAATGAGGTCATCTACAACGATTGCATTTGGTATTGGATTCACAATCAAATCAAAATCGACAACGGTATAACAATTGGTTAAATCATTAGTGACACGGACATATATGGTCTGTACAGGCGTTTCTGTATTTGTGTAGTTGGTTGGATTTGGTATGGCATTGATCCCATTCAGTGCATCATCTAAAGTTTCGTGATAGGTTGGTGAAACATTCAATTCGCCATTGATGATAAGGGTTTCGTATGTTTTTAAATCAAAAACCTCTAAACCATCGCCACTGTTCGTATCATCACACGCAATTAAGTTGTCAGGATTCAGATTCGGTGTGGGATTCGGGAGTACACGAATGGTTAAGGTAGTTAGGTCGTAACAACCAGTATCCAAATCTGTCACACGTATATGTACTGTTTGTGGATTTGCTGCTGCAGTTCCAATAGCAGTGTTGGTGTAAGCTGTTGGGTCTGCAATGGCATTCGTCGCATCTTCAGCATCCAAAAGCGTTGTGTAATACACCACTTCTAGACTTCCATCTCCGTCCGTAATTTCTAAATTCTTTTCAGTCAAATCAAATGTAGTTTGCTGATCGGCAACGGCATCGTCACAAAGTTCTAGTGGAGTCGCTTGAACCATAACGGGCAGAGGGTTTACGATGATTGGGAGCGCTATTGATTTAAAACACTCGGTAGCTATATTTTCTACACGCACAAAAATTGTTTGTGCTGTAGGACTCGTGTTTGTGTATGTGAGAGGCGTATTAAATGGATTAGATTTTAATTCTGCGTTTGCAAACGTTTCATAGTACGTAACTTCAAAATCTAAAGGGTTTAAACCGTTAAGAATTTGATCATTGGCTAGCGATAGGTCAAATAATGCAATCCCGTCCGTATCGTCATCACAAACTTCCAAAGGTTCGGGGTTAAGCTCTATTTGTGGAACATCATTAATAATCAGTTGAAAATTTAAATACGTATAGCAGGCTGTTGTTATTGTAGTGTCTTCAACACGTACAAAGATGGTTTGTCGGTACGCTACAATATTAGAGTAATCCCCTACAATAGCATTCACATTATTGAGTGCTTCAGCCTCCGTTTCATGGTAACTAATAATTAGGTTTGATAAAGTCCCTGTAATTTCGGCATCAAGTTCAGTTAAATCAAATATACCAAAGCCATCGGCATCTTCGTCACAGAACTCAAAATCAATTGGAGTGGTCGCATTTGGAGGGCTTACAACGACTAAATCAAAGGGAGTTGTAGAATAACATCCAGTAATTGCAGTTAGATCATTTTCAATTCTTACAAAAATAGTTTGTAGGTCTGGAATCACAGTTGTGTACAGTGCATCCAAAGGATTGTCTCCAGAATTCGCATCCTCTTGAGAAAAGTGATAGCTTACGACATTATCAGCAATTCCAGCTCTTATGAGTTCTGATTGAACAGAAATATCAAGCGTTGTAAGCCCATCTAAAACCCCATCATCATCACAAACAATTAAAGGAATTGGAACACCAAATACAGGCCTGGGTTCTACCGTTAAAGTGAAATTCACGTTTGAAATAAAACAAGCCGTTAACAAAGGGTCGTTGTTCTGAACTTCTTCACGAACAAAGAGTGTGATCTCGTCAAAAATTGTGTAAGGACTTATCAAGGCATTTGCCCCCGTATCCGAATCTTCTTGAGTGGTATGGTAGGTAATTATAACTTCATCAGCATCTTGAGTTCCAAGAACTGTAGGGTTATAATCAGAAAGGTCTATGGTAATAGACCCGGGGGTGTAGGTACAGAGAATTTCATCTGGAACCTCGTTATAATCTGGAACCGGTAAGACTTGTAATTGGATTGAATTGATTCCAAAACAATCGTTGCCTCTTTCGACTCTTATAAATAATGTTTGATCATCAGGAACCTCACTTGTATATTGGTCTGGTAATTGATTCAACTCTAACAACGCATCAATCTCACTCTTATAATAGGCAATTGTCAATTGATTAGGATCTGTAATGTCATTGTTTGGATTGGCTACAATTAAGGATAGGATATAGTCGTTAGCATTGCTAAGCGTGAATAAGCCAAGCCCATCATAATCGTTGCCATTCATCTCACTGTTGTCACACACAATTAAACCAGCATCCTCGGGGATAGGATTAAAGATGGTTTCTAGATAGAAAAATGAGCTCGTATAACAAGTTGTTGCTATATTTTCTACACGTACAAAGATTGTTTGCAAAGGGGTTTGGTTCACATAAGACGTTGGATCAGAAATAGCATTTGTTCCCGCATCTAAGTCTGCTTGAAATAGGTGAAAGGTCAGTGCATAATTTGTTGGATCATCACCCACCACAAGGTTCTCTGCTGCTTCTTCTAAGTTGTAAATAGAAATTCCATCCTGAACATCGTCTATATCACACTGTACTAGTGGAACATCTACCACAACATTTGGGAGCGGATCTACACCAATAGTATAAGATCCAATGGATCTACACTCCGTAGATATATTACTCACCATTAATACATATAGTATTTGAGTTGTTGAGGTATTAGTATATAATCCCACAATTGGGTTGGTCTCATTTTCTGCATCAATCTCGTTTTCATAGTGTGTAATGGTTACATCTTGTCCATTAGCGAAACTTCCATTCAGAGATGTCAGGTCAAATGTTTCTACCAAGTCCCCAGAATTTGTGTAATCACATTGGTAATATTCAAAATCTAAAGGCAGTACCGGCGTATCAAAAACTTCAATTCCAAAACTAGTTGTATCAAAACAACTTGTATTGTTCACATTCTCAATCCGCACAAACACCGTTTCTTGTGTCAACGTATTCGTGTAAGGATTAGGATACGCATTCGTATTGTCCTGAGCATCTAACAGAGTAGGGTAGTAAGAAACAGCAAAATCAGCCCCTTGAGCATCCAACACATCAGGCGTCACATCCGTATTAAAATCAAAAGAAGAAACCCCATCATTATTATCATCACAAATACTAATATCTGCCACAGGATTTGCTGTTGGAGTCGTATTCACAATCACATTAAACTCTTGAGTCACAAAACAATCCGTATTGGTACTGTTTTCAATTCGTACAAAAAGCGCTTGATTAAAAGGCGTTGTATTATAATATGTGAGCGGCAACCCATTGTCACCAGCCGTCGCATCAACAGCACTTAAATGAAAAGACACACTAAACAAATCAGCATCTTGAGTTCCCATTACAACAGGGCTTAAAGCGGATAAATCTGTATCTGTTTGTCCATTGGTAAGCTCCCCATCCGCACCATCATCACAATTTTGTAAATCATTAAAAGCAGCAATCACCGGCGTATCAAAAACTTCAATTCCAAAACTAGTTGTATCAAAACAACTTGTATTATTCACATTCTCAATCCGCACAAACACCGTTTCTTGTGTCAACGTATTTGTGTAAGGATTAGGATACGCATTCGTATTGTCCTGAGCATCTAACAGAGTAGGGTAGTAAGAAACAGCAAAATCAGCCCCTTGAGCATCCAACACATCAGGCGTCACATCCGTATTAAAATCAAAAGAAGAAACCCCATCATTATTATCATCACAAATACTAATATCTGCCACAGGATTTGCTGTTGGAGTC
>Ga0233426_10000072_pt1 | contig 107519 bp, 90 predicted proteins | sample SI_118_April2016_6_FD_179875 | JGI IMG/M metagenome (GOLD analysis project Ga0233426, IMG submission 179875) | Seawater microbial communities from Saanich Inlet, British Columbia, Canada - SI_118_April2016_10_MG | ecosystem: Environmental > Aquatic > Marine > Inlet | place: Canada: British...
AAAATGTAAATAAATCATCTAAAGATAAAAATACCAGTTCAAGCGTAAGTGGTTACGGAAGTGGAACAGTTGATGTTGTCATGTCCGTGGATCAAGTTGCAAAAGAAGCGGAAGCTATTTCTGCGTCTGCCCCAGAAATTAATAAATTAGCAGAATTAGCAGATAACAAAGATTTTCTATCTATTAATAACTTGAAGGCCGGTTATGGTAAGATGGAAATCCTGCATGACTTCAATCTGAAAATTGCTAAAGGACAATCTCTTTGTTTAATTGGACCTAACGGAGCTGGAAAATCTACTGTACTTCATTCAATTTTTGGGTTTACAAATATATTTTCAGGTTCAATTATAGTTGACAGTCTAGATGTGACCAAGCTTACACCCTCTCAAAAACTTGCTAAAGCTGGAATTGCTTACATTCTTCAGGACAAATCAGTTTTTCCTCAAATGACTGTAGAAGAAAATTTACTTATGGGAGGATTTTTAAAGAATAAACCTTCAGAAGCAAAGATAGCAGCAGAGATGGTTTTTGACAAATATAGCAGACTAGCTGAACGGCGATACCAGCCGGCCAATGTCTTGTCAGGTGGTGAAAGAAGACTTTTGGAAATATCACGTGCATTAGTAATGCAGCCAAACATTTTATTAGTTGATGAACCTTCTATAGGATTGGAACCAAGGTTTATCGATATGGTATTTAGTATTTTAGAGGATCTGCAAAAAAAAGATGGAATGACCTTAATCATGGTCGAGCAAAATGCAAAAAAAGGATTAGCGTTTGCTGATATTGGTTATGTGCTGGTTTCAGGTCAGACTGCGATCGCAGGTACTGGAGATGAGCTGCTCGAAAACCCTGATGTAGGACGTTTGTTTTTAGGAGGATAAGGCAGTTTCTGCAGGACTGGAATCATTTTTCAGCAAGCACTGCGGCAAATTCAAAGATATTTACCGGATGTAGAATCCTCCTCGGCCGGTAGAGGATTATTGTAAGGCTGCTGTGGTTGTCCAAACTGCAGATCGTGTGTTCCCACGTATACCAGTCCCAACATCAGCAAAGCGATAAAAATCAGGATTACCTTCTTTTCCTGCGGATCAAAGTTATCAAGCATAATCAGAATTGCTGAAGAAATCTCAGGTCGTTTCCGTAAAAATAGCGGATATCGTCAATGTTGTGTTTTAACAACGCAGGCCTTTCAACACCCATTCCGAAGGCAAATCCGCTCCATTCTTCCGGATCATATCCACCGTTACGTAAGACAACCGGATGCACCATTCCTGCACCGGCGACTTCCAGCCATCCTGTATATTTGCAGAGCCGACATCCAGCGCTATTACTGTCTGGATTATCTTTACAACTGCAGCTCATATCGATTTCAATACTTGGCTCAGTGAAAGGGAAGTAACTTCCGCGGATTCTCACTTTTCGATCTGCTCCATACATTTTATGCGCGAATTCAGTCATCACTCCAATCAGGTCAGTGAGCCTGATATTTTTTCCAATAGTCAACCCTTCAACCTGATAAAACTGATGTTCTGAACGTGGGGTGATTTGCTCGTAGCGGTAGCATTTACCAGGAAGAATAACCCGGATCGGTTCCGGATAATATTCACGCATAGCCCAAATTTGTCCGGGAGAAGTGTGGGTACGTAATACCACATCGTCATCCACCCAGAAGGTGTCCCACATATCCCGTGCAGGATGGTATTCAGGAATGTTCAGCAGTTGAAAATTGTACTCGTCACTTTCCACTTCTGGTGCTTCATAAACCTGAAATCCCATTTCCTGAAAAATCTGATAAATACGACGTAAAGTCTGAGTCGTCAGGTGCAGATGCCCCGTGGTGCAGGGACGTCCCGGAAGAGTTACATCCAAATCGTCAATTTCCAGTTCTTGATGAAGTTTGCTTTCACGTAAAGTTTCTTGACGCAAATCAAAAGACTGCTGAAATTCCTGTTTTACTTCATTGATTATTTTACCGACTGCAGGGCGTTCTTCCGCAGAAAGTGTGCCGAGTTGCTTGAGAAAAGAAGTGAGATCACCTTTGCGTCCCAGATATTGGTGATACCATTCCGGAAGTTGATCAGTACTGGTTAAAGCCTTAAGTTCGTTTTGACCCTTTTCGCGGAGCAGGTTTATTTGTTCAAGCATTTTATGAGAATAGAAAATTAATTATTAGTCAGTTTCAGAATTTGAAATTTCGAGAGTGTTGGGAGTCTCCTCCATATTTATATCAATACCGCCGCTGCGCAGTCTGGTAAAAGATTCCAGCACATGCTCCAATTCTTTTACTTCTTTCGCGTTTTTAAGTATACGGTGACTGAATTGCTGAAAGGAAATTTGATGACTGCTCGGAACTCTGAGCGTTCCATTTACAAATTCCTGCAAATTAAGATGCACCTCCTCAAATTGGTCGCACCAGCGATTATAACTTAAATATGCTTCTTTGAGCGCAACAATCTCCGGGTCTGCAGAATCACCATCTGCTTTTGAATTTGTAGCACCTTTGGTGTCTCCGGATTTATTAAGCATCTGCAGTTCCCTCTCTAACGTTCGTGCAAGATCCGGACGGCCGAGAGGATCGGATAAACCGCTTACCGGTAAAGTCATATTTGGTACAGAAACGGCCGGAATTTGCTGCGAGGCGGATTGACCTGCCGGTGCTATTGACCTTTGAGAAGAACCGCTTTCCAAGTGAGTTAAACGCTGTTGAACAGTATGTATTTGATCAATCAAACGAGCCAACTCTGAATTGAGTCCACCAATTTCCGCAATTCCGGGAATTTGGTTTTCTCCACTTTTTAGCACATTCGGCATGACAATTATTTGTTGCCTTTTAAGCCAAGCCGGTGTACTGAGACGAGCCTGCCATTCCGGATGTTGAATAAGCTGTTGCTCGCAAGCAGTTAACCAGGTTTGAAAACTGAAAGGTCGATTTGGAATCTGGAGTGGTTTTTCAAAGCTAAGTGGACAATCTAGGTCAGCCAGCCACTGCAGCCATTCTTCCCACGTCTTCTTCGTTTCCTGTTCCAGCAGGTATTGCAGTAACCGCTCTTCAAGTGCATCGTTGATGCTTGCCATTCCGAACCTTTCTTGATACCAAACTCAGTGTTTACCGCTTCCTTCTACAGAGTAAATAAAGTCCAGAAAAGCACGGATTGCAGTACTTTCCCCGAAAGTTTCCTCTATAATCCTCAGTGCTTCATCATTTTTCAGTTCAGAACGATAAAAAATTCTGTGTGCTTCCAGTATTTCACCGATTGCTTCACGACTGAAACCCCGGCGTTTTAAGCCGACAATATTGACACCTTTTACTTCAAATCGATTTCCGTAACCTGTGGCGTATGGTGGGATGTTACGGTCAATCAGGGAAGCTGCGCCCGTGTAAACATAAGATCCAACACTCAAGAATTGAGCAACACCGTTTTGCCCACCGAGGGTTACGTAGTCGTCCAGGGTAACATGTCCGCTCAGGCCGGTGTAATTTGCTAGAATATTATGGTTGCCTATGCTGCAGTCGTGAGCGACATGCACATAACCCATCAGCAAGTTGTCATCGCCAATTACAGTCTTTCCACCGCCGCCTACAGTTCCACGATGCACGGAAACACCTTCACGAAAGGTGTTTTTGCTGCCGATTGTGACCAGAGTTTTTTCCAGATTATATTTCAAATCCTGTGGTTCTCCACCTATATATGCCGAAGGGTGAAAAATATTTTCGGTACCGATTGTAGTTTGACCATCGAGGATGACGTGAGATTTTAACTGACATCCGTCTCCAATTGTGACACCTGAACCAATCACGCAATACGGACCAATTTCGACATCTGCACCAATCTGTGCACCGTCCTCTATGATGGCAGTTGGATGAATTTTTTCCATAAGCAGATAAAAACGTGCGTGGTTAGGATTTTTTGCTGAGCTAACTAAAAAATATGAAGATTCATTGTGTGCTATATGCAACCCTAAAGTCAAGAAAACACTGCGTGATCAAGATGTCAGTATCTGCTGAATCAGCTTGGCACCTTAAACAATTAGCCAAGGTTCACGAATTGCATTCATTCTGCAGCATGCTGACACTTTTTAAAAACAATAAACAACACAGAATGATGCTTAAATATACACTTTCACTGCTAACCCTGCTCCTTTTTGCAATTCCCGCAAGCGCGGAAACTTTACGCCTCAACAGCGGAGAATCGCTGGAAGGCAAAATAAGGATTATGGATGAAAAAACTTTGTATATTGAATCAAATCTGACTGCGCAGGAATTAAAAATTGACAGGGCGGATTTGAGTCTGATAGAGTTTGACACATCCGGACGCAGTCTGGCACGTAGAATCGGTATTGGTTTTCACTATCGTCCGAATGGAAATGAGGAAAATCTTTCAGTTAAAAACTGGATCAGCGAGATTGATTCTGCGGAATTGATGATAGCTTACAATTCTGGTTCAGTGAATACTTTCGGAGTTGAATTACGTTATGCGAGAGTTTTCAAGGTTGAAGGTACAAGTGACCTTTTTTATGGCGCCGGGACAGGACTCATTTCCAAAGACAGCAAACGTGGTACGGCATTTAGATTTTTTTCCGGGGGTGAGTTTTTCCCGAGGAGCAGTCCTAATTTTGGTATTTCACTTGAATTAGGTGTGCTACGTAAGCAGGGAGTAGGTGACGATACTCAAGGCTTCTACAACGCAATATCAGCACGTTACTATTTTTAATTGCGGGACAACATGGGCAAAAAAAGCTCAACTTCGTCCAGTCTCACTTTTGAAGAATCGGATCAACAGGATTCTTTGATGGAAAAGATCTTTGACGGTATCAGTGATATTCCGGACAAAGAACCTCCCTTGGAAATTCCACTTTCCAAAGCTTCTCCGAAAAAAAAACAAGTCTCATCATATAATACTGTTTCAAGACCTGACCAGGAGTTGGACTTGCACGGCAAAACTCGTGAAGAAGCAATCATGATGGTGCAGAATTTTGTAATGACGTGTCATGCAAATGAATTCCGTACCGCTTTGATCATTACCGGAAAAGGCCGCAATTCAGGAAACCAGGGACCTGTGCTAAATAAAGAAGTTAAGCATTGGCTTGAACGTAACGGCAAACCTTATCTGCATGATTATCATGACGCACTTCCTCGTTTTGGAGGGTCCGGAGCAATCTGGCTGAATTTTAAATAAAGTAGTAAATATTTCTAAATCATTGTCATTTTGAACGAAGCAGGAAATATTTTCTCGAAATTACTGAGTACCTTTGACTTTTGCGGGGCAGTAAATAATCAGCAAATTAATTGATAACTCCTGGAATTGCAAGTGTGAAGCATGGAATAGTTACCTCAAATTCTTCACCGTCAGTTGTTGTCATTTTATAAGATCCCTGCATTGTTCCCACTGGTGATTTTAGATGAGAACCGCTAGTGTATTCATACTCCTGATCTGGATCCAATACAGGCTGATCTCCTACCACACCTTCGCCGCGTACCTCGTTTGTCTCTCCGTTGCTGTCTGTGATAATCCAGTGTCGCCGTAAAAGCTGTACTGTTCGCGTGCTCAAGTTTTTTAATCGTATACGATAAGCAAAGACGTAGTGATCTTCTTCAGGTAAAGAATGCGTTTCTAGGTAAAATGATTCAACCTGTACCTGAACTCCTTCGGTGATTGCTTCTTCCATTTCTTCCTTTAAAATTCAATCAGTAAAAATATTTTCAAATTTTGATTTGAGTTATACCGTAATTGTGGAAAATGGCAAAGAAAAAGTGACAGAGCCACAGAAATGTCTGCATAACTTGCCCTTCAAACAAACATCTAGTAAAATATCGATTCGCAAACAGTCTACCCGTTAAATTATTAACAACTGCTTTTTCCCGTGTAATTTATGAAATTTGTTGATTCAGTCAAAATCCATGTACGTTCCGGAAACGGTGGGGCGGGATGCACTGCATTCCGGAGGGAAAAATATATTCCGCATGGAGGACCTGATGGAGGAGACGGCGGAAAAGGCGGAGACGTATTTTTGTTAGGAGACCTTGGGAAGAATACCTTGCTTGATCTTTCATTTCAACAGCATCAGCATGCGGAACATGGAGCGAGCGGTGGTGGTAGCGATAAACACGGACGCAATGGTAAGGACCTTCACATTCACGTTCCGTTGGGGACAGTGGTAAAAGATATTGAAACAGGGGAAATTTTTCTGGAGGTGGTTGAGACAAAAGATTACCTGCTTTTTCCGGGTGGACGTGGTGGACGTGGTAACGCGCGTTTCAAAACATCAACGAACCGTGCCCCTGAATATCATCAGCCAGGTGAAGAGGGACATGACTGCTGGGTTCGGCTGGAGCTTAAATTGATGGCAGATGTCGGCTTAGTTGGTTTCCCAAATGCGGGAAAATCTACACTGATCAGCAGTGTTTCACAGGCACGTCCCAAAATCGCGGATTACCCATTCACCACACTTGTACCACAACTTGGTGTTGTTAAAATTGCTGATCTTGATCCATTTGTGATTGCGGATATTCCGGGAATTATCGCGGGTGCACATGATGGCAGAGGACTCGGTGATCGTTTTTTACGTCACATTGAACGCACGGCAAGTTTGCTGCTGTTACTCGATGTTTCAGGATTTTCCGAAAATCCACCTCAGGAAGAATATACAACTTTGATTGAAGAACTGGACCTTTTTTCACCAAAACTTTTGAAAAAGTCGAGGGCAATTGCCCTCACAAAAATGGATAGTGTTGCCGACAATGATGAATTGGATGAACTGCAGAAGTTTCTTGAAGAAGCGGGAGAAACTGTCTTTCGTGTTTCTTCTGTAAGTAAAAACGGAATCCCCGAGTTACTGCATTATCTGGGCGAAGTGGTGAAGAAGGAGCGCTTTCTTGAAACAGAAACACCACAGGAAATTGAGCAGGCCCCACTTCCCGTTGACTCGATTTGGGACGATCATAGCTGACAAATGCTTTGCAGGAAGCATAGACGGTTATACTGCAGATGCTGATGTGCGAAAATTTAAAACTTTTGCGAAATCTTAAAATTAAATTTTCAACACAGGCTCTGGAAAATAAATGTAAACAATTAATGAAAAAGGAAAGAGAATGGGAAAGAAAAATTTCGCAAAATATGAATTACGCTATGAAATCGCAAGTGAGAGGAGTAAAATTGCCGGTTACACCTTAATTCCAAAAAATAACCATTCTGCCGAGGCACAGCACATGAGTGAGCATGAAACCTTACAGGCAATTCAGCGTCACGCACTTAAAGGAGAGTCCGAAGAAGTAAACAGACTTTTGTTGGAATTTCCGGAATCTAAAAGAGAAGACCTTAAAAAAATGTTAATACGGAGTGTTGAAACACACGGTAAAACTCTGGAACTTTAAGAGATTCTACTCATCACATAATCGGCCATGCCGGATCAAAGGATTCTATTCAAATCGAAGACATACTACTATCACTCTTTGAGATATTGATCGTAAGCTAATTTCCTGGAAATTGCCCGGTGATTTTCTGTGGCAAGTTTCTTCCAAAGCTGACCTTCACCTGCCTTTTCATCCATCAGTTGTTTGAAAACTTTTAAAGCGAGCTGGTCTTCATCCTGCCGTGTGTAAATAGCTCCGATTTGATAACGTGCCCAAAAAACGCGTTCAATTATTTCTTTGTTCGTTTTGTCGGCATAAAGTGAAATTGCCTGTTGATAGCTCTTAATCGCAGTCTCATCATTTAGTGCTTTGTTGTGCATATCTGCAGTCAGGAAATGGCTTTTGATAATATATTCAGGAGTGTCCTGATGATCAAGTGGATGATTGTAACTTGAAATTGCATCCTGAAAAGCTTCCCCTGCTTCAACAAAATTTCCGGTTTCCTCCTGTAATTCAGCTAAATCATAATAGAGTTCCGGAACTATTTCCGCTAACAGTGGTTGCTTGTTTTGATCATATTTCTGTAGGGTTTGTTGGTAAACAAGTAATGCTCTTGGGTAAGATTTTTGCTGTCTGTAAATACGTGCCAGTAGTTGTCGTGCCTCTGCGTCATAAGGACTTTCCGGATACTCTTTTAGAAATTTGGCTACAGTGTTTCTTGCTTCTGTAAGATCTCCTTTTTCAAGCAGCGTCTGTGCTTTTTCAAGTTGCACCAATTCACTGACTGTTCCTCCTGAACGTGTTTCAAGAAAGCGTAAAATATCTAGTGCCTCATCCAAAAATCTTAGTTTACGGTGAGCTACCGCAGTTTGAAAAAGTGTTGTGTCAAAGCGGAAATTGAAAAGATATTTATCTTTATAATCACTATAAGCAGTTACCAGAGCAAGCGTATCATCTTCACGAAAATAGCGGTCGATCAGTCCTTTAAGATTTTCGTCAATGTTTTCCTGAATTACATTTCTGCGTACATATACATTTTGAGGATACTTCTCCATGAAAGTTTCCAGAGATTTTATGGCACGCGAGTATGAACCATAAAGTGTAAGTGTCAAACCTTTCCTGAGCATTGCTTCTTCTGCCTGTGGAGTATCAGGATAGAGTCTGGGTATTTCATCATAAACCTTGATTGCTTCAAGGTACTCATCAGTATGCGGACGTTTTGCCTGTATATTCGCTATGCGTAATTTGCCCAGCAAAGCAATCTCTCTGGTGTAACTGCTGATGGCCTTTTTGTAAGCCTGAATTGCTTCGTCTTCTTTGCCTTCGTCACGCAGAAAATCACCTAAACGAAGCGCTACCAATTTTGAAAAATCCGCTTTTGGATACCTTTGCAAGAGGATCCTGAAAATTTCACGTGCGGTCACATAATCCGCATTTTCATAATAAGTCTCCCCCATGTGAAATAACAGGGTAGGGTCATCTTTGACATATTCCTTGTCCGCATTACGTGCAATGTCAAAAAATTCCCTCGCAGTGATGTAACGCTCAAGCTGATAATAGGCTTGTGCCATCTTATAATGTGTAACTGCAAAATATTTTGGTTGAGGCGTGGAACGTAAGTATTCTTTAAAATTTGTGATGCTGTTTTCCCATTGTCTTTGCTCAATCCGGCTCATGCCCTGCCAAAAATTTGCATCGTTGGCCTGTATTGAATTTGGAAAACGTTCTTGCAAAATTTTATAGTAAACAGCAGCCTCATGCTGAAAATTCATCTTTTGATAAGCCCGTCCGATCCGGAAATTCGCGTGAGGCAAAAGGGAAGTTGTCGCAAACTGTTCACCATCCTCCTGGGCAAGCTTATCTGCGTCCTGTGTGATGCGGATTGCTGTTTTGTAAGCGTCAACTGCCTCGTGATAATTATCACCGATGCGGCGCTCAAGCATGGTGTAGATCGTGTCTCCGATGCGGAAAAGCGCTCTGGCTGCTAAAGGATGAAGCGGATCACCAAACTCTTCCTGAGTGTGAGACTTGCCAAGAGCATAAGCTTCCCTAAAATGTTTAACTGCTACATCATAATTTCTAGTACGAAAAGCGTTTTCACCAAGTTGAAGAATGGGATTGATTTTAGAACTTCTAATCCGGCGTGCTCTTTTTTCAGCTTTAAGCAGCGCTATTTCTTCCGGGCTCAGTTTTTCACCTTCTGTTACTACATTGGCAGTATTTTTCTTGTATGGAGTTCCGTGAATGTCTAGCTTCCATTGCAGTGGACTTGACACAAAATGCCGCTCCACACTAACTTCGGTTGCTTTTAGTTTTAATTCAATAAAGGTTTGGTTTACACTTGAAGTGATTCCTGCCAGTTCTAAACGGGATCCTGCATATTTAAGTTTTTCCAGCTCTTTTTTAGCTAAAGTATTAGGCAGTCGGATTGTTAGGCGAGTCTGTTGGCTGTCTTCCAGTAAAAAAATCCGTGGCGGTTGTTTATCTTCAGGAACAGCTCCCGCTGTTGACATTCGGGTTGGTTTGCTGAAACTGAAAGTTAAACGGGTGAAATTTGCGTTGCCGGTGTCAAAATCAACTGCGGCAAGCTCATACACAGCGTCTTCTGGAGGATCAGGTAAAGGTTGAAGTTGGAATGTGGGGCGGAAATCAATTTGCAGTCCAGGCTGCTTTCCAAGAGAACTGATGGAATAACTTAAATCTTTTTGCAGTAATTTGAACTGTGCCCAACTGTCACCGTCAATTGCTGAAAAACGGATTCCTGCCAGTTGCGAGTCGTTAAAAAGACGCTCCAGACGCCCGTCTGCAAAATCAGCCCGTGCGTTTTTGAACTTTAAGACCAGAGTTCGAGCGGAAAGGTTCTCAGTTATTTCGTAATCGGGAGCTTTGCTGGTGAGTAGACGTACGCTAATTTGCTTGCCACGGCGCAGCAACTCAACATTTTTAATTAAGACAGGACTGGAAGGCTCGGTCGTTTGTGCCGGTGCGCTGACAGCAGTCAAGATGCTGAAGATCAGCAGAACAAACAAATTCCGGAGAAACCTCATACAGGCAAGACCAGTTTCATGGTTCGAGGTTAAAGCAGTAAGTACAGGAAATCATCTGCCTGTACTTGAAGCTCAAACCGGATTTATACTTTATTCGTAGAATGATTTGAGTAATTTTGAACGAGTAGGGTGTCGTAATTTTCTAAGTGCTTTTGCTTCAATCTGACGAATACGTTCCCGTGTTACCTCAAAATCCTGACCAACTTCCTCCAGAGTATGATCCTTTGCAGAGTCAATACCAAAGCGGAGACGTAATACATTTTCTTCACGTTTTGTGAGAGTTTTCAAGGCGTCCCTTGTTTTTTCACCCATGTTTGAAGAAACGGTTGCTTCTACTGGATCGGTTGCGTGTTCGTCCGCAATAAAATCCTTAAGCTGCGAATCTTCATCGTCACCAATCGGTGTGTCAAGAGATATTGGTTCCTTGGCGATTTTCAACACCTTGCGTACTTTGTAAAGCGGCATTCCCAGATCTTCGGACAACTCATCGGCGGTCGGTTCACGTCCTAGTTCCTGAACCTTTGCTCTGGAAATTCTGGAAAGTTTATTGATCGTTTCAATCATATGCACAGGTATACGTATAGTCCGCGCCTGATCCGCAATTGCACGTGTAATCGACTGACGGATCCACCATGTTGCATAAGTTGAAAATTTGTAACCACGACGATATTCAAACTTGTCTACTGCTTTCATCAAGCCAATATTGCCTTCCTGAATCAGATCCAGAAATTGTAATCCGCGGTTTGTGTATTTTTTCGCAATACTGATCACTAAACGTAAATTCGCCTCTACAAGCTGACTCTTTGCAGACTTAACTCTGCGTTCAACATGTTTAAGATTTTTAACTTCGCTTTTGAATTCTTCCAGAGAGAGTGTAGTCCAATCGATCATGGTCGAAATGCTTTTACGGTTCAGTTCTATCTTTTCGTAATAGCGGTTCGCGATGCTCGAGCGGTGACCGGTCTTAGCCGCAATTTCTTTATTTATTTTTTCTTTCTCTTTTTTATTCGAGGCGGCCCGCAGATTTTTGAACATTTCATCGATTTCTTCTGCAGACATGTTCAAATTTTTTGTGTTGGCATCCATTTTACGGAAAGTCAGGTCGATTTTATCCTTATGATTGAACAACTCATCACACATCAACTCAATTTGGCGGGAGTTAAAATTTATGTTACGGATAGCATCTTTATAGATAGTTTCGTTTTTTTCCAGACGCTTCACCTCTGCGGGTTTTAACTTTCTGCCTGTCTCAAGATCACGGATCTTCCTCACTGTTGCATAGTGTTTCCACACTTCATCAAGTTGAGCAATTACCTGATTGGTTGCTTTATCTTCGTCTTCAATAACATTATCATCTTCATCCAATCCGGAAACAACATGCCGGGCTTTTATTTTTTGATTTTTAAGATTTCTGGCAAGATTTTGCAGGTACAGTAAAATCAGATTTGAATCAGAGAATATTTCAATTAACTCGAGGTTGCCGCTTTCAATTTTTTTAGCAACTTCAACTTCACCGTCACGAGTCAGCAACTGGATACTGCCCATCTCACGTAAATACATCCGTACAGGATCATCTGTGGAATTGTCAACTCCAGGATCAAGATCCAGTCCGCTTTCATCTAAATTAGTTTCCGGACGAGAATCTGTATTATCCTCACCGAGTTCTGTCTTTTTCTCGGAATCAACAACTTCAATATCCATTTCAGAAAAAATATCAAATATTTTTTCCAATTGTTCTGGTGATGGAGTTTCATCTCCAAGATTTTCATTGATTTCGTCTATTGTAACGAATCCTTTTTCGCGTCCTTCTGTGACTAACTCTTTGACAAGTTTTTCTTCTAATGGAGAAAGGACGGTTTCACTTTTATTTGCTTTGCTCATATAGCTTTTGCTGAAGTTAAAGAGTCAAAATGTTGTCAAAAATTTGTTTTATGTTCTTTAATTTCTCTTCTTCTTTTCTTCTTTTTAAACCCGCTTGTGCTCGATCCTCATTGCTAGTACTGTTCAGCAACCATTGCTGGAAGTTGTTGTCCAGGTTACGTTCTTTTATGCGTCTCAGTGATAAACCAAAGTCGTGACTCGGAATTTCTTCTGTCAGCAATAACATGACAGACTGAAATAATTCAGGATCAGAGTGTTCTAGTTTAAGTGGATCGAAAGTTTGAAAAACTGCATCAGGTAACTGCAACAGTTTTGCATAAAGTTGGTGAAAATGCGGAGTCTGGAACTCTCGCGGATGTAGATGCTCCCTGACAAGTGGCCACAATTCTCCTTTACGCAACAAAGACTGTAACAGCCATTGTTCATCCTGTGAAATTTTAGCATCAGTTGGTAAACGCTTAAGAGTAGCAATGTTGTCTTCATTAGACAAGTTTTTGTTTGTTTTTCTTTTTAATTCCCTGGACAGAATTTCAGCAGGAATTTTCATTCTTTCACCAATTGCCAGCAAAGATAGTTGTCGGCGTTTTGGATCATTTATTCCATCTAAAGCGGGTAGCAGTTCTTCGAGACCCTGCATTCTGCCCTGAATACTGTCCGGATATTTTTTGATTGTCTGCTGCACCAGATAATCCAATGCAGGAACTTTTTGTTCCAGTAATTCATCAAAACCTGCTTTTCCATGTTTCAACAAAAAAGTATCTGGATCATCCCCTTCAGGAAGAGTAACGATAAAGGATTCCAAAGCATGCGGTAGCAGAAGGTTCGCATGCTTTAAGGCTGCGTTTTTTCCGGCAGTGTCTCCGTCAAAAAGTAGAATCACCGTATCCGCGTAACGTCGGACAATTTTCAAATGCTCTGGAGTCAATGCAGTTCCGCAGGGAGCAACTGCATCTTCAAAACCATTTTCATGTAGACGGATTACATCCAGATATCCCTCAACAAAAATTAAGCGGCGCAGTTTACGGATCGAACTGAGACCTTCGTAAAGTCCGTAAAGCACCTGGCTTTTCTGGTAGTATGAAGTTTCCGGACTGTTGAGGTATTTGGGTTTATCTTCGGACTTCATGGAACGTGCGCCAAAGCCTATGCAGCGTCCTCGGGTATCTCTGATAGGGAACATCAAGCGTCCACGGAAAGAATCATAATGTCTTCCGGATTTTTCACTGACCTTGATTAATCCGGTACGTAACAGATCCGGAACAGTTATTTGATTTTGCTGGAGACGATTCAACGCACCCTGCCATTCGTCAGGTGAAACTCCGAGTTGAAAATGCTCCTGCATGTTTTCCGGAACCGTTCGCTGCCTTAGATATTCGATTGCGGATACACCTTCCTGTGTAGCTAGATTTTCACGGTAAAAAGTTACTGCTTCTCTGAGGCAAAGCAGGCCTCTGTCTTCATCAGGATTAGTATGTCTGGAACTTCCGGAAATAATTTCGAGAGGGATACTGGCACGCTTCGCGAGTTCTTCAACAGCTTCACTGAAAGAAAGACGGTCGTATTGAGTAAGAAATTTTATTGCATCACCGCTGGTGCTACAGCCAAAACAATGAAAAAAACCACGCAAAGGATTAACATTAAATGAGGGCGTTTTTTCTGCATGAAAAGGACAAAGGCCTTTGTAGTTTGTTCCGGCACGTTTGAGCGTGATTCCATGCTCAGAAATCAAGTCTACAAGGTTTGTGGCTTCCACAACCTGACGGATAAAACCTTTACTGAACTGCATTTCTTAAGACTTGGAATGAATTGATAAACTATTGTTAAATAAAACGCGAAAATTCGGCATGGTCTGCCTGCTTTAAGTTTTACAAATTATTAGCTTTTAAACGTTCTGCTACAAATATTTTGCCTGTCCATCTACAGAAAAACTGATAACGGAATTAAACTCAGTTTTACTTTTTAGCTGTTGTTCAGTCTGAAGAGTTTTGACTGCATTGAAATATTCAGGATGTTCTCCGAAGAGGATTATAATTCCTGCATAGCTTCCCAACCATTCCTGCACAAAAGGCAAACTGACTTGGTCTAGCTGTGAAAAGAGGCGGTCAATCAAAACCACGTTTGTCTTTGCAGAAACCAGCATCAAGACGCAAAATCTTGCAGCCTGCTCATCTGATATTTCTCCAACAGGGAGGTACGGAATTCTACCGTTCAAAGCTAAACGATCCATCAGTGTTTCAAGATTCTTGCGCTGTCCTCCGAACCAGGGTCGTTTTACAAAAAGTTTGGAATTCATGTTTTCCAACAGTGACGCTTTCTTGTCTGTACCACTCCACAAACAGTCATCAGAATGAATGTGAGTCTTTGCTGAGATGATGAAAGAACCAGTTTTGGGCTTGAACTTTTGCAGAAATAAACGCCACAATACTTGTTTCTGCACCTCATTTTGAAAATGGAAAGAGGCTCTATCTCCAGCGCGTAATTCCAAACTCAGTTTCAGGATATCCCATTTTTCTTCAACAGAATTTCCGGAAGCTGAACTGGTGGAGTAGCCTACATTATCACATTTTAAAAGCACCCTCGATTTCATGACAGTTTGATGCGTAAACTAATACTTGACTTATCTTCGTTGGAAAATACAGATGCAGTCGCCCGAAAATTGGCAACTAATTTATTTCCTGGAGCAATACTTTTATTTTGGGGCAGTATGGGTGCTGGAAAAACCACCTTTGCAAAAAGTCTTTGTGCCGGTCTGGGAGTGCTCCCTGAAATAGTCACTTCTCCAACTTATACTTTGGTCAACATTTATCCAGGCGATTGGCCTGTTTTTCATGTTGACCTTTACCGCCTGAATGCTCCGGAAGAACTCGATGATTTTGACCGTGAAGATCTGATAACCGATGAAGGAGTCACTTTGGTGGAGTGGCCGCAATTTCTTTTAAATTATCTGAGTGACGAACCTGTACTCAACCTTGGTTTCGAAACCGTTTCTGAACATCAAAGGCTGCTCAGTTTGGAAAGTGAATCTGGTGATTTTGACATACTTTTTAAGACTTTGGAACAAGAGAATTCATCTCTACATAAAACTGTAAACTCTTTGAGCAGGTCAGGAACATGATTCGGCTTTCTGTGGACACTTCTTTTGAGCATTTGGGGCTGTGCCTAACTCGTAACGGGGTGCCTCTGGCAAATTATTACACCTTGTGCAAACGCAGGAATTCAAAAATTATTTTTGAAGTTCTTGATGAACTGTTGAAAAACACAGAGCTAACATTAGCAGAAGTCGATACTTATGTAATCAACTGCGGTCCTGGTTCTTATACAGGTGTCCGGATCGGTATGGCTGTTATTAAAACTTTAGCTCAGGTTAACAACAAACCAATTGTTCCAGTTACTTCACTTGAATTGCTCGCAGGACAAATCTCGCAGTTGAAGAATGATTTCCATGTTCTGTTGAACTGCACCAGAAGAGAGGTTTTTCACGCAAAATTCCGCATTGTAGAAGATCAACCTGTTGCACAGACGCAAATTCAATTGACCAGTCTTGAAAAATTTATTGAAAGCAATGAAAACGTGCCGGTCGTCCTTTATCGGGTAAGTCCTGAAAGACGGAAACCGGAAACGCTCTTTGAAAAATTGGTACATCTGCCTTTGGATTATCCTGTTGCCGATGCCCTGCTTTTAGATCGTCTTGGAGCAAAAAAAATGCTCTTTTCCGCCTTTGATCCGGATGCACCGGTGAATCCTTTATATATAAAACGTGAAGTGGAAAAACTTTAAGTGACTCAGTCCTAATCAGATAGTTTTAACATTTTTTATTAAATCAGCACAAGTATCAGCTTTTAATTAGAAAAATAAGACAGATCATAACATCTGCAGATAGACACAAAAATGCTTTACCACACTTTTAGCACTCAACAGGAAATCGATCAGGAATACAATCCGCGTTTCAGTGTGGAGAATACCGACGAACTTATTCAAAGCTATTTATCTGAAAGTGCAAGGGTGTCCGGAGAATATGCAAACCTACCCGGAGTTGCATATGGTCCTACTGCAGAGGAAACTCTTGATATTTTTTCTGCTGAAAATCCCTCCAGTCCAATACATATTTTTTTCCACGGCGGTTACTGGCACTCTCTGTCCAGCAGTGAATTTTCTTTTGTCGCAGAAGGACTGGTACGAAATGGAATTACAGCCGTACTCGTCAACTACGCACTTTGTCCGAAAGTCACACTTGCTGAAATTGTTCGACAGACACGTGCCGCTGTAGCCTGGACTTACCGCAATGCAGAGAGCTTTGGTGGGAATCCGGAGCGGATTACTGTTTCCGGACATTCTGCCGGAGGGCATTTGACTGGGATGTTACTTAGTACAAAATGGGAAAAAGAATATGGACTTGATGCGGATATTATCAAAGGCATGCTTCCCATCAGCGGACTGTTCGACCTGGGACCGTTCCAGTTTTCCTGGCTTCAGCCAAAACTGCAGCTCAGCCCTGAACTTGTCCTACTTAACAGTCCTCTCCTGCTAAAACCTACATCTGCACCGCCTGTTTTACTTGCGGTTGGTGCAGATGAATCACGGGAGTTTCATCGTCAATCGCAGGACTACTGCGCTTTTCTGCAAAAACAAGGAGTTCCCGCTAAATATATTTCAATTCAGCGTAAAAATCATTTCGATATTATTCATGATTTTCTGGGCGAAGGCGGCCCTTTGTGCAGACAAATCAGCGAATGGTCAAGTAAAGCTGAGTAAAATATCACTAAAAGTATATGACTTGAAACTACAGCAGATTCAGGTTTGACACTTGGAGAGCTGAGTCAGATAATAAAAGGCTGAAATTTAACCTGATGAAAAAAACATGATGAATCTTGAAAACGCCAGCCAGGCAGAACTGCAGTCCTGGGAAGAAAAAATAGCTGCCAAATATCAACAATTTAAGGATGCAGATTTGAAGCTGGATCTTACGAGAGGTAAACCCGGAAATGCTCAGCTTGATCTGTCAGACGCTTTGGAGGGTCTGCCTAAAAATAAAATGATTTTGGAGAACGGAACTGACCTCAGAAATTACGGTGGACTTGATGGAATTCCGTCAGCCCGAAAACTTGGCGGTGAAATGCTTGGGCTGCCGTATTCAGAAGTGATTTGTGGCGATCACAGCAGTTTGTCACTAATGTATCTTTATATGCTGCACGCATATTACCACGGTTCGCAGGGAGCAGAAACTGCGTGGGCAAAAGAAAGTGAAGTAAAATTTCTAGCAATTGTTCCAGGTTACGATCGCCATTTTACCATCTGCGAGGAACTAGGTATCCGCTTGATAAATGTGAACATGCTCGCTGATGGGCCGGACATGGACAAAGTTGAGGAATTGCTGAGCAATGATCCTCAAATAAAAGGTATGTGGTGTGTGCCAAAATACTCCAATCCTACCGGCTGTGTTTATGCAGACAAAGTAGTAGAGCGGATTGCCGCACTTGGAAAAATCGCTGGTCCGAATTTTCGGGTGATGTGGGACAATGCATACGGAGTGCATGACCTGCAGGAAAATCCTCAGGAATTAGCAAATGTGATGGATTACTGCCGGAGATATGGAACCGAAGATAATTTGATTTTAACCGCATCCACTTCAAAGATAACAATTGCAGGTGGTGGAATTTCATTTTTAGGTGCATCCGGAAAAAATTTGGAGCATTTTCGTAAACGACTTGCTGTGATGAGCATTGGTCCAAATAAACTCAATCAACAGCGACATCTTCTCTTTCTTAAAAATATTGACGATGTGCGCTTACACATGCAAAAACACGCAGAAATATTAAGACCCAAATTTGAGATGGTACAAAAACATCTTGAAAGCGGACTCGCCGGGAAAGCTATGGGAAGCTGGTGTAAACCAGAAGGTGGCTATTTTGTTTCGTTTGACTCTAATCCAGGACTGGCAAAGGAAATAATTCGCCTCTCTACAGAAGCCGGTGTGAAGCTAACTCCGGCAGGTGCTACATTCCCCTACGGTCAGGATCCTGAAGACGAGAACATCAGGCTGGCTCCAACTTTTCCAAGTGTGGAGGATTTAGATCAGGCAATGCAGGTCTTTGTAACATGTGTTCAGTTAGCTTCTGTCAGACAACTCATGTAATACGGGTCGATACTGTCATTGCTCGAACCTTGAATCTGTTTAAACTCAAACCTTGAATCTGTTTTAACTTTGAACAAAGAAGTCAACGACTGGGAATTATTTCAGCGCTTTCTCGTTTACGTACGTCCACACTGGAAAAGTTTGGCTCTAGGATTAGCCACAGTTCCTTTTTCAGTTGGAGCAACCTTACTACTGCCCTGGTTGATCATCAGAATTATTGATGATCATGTTATCCCTGGAGATCTGGACGGATTGTTTCAGATGGCGACTATAATGGCGTTAACAGTTGCAGTTGGTTATTTTTCAGATTCGATTTATACTTTTACCCTCCAAAAGATCGGACAGTTAGCCATTAGCGCAATGCGGAGCGATCTCTATGCGCACATCCTCTCAATGCCACGTTCATTCTTTGATCAGCGGCCGATTGGTGTAGTCTTGACACGCCTCACTTCTGACATGGAAGCACTCAACGATTCGCTGGCCATAGGCGTGCTTTCTATTTTTACAGATTTCCTGAAAACAATTGCTCTGCTTGTTTTACTGATAACACTGAGTTGGAAGCTCACACTTGTTGTGTTGCTGATCCTGCCACCGATATATTTTGTCAGTAACTTTTTAAGGACACGTTTAAGGCATTATTACAATCTTACCCGCGAGGCACTTGCAGAATCTACAGGCTATTTACAGGAATGTCTGAATGGAGTAAAAACAATTCAGTTGTATGCGTCTGAGGCAAAAGTACAAAAGAATTTTGAAGAAAAAACAAAACATTTTTTTAAAGCTCAGACTCATTCTAACTTTTATGACGCGGCTTTATATTCTGTAATTGAAGGTATAACTTCAATCGCACTGGGATTAATGATTTGGTATGGTTCACAGCAAATTTTGGCAGGGATAGTTTCAATCGGACTCTTGGTTGGTTTCATCAACACACTGAATCGGATTTTTGTGCCGATACGCGAATTTACTCAACAAATATCAGTTTTCCAGCGTTCACTTTCATCACTCGAAAATATAGATAAAATGTTTCGTGAAATTCCGGAAGAGCAAGATGCAGAACTGAATTCAGCAAAATACACAACTGAAGAACGGGAGAAACGTTTTCAGGATTTTGAAGAATTGATTTTTGAAAATGTTCATTTCCGTTACACCGAAGATGATCCGTGGGTTTTGCAGGGCATTTCTTTTACAGTTTGCAAAGGTGACAGAGTTGCAATCGTCGGAGCGACTGGTTCTGGAAAATCAACCATAGTCCGAATTTTGACCAGAACCTACACTCGTTATCAAGGATCAATAAAAATTAACGGTGTGGAACTGAGTTCAATTTCAAGGGGTCATTTACTGAAGATGATTGCCTTGATGCAGCAGGAATCCTACCTATTCGAGGAAAGTATCGCTTTCAATATAGCGTTGAACCGAGCGGAAATTTCTGCAGAGAAAATTAAACAAGCTGCGGAATATGTTTATGCAAATGAATTTATTGAAGATATGCCGCAGCAGTATGAGTCAAAATTGCTTGAAGGTGGAAAAAATCTTTCTGAGGGCGAGGGTCGTTTAATCGTTTTTGCCCGGGCTCTGGCCGGAGAAAGTGATTTGATTGTCTTGGATGAAGCTACCAGTTCAGTCGATTCTGTGACAGAAAATCTGATACAGAAAGCCATTGAGCGTATCTTTCATGATAAAACTGTGATTGCCATCGCACATAGACTGAGTACTATCCGTAATTCAGATTTGATCTTTGTGATGGATGCAGGGAAAATTGTGGAACGCGGATCACACGTTGACTTGATGGGACAAAACGGAATTTATGCGGGTCTCGTTGAAACGTTGGAAGATGATATTGTTTCAGAAAATGTGCCAGCTTAAGAGCAGGTAGAATATTTCTTTAAAAAAAGTGTTTTTTTTCTTGCTTTTATCTTTTTTCCTGTCAGAATACAAGGATTACCTCTTCATGTAGAAGAGATTTGTTAATTAATATATAAGGTCACAATGGCAACAGGCAAAGTAAAATGGTTTAACGAACGTAAAGGTTACGGATTCATTGAGCAAGAAACCGGAAAAGATTTATTCGTTCACCATTCTGAGGTCCGCGGGGGATATCTCAGAGAAGGCGAAAACGTTGAATTCGAAGTTGGAGAAGGACAAAAAGGTCCTTGTGCGGTAAGTGTGTCAACTGCTGCATAATTCATTTTAGAATAAACATTATCCTGACGGGATGTCTGCACAAGCGGTCATCCCGTTTTTTTTTGCTTTTTTATCAGCTAAATCAGTTGGAAAATTTATGAATCAATTTAAGGTAGATTTCAAAGAATTTAAACAGGCATTATTTACCTGGAAGTATTGGCGGATGCTAGCAGCACTTGCATTAGGCTGTTTTACTTTCAGCAGTGTGGTTAATGGAATTCTGCTTCCTCACCATTTTTTTGCAGGAGGATTAACTGGTTTAGGTTTGTTGTTTTATGATTCCATTAAAGAATTTATCCCTTTCAGTTTGCTGTATGCCTTGATGAATATTCCTATATTTATCATTGGTTACCGTGAATTTTCGTTGAAATTCATCATGACTTCATTGATAGGAATTAGTTTTTACACAATAAGTCTAGGAATGACAGAGGGGATACTGATCTCTATCAGTGACCCCATGCTTTCAGCAATATTTGGAGGAGTTATTGCCGGTTTTACTACAGGTTTTTATCTGAATCTAGGAGGTTCTGTAGGAGGTCTTGATATCATCGGAACTGTGATTAAAAAACGTCTGGCAATTCCTATTGGTACAGTATTTAATATGGTCAACTTCGTGATTATTTCCAGCAATGCCTATCTTTATGACCTTGAAACTGCACTCTTTACCGGTGTATTTATGTATGTTTTCAGTTGGAGTATGCAAAAAGGACAGATCGGTTTCTCTCAGCGGAAATCAATTTTCATCATTTCTAGTAAGCCGGAAGAAGTTGCGGAAAACGTGTTAAAAAAGCTCGACCGCGGTTTCACTTATTTTCATGCCTCAGGAGGCCACGCAAAGGAGGAAAAACGAGTTATTTATACAGTTATAAACCTTTTGGAACTGGGGCGTCTCAAAGAATATTTATTTAATACCGATCCGGACGCGTTCATCTCTGTTCAAGATACTGGTGATGTAATAGGAAAACGTTTTCTTACCTGGGAAGATGAAGGATTCAGGAAACGTAATAAATAACACAACTGAACTTTTAAGTGAGTGACCAAGTTGGAACTTCCTGAGGGCGGAAAATTAGTTAAACTGTAAACTTATTACGTTACTGAATTACGGAATGCTTTGAGGATAACTTTTCTGGTTATTTCAAGTAATCCTAGTGAGTTCAGTTCCTCAAAGGTGAACCACTTTACAGCATCCGCGTCATCACCTGATCGGCACTCTCCAGAAAGCCATTTTGCCTGATAATCCACAAGTGTGTAGTGGTACTGTATTTTACCAATTCCATCCGGCACTATAACATCAACCACATCAAGTAAAGCAAGTTGTTCAATTTTGACACCGGTTTCTTCGAGCAACTCCCTGTGAATGGCCTCCATAACAGTTTCGCCAAGCAGCGGTTTCCCACCTGGTATGCTCCATTGACCTTTGTTGGGAGCTTTACCCCGCTGAACCAGTAACACCTCATCTCTGCGTAAAACTACTACACCTACTCCAACAAAAGGACGCTCAGGATATTCTCGGTTTTTATTCATTCGTATACTTTCAACCAGCTTTCGAGCGAGCGACGGACCGCTAATTCTTCGATTCCTTCTGTTACCCTGATTCCTCCTGCTTTGAGGATCCGTATTCCTTCACCATTCACTTGAGGATGCGGATCTCTAATTGCCAGTACGACATGTGAAATTTTCTTTTCAACTATAGTTTTGGCACATGACGGAGTTCTACCGCTGAAAGAACAGGGTTCTACAGTACAGTAAAGTGTTGAACCGGCCAGAGAATGTCCCTGAGCTTCCGCATGCTGAATCGCATCAGCCTCCGCGTGCGGACCTCCAACAGCATGTGTATAACCTTCTCCCAGTATTTGCCCGTCATTCACAATCACACAACCAACCCAGGGATTATCTCCGGTTTTATTTTGTGCCTGTTTACCAAGTTGCAGGGCCCGCAACATAAAATATCGATTAAAATCAGACATATGTGATTAAAAAAAGAATTATTCCGTACATGTATCAAATGACTTGATTTTAGAGTTATAGCAGTAGACATCAAGTTTTTATCAATCCTCAATAATCTTAGCTGAAAGTTCTAAGTCATTTTATGTTTGCGGAAAACCTTTCTGCTAGTTGTTGAGTAGCAAAATAATCAAAATAGGAATCCTAAACCGGCATTAAGCTGACTTGAGAGTAATATTACTGAATCCTCCAGTATTACTGACTTTCCTGCAATACGGTTTTGAAAAAGTTTATATTCAATGTTATTTTGGCGGTATCCCAATAATAACTCAACTCCAATAAATGGTATGCCAAAGTTCATAAACAAGGCCTCACCGCTGCTGCTTTCTGTCACATAACTAGTTCCATTCAGGCTCTGCTCTCCACGACCGTACACTAATCGTCCTGCGCCAAGAGTAAAGCTAAGATCGTCACCAATTGTATAAGCAAGATCAAGGCTGTGATTCTTGAATTTATAGTCAATTCCTTCCAGACTTCCGTTTGTACGCACAGTACTGTAACCGAAACCGATTCCATTAGCAAATACCAGATTCCCACTGTGTCCAGAAGTATTTAGTTTTTCAGAGATTTTGCTTGAACCACGTGTGATTTCGCTTTCACTCGAAGTAGGTACTGAATAGCGTAAACGCCATAGTTCTTCCGCGCCTGCGTGAATTGCGGTAAACATGAAAAATGCTGAAATAACTGTTATTTTATGTAAAGCCGGCACAGTAATTAAGGGGAAGTATATTTTCGTGATATTCATTTAACTGAATCATGCAATTAAAGTGCTTTTTGTCTCAGTAATTGTGATTTCAAAAAACTCAAAGATAATGGTTCCATAAAAAGAGCTGAAACATAAATATTTAAACCGTGGAGCTGTAAAAATAGACGATTATTGATAAATTTTTAAAACGATTATCATCGCTCAATCATCTCAGCAGTGAATTTTAAGTTTGAGCTGTTCTAGACTTTTAAGTATTATCGAACTATTTCAAATACTGTCATGATTTATTTAAACGGTTTTATTTAAATCACGTTGCTGCATACTGAGATAATTTGTGAACGAACCTGAAGGACAGACTAAAGTAAAACTGCAGGAAACTCATGCTTTAACGGTGTTTCGTGCTGGGCAACAGGCATTTTCTGAGATTGAAGGTCTTCGAGGATTAGTATTAAGAGGGTTGTTTTTAAACTATCTCATTTTTTTGGCCGCTACAATTATCCTGAACGGATTGTTTTATTTTCAGGTACTAAGTCCATTTATTGACTGGCTTTTTGGGGGAGGGGAAGGATTTTGGGCTGCAGTAGGAACAGTTGTTTTGTGGAGCATCCAACTTACAGTTGCAGCGGTAATTTCTTTGGCAGCACTACGTATCTCAGTAGAACTGATGAGTTTCTGGCATCAAAGTATTGTAAACCGGATTATTAAAAATTTCAGGCAAATTGATGAAACAGCGTTTAGCTTAAAAGCCTGGTTGGCAGAGTTGAAGTATATTTTGAAAGAAGCCCTGAAAGCCTGCTTTTCCCCGTTTTTGTTGCTCTTTGTCGGTTTGATTCCGATTGCAGGGCTGCTTCTTGTTTTTCTACTGGAAGCTCACCTATTGGGACGGCAGAGCATTGTTGTTTATCTGGAGAGTTTGACAAATCCCGAAGAAGCAGCTGAACTTCGGAAGAGCTGGCGCTGGTTGCCTATTCGTATCGGCTGGCTGGCTGCAATTCTGACTTTTATTCCTTTTGCAGGTTGGATATTTCTACCATTAACTCTGACTTATGAAGTGATCGGATTTACGTTTTTAGTGGAAAAATCACGCACAAGTTAATCACCAAAGCCAGGCTGCCCCACGTACTCCACTAGAATCACCATGTTTTGCAGGTCTAATGGGAGTTGTAAATTCACCACCGAAAGTCCATTTTTGAACTAAAGCCGGGAGGTTTTTATAAAGCCGGGCAAGATTTGACATTCCTCCGCCAAGTACCAGCACATCCGGATCAATGATGTTTACCGCTGTTGCTATGGCACGCGCTAAGCGGTTTTCATAAATCTGGGTAACTTTTTCCGCGTCTGCATCATTCTGCTCCAGTAGTTGAGCGATTTCGCGGCCGCTTTTGTGAACTCCGGTTTGTTTCTCATATTCATTTTCAAAACCTGTTCCGGAAATAAATGTTTCAAGGCAGCCTCTCTGTCCGCAATAACAATCTACGCCAGGATATTCTTCCGGCCTCATCCAGCCCAAAGAAATATGTCCCCACTCACCGGCAATTGAATGGAGTCCTCCATGCACTTTCTGATCAATGGCAATTCCGCCACCGCAGCCTGTTCCTATAATGATGGCAAATACTACTTTGGCACCAGCACCTGCTCCATCAACTGCTTCTGAAACAGCAAGGCAGTTTGCGTCATTAGCGAGTCTTATTTTCCGCGCCATTGCTCTTTCCAAATCAACGTCAAACTGCCTGCCGATAATCCAAGTGGAATTTGCGTTTTTAACAAGTCCTGTCTGCGGTGAGATAGCACCAGGGATACCTATTCCGACTGTACCCTTTTGATCTGTTTCTGCTTCAATTCTGCGGACGACTCCTGTAATCGCCTCAACAGTAGCTTCGTAGTCATGCCGCGGAGACTTAATCCGTATACGCAGCAATTCTTCTCCTGAATCAGCAAGCGCGATTCCTTCAATTTTTGTTCCACCCATATCAATGCCGATTCGCATTTTTTAACCCTCGTTGTTAATTTAAAATTTTAAAAAATAGTATTCTCAGAATTCATCTCAATAAAAAAATAATTATTTCAACAGAAAATATTATTGCACCTGATTCTGCTGCAGGCAAAGTTCTTTTCCTGATTTCCTGATTTTCCATTCCTGCGAAAGATGCATTTCCCAATGATTACTGCCTGTGTGTAATTGGATAAAAATACTTTGGAGTTTGCGATAACTCAATGCCTTCCCAGTACGTGCAGTAATAAAATTATGTAATATCTCCTGCTGAAGCAAATCGTTGGCCTGCTCTAAAACTTTTACCGGCAGCACATCCTGAGAGTTGTCAGCGGTGTTTTTGAGGCTTTGTTGCCAGTTCTCATAATCTGAGTCCAAGAAATCACGCAAAAGTCTGCTTTGTTCACTCAAATCATTAATCCGTGAATGCAGACCATGCCGGGTTAATTCATCCAAAAGTGGTATCAGTTCAATGCGTACTCGATTACGCATGTATGCTGTGCTCATGTTGGAAGTATCTTCCATCCATTTCAGCTGTTTAGTTTTTAAATACTCCTTCAGTTCAATTTTTCTGCAGTTGAGCAGTGGGCGGATAAATGATTCATTTTTCCATTGCATTCCTTGCAAATTGGAAATATGTGTTCCACGCAGCCATTTCAGTAATAAGGTCTCTATCTGGTCATCAGCCTGATGTCCTGTAGCAATACGACCACCACCGAGATGTTTTAGCAGCTTTCGTGACTCTTCTATCCGCCACTCACGAGCTGATTCCTGTAAAGCAGACTGTCCTGATTTAAGGTGTTTTGCAGTTTTATGATGAAAAGGAATCTTATATAGATCGGCGAGAGATTGTACAAAATCCTGTTCCTGACTTGCTTCCTCCCTCAACTGATGATTCAAATACAGAATATGCAGTTCCAGATTAAGCAGCGTTCTTTGCCGCTGAAGCAAATGAAGGAGAGCAACTGAGTCACTGCCACCACTCACACAAACTACTACTGTAAGAGGATTTCTTGATGCTGTTGGAATTTTAACATTATCTGCCGTTGTAGACAGTTGAAAATGATCCCAGTTTTTATGGAGTTTTTGCAGAAGATTATCCACAGGAAAGTATTGTCTGAATAAGCGAAGTTTACTTTTTCATTTCAGTTAAGGAATCTGGAATGAGCTGATTCAAGGAACTTTCCAAACGTTTTTGTAGAGGGACAAAACTTTCGTCTATTGTCACAGCAGAATCCACAGTCTCTTTTCCTAACCTAACCAAATTTGCTACACCATCTTTGGTGAAACGCATCAGGTCACGATGAATAAATCCATAATGCGTGACATTCCCAAACTCTGTCAGTACAGGCAGATCAGCTTTTTTTGGAGTTGTTTTTGAAGTAAGTTTCAATGCTTTGCGATAAGCAACTATCGCAAGATTATAAACATTAGCCATGTTTTCTCTGGAAGTGGCGTCACCACTTTCTATCCGCAGCAGTTCATATTTTAAGATTTGCATTTGAATACGGCCCTCCATCACAAGCGGATAAGTTAGTTTATTGTCAATACGACCCAATTGCTTTGCCAGGTCTAGGCCGGCACCCTGTAATAAAGGTATCTGTTTAAGCATTTCAATTGCTTGTACTGCTTTGCCGATAATCATATTCTGCTTGTTTGGATTTGCTTTTTCTGCACTACCGCCAAAAAAAGAACTGGATGCTTTACCCTCAGCAGTTAATTCCTCAATTTCTTCATGAGAAAGGGTAGAATTCATTTTTGTTTGTATACTCTGAATTACAGGTTCACAATTTTCAACCAGCGATTCTGCAATTCGAATTTCAGTTTGTACCGACTCTCCGTCTTTCACATTAGTATCTTCTGCATCTGCAGAATTGACATCAATCATGCTCATATTCACATTTTTCAGTGCAGTTGACTTGATGGCCATCATGTTTTGTTTGTGAATATTACCCAGCCTCTCCAAGTAAGAACGGTAGGAATGAACTACTATCTGTAGAATCGTCGGTGTGATGTCACCAAGATAAATTGGAATTGCAGCCTGTAACATCATGTTTAGCTGTGAACTCAAACCATGGTCTTTTTTTGCTGCCATTACTGCGTTTACCAGGTGTAAACGTGTTTCGGCATTAGTCGGTTCTTTGTCTAACTGCTTAACATACTTTGCAACTTCTTTATTGTCCGGAGCATCCTTCAGCAAGATACTTCCGTCTACATGCGGATTCTCATTTTTACTACCAAAAAACTTTTTTAACCCCTCTTTTTTATTATGCTCTTTAATATCTTTAACTATTCCCCGCAGTTGTCCTTGAAAATTAATAAAATTGACATTCGGAGTTTTTGGATTTTCTTTATGTTCTTTGGCTGCCATATTTAGCTCAGTGGCTTGGTTATAAATAGATGTAAATCAGTGCTGCTGATTATCAGTATATGTAGAAGGTGGACAAATAGGAACTGTTTTCTAACTGCATATTTAATTTCTGAATTTTAAATCTGCTCTGACTCGCCGTGCATAGATGCTTTGCCGATTTGATCAAATGTTTGGCTCAAATGAAAAGGTTGTAAATGTTCACGTGTACCTATTGAATTATGAGGCCAGAGAGTATTGGCAATACCATTAAGGTAATTCTGCTGAAATTTTGCTGTAATAGGTAACTTGTAATTTGCGCCGTTGACCCAAATATGCAGACGAGGAAGAATTGAGGTACGTAGAGGAATTTTTATGGCAGATAAATGTCTCATGAACAAAAGTCTACACTGCTGACTATTGAGCCGCATAAAAAATTCTGCAAGAGCTGTGTCTCCACCAATTCTTAATGTTGGCGGTACCTTCTTGATGGCAATTTTATGTATATCAAAGTTGATCACAAATTGCTCACCCAGATTATCACGCACAATAAGTGAAAGAGTATTAAGCTTGTTAACGTGACAGATCATGAAAATATCACGGATGTAATGTATGTCTGCCATTAATTCACGCGATGAAACGTTAAAAGAGTCAAAAAATTTTTTTATTTCAGTAGCCAAGGTAAATAATGTTCCTCCTGAAACAGGATTCATTGCAATATCACTATGAACTTGTGCAGCAGGTTTTTCAAAGGTAGAAAGATGTTTTCCACCAAAACCTACATATCCACTAAAAGTACAGCGGGCAAGCCCTTCTACCAAGTTTGCCTCGAACATCGGCATTACTTTTTCTGCTGAATTATCTTTATTAGAAAGTAAATCGGAACCTCCGGCTTCTTTGCTACTCAACATTGAGCTGAATTGCCACTTAGCACTTTTACGGATAAATTCAACCTTTATCCTGGAACGCGGAATACTCAAACTCTTTGAAATAGGCAAAGGAACCTGAAAGGGTTTTCTTTCAAAATTTCGCTCGAAATGGAATTTAAAAATTACATTTTCCAATGTATTTCCGGCAATTTTCACCTTCGCGTTTGTGATTGTTTTCCGGACCCAGCTTTCTTCCATTTTTACGCTGAACTGGGAAAAATAATCAACAATGTCTCCTTGCACGCTTTTTAGTTTTTGTAATTCCTCATAGACAATCTTGGCCTGCATTTGCTCAATTTTATTAAGTGGAACTTTATTTTTAAGTTTTACCAAAACTTTTCGGTCTTCTATGGAAACACGTTGATTAACAACGTCTAGCAAAGGGCTGAGAAATTCTGTTGTTTTTTCTTTTTCAAAACCGTTCTCGCTCAAGCGTGCCAGTTGGTTCGATATTTTCGTTAGCGCGCGTGTGTGTCCTATCTTGCAAAGTTTTTTCTCTACACGTGTCATCGACTCAAGAAAAAGTTTCTTGAGCATTTTTTCCACTTTGTTACCCGCATCGTCACGACCCTCCGAAAAGCGAATCAGTTCACGCCGGTCTTCAGGAACAGAAAAGAAAATATTATAGAAATCAACTAATGCTCTACTGCGCCAGCTTGCATTCTCATCTTGAAAGAATGGTCTTCCTTCATCTCCAAAATTAATAACATCAGAAATACGCATGTGCTGCGAAAAGCAAAATACAATATTCTTTTGAGTCTCAGAAAGAGTATTGAGTTCAAAATCCGGTTCTTCCTCTTCCTCCTGTTCGTAGCTTTCGAATCGGATCAACATCTCAGTAAATTTCAACCACCACGGATCAAGCTGCAGTGCGGGATAATCTTCTTCCATCTTTATGATCGCGTCGATCAACGGCCCTTTACGCTGTTCCTTGATAAAGTTTCTACCTTCAGGATTCCATAAGAGCCGGGTGAGACTTGTTGGTAAATCGTTCTCCTTGTCAATGCAGACAATCATCTCCAGCCACCAGCAGTTTAGTAATGCTTTAGGAAGATTACGGTGACTGATTTTCTCACTTTCACGTAAAAATATAGGCAGTGCGTGTCCGAGGAACATCTCACGCGGGATGATAATTTCCCCCCAGTTTGGGAGTTTACCAAGAACAAATGACTCTGTTTCTTGTTCCAGAATGGGACTCTTTTCTGCCGCAATATTTTCTTTCTCCCCTTCGCTTTCAGGATCAACTGCTTTCCCCTTTAATTCATATTCTGCAACAAGATTTTGTTTGAGGGTCCAGTCTTCTTCCGGAAAAACACCAATTGAAGAAAGAATTTTAAAACTCTTAGGCAAGTCAAAAGGCATCGGCGTGATCCCGCAGATCATGGCAGCAGGATTTAGCAGAAAATCGTTAAGCATCAACGAATAAGCCATACTACCTTCAGGCGAAACTAAAAAAGGGGTATGATGACCGTTGCGTTGTTTACGCAAAATATTGGTGAAAAAATATATTTCTGTGGTCGGATACTTTTTCGTGAGATAAGCCGTGGCCTGCTGTATTTTGAGATGTAATGGATATTCAATATCAGCTTCAACGTCCTTAGCCTGACTGTCCGAAAAAATTTCAATCAGCTTGACCATTCTGTTACTGTAGCCGACTTCCTGCTTTGACATAATCTGTTTTTCCAAACCTTCGTCTAGTTTAAAACTTTCAGTACTGAAGTGCTGTCTCAGCACTTTTATTGCTTCTGTAACATTTGCACGTGAAGTATAAGCAACCTTGTTGGAGAGGTGCTCAAAAAACTCGTTCAGTAACAGAGACAACTGAGAATTATGTGTCAAACTTTTTAAATAACAATCGACTTGTTTTTCTTCAGGAACAGTATCCGGAGACATGTTGTTGCTGATCGCATAGCGCCATAAAACCTGACGTGCGCCGGCATCATCTAGAAAAGTATGGCGATAAAACTGGACTAACCATTTCAAAATTATGTCCTTATTAAAATTCTTCAGTGAAAATGGGAATGCTTTTTGTTGAAGATCTCCGGCATTAATTTTTATAAATGAGAAAAAATTATTAAGCGGAGACAGTAAATCTTCACAATCAGGAAAAGCATTTAAAGTCGTGATGACTGCTTTCTGAAAAATATTTCTTTGATCTTCTGCAGGACAATTTTGTAAATGAACTTGAATTAAATTTCTTAACTCCTTGCGGAAACTACTGGCAAAGATAGTATCTATCGCACCCTGTTCATCTTCGTTGAGACCTATACTGGATCTTTCTTTCAAAGTCTCAATTGCAGAATTATGTAATTCGGTACGTTCTTTTGATGTTAGTGAAGTGCGGAAGTAATTATCATAAAAAGACTCCATTACATTTGCAATCATTGCCACCAAAAAATCCGCGTCATTCCAGTTGAATTGAAATTCGGGATTTGTGTTGATGATAACCTGCGCATCCATGTCTGAATCTGGTTTGTGTCCGATTCCTCCCAAACTACCGATGGTTGTGAGAGCCTTAATCATCTTGCCTGAATCTTGTTTAAAATGACTGACGAGGTCTTTACCGGCAAATTCCTGCTCCAGATGAGCATCCATTCCGGCCTCGCCTTTGATTGCATGTGAGGGTAAAAATCTTTCGATTCCTGCTATGCCGTGTATTGCATCTTTTTGAAAAACATCAAATGCAATACTACGCATTACAGGTTTTCCATCATCATTATACTTGCCTGTCTTTTCATATACTTCCAATGGAGGTGAATCCTCAGGATTAATATCAAAGATGAGCAGGCCTTCAAACATAGTTCGATGCATTTCTTCATCTGAAAGCTGCATCAGACTTTCTAATCGTAAGCGGTTTATCCGACCCATTTCATTAAATTCCCTTTGTGCATATTCTTTCCAACTTTTTAGCTGTTCTGTGTGATAGGAGCCACGCAGGGAATCACTGATTTTAGTCGTACTGAGGGATTGCAGTAATGTTTTAAATCCGGCTTCTGCAAACTCGCCTTGTGGGTTACATGGCACCTGCAGATTAAATGTATTCAGTAATTCCAGTTGTCTCTCGAGTTGGGAAAGGCCGGAGTTGGTCGTATCTGTAATCATAAGAAAACTATTAGAAAATTTTGGTGTAACTTCTATTTATAGCAAAAATACGTAAAAAACGGAATGTAATATTAATCGGAAGCAACATTATCAGAAGAGCACTGCTTAAGCAAAACAGACATGGATGAGTAGCTTTCTATTGCTCAGATAAGTTCTTCAATTTGCTAATAGCAGGATACAGCTGAGCATTTATAATCAACTCATTAAGCTGCGGGTTTTGAAGGAAATGAATAATATTATTCAAATTGGAAGGAGAATGTTCATGTATTTTCTAAAGACCATGCTGTAAATACCACGCAGACAAAACCTTTCAGTTTAAACTGATGGCTAATTATTTAGAGCTACCTTTGGATAAATCACTAAGACGACCCAAGAGTCCAGATTTTTCCTTACCAAGTAGCGGAGCGAGTTTTTGGAGACGTTCACGTACCAGACTGCCACTTTGCTGTCGCTTTATTTTTACGTTAGCATTGGCGAGTTTACTTGCGGAAACAATGTTTGAATCATTGACGTCAGCAGGACGTAAAATTCCAGTAAGAGTGGTAATGTAACGGACTTGATTACGCTGTCGATAATCTATTTTTTGTCCTTTTATGAGCATATTCCCATTCGGAAGTACCCTGATTACACGCGCAGATATACCATCCAGATTTCTTAAAATATCGTTTTGTTCTTCCTCTATCGCATCCCTTAATGTCAAGGATTCCAAGGCAACATTTGCCGTTTCTGCTCCTCCTGCTGGCTGACCTTCAGCTGCTAAATTTGGAGGCGGAGAGTTTACGATTAGACCCACTTCGTTAATACTCAGCAAGTCTCCACGAAAGCGTGCACGGTGATCACGGAGTAGATTCCCAAAAGATGATTCGTAACGCCAGAGGGAGCCTTCATAGATATTTCTGCTGGATGAAATTCGTTTGCGGCGTAAACGTTTTGATGTCAGCCTTAATTTGTCATTTTGTTTTTTTAAAGCATTTGCCACTAAAATTTCAGCGGGAGGTTGTGGTTGTGGTATTTGAGGAAGACAACCAGCAAGGCTCAATACTAGCAGCGAAGCCAGTAAGTATTTTAAGGACGGTAAAAATGTGTGAAGTAAATGTGGCACTTTTAAAACAATAGAGAAAAATTTATATTGAAAATATTAAGTCTGTGCTTCATTTTTGTTATGCATTACAAGAGAAGTTATTTTGACTGTGTTTTCAAAATAAATTACACTCTGGTCTAATTTCAACAGTCATAGGAATCATTACTTTCAGGACTTTGTATGGTCTCGGTAAAGCAAGTCTCTTTGATTAATTTACCAGTACAACATTTCTGGTTTTTACAGTGGCAAAAACCACGATTTTGCTGTCTAGATTTTTCACAGGAATTCTCTCTCCCTTCCTACCTTTTGCCATAGAAATGCCCGGAGCAGAAAGACGTAGAAATGGAGTGTCAAAAACGATCTGTAATCGATCACCTGATTTTACCAGTGGTGGTGCGGAGACTGTATTTACTCTGATTGCTTCGCTTGGATTTATTGTACGGTTAGAAATTTTTCCAATCAGATGATTTTTGTCTGTTACATATTCACGTGGCATCCTGTCCACATTTTTTCGGACTTTCAGTAAATCCGATTCTTCAATAATCTGGTTCCGCCTGATAGTATCACGGGCAATAAAAACTTCTTTGTATAATTTCAGATAGGTTCGTACAGTAACAATCCTAACTGCTTCACCGTCGATACTGAATTCAACCTCATAATTCCGGTAGCCGCCTTCTTTCTTATACTTTCCTTTAGAAGTGATGACGTAGCTTACTTGACCTCTAGGCAGGAAAATATCTCTCGTTTTTGCAAGTAGACGTGGTTTTAAGTCCTCATTCTTATTAGCTTCCCGGATGTGTTTCAGGACAACCTGGTCTATGTCTTTACCGGTTACTTTGAGGGCTGCACGCTGAATGCTGCTTGATTCCGAACCTGGAAAAACAAAGCGTTTGACGTTGATTTTCTGAGAACGTAAACGCGAGAGAATTAAAGAGCGTGTAACGGTTAATTTTCGGCCTGGTAATGGAGAACGACCGATGACGGTTTTGCTGATTTTTTCCAATAGCAGAACGTCTTCTCCTTCAATTTGGGAAATTTCTCCAAGTCGATATTCATTACTGTTAATGACGGAAGACTGAGGCAGAAATATCTTGATCAACTGTTCATCAGGAAGACTGCTTCCTTTAGAAAAAGCTGTTCCGGAACTGAGCAATAATAACAGCACCAAGAATACGTTACTGTATGGAAAACCTCTAATCGTTCTACCTTTTTTTTTAACCACAGACCCTGTTCGTAATTACTGGTGTTTAGTTCAGACTGTTTAGCTTGAACTTGTTTTTGCTTTTACTGGATATAAGACCTGATTAATTAACGTACAAGATTGTTGGTGTTTTGCAGCATTTCATCTGCAGACTGTATGGCTTTTGAATTTACTTCATATGCACGCTGTGCTGTTATCATATTTACCATTTCTTCCACCAGTGAAACATTTGAACGTTCTAAAAATCCCTGCGAGAGAGATCCCATATTACTTGAACCAGGTGCGTCAACAATTGCGTTTCCGGATGCAGGAGTTGAGAGGAAAAGGTTTTTTCCAATAGGTGTTAGTCCGGACGGATTTTGAAAACGTGCCAATTGAATGCTTCCGAGTGCTTCAGGTAAATTGTCATCTCTCAGAAAAACTGAGACTGTACCATCTATGCCAATTTGTACTTTTCTTGTATCGGCAGGAATGTTGATTTCAGGGTCCATCAGCATTCCGTCATTTGTTACCATACGTCCCATGCCGTCGACGTTGAAATGTCCGTCCCTAGAATATGCGATGATTCCATTAGGCTGCAGTATTTGAAAAAAACCCATACCGTCAATACTCATATCCATATCATTGCCGGTGTTCTCCATGTTGCCCGGAGTATGAATCTTATCAATGCTCACATACTTCACACCATGACCCACGTGAATTCCAACCGGAACCTGTGTGGAAACTGAAGAAGGAACCCCAGCATTCCGTTCATTGTAATACAGTAAATCCTGAAACTGGACTTTGCTTTTTTTAAAACCGGTTGTGTTAACGTTTGCCAGGTTGTTAGCAGTTGTATCAATATTTCTTTGCTGGGCCTGCATTCCAGTTGCAGCTGTATAAAGTGCTCGCATCATAAGCGGTAAACTCCTGAATCAGATTGTTATTGTGGAGAATAATTTGTACATAATTAATTAAGCCTGAACCATACTAATGGCTTTTTCATCTAATTTATCTAGTCTTGAAAGAGCTCTGTGTATTGTTTCATATGCACGTGTTGCGGTGATCATACGAGTCATTTCAAGCATGCTGTTCACATTTGAATCTTCAAGCATTCCCTGCTTGAGCTGAATTTCCTCAGATGCAATCGGTAGATCATTTCTGTTAACCGGAGCAAAAAATCCCTGTCCCAGCTTTTGCAGTTGGTCTTGATTTTGGAAACGCACCAAGCGGAAGTTGTCTGCAAGAACTCCGTCAACGCTGAGCTGTCCACTTTCGTTAACTTGAATTGCACCTTCTTTGATGGTAATAACACCGTTTGTACCAAGAACAGGATAACCGTCATTGGTTACAATACGGCCTGCCGCATCAAGTTGAAAATTACCAGCGCGTGTAAATCGTTCACCCTGAGGTGTATTAATGGTGAAAAAACCGTCATTAGCCAGAGCAAAATCCAGATCATTACCTGTGGTACGCATTCTTCCGGGTTCAAAATTTTTCCCAATTTCATCTACTATTACCGCAGATTTGTCCATGCCTACATAGTCATCGAGATATTCGTGAGACAAAAAGCGTTCCTCCAGTGATTCAGGTGCTACACGTTGCGCAGTGGAAAGAACTTCCCTGAATGACGGCTGATCTTCTTTGAAACCAACTGTGTTGACGTTGGCCAAATTATTTGATACAGTCTCCATTTTACGCTCAATCACTCCTGCTGCTTGAACCAGACTGGTCATCCCGCTCATAAGGTTTCCTGAATAGTGGTGAATTAGATTTTTTGAACTTTTTGACTGTTTTGGTAAAAGCAAGCAACATACCAGATCGTTACAAGTGCCGAGTGTAATCCGCAAGCAGTGAGGAATCACTTGTTTTAGCCGCAGATGCGTTAATGAAGCACGACCGTTTTTTACTTTGTGGGTAATAGTTCTGTTGTTTGGGTTGAAGAGATTTCAACATCCTCCTCTGCATTTTGGTTTTTATCTTTAAGGTGAGCAGAGAATTGTTCTTGCCGTTTCTGCGGTTTATCTCAATGCGGTGAATCTGAGCCAGCTGAAACATGCTGCACAAGAATTGAGCAGTTGCTTAAAAAATGTGCGAATATTATTGCTGAATTAAAAATTATACTGTAAAATCAGCATAATAATTTGTGGCTTGGTATTTGCCTTTAGTATGAAGTTGTGTTTTTTTATGCCACTTTTTTGTGGTTAATTAATAATTGAAAATAGTTAAAAAGGAAGAAGTTATGACTACGCCGAAAGAGGTAATTGAATTTGCAAAAGAAAATGATGCGGTTATGGTGGACATGAAGTTCATCGATTTTTTAGGAACATGGCAGCATTTCACTATCCCTGTAACAGAATTGAGCGAAGACATGCTGGAAGAAGGCCGCATGTTTGACGGTTCGAGTATTCGCTGCTGGCAGACTATTGACAACAGTGACATGAAAGTAGTGCCGGATTTGTCGACAGTCAAAATGGATCCTTTTTATGAGCATCCGACTCTCTCCGTTATTTGTGATATTCAAGATCCAGTAACAGGCGAGGACTATTCTCGTGATCCACGCAACGTGACCAAGAAAGCGGAAAAATATCTTGTTTCTACCGGAATTGGAGACACAATCTATGTCGGACCGGAAGCAGAATTTTTTCTGTTTGATGACGTGCGTTTCGCGCAAGGTCCGGAAGGTGGTTTTTATTCCATTGATTCCACGGAATGCCCTTGGAATTCCGGTGCAGAAGAAATGGGCGGAAATAAAGCATATAAAATTGGACACAAGTTTGGTTATTTTCCGTCAGCTCCATTTGACCAGGACCGTGATATCAGAGCAGAAATGGTTTTAACCATGCAGGATATGGGAATTACCGTTGAAGCACAACACCATGAAGTCGCACCTGCTCAGCACGAAATTGACTTCAGATTTGATACAATGTTGAGATCCGCAGACATGATGCAGTGGTACAAATACATTGTCCGTAATGTCGCTATTGATAACGGCAAGACCGCTACTTTTATGCCTAAACCAATGTTTTCGGATAACGGCAGTGGAATGCACACACATCAGTCAATCTGGAAAGACGGACAGCCTTTGTTTGCTGGTGATCAATACGGCGGGTTGAGCGAAATGGCACTTTACTACATAGGCGGTATCCTGAAGCACGCTCCGGCATTGGCTGCGTTTACCAATCCTTTGACCAATTCCTATAAGCGTCTTGTTCCTGGATATGAAGCACCGATCAATCTGGCTTATTCCAATCGTAACAGATCTGCGGCTGTTCGGATTCCTGTCGTAGATTCACCAAAAGGCCGCCGGATTGAGTACCGTTGTCCTGACTCCGGAGCAAATGTCTATCTTGCTTTTCCGGCGATGATGATGGCAGGGTTGGACGGAATTCAAAACAAGATTGATCCAGGTGATCCAATGGATGTGAATATCTATGATCTTCCTCCTGAAAAACTGAACAAAATTGCTAAGATGCCGAGTTCTCTTCACGAAGCCATGGAAGCGTTGAAAAGCGACCACGAATTCCTGCTCAAAGGTGATGTTTTTACCAAAGATGTCATTGATTACTGGTTGAACTGGAAGATGGAAGAAGAAGTCAAAGCTATCGATTCCCGTCCTCATCCTCATGAGTTTGAGTTGTATTACCACTGTTAAACATCTTTTTCGTGGGAGTGATTTCTTTGCTCCCACGAGATTTTGTTTTTCTACTTTCCTTTCCATCTCATTTCTACGTAAACTCTCTTTTTAATTCCTGTTCATTTTCCGGATTAAACACGTCTTTTTTTAAAGCTGCATAATCGTCGGTGGCTAGTTACAGCAAGATATTAAGTCAGAAAATTCAGGAATCATTCTTTGATTGTTTTTTCAGAGCTAAACTTTGCAGGTACTACAAAGTTTTTTTATTTCTGCCAATTACCGAATTATGCTAGACTGTGCTCGCACCCAAAACCAATTATGAGTTAAACGTGACCCTCAACGACTGGATAAACAACCTCTTCCCTTTGCCTCAAAATACCGACTGGCAGGAAATATTAGGGGTCTCTTCTTCACCTTTCGTATCAGCATCGCCGGAACGCCTCGCGAATTTGCTGGATCAGTGCGTTGCGGTTACAGGTATTTCAGCACAGTTACCACAGTTTCTTCCAGTTTTGCTTTCCTGCGGAAATCCGGAATCCGCCTTGACTCAGTTGCTTGATTTTACGGAAGCATTTCGGATAAGAACTGGAAGCGAATTTAGCTGGAATCGTCCGGACACAATTGCATTCTTGTATATTTTCGGACGCAGTAATTTTCTGGCAATTCGCTTAAAAAGAAATCCGGAACTTGCTGATAAATTGCTGGACTCTCCTTTCCTGTTAAAACAAAAAAGTTTGGAACAGATGGAAACCGAACTGCGGAAAAGAGTCGAGCAGCATCCTGAGTTTTCCATGGGGAAATTCAAAAACATTTTACGGGGCTACAAATATGAAGAATATTTACGCATAACCGTGCGTGACCTTGCGCAGCTCTGCCCTTTCAAAGAAACACTCGAGGAACTTTCCGCAATTGCAATTTGTTCTTTGCGTGCTGCACTCTCCGGTATTACTAAACACATACTGGTCATTAATAATTATCCAGCAAACATAAAAACTCCGGATGAGAGCAGAACTTCCAGAGTTGAGTCAAAACCTATTCAAGGTTCAGAGTCTGGAGAACTATTTCCATTTATGATTTTAGGAATGGGGAAATTAGGAGGTTATGAACTAAATTATTCATCCGATGTTGATTTGATTTTCATTCACGATAATGAAGCCCTCACAGGAGACCCGGAAAGTGATTATAAACTCAGGATAAAAGCGGCAAAAATATTGATTGATGTAATGGCGGACGTGACAGAAGAAGGCTTCCTGGCACGGATGGACATGCGTTTACGTCCCGGAGGAGATCGTGCACCCCTTGTTCAGTCATTGGATGAAATGGAATTTTATTATTCTGCAAGCGGTGAATTGTGGGAACGTCAAGCCTTGATAAAAGCAGTTCCTGTAGCAGGAACAGTTCAGTCCGGAAAAGACTTTATGAGCATGATAACACCTTTTGTTTTTCGGAGTTTGCTGGATGAGGCAGTGTTGCACGATGTGGAAAAAGTAAAGAAGCGTATTGAAGAGGAGCATCTGCGAGAGAGTTTTTTGAACGTAAAATTAGGTGTTGGGGGAATCCGTGAAATTGAATTTTTTGTACAAACTTTTCAACTTTTATATGGCGGTGCAAAACCGGAACTACGGAGTCCGACCACTTTGGATGTTTTGAAAAAATTGCGTGACGCAGAATTAATTCCGCAGCGTGATGCAGATAATTTAGCAAAAGCTTATTTGTTTTTAAGACGCGTGGAACATCATCTTCAGTTACGAGAGGAACAACAAACCCACACCTTGCCTTCAGACATTGAACAGCAACAGCAAATTGCCAGGAATTTAGCTTATCTTGAGTTTGATATAGAAAAAGCACGTCAGCAATTTTTGAGTGATTTGAAAGATGTGATGGGAAGTGTCCGTGCGGTTTTCAGCGGATTGTTCAGTCGGAAACACCTGGAAATTGAAGCGGCTATCCGCAACTGTGCGAGGATAAACAGTTTCACCGCTGAGGAACAGCAGTTTATCGAATTGTTTTCACAGCATCTTGCCCCCTTGATGCGTGAGAGCACAAAAAACAAATTTCAACGTCTGTTTGAATCTGTAAGCGTTAAAATTGGTTATTATCGAAAATTATCCAAACATCCTTCTTCACTTTCACGCTTAATGCGCATTGCTGAAACCAGCGAAATGTTGTGGAATTATCTGCTAAATCATTTGGATTTGCTTGAACAACTGGACAATTCTACACTAGAAATATCTGCAGAAAGTTGGGCCACACAACTTGAAGAGAAACTTCTTAGTTGCTCGGATAACGAAGAAGATGAAATAGATCAGCTCAGGCAGTTCAAACATACAATCACATTTCTGTTGGGAAGCGCGGAAATGGAAGGTGTACTTTCTTACGAACGTACCAGAATTGGACTTACTATACTGGCGGAAGTGATTGTGCAGGCGGCTTTTCGTTTGTCACAAAAATGGTTAACTAAACGTTATGGAGAAGTTCAGAATGCTCAGGGAGAATCAGGGCAGTTCGCGATCATTGGTTTGGGTAAATTGGGTGGCAGTGAGTTAACCTATTTCTCTGACCTAGACTTGATTTTTATCCATTCCGGAGAGGGTTCCACCAGTGGTGAAAATGGAATAGGTGCTCAGGAATATTGGATAAAGTTGATCCAGCGTCTCATCTCCTGCCTTTCTACAATCACTCGTACAGGTTATGCCTATAAACTTGACGCACGCTTGAGGCCTTCCGGAAATGCCGGTGTGCTGGTGACACCTTTAGATATTTACCTAAAATATCATGAAAAATCACAACCATGGGAACATCAAGCCTTGATCAAAGGCAGGGTAATTGGCGGTAAAGGTGAAGCAAAGTGGTTTCAAAAAGTAGAAGACGGAATTCGTAATGCTGTTTATGAGTGGATTCCGCCTGAAGATATGAACGCGCAAATTCATCATTTCCGGTTGCGTAAAGAACAGGAACTGTCAGGAGAAGAGGAAAACCGCAGAAACATTAAAGAAGGCAAAGGAGGACTGTTGGATATTGAATATCTGACACAGGCATTGCAGCTTAAGTATGGCCGTGATTATCCTCAATTACGTTGCCCAAAAACTATGGATGCACTGCGGGAACTTGGTGAGCTGAATTTGCTTAACAAAGAAGAAGCACAGAGTTTGCGATACAATTACAAACTGCTGAGATTGATTGAAAATGGACTGCGACTGATCTATGATGAATCAACAGATTTACTGGATTTTGAAAAGGTTCAAACTGAAACGATTCTTCAACTTCTAAAACATCACGGTTACGTAGTTAGTAATTTGCGAGAAACTGTTGAAACAGTGACCAAAAATGTTAGGGGTATTTATCTGCAATATTTTTGAATTATTTTAGGATAAAAGTATTTGAAATTATTAAGGAAGAGTAAAATCAACAAATGCAGCAACAATAACAGCAGTAACCACACACCTAAAACCCTTTTTTTAATTTCAGGTTGATGATTATGCTGTGGGTTTCGTTTTTTTGGTCGTAGATATGTAATAAGGTTTTATGAATAAATATATATTAATTCAAGTATGAAAATTATCTAAATATTCATAAAATAAAAATTTTTATCTAGAATAATTAATATATACCAAATTAAAATTAAAAATTAGATTAACTATATAATAAATCTAATTAAAATAAATTAGAAAAAATATATAGTTAATCAAAATACTAAAATCAGTCAAAAAATGTTATTACAATTAAGGATAGAGAATTTAGCGACGATCCGTGAACTTGAGGTAGAATTCTCTGCCGGGTTTTCCATTCTCACCGGCGAAACCGGAGCAGGAAAGTCGATTATGATAGACGCTATTTTACTTGTTTTGGGACATCGTGGTGATCCTGGTATGATCAGAACAGGTGAAGAGCAGGCAGTAGTAGAAGCAATATTTTCAGTTCCCGAAAAATCCGTTCAGGGTGAGCAGTTTGATTTCCGCAGAGAGCTGGAAGAATCCGGAGTAGCTCTTGATGATGAAATAATTGTACGCTGTCAGGTTTCACGCAAAGGTCGACAAAAAAGGCACATCAACGGAGTTTCTGTAACAGCAGAATTTTTACAAAAAGTTGGCCGTCAATTAATAAATATCCATGGTCAGCACGACAATCAGTCCCTGTTGCGTGTTTCATCACACTTAGATTTTCTTGATGGTTACGGGCAATTGCTGCCTTTACGTCAAGAAGTGACAGATTCATTCCAAGTTTTGCAGACCGCAAAGAAAGAACAGCAGATCATGCAAAAACAATTTGCTGAACGTGCGGTACGTTTAATAGAACTGCAGGAAATTATTGAAGACTTGTCAGAATTGAATTATCAGCAAGCAGAAGAAAGTCAACTCAGACAGGAAGAAAACCGGCTGACGCATGTGGAAAAGCTCAGCACGAATCTGAGTCAGGTACAGCATCAACTTCAGGAGATGGATGGCGCAGTCTTAGAGCAACTGGAATATTTGAGAAAAATAATAGCTGAGGCAGAACAGATAGATCCGGAATGCGGAAGAATACGTTCAGGAATTGAATCAGCGATTTTTCAACTTGAAGAGAGTCACCGTGAATTGATTCACTATACCTCTAAAATTGAAGACGATCCGAAGCGTCTGGCCTGGATCAATGAAAGACTTAGTAGAATTCAGCATTTCGAACGTAAATTTCGCTTGGAAAACGCTGATGAACTGCTGACTCTTTTTGAAAAAAATAAGCAGGAATTAGATTCACTAGAGAACCTGGTTGAAAATGAACAGGAGATTTGCATGCGGATTGAGCTCTTAAGAAAACAGTTGAACAAGTATGCACAAAATCTTTCTCAACAGCGCCTCAAAGCTGCTAAAAAAATGGATTTCGCAATAGTCGATGAGTTGCATCAACTGGGAATGGCAAAGGCAAGATTTGTAACTCAAATTATCTCAGCGTCATTAACTGCAGAAGAAGATTCATGTACTTCTACAGGAATTGATCGGGTTGAATTCTTACTAACGGTTAATCCCGGACAGGAAATGCGGAGTCTCGTTAAAGTTGCTTCCGGAGGTGAACTTTCCAGAATAATGCTGGCACTTAAGACAGTTTTGACTTCACTTGATACAGTTGAGATTTTAATTTTCGATGAAATCGATACAGGGATCAGCGGAGCAATTGCAGAAATAGTTGGGCAAAAACTACACTCACTTGGTGTTCGTCACCAGACTTTGTGTGTAACTCATCTGCCGCAAATAGTCGCATTTGCCGAACATCATTATCTGGTCAGCAAGAAATTAGCAGTAAATGAAACATTCACGAATATTAGTCCTCTTTTGACAAAGCATGAAAGGGTAGGTGCACTTGCGAATTTAATCGGAGGACAAGAAATTAGTGAGCAGACAATTGAGTTGGCAAATGAAATGCTGAATAAGTTTCAAACAAAAAAAACTGTTCAGGATTCTTGAGTGAAAACAGGGAGAAAACGACAATTTACATCTCTCTTGCTCAGTAGATAATTGTTAAAAAACAATATATAAACAGCTTAATGAGGTTTTTATATAAACTAATTGCTCATACTAAATCTGCTTGTTTAGTGACTTGTAAAAGCTTAATAGCGCACTATCGGCCTTAATGTTAAGCTCACAAAAAACTTGCACACGTTTTGGCCATACCATAATTTGAATGAAGCAAATATAATTAAATAAATTCAAAAAGAGTTATACAGGAATAATAAATGACAGAAGAAAAAAATGAAGAAAACGGTGAATTGGACAGTATTTCGAGTAAACTTCTCAAGTCACGTACAGTAATTATTTCCCAACAGGTGGATTCAAAATTATCTGCAAAAGTATTGAGTCAGCTAGTTCTGCTGGAACAAGAAGGTCCAGAATTACCGATCACGGTTTTTATCAATTCTCCAGGTGGAGAAATATTTTCCGGCTTTGCTATTTTTGATATGCTCAAATTTATCACTTGTCCTGTAACAACTATTGTGACAGGATTTGCTGCGAGCATGGGTTCAATTTTGAGTTTAGCTGCAGACAAAGGGCGTCGATTTGCGATGCCGCAATCAAAGATAATGATTCACCAACCTTTGTTAATGGGATATCAGGGACGGGCTTCTGAGTGTGAAATTCAGGCACGTGAAATTTTAAAAACACGTGACCATCTGGTTCAGTTATATGCAGATCAAACAGGTAAAAGTCACGAAGAAATAAAAAAAGCCCTTGACCGTGATAATTGGTTTACCGCAGAAGAAGCACTTGAATACGGTTTGTTAGACAAGGTGGTACATTCTCGTTCAGAATTAAATTAATTTTTTCGTTTATTAATTAAAATGAAGTGCATCAGAGCTTGTGTTAAGTCACAATTAAAAAATTATTATGCTGCACTAGCATTGAGAATATTTTAGAGTTATCAATTTTAAAAACATTTTTGAAGATTAGCATTCAGGATTCATTGACTGCATAGAAAAGTATGGCAAAAAATTTAATTATTGTAGAATCACCGGCTAAAGCCCGGACAATCAGTAATTTTCTGGGCAAAGACTACACGGTCACTGCTTCCATGGGGCATGTAAGGGATTTGCCTTCAAGTAAACTTGGTTTTGATCCAGAAAATGGATTTGCTCCTGATTATGAGATTTCCAAGAATAAGAAAAAAACAGTAAGTGAACTGAAGAAACAGATCGACAAGGACACAGTCGTTTACCTTGCAACCGATGAAGACCGTGAAGGTGAAGCTATTTCATGGCATCTGCTGGCAGCACTTGGTATACAAAAACGTCCAGTTAAAAGGATTGTTTTTCACGAAATAACCAAGCCCGCGATTCTCAATGCGCTGAAAAATCCACGAGAAGTAGATCAAAAGTTAGTCGACGCGCAACAGGCACGCAGAATTCTTGACCGAGCCGTAGGGTATGAACTGTCACCCTTGCTCTGGAAAAAAATCAAACCTGGACTTTCAGCAGGCAGAGTGCAGAGTGTGTCAGTCTATATTTTAGTTGAACGTGAAAGAGAAATAAGAAAATTTATCCCGGAAGAATATTGGAAAATTCGCGCAGACTTTAGCGATTTTTCCGCAGAGTTGAAAAAGCTTGAAGGGAAAACCGCAAAAGTAGTCAATGAAACAACTGCTCTTGAGATCGAAGCCAGCATAAAGCAGGGAGATTTTGTGGTGAGTGAAATCGAAGAGCGAATGGCAAGCCGCAAACCAGGCGCACCGTTCACAACCTCAACCATCCAGCAGGAAGCGTCTGTAAAACTCGGATATTCCGTCAAACGGACAATGGTGGTGGCCCAACAGCTTTATGAAGGAAATTTTGAGATTCCGGATTACAGCGGAGGTTTGATCACCTATATGCGTACCGATTCAGTAGCACTTGCGGAACAGGCCTTGACACAGGCACAGGAAGTTATAAATGCAGAATATGGTGTAAAATTTGGTTTGAAAGAACCGCGAAAATTCAAGAACCGTACAGCAAACGCACAGGAAGCACACGAAGCAATTCGTCCGGTTGATCTTTCCCTCAAACCGAGTACTGTCAAGGATCATTTGAGTTCAGACCAATTCCGCCTTTACAGTCTGGTTTGGAAACGTACCCTGGCCTCTCAGATGGCACCTGCAGAAATTGCACGCACCACCTTGAAGATAGCAGCTGGAGCAAAAAAAGAGTGTCTTTTTGTGGCAAAAGGACAGCGCGTAGTTTTTACTGGTTTTCTGCAGGCATATACTGAAGGTCTTGAAGATCCAAATACTGCGGCAGTTGAAAAAGATGTGATCCTGCCTAAAGTCGAAAAAGATCAACAACTACCTTTGAAAAAATTAAATCTTGAGCAATTGTTCACTAAACCTCCGCCGCGTTACACAGAAGCCTCCCTGGTTAAAAAAATGGAATCTGAAGGTATTGGACGTCCTTCGACTTATGCACCAACTATCTCTACAATCCAGGATCGTGGTTATGTGGAGGTTACTCCAGAAAAGCAACTCAAACCGACTTCAATTGGTGAAGTTGTAACTGATTTTCTGACGAATCATTTTTCGGAAATTGTAGATCTAGGCTTTACTGCGAAAATTGAACGGAACTTTGACCGTATCGCAAATGGTGAGGAAGAATGGGTTGATATGATGGGTGTTTTTTACAAACCATTTCACGAAAGAGTTGTAGAAAAAGACGAATCTGTTACACGTGCTGAAGTGCTTAAACGCAGAGAATTGGGTACTGATCCTGAAAGTGGAAAACCTGTCAGTGTAAGTATCGGCAGATATGGACCAATGGTGCAGATAGGTACTCGTGAAGATGAGGAAAAGCCGCGCTTTGCCTCTCTACCGGACAACCTCAATCTCAAAGATGTAAGCTTCAAAGAGGCCATGGAATGTTTCGCCCTGCCGCGTACACTTGGAAACTACGAAAACGGTGAGGAAATTATAGTCAATAACGGACGTTTCGGACCTTATGTAAAACTTGGAAAAAATTTCTTCTCCCTGCCAAAAGGTGAAGATCCGCTTAAAACAGATTTAGCACAAGCGATTGAGATTGTCCGTGAAGGTCTGGAGAAAAAAGCTAAAAGCACAATTCATGATTTTGGCGAAATTCTTGTGCTGGACGGCCGTTACGGACCGTATATAAAGTCCGGAAAGAAGAATTATAAAATACCAAAAGGTATTGAACCGGAAAGTTTAGATGAAGCCGCGTGTCTCAAAATTATTGCGGAGGCACCGCCGCCAAAAGCTAGAGGCGGGAAAAATAAAGCCACCAAAAAGAAGACTGCTTAATGACTGTACCTGAGTTGATCGTAGAAACTCTGCCTGTCGGTCACCTGCAGTGTAATTGCACCATTTTGGGCGATCCTGTCAGCCGGAAAGCAATTGTGGTAGATCCTGGAGGTGACGCGGAACTGCTGATTGAACGTTTACTTGAGTTAGATCTGCAGGTGGAACGTATTATTCACACACATGCGCATCTGGATCATTTTCTTGCTTCAGGAAAATTGAAAGAGGCGACCGGGGCAAAATTGGCATTGCACCATGATGATTTGTTTCTTTGGGACATGCTGGAAGATCAGTGCCGGATGTTCGGAATTCCTTTTGAAAAACCTCCTCCACCGGATCAATGGCTGGAACATGAAGAGGAAATTGAGGTGAGAGGTATACAGGGCAAGGCTCTTCATACGCCAGGCCACACTCCCGGTTCCATGTGTTTTTTGTTTGAAAAGCAAAAGCTGTTGATTGCGGGTGATACTCTTTTCCAGGGCTCTGTTGGCCGGACAGATTTATGGGGAGGTGACTATCAGAAGATCGAGGAATCCATTCGGGAAAAACTTTACACACTTGATGAAGACATTTCTGTGATCACCGGACACGGCGAGTCAACTAGCATCGGACATGAGATGCGTAGTAATTCTTTTGTAAGGGTTTGAAGAGTCTTTTCGCTAAAAAAGAAGACAGGCAGAGGGAGGATAAACAGAATGTGGAAACGGCTTAACTACGATTATTAAATTAGCAGTTTTTTTTAAAGTTCAAATTTTTCAAGTAAGAAATCGTCGTATTCATCTGCAATTACAGCGATACTGGCGATGATCCATTCAAGTTCATCAGGATCAAGTCCCTGGACCGGCCTGAGATAACTTAGGATCAGGTGCTGATTACGTATCCCAAAACTCACCCCTTTTAACTTCAGAGTTCCGTTAAGTTTAAGCACATATGCGTTAACATCAGCATTTTGTTCGGGATACTGAAAAAGATTTGCCGCAACAATCAATTCTGCATTATCTTCCATGTTTGTGAGGAAAATCTGCACCTTGACTGAGCCGCTTACAACCCACCACTCGTTTTCACTGACGAACTCTTTTTCCGCATCCCCGCATTTATGCAGAAAGTCAGTAATCATTGCGCTGTACTGGTTCAAGTCTCCTCCGTCTTAAAGAAATTGAAATGAAACATGTAGTGCAAACTGTTTACTGGAAATATTTTTTTATACATCAGTTTCAGTTTTTTCTGGAAGATAATTCAGCAATTGTGCTGCCAGTCCAGCGAAGAGGTAAGTCATAACTGAACCTGGAATAGTCGCTATGAAAATAATCCATGGAAAGAGAAAGAAGTAAAATACCTGCTCGGAAATCATATTTGATCCTTTGTTAATGTGATTAGAGACGGTTTTTTAACCGTCCATAACTCTTTGGTTTGCAAATTCAATAATACACCTTTATCATAATTTACTAATCAGAGCAAGAATTAGTCAATATAAATAAGATAAGTAGGGTTAAAAAATGATCCTTGTTGCTGAAAAAGTTATTTACTTAGAAAATGAGAACCTTGATCGTTTTATGAAGTGACGACTACCAGGCAGAGCTCCGGTAGTTTATATAAACAGATATTTCTTGTGAAAAGCTTGTTTTTTTACGTTTATTGCATAATTTCTGTTTTTGCATAATTTGATATTTTTTTAAAAGCGTCAGGTCGACAGGAATCACTGCATTGATTAGAGTAAAACTACTGGATATTATAAATACCTTAGGATTTATTTTCGAGACAAATATATTACCTAATTTCTTTAGAGTTGAAATACATGGCAGAAAAACAAACCGGACAATTTTATCCTGTTCCGGAAGCATTTATTCCAATAATAAAAATAATTGGTGTTGGCGGGGCAGGGGGTAATGTGGTCACACAAATGGCTGAAGAAAATTTTGACCAGGTGGAGACTATAATCTGTAACACCGATATCAAAGCGTTAAAGCGTAACAAATCACATAAAAAGATTGAACTTGGTAAAAAACTGACACGCGGTATGGGTGCGGGTGCACGTCCGGAAGTTGGTGAAGGTGCTGCAGAAGAGAGCCTTGAGGAAATTAATGAAGCAATTGAAGGCGCGAACATGGTTTTCATTGCTGCCGGAATGGGTGGAGGAACAGGAACTGGTGCAGCTCCAACTATTGCAAGGATGGCAAAGGAAAAACAAATTCTCACGGTCGGCATTGTTACAATACCTTTTTCATTTGAAGGAACTAAGCGCAGAAGCTCAGGGATGGCAGGTGTAGAGCGTCTACGTGAATTTACCGATACACTGCTCGTCATTCCAAACGATAAACTGCTTGATGCCAGTACACAGAACACGAGCTTCCTTGAGGCTTTTCACATGGTTGATATGGTGCTGATCAATGCCATCAGAGGAATTACCATGCTGCTCAGCGGAGTCGGTGACATCAATGTCGACTTTGCCGACGTACAGACCATCATGAAAGGGATGGGAAAAGCCGTCATAGGACGAGGTGTGGCAAAAGGCAAGGACAGAGCACTGAATGCAGTGGAAGACGCTTTACATGGCTCTCTTATGGAGGATACAGACATTCGCGGAGCAAAGGGTATTTTGGTGCATGTGAGTGGACCTAAAGACACGAGTGCTTTTGAAATTCAGGAAGCTATGTCGCTCATAGAAGATATGGCAGACGAAGACGTTGAGTTAATCTGGGGGGCCACCTTTTCTGATTCTGCAAGAGATGAAGTTGCGATGACAGTTATTGCTACCGGATTGAGCTGATTTAAGTTCTTTACGCCTTTTCACTTCTTCCTCTTTCCAGATCATTGAAAATGAGCGGCATCCAGGTAAAGCTTTATCAGACAGACAATGGGCCTTGTCCATACTTGGATGACAAGACATGGCACAATCTTTCTTTCCAGACAAGTGAGCTTCCTCCAGACGGTTACACATCCTTACTGAATCAAGGTTTCCGTCGTAGCGGCCTTTCCATTTATCATCCAGTTTGTACAGGTTGTCAGTCATGCATTCCGATTCGTGTCGATGTACAAAATTTTTCGAAAAACAAAGGCCAGCGCCGTACTTGGCGTAAAAATAAGGATGTACTGGTTGAACACCATCCGCTAGAATTCAACCGGCTGGATTTTGAACTTTATCAGCGATATCAAAAAGATTGGCATAATCTTGAAACTCCTGTTGATGAATCAGAGTACTATGAATTTTTAATAGAATCTCCTGTTACTACAGAAATTTTGCGCTATTATTTAGCAGACAAACTCATTGGTGTTGGTTGGATAGATCGTTTAGCAGAATTGATCAGTTCAGTTTATTTTGTTTTTGATCCGCAATTTGTCTCAAAGAGACTCGGAGTTTTTTCTCTACTTTATGAAATTGAATATGCCCGCTTTCTCAATATCCGCTGGTTATATTTAGGATATTGGGTAGAGAACTCGCCCAAAATGAATTACAAAGCAGATTTTCAGCCTGCCCAAATTTTAAGCGATTCACGCTGGATACCTTTTAAAGCACAGCAAAGAAAAAACTCACCTGTTCCAGCGCACGCTAATGACTGAAGCCAAGAAAGAATTTACCCACCTTTCCGGTGGTGATGTACCACGGATGGTCGATATATCAGGAAAAAATGTAAATGAACGCACTGCGGTCGCAGTGGCTAGGATTCATTTGGGACATGAACTCTCCGAACTATTGAAAGAATCCGGAAGCACAAAAAAAGGTCCTGTACTGCAAACAGCAGTAATTGGAGCTATTCAGGCAGCAAAGCGGACTTCCGAGTTGATCCCCATGTGCCACCCTTTACCGCTTTCAGGAGTGGATGTGGATATTGATCTGGAGGGTGAATATGCTGTTATTCAGGTTACAGCAAAAACTAGCGGGCGTACCGGGGTTGAGATGGAAGCACTTACAGCGGCATCTGTAGGGGCGCTGACAATTTACGATATGTGCAAGTCTGTCAGCAAAAGTATGGAAATCGAATCAATTTGTCTACTGGAAAAAACTGGAGGGAAATCAGGAGACTACCGGAAACAGAGAAAAATCTAAGCTGCCGTTCCAAAACAATCACCCTAGTTGAATGAAACTTCCTGTCCCAGATTGTCTGAAAGCAGATCTGCCAAACATTGGTAAAATTCTTCCTGTTCAGCATTTGCGAACCAGATTTCTTTATCCGGCTGAAATTTAAAATGCCAGCCTCTTGAATTTCCGGCCAGCCAAATTTCCTTGATTGCTCTCTGGGTGTTGATCACAATTTTTTTATTGTTTTTTTCAAAACTAACCATCAACTTGTCCGGCGTCGGGTCATAGTCAATTTCGTCTTCAAACTGGTCCAGTTTTTCCTCGACCCTTTCGAATAATTCAGAAACACGTTTAAAATATTCTTTATTTTCCATGGTTTATTTTATGTCTTTGATTGATGTTGTTTTTGTAAAAAACTTTTGCTATGAAGTAATGTATTTTTTTAAATCTGTGGTAAATTATAAAAAATTATTACTTGGACACTAAGTGAATTGATACATGCTTAAACAAAAAATTTCTGTTTTAAACAGCTAGTTATTTAACTTAAATCGCTTTAATGCGGAATGAGCAACCCCTAAGTTAGTCCAGCAAACCGTAAAACCTGCTCGAAGTCAGTTTGGTGTCCTTCATTATCCTTAACTTCCCGATTGCAGAACAGCTCAAAATGAGTGTTGCTGATCAGACTTACAAATTAGTTCATGTCTTGGTGTGAACGGAGAAAAATAAAAATACATAAAGTATCCTAAGCCGAGTCCATTGATAGTCAATACAAAAACACTTTCTTTCAAATTGCGTTTTTGTACAAATATTCCCAAAATGTAATGTATTAGACTTACAATTTACTAACGTTACAACAGAGAAATTAATAATGCGTAAAATTCTGACTCTATTTTTGACACTAAGTTTTTTAACAGGAATCTATACTTTAGCTTTAGGCGGAGGTCTGGACAATACTGATTCGCGTTATCCATCACGCCAGTATCGTCGATTTCTGCTACCGAATCAAATGAAAGTAATGCTTATTTCTGATCCTACTCTGCAGCGAGGCGCTGCCTCTCTGACTGTCGGAGTGGGTTCAATGAGCGATCCTGCGGAACGTTTCGGATTGGCACATTTTCTGGAACATATGCTTTTTCTGGGAACTAAAAAATATCCGGAAGAAGGAAGCTATCAGAAATTTGTTTCAACCCATGATGGTTTCAGCAATGCCTATACTGCAGATGACCGTACAAATTATCACTTCGAAATTGATCCGGAATATCTTGAAGAAGCTTTGGACAGATTTTCGCAATTTTTTCTGGCACCTTTGTTTAATCCGGATTTAGTGGAACGTGAAAAGAAAGCCGTTGAAGCGGAACACTCAAAAAATATCCCAAATGATTCCCGCAGAATATTCCAGGTAAAACGTAAAGCATTTGAAGAAGGACATCCAGCCAGGCATTTTGCCACCGGAACGATGGAAACACTGGATGGTGTCAGCAGGAAAGAATTGCTCGGATTTTACCGGAAGCACTATTCAAGTAACCAAATGATGCTGGCTGTAGCAGGGCCTCAGGATCTGGACACTTTGCAAAACTTGGTCGCTGAGCGTTTTGCAACAGTGAAGAACCTTAATCTGCTGGAGAATCGTGTTTCCGCGAAATATATGAAACCTGATCCGCGGTTTCGCTTAATGCAAGTTAAAACCATCAAGGATACACGTTCATTAACCTTGATGTTTCCTTTATCACGCACATTACATTATTACAAAAGTCAACCTTTGGGAATGTTGGGTTTTCTGCTCGGACATGAAGGTCAGGGCAGTCTGCTTTCACTGCTGAAACGTGAAAACCTCGCTACAGCTTTGTCTGCGGGAGGAGGGACTTCAAACAAATCATTTTCGAGTTTTGATGTAAATATTCAGCTCACACCTAAAGGTCTCAGAAATTATTCTAAAGTCATCCGCAATGTTTTCAAATATTTGCGTTTGCTGCGTAATACAGGTTTACCGCGTTATGTTTATGATGAAGTGAAACTGATGTCTGAAATAGACTACAGTTTTGCTGAAAAACCTGAAGGTACTTCGCTGGTCAATGTTTTTACAACGCTGATGATGTACTACCCGATGCGTACAGTAGAAGTTGCTCCGTACATTATCACTGAATTCAAACCACGTATTTTTGACAGTCTGCTTTACAATTTGACTCCGCAGAATATGCTGGCGGTTTTGGCTGCACGTAATGTCAAAACAAGCGAAAAGGAAGAGTTCTATGGAGTTGAGTATTCGCTCAGCTACAGCCAGCCAAAATGGATGAATAAGTGGCGTAACTTAAAATTGAATTCTGCTTTGAAACTTCCGGAAGCAAATCCATTCCTGCCGGAAAGTTTGGAGGTACTGGCTTATAAAGGCAAACTTCAGCTTACTCATCAATCGTTTGCAGGGCTAAGGAGGGAAGGGTTGAGTGCCGGAGTGCTAAAACGTCTGGAAAGCGTACAAGGCGAATTGTGGGTGTCGTGGGACGAGTTACTGACTGCAATGAATATTCCGCCTCAGGCAGACTATGCAGAAGCATTAAGGGAACTGCTACGTAAACATGCATTGGGTAACCCACAGATTCTAAAGGATGATGAATTTGGAAAAATCTGGTTTCAGCAGGATTATCGATTTGAGACACCTAAAGCACAGTTGATGTTCAGGATAAATTCAGCGGAAGTATATTCTTCACCGCATAATGCAGTCTTGTCACAACTTTATACGGATGCCATCCGAGAAGGCTTCAACGAATTTGGCTATCCTGTACGTCTCGCAGGTTTGGAATACGGTATCAATGCTGACAAGGAAGGTATAAACCTGACTTTCAGCGGATACTCCGACAGAATTCAGGAACTCGTAAAAACTGTTGCGGGTCGGTTGAAAAAAATAACAATTGATCAAAAAACCTTTAACACTCTCAAGGAAGTCCGGCTGCGTCGCTATCAAAATTTTCATTTCCAGCAACCCTATCAGCAGGCATTTTATTACCGCAGCTTGCTACTGGAAGGCAGAAAATTTTCTATTATGGATTATGAAAAAGCAATTAAAAAAATAAAACTCAAAGATTTGAAAAAATTTGCAGATAAACTTTACGAACGAATTTATATTGAAGGACTGGCATACGGTAATCTACGTGCTGAAACTGTGAGTGAGGCAACGGAAGTACTGCTTAAAAAATTAGCCGCTAAACCATTAGCAGAAACAAAGCGTTTTATCAGCACTGTGCGTCAGATTAATACAGGAGCTTCACATACTTTCACACGTAAAATGCAGGTTGAAAATTCCGCCGTGGTAACGGAAGTTCAGGTTGGTCAGCGCAGTCCAGAATTGCAGGCTGCATTAATGGTGATTGATACCTTGATGCAACCCCAGTTTTATAATGATCTGCGTACCAGTCAACAACTGGGTTATATCGTTAATTCCGGCATGACAGTCATGGAAAAAACTTTAGGCCTGATCTTTATCATTCAGTCAGGTGAGTACAATACAGAAACGCTGGAGCAACGGATGGATGCATTTCTCGAAAAGTTCAATGATTCCTTAAAAGAACTACCGGATACAGAACTTAATAATATAAAAAAATCAGTTCTGAACAGTAAACTGCAGAAGACAACTTCCGTAACAGCAGAAGCCGGACGGTTGTTCACGCTTGCTTTTGAACAAAATGCGGAATTTGATGCCAAGAGCAAAGAAATAAGAGCTCTGGAAGAACTTACACGTGAAGACATTCTGGATGTTGTAAACAGTTATCTGCTCCCATCAAAGCAACGCAAGTTGATTTTAAGAATGAGCGGCCAGAATCATGATGCTGGAAATTCTATCGGCGAACTTATTTCTTCAATTGCAAAATTTAAAGCGCGTTATGCCTGTCCGGTAAACTGCTTGCCGTGATTCCTGCAGAAGAAAATGAGACAGCATTTTTGATTTTTCGTCAGCTAATTTTGTTTTATGAATGAGAAATTGGAATTGTAAAAACCTTTAAATTTTCGTTGAATTAGCTAAGCTAATTTTTTTTAAGCGTTGTGGTATGAACTTTGCGAGTATTTTTCAATGGAACCTCTAATTATCACCATAACTCAACAACTTTGAAATGGTTACAGAAAACGGTGTCAGCCTTCAAGTAGATTCTCAGAGACGTATCGGCGTAACTGACGTAATAAATATGCTGAAAGGATTGCGCAGTGAAGCAGTAATTAAGATCGTCAAAACTTCTGAACCTTATGAGAACAAAGTTGATACTGCACAGTCGCAATCGGTTATTTCCGCAGCAGATAAATTTAACCAGACTAATGCAGTTAAAGGCAATACGGATTTGCCACAGATTCGGGAACTCAACGAAATTGCTGCTCTGCTGAGGAGCATGGATGTTCAGCAGAACCAGTTTGGTTACTAAATCAAATCCAATATTTTAAGTCTCTTCCTGTAAGAACCCACAGCACTCTCAGGAATTTCAAGTCCTGCTTCTTTGGCGATTCCACAAAGTATTTTGTCAGATGCACGTGGACGTTCACGCAACAGTTCAAATAAATAACTCAGGGTTTCAGCATCAAGCATGCTGTGTAGCGGTTCTTGCAGTTCTTCAACTGTGTCCCGACTGATGTTATATGCTTGAGCAATCTCCTGCGGGTCCTGTTCTTCCAGGAGTTCTCTTATTTCACGCTGTTCAGCAAGACTAATCTGTCCGATATTTCTGGGAACACTAACTCCGTGTTTTTTACACCAGCGCCGTATTGTGATTTCAGATATTCCTGCTTCCGCAGCAATATCTTCCAATGCTTCTCCTGTTGCTATTCTTTCAACCAGTACTGTCTGCTCCTCTTCAGAAAAACGTCTTGTTTTTATTTTCCTTATGTTCGGTTCTGCAGCTCCGCTTTTCTTTGCAACCGCATTGACAACAGCAATTGTAACCCCAAATAATTCTGCCACCTCAGAGGCACTTTTCCCCTGGTCCAACTCGATGGCAAGCTCTATCTGCAGAAGTTCTGTTTGTAATTGACTAGTGGATGCAGCCATGAATTTTATATTTTAAAAAGTATATGTCATAATTATTGTAGAAATCAAATAATTTAAAAAACTCCTTTTTGCGAACATGGTCAAGACATTCTTGACAAGACGCTCTCCCTTTGCGATGCTGTGAGCAGTGAATATAGGTTTGTTAGAGAAATTATTTCGATATTTGTGAACAGATAAAAAAATGTAGTTGAAATTTTATCATTTTATAAAGTTATAATTTAACTTTTTCAAAGAGTTTCGTAATGGATGAAGCAACAAATTCAATAGCAGGATATCGATTAAATCCGGAATATCTTGAAAAAATAAGTTATGAAGGAAAAGTCTGGCTGGCACGCGCTATTGTTAATATTTTAATTGCGGACAAACAACTTGTCACGGAAGAAAAAAGATTTTTCAAAGATGCAATCATGATGATTGAGAAAGATGAAATTCGCGATGAACTGATTGAATCGATTAAAAAACGTGAGAGTGTAGAACTGGGAGCATTAACCACTGACCGTGAATACGCGGGACAATTTTTCTTTTTACTAGGGATGGTCGTTGCTGCTGACGGGAAAGTCAAAAATTCAGAAGTTAATATGCTGACATCAATTGGCGGAAATGGCGGAAAACTCGGCTTTCCCGCAGAAACGACAAAACAAGTTTTGCATTGGGTGACTGAGATGATAAGACTCAATAATGACAGGAATCAGATAATAGAACTACTGAAAGATATAAAACCTGTATTTGTCTTAAAATAAGTTTATCCGCGAATCTCCTGAATTAAAATTTAAGCTGAAAGTCATATGTCTTTGCTGATAAGTCTTCCGGAATCAATGGGGCCTCAAGCTTTGTGCTCGGCACTCCTAGATCTTGAGCCTGGGTTGAAAATTATGACTGGACATAAAAATGTGCAAAATCCGGATGAAGTAGAGTTTGCGGTAGTCTGGAATCACCCGGAAGGTCTTTTACTGAATTATCCTAATTTAAAAGCTATTTCTTCATACGGTCACGGAGCGGACGGATTGCTGGCAGACAGCAAACTTCCTGAAGGTGTACCGCTTGTACGTTTAACAAATGAAACCATGGCTGAGTGGATGAGTGAATATCTGCTAGCGGTTGTACTTTTACAGAGACGAAAATTACTGCAGCATGCGGAAAATCCCGGATTCGTTGAATGGGGAACTGCAGCACGGCATCCTGGTAATCAACTGAGTATCCTTGGGTTAGGTTATTTGGGACAGGCTGTTGCGAAAGTGTTTTTAAAAATGGGATTTGATGTTTCCGGTTGGAGCAGATCACGCAAAGAAGTTGAAGGAGTGAGCTGTTTTTCCGGAAATGAGGCGTTAACTGAAATGTTAATAAAAACGGATTATCTAGTCAATTTACTTCCACTGACCACTGAAACCACCGATTTTCTGAATACGGAGACACTTTCAAAACTGAAACACGGGGCATATCTGATCAATGTAGGCCGTGGACAGACACTAGTTGAGGAAGATCTTATTCCTTTATTGGATGAGGGGCAGTTGTCAGGTGCCTGCCTTGATGTGTTCCGGACAGAACCACTTGCGGAAGCTCATCCTTTCCGGAAACACAAAAAAATTCTGATCACTCCTCACAATTCCAGTTCCACTCCTGCGGATTCGGTTGCACCGCAAATTCTCGAAAACTACAAACGTGCCATTTCCGGTCGACAACTGTTGAACCTGATTGACTTAGCACATGGCTATTGATCCATGAATTTTTGTCGCTACTTTCTTTTCCGAAATTTATTTTTCTTTTACTTACTGATTAGTTCAGTATGGTTGGCTTCTTGCGGTTTACGCACCGCACCTAGTAACCTTCCGGAAATAAAACAAAAATCAACATTCAGTGATTTTAAAATCCAGCAGCGTGGTGAACGTCTACGTTTATCATGGGTTATCAATGAAAATAAAAGTGCTGCTGCCTTAAATGAATTTGTAGAAGTTCCAGAAATGAAGGAGTACTTTCTACTGCAGGAGTCGAAAACACCTCTCGACTGTCCTGCATGTGATTCTGTGGAACTACCACCTTTACGTTTATTATTTTCAAGCAAATCAATTATACGTGAGGAGAATCATTTGTATTATTATTCGGCACTGCCGGACAATGAATTGAATTTGCAGCAATTCGAACTAAGTCACTTTGGTCCCGATGATGAAATTATGTCACCTGGTAAAATAGTTAAATTCAGACAAAATAAACTTTTCCCAAAAGTGCCTGCTCCAAACTTTAAAATAATCCAAATTGAGGATGAAAAACAAACAGTACGGTTTGCTTTTGGAAAAGTGGTTTTGACAAAAACAACTATACTTGACGATGATGCGGTTAAACTACAGCCGCAGAAAAAAAATGAGACTGATAGTTCAGAACTTAATTTGCCTGACAAACAACCTCAAACAAGTGCCAGGACTTTTATCATGAGACTCTCCTGGCCGAAAATTGCGGATAAAGGATTAAAACGTCTTCAGGGGCAGGGAAGTTATTTTGCAGAACAGCAGAATTTTCAGGTAAATCTCTACCGTATCCGTAGTGGAGAAAACTGGTCGGAAACTCCAATTAATAGCAAATCAAGCCAAGATAATTACTTCCTTGATAAACTTAAATTGCAGATTTCTAACGCTTCTCGACAGCAATTGAAAGACGTTCAACCAGACAACTCATCAGCAAAACTCCCGTTTTATGTTGATTTGCGAGGCCAAAATGGGGATACTTGGTTATACCAATTACGGTTGGTTGATCGTTTCGGGAATGAAAGTTCAGCATCTGAAACAATCACCGTTCATCTGCCAAAAATTAAAATTAATGGACAAAGTTTCAGTGAAAACGCTGATGTCCCTCCTGCTGATTGACCTGTGAGATTTGTTAAATTCTACTTTTTATTTCTGTTAAGCCTTTTTATTTTTTCAGCATGTACAGAAAACGGTGAAAACATCCAGCAACTGTTGCTCAGCAATGATAATGTAAATAGTTATATTGAAAAGCAAAAGGCAATTCTTGAAAGTGAAGAGGAAAATGCAGACGCGAATTACAATTTAGCCAGGTCTTATTATTTTATCAAAAATTACGAATCAGCTGAAAAGCATGCACGTCGAGCTACACGTTTTGATCTTTTTAATGCTGGTTATTATGAGTTGCTGGGCAGCATAGCTTTTGCCCTTGAACGTTACGGAGATGCAATAACAGAATTGGCGATTGCAGTCAGAATTTCACCTGAACGTGTTTCTGCTTATTTGAAACTGGCAGCAACGTATGAGAAGATTGATGATGACGGGAGAGCTATTTCATCGTTGGAGCAGGCACTGCAGATTGATCGGCTTTATGTAGAAGCGCTATACCATCTCTCACGGATTTATTTGCGTCAGCACGAATTCGAGGGTTCCAAACGTACTCTCGATACTTTGTTGAAACTGGAGCCTAAGAACAAAGAAGCTCTGCTCATGAGAGTTCAATCATATTCGCTTCAAGGCAGTTACTATTACGCCCAGACTCTCGCGGAAGAAATGCTAAATCAGTTTCCGGACTACGCACCGATTCGGCGTGAATTACTCCGGATTCAATTCGCACAGCAGCAATGGCCTGAAGCACAGGCTTTACTCGTTCAACTGAGAACAAAAAGTACATTTTCTGTAGAAGATCAACTGATTGAAGCATATTTGCTTTTACATCAGGAGCAGGAAAAAGAAGCGCGATTACGTTTTCAAACTATACTTGAACAGCATCCTGAAAACGTGGATGCGATCATGGGCTTAGCAGTTCAGTTGTTGCGTAAGGGATTTTTGGAAGATTCACTCACCTGGTTAACTCGTGGGTTGGAAATTAACCCGCGTCTTGCCAGAGCACATTATCTGCGCTCATCAATTCTGTTTCGACAAGGTGATTATCTACAGGGAGATTTAGCGATCGGTAGAGCACTGGAATTAGACTCAGCCAATCCTTCTTATCAACTGCTGTTTTTACGCAGACAACTGATGAAAGGCGAATTATCCGTCGTTGAAAAGCAGTTAAAGCGTATACAGGAAAAACATCCGTTGAATACTGAAGCACTGCAATTGCAGGCGGATTTGTTTAAAAGCCGCGGTAATTCAGCAGAAGCTGAAAAAATGCTGCGTCAGGCAATTATGGTGCATGATTCTCCTTCTATACATTTTTCGCTGGCAAGGGTGCTTTATCAACAGAGTAAGTACCGTTCAGTCTTGGAAGTAACAACTCCGTTGTTAGAAGTTCTTTCAGGAAATTGGGAAGTCGTTTACCTGCATGCTTTGACTTTAAGCCGTGTTGGAAAGTATGAAGAGGCACTGAAAATTAGTCAACCCTACCTTGAACGTAAAGAAAGCCAGGGTTACGCCCATCGTCTGGTCGGTGATCTACTGCGTTACAATGCTAAAGAGCAGGAAGCCCAGAAAATTTTCCAGCAAGGATTGGTTCAGTTTCCTGGACACCTTTTTCTGGTAGACGGTTTAAGCGCATCACTGGTCATGACGGAAGACTGGGAGAAAGTTCTGGAGTTGCTGGAAACAACACTGGAACAAAGTCAGCGTCTGTCAGGTAATCCGCCGATGCAACTTTTGTTTCTGGACCGTTTAGCAGTCGCCTATCAGCGTTTAGAAAAACCTGAAAAAAAACTGAATATTTTACGTAAATATCATCAACAAAACGATCCGTTAACTGCGGCACAATTACATTCTTTGGAAGAGCAACTCTTGTTTCCGATTTCGTTACCTTCTCTTGACAAAGCATTATCACCGTTATTGCTACCGTAAAAGCTCAACCAGAATTTTGCACAAAACATCTTAGTTATATGGGATCAAACAATAAAAAAACCAGCAAATTCACTTCAGCGTTTCATGCCGCTGAAGTGATCTCACACGATCTATCCCTTTTGCGCGGGAAGAAGAAGCCTGCTTTTTTTGATGATTCAGGAATCCAGGGATTACTGTCCACGGAAGAGATTGAAGAAGAAGTTCGGCAACTGAAGAAAGTAGACGTTGACTCATATATTCAACGTGTGGTTAATCCATCTGAATCAAAGAAGCGTCCTAGTGCTCTGGAAGTAATTCAGCAGTTAGGTGGAAAAATGATTGCAGAAGAAACCGAAGGACCGCTTTATACTGCAGAAATTGAATTTTTAATTTCTGGGCAAATGCGAAGGTTGGGATTTATTGCCCAGAATCACAAAATACAAAATGGTGTCTGGGGGCCGAATCATCACCGTAAAGCCGCGGAAAAGGTGCGTTTTTTTGCTTCGCACAGTATACCTCTGGTAACTTTCATGGATACGCCAGGTGCAGCTGCTGATGCAGAAGCAAACCTGGACAACCAGTCTCACAGTATTTCATTTCTGATCAGTGAAATGGCAAATTTACAGTTGCCTGTCATCGGCATTGTTTTTGGAGGTGGTTACAGCGGTGGAGCAATTCCTCTGGCAACCGCCAATATCCTGCTTTCCGTCAGGCAAGGTGTCTTCAACACTATCCATCCAAAAGGCTTAAGTAACATTGCGCGGAAATATGATTTATCCTGGCAGGAGTCAGCCAAACACATAGGAGTTTCTGCATATGAATTACAGTCTCAAGGATATTTCGACGGTATCATAGATTATGCTTATGAGCACCCTCATCAAGCAAAAAATATTAAGGATGCAATCATCAGTGCAGTTGAAGCGACTGAAAATAATTCATGTAAATTCTTAATTGAAAATGATTTTTTCTTTGACCATTATCGTGACAGCATCAATCATTATCTCAACCCTTCAAAACTTTTAATAGAAAGTAACAGAGTTACAGACCGCTCCCCAACAGGTACGCTGAATATTTTTGGTGATGTGTATCGGTTTATGCGTTACCTCAAATTACGCCAGCGTATTGTCAGTCGCTCCATCGATAGTTATGCCAGACTCAGTTCTCGTAAAACTCCTGTGGGGAAATTGCAGGAACGTCTTAAAAAAGAACGACAGGAAAAACTGCAGCAGTGGTACAAGACTCCGCTGGAGGTGCGTTTCCACGAAAAGCTGAACAAACGTTTTGAACAGTTTGTCAGTGCCAGTGATGACCGTGAAAAAGAGCGTGGACGTCTGGTTGCCTTTTTCATCGGTGATCCACGGGTGAATTATAAAAAAGCGGTTGATGACCTGACTCTGGAAATACTGCTTTACCTCTATAATTACTGGAAGGACAGTACTTCAGAAAACCTGATAGAACTGTACGAACAACTTGGAGAATTAACTCTCAAGGACCTCCCTCCAAAGAATCCTAATTTACTGGATTTGTTAAAAACCACTGTTATTAATGAAAGTTTTAAGGAAAATTTCCAGAACATACTCCTGTTTGATTTGCTCTACAATCAAGTCATAGAAGCTCTTCCGACTATTGCAGATGAACTGAAAGGTACAAATCAAATTTCCCAAAAATCTGTCGAACAGTTGTTTGAGCAGACAGTGGAAGGAGCAATGAAGGAATTTAAAAAAAATTCGCTACAACTTGAAAGTAATACAGTAGGGACACAATTTTTTAAGTGGTTGGCAAATTTTATTGACCACAAAGATTGTGATGAAGTTCTGGGTACAATCAGCGAATGGAAAAGAGTTGTCTTCCCGCGGATGAGTCCTCCACTGTTTGGGCTTGTGCGTTATTATTTTTCTGGACTGTTACCCTCACTTTACGAAGCACAGCAGAATAAAGGCCGCTTTAACGGAAAAATCACTCCACGCAACATCGGCATTAAAGATTTTTGGAACCGTCTCGATCAATCCTACAAAGATTTGCTGATCCAGAATTTATTACGTGGATACAAAAGCTCTGTCATTAGTTCCACTAAAGTCCTCGAGCATTATTTCAAAGATTTTAAGGAATTGTACGCAGACAGGATAACTTCAAATCCGGTTAAATTTCCAGGATTCCGTGAGGCGATTGAGCAGGCATTGGATAATGGTGTTACGCCGTGTGGTGTGGTGACTGGAATGGGAACATTCACCAATGAAGTAAACGTAGAAGCAGACGTTGATAAAAAAACTGATCCTAAAAAACAAAAAACATCTTACCGGGTAGGTCTGGTGGTCAGTAATGTAGAGTTTCAAGCTGGAGCATTTGATATGGCAAGCTGCGAAAAAGTTTGCCGGTTACTTGATGATTGTGCGCGTTTGAAATTACCGGTGATCTTTTTCATCTCTTCCGCGGGTATGCAAACCAAGGAAGGCGGTGGATCTTTATTCTCAATGGCTATCATCAATGAACGGATAACAAGATTTGTAAAAGATCTGGACCTGCCTGTTTTGTGTTTCGGCTTTCGTGACTGTACTGGAGGAGCACAAGCTAGTTTTGTAACGCATTTGCTTGTGCGTACCTATTATTTATCAGGTTCACAAATTCCATTTGCCGGTCAATTGGTGGTGGAAAGCCACTTACCGGCCCATTCAACTTTGTCGAATTACCTTTCCACAAATCCTGGCACAATGGACGGTCTTGTCAAAAATCCTTTTGACACAGATATTGATCAAAAACTTTTGGAAATTGACCCGCAGATTCCGGTTGCTAAATATTCAGTTGAGGAGATTATTTCACGTGTCTTGTCTGGTGAATATCAGTTGTCTGTAGGTGATGAAGTTCAGACATATTCTACTCAGGAAAATTTACATACAGGTGAACTTAAACGTGTGCTGATTCACGCACGCGGCTGCACCGCGGCACGTTTGATACGAGGTGCTCAGGATGCCGGGATGGAAGTGGTCTTAGTTGCCTCGGATGCTGATATGGAAAGTTATCCTGCAACCTTGCTGCGTGAAAAAGACCGTTTGGTCTGCATTGGAGGCAACACACCGCAGGATAGTTATTTGAACGGAATGAGCGTAATCAGAATTGCAGAACAGGAGGAAGTAGATGCAATTCATCCAGGCATTGGATTTTTGTCGGAATCTCCGCATTATGCAAGAATTTGCCGGGAACACGGTTTTAACTTTATCGGACCGCGTGTTGCGAATATGGATAGAATGGGTAACAAGTCAAATGCAATTGCGACTGCCCAAAATTTAAAGATACCCGTTGTCCCTGGTAGTGAAGGTGCTTTAATGGATCCTGCACATGCTCTGGTTGTTGCCGCGGAAATTGGATTTCCGGTGTTGATAAAAGCGGCACACGGCGGAGGAGGAAAAGGGATTGGAGTAGTCAGAGAAGCAGGGCGCTTCAAATCAATATTTTCACGGATGTTTCAGGAAGCCCTGAGTGCGTTTGGCAATGGAGATTTGTATTTAGAAAAATTCGTCGGTTCGATGCGTCACCTTGAAGTGCAAATAATCCGTGACATGCATGGTAATTCAAAATTATTAGGAATACGTGACTGTTCGGTTCAGCGTAATTATCAAAAACTTATTGAGGAAACTGCTTCAGGAATTCCGAAAAATATCAGGGATCAGGTTTATAATTATGCAGGTAAATTGATTGATGAAATTGATTACATCGGTGCAGGTACTGTTGAATTTATTTATGATCTTGATCAAAAATGTGTTTATTTTATGGAAATGAATACAAGACTGCAGGTAGAGCATCCTGTATCCGAAATGGTTTCAGGAACTGATTTGGTCCAACTGCAGTTGGAAGTAGCTCAAGGTGACAATATTGGAGCACTGGATGTGAAACTCAATGGCCATGCGATTGAATTACGTGTGATTGCAGAGAAAATAGAACTCGACGATGAGGGTGAGATGCGTTTTATTCCGGATCCAGGACACGTATCGGAAGTGTATTTTCCGGAAAAAGCAAATGTGCGTGTCATTCAAACAGTTGCTACCGGCTCTGTAGTATCACCATATTACGATAGTCTGATTGCGCAGATAATCTGCTGTGGCAAATCACGCAAAGAAGCAATCAGCAGTTTGCTCGAATATTTGAAGGGAGTTAAAATTCGAGGTGTGTCCACTAACTTGGCTTTGAATCGACTAATCCTACAGGATGCAGAATTTAAAAAGGGTCGTTTCAGTACAAGTTATCTGGTAGATCTGTTTGAACGGATTGATGCAAAGAAACTTCTTAGTGAATCTCAAAAAGATTCAGGGACTGCTAAAAATGCTGTTGATCAGAAAACCATCATGCTGGAAGGTTCAGATGAATTGAAGGTTCTCTCTCCGCAGATGGGTGGTTTCTATTGTGCTGCGTCCCGTGAGGAGGAACCTTTCGTGAGTGAAGGACAGATCATTGACGTTAATCACACTCTGTGTTTGTTGGAATCGATGAAAGTCTACACGGAATTATCATTGGCAGACTACAAAAGCCCTGATGGAGATTCATTATATCTCGATGAGGTGAAGTATAAAGTTATACGGGTCATAGCCGAAGACCAGAATACTGTAAACCAGGGTGATTTGCTGTTTGTGATGCAGCCTGTGGATGCCTGATCATGTTTCTGCACTCATGAACGTACCTTTAACAAAAACAATAGATCCGACAACCACCCCGCCGCTCAGTTTAGAACACATTCTAAAAGTAGTATCCGCTGATATTGAGTCGCTTGAGTCAAAAATATTAGGCGATGTAATGACCGATATTCCTTTGCTCAATAATGTGGCAGATCATATTCTGAGTTCCGGAGGTAAAAGGCTGCGTCCCGCACTTGTACTTTTAGGTGCAGAAATGTTTGCTGGTGTGGATGAGAGGGTCATGGAGGCCGCACAGGTAATAGAGTATCTACACACTGCAACTCTTCTGCATGATGATGTGGTTGACGGAGCGGAGACACGCAGGGCCAAGCAGACGGCTTGCAAAGTTTGGGGAAATGAAGCCAGTGTCCTTTCTGGAGATTATTTGCTGTCCATGGCATTTCACCGCCTCACAAAATTGCGTAATCTGGAAGTCCTGGAGCTGATGTCAGAAACAACAACAAAGATGGCACGTGGTGAGTTATTACAGTTGACACGTTCTTTTGAGACTGCAAACGAGGAAGAATATCTTGAAATCATCATCAACAAAACAGCCTGTCTTTTTGCAACTGCAATCAAAACTGGTGCGTTACTGGCTGGTGCCTCAGGTGAATCCGCAAACCAGTTGTATGATTATGGAATGGCACTTGGAATATCCTTTCAGATTGTGGATGATGCTCTTGATTATGCAGATGGAAATAAAACCGGAAAACCTGTTGGTGGGGATTTACAGGAACGTAAAATAACTCTTCCTTTAAGTCATTTACTAGGTAAAGCAAATGTTGCCGACAGAAAACGTCTTGATTCGATTCTCTCCCTGCAGGAAATTGCAAAGCCACAGATTGAAGAGGTGATCGAGTTGATGCAGCGCTATGGTTCTATCAGTTATACTTTAGATGTTTCCAGGAAACATTCTGCCGCGGCAAAACTGAATATAGCAAATTTTCCTGAAACAAAGCTCACAAAATCTCTGACAGATATTGCAGATTTTGTCGTTTCACGTCAGCTTTGAATAATCCTTAAAATGTTCTAAAATTAGCCGCGACTGAACAGACTCCGGCATTTTTGATGTCCTGATTGCTGATTTATTATTGGGGTGGAATAATTTTTTTTCAATTCCATCGACTCTGCCTTAGAAAAAACATCAGTCTATTTCCCATGCGGAGACAATGAGTGGCGGCTGTATAGAGAACTCCAGCGGGTTGAGCGACGGGCTGCTTCTCCAAGTGAAATTAGAATGTCTTCAATTTTAAGTGGTTTTTCAAAAAAATCATAAGCACCGCCCTGCATGCATTGGATAACATGTGGTAATGTACTGTGTGATGTCATGACAAAAATCTGCATCAGTGAATTCATTTCCTTGATCTGCATCAATAATTCCACCCCGCTCATCTCTGCCATCATGATATCTGTTATCACAACATTGAAAAAACTACGCTGAAGTGTGGTCAGGGCTTCTTCTGCACTTTTTGCAGTACTAACGTGATATCCTGCTTTTTCCAGAGACTGACGGAGAACCATCCGAATATTTTCATCATCATCCACCACCAAAATGCTTAAATCTAAATTAGTTGTTTTTTTCATGTAATTTTCTTTAAGAACTTTAATATTCTTTTGCTGTTTTACTGAGTGAACGTATAAATGCAGCACGATCCGGTGCTACCATAGCTGCATTACCGATTAGTGCCGCATCGCAGGGAATCTTCAGCAGACTTATGATATCCTCCTGAGAATTGACGCAACTGGCGCTAATCAAAAGTTTTCCGGGCTGTTTTTTCCAACTTCTTAATTCCGGATTACGTTCCCACCACGATGAAATTACATCCACACTGCCAAGATCATATGTTTTAACCGGTTCTTCCGGAATCGCGGCAATTGCTCTATTGTTGATCATTAAAATGTCCGGATTAACCGCAAGTGCTCTTGGCAGTTCATTCTCCAGCGAACATTCCACAACTGCCTCCAAACCGATTGTTTTAGCTTCAGCAATTATTTTAGCTAATTCTGCCTGCTGAAAATAATATGTCAGAATTAAAGCCGCACTTGCACCGCGTACACGTCCCTCTAACAGTTGGTATGGAGTTATTATGAACTCTTTATGCAACAAAGGCAAAACAGTTGCCTTACGTACAATTTCGAGTGTTTCAAGGGATCCTCCGAACCAATTTTCATCAGTAAGCACTGAGATAGCTTTTGCACCTCCGGATATATAATCGCGTACAACTTCTTCCGGATCAAGACTCTCTACATTTTTGCGACCGGGTGCTTTCGATTTTACCTCTGTAATCAAAGATATTGCTTCGTCGGGTGCTCTTAATAAAGCAGTGCGAAATTCCTCTGGATTTTCGAGCGACTCTGCTCGACTGCGTAAATGTTTTTCAGAATTTACTTTCTGACGTTGAGCAACTTCTTTTAATTTAAGATCGTGTAATTTATCTAAAAATGTTCTCATTGTTATGCAGGTTCACAGAGTGGAAAAACATGATGCAGAAATAGCCACAGTCAGCAATAGAAAGTTATACAATCGCCATGCCTTTAGCCGTCACTCACTTCAAAATATCAGTTTCCTCACAGTATAAAATAAATTAACATTTCATGTCTTTATTTGTATTATCTTTAGTCCTTTTTTCAGCGTTCTTGCACGCCAGTTGGAATCTGTTTCTTAAAAAAAGTCCGGATCGTCTGGTAACGATGGCAACTCTGCATCTTGTCAGTGGTGTTATCGGAATGGCTGCAGTACCGTTTCTTCCAATTCCACAGCTTGAAAGCTGGCCCTATCTTTTCGCTTCGGTGATACTGCATTTAGGTTACCAGCTTTTTCTGGTTAAAGCCTACATTTATGGTGATCTGGGACAAGTATATCCAATTGCAAGGGGGACCTCACCACTCTTATTAGGCTTTGTTTCTGTGTTTTGGCTTGGAGAAGAACTTAGCACAAAAATGATGTTTGCTATAGGACTGATCACTCTGGGTATATTCAGTCTCATGTTTCGCGGGAAAATATTTTACAGCCATACTCTCCGTCCTGTTTATTATGCGTTAGGAACAGGAAGTTTCATTGCTGCTTACACTCTTGCGGATGGATTAGGAGTTCGTTTTTCCGGAAATGCTGCTTCATACGTACTTTGGTTGATGGCATTAGAGTGCTGGCCTTTGTTGACAATTACGCTTTTCATGCGTAAAGGTGCGGTACTGAGTTCCCTTCAGCAGAACTGGAAATTTGCTGTGCCGGGAGGCATTTTGTCAATTTCAGCATATGGAATTGTGGTCTGGGCTATGCAGAATTCTCCAATTGCTCTTGTATCTGCACTCAGAGAAAGCAGCGTTGTAATTGCGGCTTTGATGAGCATCTGGATTTTGAAAGAGGAAACTACAGTAAAACATCTAATCGCGGTTGCGATGGTCGCCGCGGGAGTGATACTGACTCGTATATAAGTTTCTCATGTTTGCTGCAGTTAAAAAAAGTATCTAAACGTCAACTTGTAATTTCAACTATAAGGAGAAAACTTAATGATATTATAGTTGTAGTTTAGACAATATTTCTCGCTTTGTAAGTTATAACACGGTTTCATGACTTTTACAGGTTCATCATTTTTTCTCAAAATTTATAAATTAATTCTTCTGGTCTGTATATTGCAAAATTATAAATAACACCTCATTTTTAGCAGATAATAAATGAAGGTGATTCACTTATATTTCAATAACATAGAAGGAGATGACATGAGTATTTCACGAGATCAAATCAATGAGGCAATGTCTAGATTCATGGGCTGCGGAGGTTCAATTCGACGTATTGAAAGAGTAGTTGGTGAGCCGATTTTGGGCAGTGATATTTGGCTGACGGAGGACACTATGGAACTCGTCGAAACAAATGATTTTGATTTACTGGGATAATATCCAGTTTTGAATAATTTTGTGTATGTGTGACAGGCAGTTAAACAAAACACAAAAAGTATATAAGAATATTTTAACTAATTAGGGGAATTATGGATATTTCAAGTGATCAACACAATGAAGCAATGGCCAAATTTTTGGTCAGCCGCTATGAAAGGATTGTTGGTGTTACTGTGATGGGCAAAGAACCCTGCCAATATGAGAGTACCTTAGAACGTATTCAAACACATGATTCTGATTTTTTTGGCTAGTAGTTCAAATTAAAAAAGTTTTAGTTTAAAAAGTCCGTCCCGTTCAGATTTCATGAAATCAATCCAATACGCCATTATAGGCGGTACCGGTGTTTATGACAGCGGTGTTGCCTCAGACAAGGTTTCCGTACAAACGGAATTTGGTGAGATTGAAGTAGATATTGCTGAGGTTCAAGGTAACTCCATTGTTTTCCTTGCAAGGCATGGCAAGCAACATGGAATCCCTCCCCACCGTATTAATTACCGTGCAAATATAAAAGCATTGCAGAAACTTGGAGTTAAGCAGATTTTTGCAACTGCGGCAGTAGGCTCTTTAAATCCGGATTTCCCTACAGGATCACTGGTTTTGCTTGCTGATTTCCTGGATATGACAAAACAACGTCCGCTAACATTTTTTGAGGGTGGTTTAGACGGAGCAAAGCATGTGAATATGGATGATCCGTATTGCCAAAACTTACGCCAACAGTTGACAGACACAGCAATTCAGCATAAAGTTAATTTCACAGGTGATGCGGTTTATATCTGCACAGAAGGCCCGCGTTTTGAAACAGAAGCTGAAATAAAGATGATGAGACAATGGGGGGCAGACGTTGTCGGAATGACAAGTGTACCTGAAGTTGTTTTGGCCAAAGAACTTGGGATGTGTTATGCGTCAGTTGGGTTTGTGGTTAATATGGCAACCGGAATGGAAAGCGGTCCCATTCAACTTGTCGAAATTGAGGAAATGCTGTCGCGGAACAAAAAAATAATTAACCGACTGTTTTTGGGTATTTTCTCAAAAAAACCGGATCAGCAAAACTGTGCCTGTGCCGATTCAATTGTCTATTTGTAGGAGCTACTAATTATCGTCTGAGACTCACGTCTTTCAGACTGTTCCAGCATTTTCCAGCGTATAATCGGAATATTCTGTAGGATTTCAACGTCTGTTATGCTGTAGATATCGGCTTGAGAGATTGCCCTTGCGTCACTGCATTTTGAATCACTCGAGTTCATATTTTCTCCTCCCCAAAAATCACCTATTTCCACTACATGCTGACTCTCTTTTTTACCTGCTGCGTGGCTGATAAGTTCAACTTTACCATTTTTAACCAGCATTAGCCCATCGCACTCTATCTTTCCACCTTTCTTGTATTTTGTGAGTGTTATGCTTTGAGCAATCTGACTTTGAATGGGAGAAGAAATAGATTCTCCAAATAACCATGTCTGCTGTAAAAACTCAATAGTCTCCTGTGTTTTTTGAATTTGTTCTAAAAGATGATTGCGGTTGACAAATTCATTGAACAAAACAGCCGGTATTTTGAGGGTTTCAATATGACTTAAGGTACGGTAAGTCCCTGTACTCTTTAGACCAAAAATGACAGCTAGGTCACCAATTAGAGTTCCGCTTGATAAAGGATAACTTGATTTATCCCGCGGAGAAAGCAACTCTGCTACGCCTGTAAGAACCAAACGCACATGTTTTGGAGTTTCCTGATCTCGGAGCAGAATAGTACCGGCGTTGATAGATTCCCGCTCACAATTAAGCAGCATGTGAATTTCACCGATCTCTACGTTTGGATAATATCCCCGCAGATAATCCGCACCAAACTCCAGTGCATAATCCTCATGCCCTTCTATCAGCGTATCCGTACTTCCAAAGCTAACCCCGCAGCCAATTACTTTTTCTTCCTGTGTTAGTTTTTGGGCAGTATGTGCCAAAATGATTTTACCAGATTTGTCATTCTTAAAATCAATTGCCTTGCCGTGAATCAATCCACCGCCGATATCAATTTTCTTCACCGCAACAGGCTGGAGGTATTCTTCCCAGACTTTTTTAAACATCTCCAGACTGATGCCTGGTAGTTGCGGATTTTCTTCAACCATCTTTTTCAACACAGTGTGAGAAGAAATGTCTGCTAAATGAGCGTAAGTCGCATAACCATCTTCCCAAAGTGTCCTGAAAAACAAAATATTTGTTTCAACAGGATGTGGAGAATAAACCGGCTTTACTTCAAGACCATCAATATTGTTCCAGACATCCAGTTCTAAGTCATAAACTTCAAAAAAATCTTCAAATGCCTTTTCATTGATTGACATCAGAGCGGAAAGCTTTTTTGTTACAGATGCTCGTACAATTGGTGTTGTGTAATACTTGATGCGGTGATTTGCTCGGATTAGTGATGTCAGGCCGGCAAAATGGTCATCATGGGCGTGTGTGTGAAATACGCCTTCGACCTCATTCACGTCAACACCGATTGAGTTCAGCGTGTGCGTGATGTTTGGTCCAACATCAATCAAATAAATTTTTCCCTGAAAACTGAGGACACTGGCCATGCAGGGCCGATTAATATCCCAACCGTCACCTTCTCCTGTATGAACTACAGAGAAATATTCACGTTTGAAATGGTGGTGCTCAAGTTCGTAAGGAGTCACATAACGTTCAGTTTTATCAAGATTCAGATTTATTTCTACTCTTTCATCTTGATAAGTGAATTCGTAACAATTCACACTTTTCCTCTGAACCATTACACCGTTTAGAACTTCCACAGGTTCATGGTTGACAATTCGAGCTTCGAGCAGATCAGTACTTGAACGTATTGCACCAAAGGAAAAGTAGAGTTTTATCCGCATCATTTCTTCTGCAAGCTCCTTTGAAATTCCTGTATCCAGAATTTCTTGCAAACTAGTCAGACCATAATTCCCCCTGTAAATGTATTCCATCTGGGCATTCACCACGTTCCTGCTTCCTATGAGCAGAGGTTTTGCACCAGTATTGTTGGGGTGATTCGGCAAAAGCATGCCTTGACGGTAAAGCATCTGCAGAACTGGAAACTCAGCTAAATTTGCAAAGTCTCCATTTTGCACACTTAAATCGGAAAGTAGAATTGCATTTGGGCCGGTTTCGCTGGTCACAGAACCGTGAGGATGATGAAAAGCCGAGCCCGGCTCTAATGAACCGACATTTCGATCAAAACTGTTGATTTTACCGGCTTTCATCAAATGCTTGACACTATCAGCCGGACAACCGCAAAGGATGTATAAATCTGCCTCAGGAACTTCAAGCCAGAAGACACCTGTCGTAATTTTAGTTTTAGAGATTTTTGACATTCTGGTTCTAGTAAACAAATTTCATTGACTACAGTTTTCCAAAAATTATCCCCCGCTTACCGGAGGGATCAAACAATATTCCTCACCGTCTGTGAGTATCGACTGTTTACCAACGTACTCATCTTCATGCGCTAATCTAGTTGACCTTAAAATAGCTGCCGCCTGAGGATATTTCTGTGAAAGTAAAGCTATTACCTGCTCGGCAGTACTGTCTTTTTTTACTTCAAGCAAAAGCGGTTCTGCTGAGATTGTTTCCGCTAGTACTGCGTAAAATATTAAATTAATCTGCACAAATCTATGAATTATTGAAAATTAAGTCAAACAAAATAAAACACCAGACTACTGCCATGTTGACTGCCGACATAAAAACTGCCGCGCTTCCTGCGTCCTTAGCTCTTCCGGATAAAGGATGATGTTCTGTTGAAATACGATTCACAACGGCTTCAATTCCGGTATTGAGTAATTCTACTATTAACAGCAAAAAAACTGAACTGATCAACATAATCCTGAAAATCAGCGAAACAGGTAAAAGCAGAGCAGTTGGGATTAATACCGCGGACAGCGTTAATTCAATCCGGAAAGCCATTTCATGGTGCCATGTATCACGTAAGCCTTGCAAGCTAAAGCCAAAGGCTTTCCACAAGTGATGTAAAGCTTTCATAGCATTAAACCTCAAGCCCTTAAAGTTGCCTGAAATTCATGCTGCAGACGCTTGATAATTTTGTTGCGAACCTTACCCACCTCTTTATCAGTAAGTGTCCTGTCTGTTGCCTGAAAAGTGAGGGAATATGCTAAACTGCGTTTTCCTTCATCAACCTGTTCTCCTTCATAAACATCAAAGAGAGTTACCCTGCGTAGTAAAGGTTTTCCACTTTGAAGAATTAGCGGTGTAACCTCTTCTACCGGTAAATTTGCGTCCATCACAAATGCCAGATCTTCAAAAATTGGTGTGTAGTTAGAAATAAAATCCATCTGATGGTCTTCAACTGCAAGTTTAAAGATCATGTCCAAATCCAGCTCCGCAATACAAACAGGTTGATCAGGCAGTTCAAATAAAGCGCTAATTTTTGGATGTAATTCTCCTGCAAATCCTAATACATTTCCGTTCAGCAATATCTGTACACAACGACCGGGATGGCATGGTAGTTCCTTTGACTTTTTCCACTCAATTCCGTCAAGATGCAATGCTCCTAGAAATTGTTCCAAAACTCCTTTCAGGTCAAAAAAATCATAGTTGTCTTCTGACTGCTCCAGCCATGATTGAGTTTCACGACTGCCGCTCATCAATAAAGATAGACGCTGCGGTTCATCCGGAAGTTTGTTTACTTGATGAGGATGAAACACACTGCCGACCTCAAATGTTACCACTTTAGCTAAAAAACGTAAATTAGCGCGGGCAGTACTTAATGCACCTGGAAGAAGTGAACGTCGCAGGTGACTTCTTTCCTGGGAGAGTGGGTTTTTCAAAGGCACAAATTTTGACAGATCGATGTCTTTTTCCAATCGTAAACGTGCCTCGTCCATTGGATTCATCATGGAATAGGTGATAATCTCGTCCATTCCGGAAGCAACCAGGATATCCCGGACTCGTTCAGTAGCATCCAGTTTTTGATTAATGTGCTGCGGAGGAAGAACGTCATTGAGCAAAGTTGACGGAAGATTTTCATATCCGTAAATCCTGACAATTTCTTCCACTAAATCTGCAGGAATATTGATGTCCATCCTGTGACTTGGGACTTCAATCTTTAAAATGTTTTCTCCTGTAACTTTAAATTCCAGTGAAGTCAATATTTCCGTAATTTGTGCTGTAGAGATTTTTATACCCAGTAGATGTTCCACATAAGCCGGATCAAGTTCTATAGAAATAATTTCTTGAGGCTCTGGATACAAATCTCCGGCAATCGTCTCCAGAGTTCCGCAAGCATGTTCAACCATCAATTGCGCGGCGCGTAAGGCTGCCTGTAATGTGCCTTCCGGATCAACCTGTTTACCGAATCTTTCGCTGGCCTCAGTTCTTAATTTAAGTACCTGTGAGGTGCGCCTGTTATTAAGAAATTCGAAATTTGCGGATTCCAGCAAAATATTTGTTGTAGTATCAGAGACCTCTGAGTCACTGCCACCCATGACTCCGGCAATTGCGATCAGTCCGGAATTGTCTGTAATCATGAGCATATCGTCATCTAATTTTCGTTCAACATCATCCAGTGTGAGCAGAGTTTCACCTTTTTTGGCACGCCGCACAATTATTTTTGGTGTTTGCCCCTTGGCTCGATCAATAAGTTTGTCATGGTCAAAGGCGTGTAAGGGTTGTCCCAGTTCCAGCATCACGTAATTAGTGATGTCTACAATGTTGTTGATTGGCCGCATTCCAACCCGCAGTAAACGCTGTTGCATCCAGAACGGTGAGGGACCAATTTTAACATTTCTGATTAACAACGCGGAATAGCGTGGACAGATATCTGGATCTTGTATTTCCAATTCAACAAACGGCGGTTGTGTCTCTACCTCAAGCTTTGCGACATCCGGCAAAATACTTTTAACTAATTTCGTTCCTGTCAGTGCAGAAATTTCACGGGCAACACCTAACATTGAAAGTAGATGACTGAATCCGCCTTTGATATCAAAATGCAGGGTAGTGTCACCTAAATAGTCTTCCAGCAGTTTCCCGACTGGAGCATCTTCAGGAAGAATCAGGATTCCTTCATGTTCTTCACTGAGTCCTAATTCCAACTCTGAGCAGAGCATACCTTCCGAAGCAATCCCACGGATTTTTGCAGGTTTGAGTTTTTTAAGTGGATGATCTTCATGGTAGGCATCTACCAACATTGCACCTGTAAGGGCCAAAGCAACTTTTGGTGCAGGTTCCGGAAAATTTATTGCCATTTCCTGAATGTTTGGTGCACCCGTAACGAGTGTAATGGGTTTGTCTGCGCCAAAATCCACATCAACTAAATTTAAGGCATCAGCGTTTGGATGTTTGCGTATTTCAACAACCTGTCCAACAACACAATATTCACCCCAGTTTTCACCAATTTTTTCAATTAATTCAACCTCTAGACCTGCGGTGGTGAGGCGTTCAGCAAGCGCACTTGGCGGCATGCTCAGTTCAACAAAATCTTGCAGCCAACTCAGCGGCGTTTGCAATGCCATAAAAAATTCCTTAAAAACGTGTAAAAAAGGAGGATTAATGTCTGAAAAATGATGAATAATTTATAGTTTCACTGTCCATGAAACAAAAATAATCAAGTCAACATTTTCAGGAGAAACGGAGGGAAATGCAAGTCAGATCAGCAAAAACCGCTTATTTGCATTTAAGCCGAAGTTCTTTGAATTTTGCGGCATTTCTGGCCCAGATATTTTTGCTGCTCAATTTGTTGCTGTACACACCTTTTTTTTTGAGCTTTCTTAGGTGTAATTTTTCACCGGGACTGAGTGTCAGTTTCAAACGTAATTTTGACCAGACATTTTGATTCAGCAATGCTTCCTGCTCAAGAGTCATGACGCGGTTAATTTTTAAATTATTAATCTTCCCTTCTACCAGACTACGGCATTTTGTTTTGCTGTATTCTTTGATGAACAAGCGGTCGGTGGCATATTCCTGCGCTTCAGTAGAAGTTGCTGTTGTTAAAATAAACAATAAAATAACTGATAGTTTAGTGATTGTAAAAAAAGAAGTTCGCATTTGTTTACTTAAAAAAATTTTTGTAAATACAATGTCGGATCATAAAAATAATTTTCTTTTTTATTTCCTCAAGTTTTTCTGCATTACTGCCGATATACAGAGCAGATTGAGAGTTGCTTATTGTGCTCTTCTCAGTTTAAGCAAATTTAACACCCTGAGCCTCAGTTCAAGCAAATCTCCTGAGTTATCACTCTAAGATACAAACGGGCCAGCGTATTTTCTACTTTAACAAGTACTTGACGAGCGTGAACAAATGACACAAACAGAAGAAAAAATAGAAAATTTTACCTATGCAGTTGGTGTAGATCTTAGTAATCAATTTGAGAGGCAAGTCTCAAGAACGATCAAGGAATTGATGGATTCATTGGAGCATCGTTTAATTGATGACGAAACTAAGGTTGACTATGCGACTCATGTTTTTGCCAAAGCGCTTGACGAAATGGTAGATTTTTTGGAAACACCAAAATTGCTCAACTGATATACGTCTTACTTTAAGGCCATTTCAGTCTCCATTTAATCCTAGTAGACGTTAAATGATTATCAGATGCAGCTTTAATCCTGATCATTATTAGTCTATTGAAATAACTTTCTGTGACCTATATATAGATAACCCTGAAGCGTTCTTAATAGATTTTCCGCTCGACAGCAAGGCCCCTTTTGATTATTAGGTAGGAAAAAGGCTTTGGTAAAATCTCCCTCGGTTAAAAGAGACTATTAAACTGTGATGCCTCCTCATCGATGCACTAAATTTAGAACTCTCAACATGATTTAGTGCTACTGTCTGTAGCTAACTATTGCTCGTCCCTCAACATATATACTTTGTATTTATCCCCAATTATACCCCAAAATCTATGTGAGCATTACTAGAATATTCTAAGTTATAGCGCTATGCTAGGCACTTAGACAGTAAAATACGGGTCTGGTAGGATACAAAAGGATGTTGTGGGAAGAAGTAGAATCTATGTGTGGCGGAGGGGGAGGGATTCGAACCCTCGGTACACTTTCGCGTACGGCACATTAGCAATGTACTGGTTTAAGCCACTCACCCACCCCTCCGAAAAGCATTGAGGCAGTTGCCAAAAAAGCAACTATTCCGCAAATGCTCAGGCTGCATGAAGTTTCTTATCTTCAATGATCCTTTTATTTTTATTTAATTACTGGAAATTTGGCAAGTTTTTCTTGAGGATTATCATCATTTTTTCCTGATTGCTGTGCTGCTTGACAGCAACTGCTCAAATGGAGAAAGTTGTTTCTGGCCCCGCAGACTGTTTGCTGAAAATAAAGATTTATGCTGTTGGATTAACTTGCTGATAGTCCGGTATTACTGCTACTCTCATTTTGACAAATAAAGCAATTATGTTTGAAGACAGAGAAAATATTCTTAAGGAGACACAAAGTGGATAAAGTTAAAGTACGACAAGGAGTTCAGTTGTTGCTGGAAGGCTTGGGAGTCGATTTAGAGAGCGAACATTTTCGTGATACTCCGGAAAGAACTGCTAAAGCGTGGATCGACGAATTATGTTCCGGACTTGGAGAGAAAAATTTTTCGTTGACCACTTTTCCTGTAGGAGCGACTTATGAGTCAAGCATGGTCGTTCTGCAACACATTCCGGTGAGGTCCGTCTGTGCCCACCACTTACTTCCTTTTTATGGAGAAGCAACTGTTGCGTATATTCCTGATAAGAGACTCTGCGGACTGTCAAAGCTTTCGAGGATTGTTGACTATTATTCACGGCGCCCTCAGGTGCAGGAAGAGTTGACCTGCGATATTGCAAACTTTCTTAGTGAACAACTATCTCCAAATGGTGCAGGAGTGATTGTCAAAGCAACTCATATGTGCATGGCCATGCGCGGAGTCAGCCATGACGGTGTTATGACAACCAGTTCTCTAAAAGGTTCTTTTCTCAGCGAAGGGAATGTGCGCGCTGAATTTATGGCACTGGCGAATACTCAGAGTTTGAATAAATTGTAAAATACTAAGCACAGAGCCGTTGAAATCTCAAAGAAATAATAATTAAAATCAATTCTCTGTGTTTATTTTACTTTGTGGTTAAGTCAAGTTTAGACAGGTTTTAGGTTTTGTTGAAGATCATCAAGTTAAAGTAATTCTTGATAATATTTCAGAACTTTTTGTCGCGAACTTTGTGCCAGTGAAATTGCTTCTTCACGTAGATAACGGTCATCAGGTTTCCAATTTCTTGTTCTTAGTCGATAGGGGCGTAATCCTAAATCAATGTCCTCGGTTTTGCAGAATAATTCATCCACCTTTGGACGCTGCATCCAAGCATCTCCTAGATTTTGCTCAAGTGCATAATACCAACGTGAAAAATTTTCCAGCCGCTCTTCTTCAAAATAGCCAATAGGATTCAGAGTTTCCACTAACTTTCTAAGTGCGGGATTTTGCTGAAAACGGTCATAATCCACCACATAAAGACTTTCCGAAAGAAACAAAGGTGAACCGTGAAGGAGCAATCCCTTAGATTTAAGCGTGTTGCCTGACTGCACAATTTCAAGGCCAACACTACCTTTTTCACCGGTCATCACCGCTTCCTCCACATCTTCCACGGGTTCTACTTGCAGTTGCGGATATGCAGCCATCACGATTCCACTATAACGGCCTTTGACAAATACATGTCTCCCGTGCCTCGAAAGTGAACCTAATTCAATCAGACTGCGATTGCCGCCACCTTTTTTAGAGATGAGGAAAAAACCTACCATATCCTGTACTTCACCGCCGAGAAGTTTGTTGTAACTGGTGAGCATCGCTGAACCTGCAACACGGATGCTGGTTGGTTTTGTCAGTTGGTAATTGTACATCCCCCATTTTGTCACCCTGGTTGGATCAGCCAAATAATGTTGGGTCATTGAAAGCAGTTCATCAAGTCCCACAACAGTGAAATCTACTTCATCCAGTTTAATCAGTGATGAACCATTATGCGGTTCTTCGCCTTCTACACGTATTTTAGTTTTGCCGATTTTCCATTCGTAGCCGAGAAATCCCAAACGATATGGTCTTAATTTCCTTTTGCGGTCTACTGAAATTGAAAAACATGGAGGCGCTTCTGTGGAAATTTCCTGTAAGAAATTCAACGCTCCCCGCATGTCCGGAGTACTCCTGCGTTTGCTGCTGGACAATATTTTTAATATTTGCTCAATTTCTTCACTGTCCGCGCCCAGTCTTTTTAGTTTGCTGAGAAAATTATGTAAAGTGCGTCCGGTACGGGGAACTGCACAAGTAACGTCAAAAGTAGGTTTTAGGTCTGATGAGGGTGTCAAAATTAAATCTCCATGGTTTTAATAAGTGAGCTTACGCTAACAATTATTGAAAATTACCGTTATCTTCACTTTCAATATTTACATCTATTTTGTGAGTTGTTAACTGTGGGATATCACTTTTGAAAATTGTGATGTTTAAAAAAAACTGGAATCCAATGTAGTATTATTGCCCTATGCACGTAGTTAAGTCTTCTAAGGAATAACCAATTTTCGGCTCGTTTATAGAGCATTTTAATCTATTTAGCTTTTTTAATTCTATGGCGTTAAACTAATACCGAACAGCGATAAATGCAAGCTGGGACAATTAAACAGGAGTTATTTTTTGTGGATTATATGTAACATTACTAATAGTTTTGACCGAGGGGGATGCTCATACCGATCTGTTTTTCCTTAAAGGCCTCTTGGATCAATCTTAATGAGAAATCTTATTATTAAAGTGGATGTTTTTGTTATAGATGTTCTCGATTATGTGTCAATGGGACTAATCGCAGCACGCCTTACAAGTAACTTTATTAACAATGCTTCTTACATTCTCGTTTTTGAATTAATTTGCGGGTTACAGTCAGCAGACCAGCGAAGCGGCAAGTCTGGAAAAGGTGTAGTGACTGATCTAAATCCCGCCTCATCCGGCGTATGTGAACAGGCACGGGAACTAGTTGCCTGCAACGATTATGATGTTTTTCACCGCCCAAATTGAATCCGTTGAGGAGTTTAAGATCTGCTGTCTTGCTGCGTTGCTTTCTGTGAGAAATGACAAGGGGTTTGATTGGTGAGTAAGATTGAGTTATACTCTCCTCGAGGATTTAACTGAGTTTTTCAAAATGATTGCTCAGTTTAAACATATATCATTCTAAATAGGAGGTCTTGTTTTGAAATGCATAAATAAATTAGTTCTTTTCGGATTTCTGATTCTAGGGTCCTCTGAAGTATTATCTTCTGAAAAAGTTCCAACCGTTCAACTACGTGTATTAGCTTCACACATTGCACACAAAATTGTTTCAGCAGCAGTTGAGAACTGCGCCCAAAAAGGTTATATGGTTTCGGCAGCAGTTGTTGACCGTAATGGAAACCTTGTGGCTTTTCTGCGAAATCCTCTCTCAGGCCCGCACACCATCAAAGTCAGTCAGCGCAAAGCATTTTCATCGGCGACATTACGTGCGAGAACCTCTGAAATGTCTTTCAGAAGCGATTTAAATTTTGCTCCCGACATTCTGCTGATTGTAGGAGGAGTCCCAATTCAGTTTGTCGGAAACTTCTACGGCGGAGTCGCGGTTGCAGGTGCAAAACCCGAAATTGACGAACAGTGCGCTCAGGCGGGAATTGACGCAATTTCAGAGATAATGGAGTTTGCAGACTGAAATACAATCAAAGGACTTTGCTAAATTTTGTGCCTGAGATTGTACTTCTTCTACCTTCTTATATGCCTTAATCAGAGAGAGAGATGGCAGATATTCCTGAAGATGACAAAGAGCAGAGTGAATTTGATGAGGTGCTGAACAGAGAGGAAGCATTAAATCCGCAAAATCCGGAAAAGGATTCTGTTCAGGATGCGGCAAGTACTGTGGTGAAAACCACAGTTGAAGGAAAATGGCAGTTAGAGTTTAACGGACATGGTGCGGAACTTTTTGGAATTTTGCTTAAAAATTTCCTGCTGAGTGTGTTGACTCTAGGAATTTACTATCCCTGGGCCAAAGCCAGACAACTGCGTTACTATTACGGAGCAAGCAGAATTGTCGACAGCGATTTTCAATTTCACGGCACAGGTGTAGAAATGCTCATCGGACTTGGCAAAGCTGTGATTGTTTTAGTGTTTTTGGATTTAGCCTATGAAGGAATTCTTTCTGTTATTTTAAATGAGTGGTTACTGGCATTGACGGGACTTCTCTATTTTCTTATTTTTTTCCTGCTGATTATGGTTGCTTCGGTTGGTGCGAGACGTTACCGCATGAGCCGTACTTCATGGAGAGGAATCCGGTTTCGTTTTCTAGGAACTTTCAAGGAGACTGTGATTCTCGTTTCCGGGGGGTGGTTACTGTCACTGTTCAGCCTCGGATTTTATTATCCTTTTTATCTTAGCCGTTTTCAGGACTACTGGACCACCAGGACAACTTTCGGAAATATACAATTCAGTTATGACGGAAATGGAAAAGAGGTATTTAGCATCTGGCTTAAAGGAATTCTTCTTACGATACTTACTTTAGGCATTTATCTGTTCTGGTTAAAAGCAAATCTACAGCGTTATTTTTGGGACCACACCGCTTACGGTGAAGCGCGGATTAATTCAACCCTTTGCGGTGGGAAATGGCTCAAGGAATCACTGATATTGTTTCTGTTTGTAATTCTCACCTTAGGAATCGGACGTGCCTGGGCGGTGGTGCGTTACAAAAAGTTTTACCTCGGAACCTTGAGTCTGGAAGGTAAAATAGACCTCGCACAAATCAAACAATCTGAAGTTGAAATGACAGGTGCGACCGGTGAGGGTATGGCCGATTTCTTTGACGTGGAAATGTAGTAATGACAAAAACATGGCGGGGACAATACTTTGACGGCCGCACTCCGACACACCGGAATGTGACTGTCAGCAGTGACACACGGGGTGTGCGGATCAAGTTCGAAGACGGCACGGGGCGTTTCTGGCACAAGGCAGACTTCTGGCTGCAGCAGGATTTACAGCAGGGTCCGGTACGGCTCGAGTATGGCGAATTCCCTCCGGAAACACTGGTTGTGGATGATCCGGAATTCGGCAGAAATTTTGGTAAAAACCTGAGGAGTAGGAACCGCTTCTTTACGCCCCTGCTCGCCCTGTTTACAGTAATCATTTTTCCTGCATTGATTTACTGGGGTATCCCGTCAGTATCAGGATTGTTCGCACGTTTTGTCCCGCTTTCCATTGAACAGCAGATAGGACAATATGTTATTGATGAAATATTCCCTAACCGCGTAATCTGTGAAACTGCGGCAGGTAAACAGGCTTTGGAAAAACTGCTTGTGCGTCTGACTCCTGCAGACTCAGATTACGAATTTCAGTTGGAAATAATTGATTCAGACCTCGTTAACGCGCTTGCGTTTCCTGGCGGAAAAATTTTAATTTTCCGGGGACTGCTGGAAAAGAGCCCTTCTGCGGAAGCCTTGTCCGGAGTACTTGCGCATGAGATGCAGCATGTTCTACAGCATCACGGTACTGAAAATTTATTGAACCAAACCGCATTGTCCGGAATTTTTAAGCTGCTGGTAGGTGAAGCAAATGCCTTGACGGAGACCATCTTTCAAGGTGTGAAGATGCTTTCACTGCTGAGATATACGCGTGAACTTGAGACGGAAGCAGATGCTCTTGCACTGCAGTTGTTGTTGCAGGCGAAAGTAGATAGTGCTGAAATGCTGACAATGTTCCGCGTTCTGCAGAAACAGTCGCCGTCTTTGCCGGAAAGTTTTTCGTCTCATCCGGACACGTCATCAAGATTAAAGAAATTAGAAAGCCTCATTGCAGAAAATCCCAAATTTGTTAGCGAACCCATCCTTTCACCACAAAGCTGGAAATCCCTGCAGAATATCTGTCAAATTGTAAATTAACTAATCAGAAAAACATTCCGGGTCTTGGGGCCACTTTACTGCGTTACGGAGCAGATAGAGGAACGCGTAGGGCGGAGTATAGTCAGCTTGATCTTTTTGTTAGATTGGATTAGCTTGGTAATAACAAATGTAATAACATTCATCTGTGGAGCGTAAATATGTTAAAAGTTAAAGTTACTCAAGTCGGCAACTCAATGGGAATTCTTCTTCCTAAAGAGGCTCTCAAAAAGCTGAAAGCTGAAAAGGGAGATATGCTTTACCTGGTTGAAAAGTCTGAAGGATACACTCTTACTCCTTATCAACAGGATTTTGAAGAGCAAATAAAAGTCGCTGAAGGCATCATGAAAAAATATCGTGATACACTCAAAGAATTGGCAAAATAATGAACGAGCCAAAATTGATTCTTGAGCAAGCAACAATATCGATACACGAAATGCTTCTCGCGGAACATGGAGGAGCCACAGGCATCAGGGATGTGACATTACTCAAATCGGCCTTAGCGAAACCAAAACATCGTTTAGTTTATGATCCAGACTCGACCATGTTCGAGCTTGCCGCTTCTTACAGTTTCGGTATAGCTAAAAATCACCCATTTGTGGACGGAAACAAAAGGACTTCCTTTACAATCGGCGTACTATTTTTAGAAATTAATGGAGTTAGCTTTCATGCACCTGAAACAGAAGCCGTAATTACTATTGAAAGATTGGCTTCCGGTCTTAATAATGAATCTGAGTTAGCTATGTGGTTTAAATCATATTCAATTTTAAAAGGCTGATTCCGGTTCGATTTTCCCTAAACGCAACTGCCTGTGCGCCCATAAGTCCCTTTCGGATTATTTTGAGTAAATTCCGCACTTGTCTCAGCTTCTTTGAGCACTGCTTCTTCATCATCTAAAAGCCAGCCAACACTGGAGCAGCGCATTGCTGAGCCGTTTCCGAAACTCACTTTGTCATTCCCGCGAAAGTGGGAATTCAGAGAAACCTCTACAAATTCCGCAAGCTTAGCGAATCCGAAATTACCTTCCTCTCACAATTCACCTTTCATCTTACACCGCTATGTCATTTCGACCGAAGGGAGAAATCTTAGTTAGCATGTCATTCCTCACTTCTTTGTCTTTTCTCACTTCTTTGTCATCCCGGACTTGATCCGGGATCCAGAGAAACCAGTCAAATTACAAAATTATAAAGCAGAAAATTGTGAAACTTGCATGAATTGATTGAAAAACTTATTCATCATCATGAATTGTATAATGTTAAAAAAAACTTGACTGGATAAAGAATAATTGTGAGCATGTTTCATCGAACTCAAGAGCAAGTCCCTGAGTTTGTATTTGGTTTATTTTAGTCCAAACTGGGTTTTATCCTTAATGATGCTTTGATCTTGTTTGTTGGAAAACGGTCAATTTTACACTGCATCTGTGTTAATAATTTTACATCAATTAGTAGAAGGAGTTTATATGAAAAAAGACAAGATACTTTTAGTTGCCCTGATCGCGGCTGTCATCAGCCTTACAGGATATACAAGCGAAACATTTGCTCACAAGGGTGAAATGATTCGCATTGCCACCGTACCCGCCGGTTCGGAAGTGGCTGGATTAGCAGTCAATAATGTCGGCGAACTATTTTTCAATGCACAGCACCCCGGTGGAAAAGGCGAAGTAGTTGGTGATGGACCCGCTGCGCTGATAGGATACATTGACGGTATGGACATTAGAACATATTCCGGAAAAAACGTACCAATTCCTGCTGAGGATTCCCGATCTAAGGTGCACGTGGCAGCAGGTGAATATGTCATCCTAGGAAAATCCGGTCAAAAGTTAGGTGACGGAACTAAACTGGGAGCAGTTTATGATTCAAAGGGAGAGTTGATGTACATCTCCAACGATGTTGACTACAATGCTTTTATTCCTTTAAGTTCCAAAGAGGCTATTCTTTACACTGCTTTTGAAGGAGCAACCCGCAAGGGAGTATCCGGAATCAGCCGACTGAGATTGCAGCGTGATAAAGGCAGCTGGTCTACTAACCTGGACAAGTCAAGTATGCTTGATCTAAGGAGCATCGGAGGTGGTTGGATTCTTTGTTACGGAGAAATTTCACCTTGGGGCACCCCAGTATTTGCCGAGGAGTATTATTTTTATAACACAATGCTCTGGAACCATCCTGACCTGCATGACGCAGATGAAAAGCCGACTTTTATGAAGGGTAATGACATGGTTTTTCACATGCCGAAAATGATGAACCGCTATCTTGGGCATGTCTCAAATCCATACCGCTATGGTCAAATAATTGAGATGAACTATCCTGCTTCTGAAAAACCGGAACTGGTAAGGCATTATGTTATGGGACGCTTGAGTCATGAAAATGCCACATTTATGCCCGACGGTAGAACTGTATACATGAGTGATGATGATACCGTCAAGTATACTAATCCTAAATGGAATACGAACTCCGGAGGTGTGTTTTTTAAATTTATTGCCGATCAAAAAGCAGATCTGAGTTCCGGAACACTTTATGCGGCAAAGGCTAAACAGGATTCAGGGTCTGATCCGAATACCACGGGTTTTGATATTAACTGGATAGAACTTGCACACGGCAATAATGAGCAGATAACAAAATGGATTTCAGAATATGACGGCATAGGTCCAAAAGATTATGTTGAAGGCCAAAGCAATTTCATCTCTGATGCTGATGTGAATAACTGGGCTGAATCAAAACTCGGGAAAGATCTTAACTCAGACGGCAGCATTGGTACATATCCTGATAACCGTCCAGCTTTTCTGGAAAGCAGGAAAGCAGCCGCAGCTCTTGGTGCAACGTATGAGTGGAACAAGCTAGAAGGTGTGACTAATACTAACGGAACAGTTTACATTGCCATTTCCGAAATTACGGAATCCATGGATAAAAATTGGGGACATGTTGACTGGGCAAGTGGTAAGAAAGACCTCACTGTACAGGGAGACATTGCTTTGGATAAGGAGGCCTGTGGTGCTGTATACCGTGGAACGATGAGCAGTGATTACAATCTTACCCGTTTGGAACCTGCAGTGGTTGGAAAAACCACAGACGGCAAGAAAAGGTGTGACGATGGAGGGATTGCACATCCTGACAATATCCTTGGACTTTCAAACGGATCGCTTCTTGTAGCAGAAGATGCAGGCAAATCTGCCCATCCTGTGGATATGCTCTGGTTGCGAAAATAAGTTATTTTGAATTAGCATAACTTATTCTTGATTTCAGGGTTCCGGAAAGATTTGGGCTGAAAAACTCTTATTTTCCGGGATCCTGATTTTACAGACCCTGAAAAATAACTGCTATTTTATACACAACGTAGCCGTGTTTTTCTTTTTAATTCGGTCTTCCTCGTCTCTGTGTCATTTCGACTGAAGGGAGAAATCTTAGTTAGCATGTCATTCCTCACTTCTTTGTCATCCCGGACTTGATCCGGAATCCAGAGAAACCATTACAAACTCCGTAAGCTTAGCGAATCCGGAAATACCTTCCTCTCACAATTTATTTTCCGTGATGCTTCTGAAGTTCTCCTTTGTGTAACATTTCGCCGGATGAGTCATGTTCTACTCCGTCTTTGTGTTTCTTCTGGTTAATGCCGCCATGACCGTCGGCTAAAATCCCGCAACCGCTAATGAGGCTTACACCGATTATTCCTGCAATCATAATTTTAGTATATTTTTTCATCTGGACTTATATTGGTTTGAAGTAAAATAAATTAAAGGCAAGCTGCTTTGTTAAAACTTCTAAGCAGTGTATCAAAAAAATGTGAAGTAAATATGTAGAGAGTTAAAAAAGATTTAAGGGGGGCACGATAGTTAATTATTCTTGGTCTTTCTGGAGTATTTCCTGGATTCCCGCTTTCACAGGAATGACAAAAAAAGTTTGTTTAGTTTTGATTGCCTGGATCCCGGATCAAGTCCGGGATGACAAAGCGGGTGGGTGTCAAGTGTTTGCAGTGATTCCCTGGATCCCGGATCAAGTCCGGGATGACAAAGCGGGATGAGGATTGGTTTTAATTGTGGGCAGTTAAGACGCTTCAACGGCTTCCAGAACGAGTTCTGAAATATCTTTAGCCTGCATCGATTCAGTTTTGCCTTTGGCGGCAATTCCGTCACTGATCATGGTCATGCAGAACGGACATCCAGTAGCCACCGTGGAAGCTCCGGTTTGAATTGCTTCTTCGGTACGGTTTTCGTTGATACGTGTGCCGATTGTTTCTTCCATCCACATTCTGGCACCGCCGGCTCCACAGCAGAAACTTTCAGTACCGTGACGCGGCATTTCACGCATCGGTGTTTCAGCCGCACTATTCAACAATTTCCGCGGCGCATCATATTCCTTATTGTAGCGTCCCAGATAACAGGGGTCGTGATAGGTGATGGTGTCTTTGAGATTACTGCCGACCGGTAAACGTCCTTCATCCACCAACTTGGAAATGAACTGTGAATGATGTAAAACCTCGTACTCGCCGCCAAGTTGCGGATATTCATTTTTGATGCTGTTTAAACAATGCGGACAGGCGGTGACGATTTTTTTGATTTTATAATTATTCAAAGTTTCCACGTTATCACCGGCCAGCATTTGAAAGAGCATTTCGTTTCCGGAACGCCGAGCCAGGTCTCCGGTACATTTTTCTTCACTACCCAGCATCGCAAATTTAACGCCGGCTTTCTGATAAAGTGTCGCTGTGGCACGAGCAATTTTCTGGTTTCTGCTGTCAAAAGAACCCGCGCAGCCGACCCACATCAGCACATCAATATCTTCCGCTTTTGTCTCAGCCATCAAGGGAACATCCAGTCCATCGGCCCAGTCCGCCCGCTGGTCAAAACCAATGCCCCACGGATTGAAATTGCGCTCAAGACCTTTAAAAGTATTAGACATTTCCGGAGGATAAGCTTCTTCCATCATGGTTTGATTTTGCCTCAAACCCAGAATTCGCGGAACATGTTCGATTGAAACCGGACAAACCTCTTCACAGGCACGACAGGTTGTACAGGCCCAAAGTGTTTCAGGACGAATAATTTCACCGATAAGCGTTTTGTCATCTGCAGTCGCGCCTGTCCGGAAAAGTGTCGTTTCCTCATCTCGTAAGTGATGCACTAGTGATTGATTGAATCGCTTCAGCGTGAGTGGCTTGTTTGTAACAAAGGTCGGGCAGACATCATGACAGCGTCCGCATTCTGTACAGGACAAAAGGTCCAGTCCCTGTTTCCAGGTCAAGTTTTCCAGTTTGCTGACACCAATGCGGCCTTCCTCCCAGGCGCTTTCATCTTCCAAATCAGCCAAAGGCGGAATAGCGTGTGGATAATCCAGTGAACCGAAAAAAATATTCGGCAGGGCAGTCATTTCATGAAACTGTTTAGTGTGAATCAGCAGATTCACGAAGACGAACATTACCGCCACGTGTCCCCAATAACTGAAATGATAGACAAATGCGTTTGCTCCTTCGCCCAGACCGTTGATGGCTGAAGCCAGCAAAACCGTGAAAGGAGCCCAATCCCACTCTGAACCGTAATTCGCGCTTTGGAAAGAATGGAGGTTCTGTCCGTAACTTTCCACCAAATTGAGTCGTGCCGAGTCAAACAGCAGGTCGGTGAGCATGATAGAACCAACAAACAGTAAAACATATATGCCCTCCCAGTTCAGTTCAAGCCTATCGGGTTTAGGGACAAGCCGCCGATAAAGTGCCACTAAAACCATGGCCAGTACCAAAACTTCACAGAAGTTATAGACAGTAATATAGGCATAGCCCAGCCATGAGTCAGAGCCTAGAAAAGGTAAATATTCCTGAAACCCACTGATAAAACCTTCGCCCATTAAGGTTAATTCCCTCACACCCACGAGCAGTGCTCCCCAAAAGATGAAGGCGTGCATGATTCCGGAACTCCGTTCGCGTTTCCTTCCAATCAGTTTCTGTTGCCCAAAACCAATTTTGAAAAGCCTGCCGATCCGCCTGCCGATTTCGTTTAGACGGTTTTCTGGCGCCATCTTAGTCAGTGCACCGAGTTTGACTGTGATCTGCAGAGCAAATGCACCCCACGCCACCAGCATTACCAGAGTCATTAACCATGGATTCATTTTTGCCTCTTTTTCCTTTTAAGTGAAATTTATAATATATGCTCACAATCCTCTTGCCAAAAGTAGAACAAATTTTATTTTATGGCAAGGCAATTCAATGAGCTGTTATACTTTCTCAGCCGGTAATGAATGAAACAATTTGATACACCCTGTTACTGCTGAGAAAACTATTTAATAATGTTTTCAGTTAAAATATGTTTCCATGTAATTCATAATTTATGATCCTCATTTATAAAGTGAACAGCCTTCTCTTTTAGTACATCTGGTGATATGATAATTCGAAACTTTTTTACCATAAACAATTTTCTCTAAAATGAAAAAAATAATTCTATTCTCTTTATTACTGTTTATAATTACAGCTTGTACAACAACAAAATTTGTTTATGACTATGGAGATAAATTTGTGTCCTGGCAGTTGGACTCTTATTTTGAGCTGAATGATGAACAGGAAGACTTTGTGGAAGAAAGAATGAAAATACACCTTGAATGGCACCGTGCGGAAGAACTTCCACGCTATAAACGCTTTTTAACTGATATTCAAAGCAGGGGGGAAGACGGGCTTACAATGAGCGAACTGGACGATGGTTTTTCTAGATTTGAAGCAAAACAACGGCGCACATTTGAAAGGCTTATTCCTGATGCAGCTTTTTTCTTGACAAAATTAAGCGCGGAACAGATCAATAATCTGGAACGCAAAATGGCTGAAGAAAATGAGGAGATGCTCGAAAAAGTTGAAAACAGACATGAGTTGATTCAGGAACGCCGGGAAGAATTTTTGGAGGAGATGGAAGACTGGTTTGGAGAATTTGATCCAGTGCAACTGGTACAAATTAATAAATGGCAAACAGAATGGTATACAGAATCCTCTGAACCCATTGAGAGGAGGATGGAGTACCGTCTGAAATCACAGACTCAAATATTGGCTTTACTGCGTTCTTTTCCGGATAAGTTGACTTTTGAAAAATGGCTGAGTGAGTGGACTAGAAGCTGGGGTCGAGATATAAATTCTGCCAGAGACGCTAGAATCCTAAGGAACAAAAAGAGAATTTTGCAGGTTGATAAATTTATTACGCCTGAACAACGTCTGCACGCAATTCGTGAATTGGATGATTGGGTGGAAATACTAGAAGAGACAATTACAAATCACTAAAGTTGTATACGTCGAATTGTCTAGACTTTTCTTGATATTTCGCAAATACTGATTTTAATGTAATTTAAAAATATTAACTTAATTCAAAAAAAAAGCTATGAGCGAAATGTTATTTACTTCCGAAAGTGTAACTGAGGGGCATCCCGACAAAATTTCTGATCAGATTTCAGATGCAATCCTGGACGCGATGCTGGAGCAGGACTCTGGCAGCAGAGTAGCCTGTGAAACTCTGGTAACAACCGGTATGGTTGTTGTAGCCGGTGAAGTAACAACCAAAGCATGGGTTGACATGCAGAAAGTTGTACGGGATACAGTCAAAGCAATCGGCTATACCGATTCCAACATGGGTTTTGATTTTAACACTTGTGCTGTACTGATAAGTTTGGATAAACAGTCTCCAGATATTGCTCAGGGTGTTAACGAAGGTGAAGGGGCGCATACTGAACAGGGTGCAGGTGACCAGGGACTGATGTTTGGTTACGCATGTGATGAAACTCCGGAACTGATGCCTCTTCCGATTCAGTTAGCACACCGTTTGACCGAACGACTTTCACATGTCCGTAAAGACGGGACATTGAATTACCTGCGTCCGGATGGGAAATCCCAGGTAACTGTGCGTTATGTTGACGGCAAACCTGTATCTGTAGAAGCGGTTGTAATCAGTACACAACATGCAGAGGATGTGACTCAGGAACAACTGCATGAAGATATCTTGAAACATGTTATTAAATATGTGATTCCTGAAAAATATTTAGGTGATTCCACACAATACCATATCAATCCGACAGGAGTATTTGTAATCGGCGGACCACAAGGAGACTGCGGTTTGACAGGAAGAAAAATTATTGTGGATACCTACGGCGGAATGGGACGTCACGGAGGCGGCGCCTTTTCCGGAAAAGATCCATCAAAGGTAGACCGCTCAGCTGCCTACGCTGCGCGTCATGTCGCAAAAAATGTGGTCGCCGCAGGTTTGGCTTCACGTTGTGAAGTACAGTTAGCATACGCGATTGGCGTAGCGGAACCGGTTTCTGTTTCTGTAGAGACTTTTGGTACTAATAAAATTGAAGATTCAAAAATCATCGAATTGATTCGTAGAAATTTTGAATTGAAACCTGCAGGGCTGATTCGTGAACTCAACCTGTTGCGGCCAATTTACCAGAAAACAGCGGCTTACGGACATTTCGGACGTGAACTTCCGGAATTCACATGGGAAGCAACGGACAAAGAAAATGATCTGAGAATTCAGGCAGGATTGTAAAATATGGTTAGTCAGGATATTTTGATCATCAACCGTCTTGGGCTGCACGCACGTGCCGCGGCTCAATTGGTACGTTTGGCCAATGAATATCCTTGTGAGATACGTATTGATAAAGCAGGACAAGTCTCTGATGCAAAATCCGTCATGCAGGTCCTGATGCTTGGCGCTACCGATGGTACTGCTCTTAAAGTCAGTGCTGACGGTGAGCGGGAGGAAGAAGCCTTAAAAGCTGTTGTTGACTTGTTTGCGGCACGTTTCAATGAGCTGGAATGACGAAAATTATAAGTGGAACAACCAGGATTTACGGCATAATCGGTTATCCTGTGGAACATTCATTTTCCCCACGGATGCATAATGCGGCATTTTCCGCATTGAAAATGGATGCCCGTTACCTGGCCTTTCCGGTAAAACCGGAGCAGGTTCAGCAGGCTCTTGAAGGAATCCGGGTGCTGAATATTTCCGGAGTAAACGTAACAGTTCCGCACAAAAGTTCTGTAATTCCTTACCTTGACGAAGTTACACCCCTTGCGAAAAAGCTTGGCGCAGTTAACACAATCCTGAATGTGGAGGGTCGTCTCAGCGGAACCAACACAGATATTTCCGGATTTGTCCGCTCGCTGGGAGCTTTAAAATTTTCTCCAAAAAACAAAACTGTTGCGGTGCTCGGAGCAGGCGGATCAGCACGTGCTGTGCTGGCGGGACTTGCAGATGCAGGTGCATCACGGATCCTGATTCATAACAGGACTGCCGGACGTGCGGAAAGTTTAGTGACAGAATTTTCTCACAATTTCCCTGAAACTCAACTGACCGCTGTTTCACTGCAAACTGTTCAGGATTCAAATTTGGATCTGCTGGTCAACACAACTACAGTCGGCATGGAGTCAGACGAAAGTCCGCTGGATTTGAGTCAGTGTGTAAAAATTGAGCATGTGCTGGATCTGATTTACAGTCCTGCAAAAACAAGACTTCTCAGCCAAGCGGAAGAGCTTAGCATTCCTGCGGTCAATGGTTCAGGCATGCTCTTGTATCAAGGTTGTGACGCATTCACCTTCTGGACAGGCAAACCTGCTCCGGAAAATGTGATGCGTGAACAACTGCTTAACCTGCTTGAATGAATATTTCTTAAAAATATCATGCAGATTCCTTTTGAAGTCGATCCTCCTGAAAAAGTCGAAAAAGGCGCCGAAAAATCCGAAACTGTAAATCCGCAGAATCTACAAAGACAGCAAAGTCCGCAAAGCCCTCAGGAACCTGCAACAAAACATCCACATAAACCACTCACAGTTACCAAGCTGACTCGTCAGATCACGCTACTGCTCGAAGGTAAATTTCGCTCATTGACCGTTGAGGCGGAATTGTCAAACGTTAAAAAAGCAGCCTCCGGACACTGGTATTTTAGCCTCAAGGATGATCAGTCACAAATCCGTGGTGTGATGTTCCGTAACGCCGCTGCCGGATTACGTTTTGAACCGGAAAACGGCCTTGAAGTAGTGGTACAAGGTAACCTCACTGTTTATCAACTGCGCGGTGAATATCAGCTCATGGTTTCTTCAATGGAACCCAAAGGTCTGGGTGCTCTTCAACTGGCTTTTGAACAACTGAAGGCTAAACTTGAAGCGGAAGGATTATTTGCCCCAGAACACAAACTTCCCATCCCTTTTTTACCGCGAAAAATTGGAATTGTGACTTCATCCACTGGTGCAGTAATTCACGATATGCTGACTGTGCTGAAACGTAGATTCCCGGGGATTCCTGTGCTGTTTTTTCCGGCTGCGGTGCAGGGTGAGACAGCCGCTCCCTCACTGGTGGAAGGCATAGGTCACCTGAACTCTCTTGGTGAGTCAGCACAGCTTGACGTTTTGATAGTAGGTAGAGGCGGAGGTTCCATGGAAGATTTATGGGCCTTCAATGATGAGAAATTAGCGAGAGCAATTTTTGCCTCTGAGATACCTGTCATTTCCGCAGTTGGACACGAAACAGATTTCACGATAGCCGATTTTGTAAGTGACTTACGGGCTCCCACTCCTTCTGCAGCGTTGGAACTTGCGGTACCGAACAAACAGGATTTAAAGTACAATGTTAGTCAAAAACAGGAACGGCTGCAGCGTACGTTACTTCATTTGTTGGAGCGCCTACGTGAAAATTATGAAGCGTTGCTTCGGAGATTAGCTTCACCATCAGCCGCGCTCAGGCAATATGCTCAGCGTGTAGATGACCTTGATTCACTGCTGCATGAAAGGACAAAGCATCAACTGGAAAATCTGCGTAATAGAACTTCCGGAATTGCGGATAAACTTTTTCTGCTCAGTCCGGAACGTGAATTGTCTGTACACCTGCATAACCTGAAAATTCTGCAAGAACGTTTAATTCGCGCGGTCGACATTTTACATAAAAAACAGAGCGATTCCGTCCAACAACAGATGGATTTGCTTGACAGTCTCAGCCCGCTTTCTGTGATGCATCGTGGATACAGTGTCGCGCTGGACGATAAAGGTAAATCACTGCGCTCTGTAAAAGAGGTTCATTCAGGAGAAGAATTGCAGGTGCGTCTGGAAGATGGTACCCTGCAGACAAAAGTGGTGTCCGTTAAAACCAAACAAAAAAATTGAGGTGTGTTTATGAAAATCGTTACAATTCCCTGTCTGCAGGATAATTTCGCGTATCTGCTGATTTGTACAAAAACCCAGCAGGCGGCCATAGTGGATCCCTCAGAAGCTGCTCCTGTGATCAATGAAATTGAAAGACAGGGGGTGAAATTAACTACGATACTTAACACTCATCATCACTGGGATCACGTGGGCGGGAATCAAGACTTAAATGCAAAATATTCGCAATTATTAATTTTCGGTCATCACTCAGACAGAGATAGAATTCCGGGACAAACAGAGTTCCTGACAAGTGGTGATGAGGTATACTTTGGCGAACAGCGCGGAACATTTCTGCACAACCCGGGACATACTTCTGGCGCCCTAACTTATGTATTCGGTAAAACCGCTTTTACCGGAGACACGTTGTTTGCTGCAGGTTGCGGACGGCTTTTTGAAGGTACACCGGCTCAAATGCATGATTCGCTTAATATTCAAATCGGCGGGCTTGCTGATGAAACTAAACTGTATTTCGGACACGAATATACAGAAGCGAACCTGCGTTTTGCATTGAGCGTGGAATCCGGAAACGCTGAGATTCAGAAAAAAGTTAAAGCAGTCAGTGCTCTACGCTCTTCAGGAAAATTTTCCACTCCTACTACGTTGGCCGAAGAACGCCTTACAAATCCGTTTATGCGTTGCAATTCTGCTGGAATTCATGCCTGCGTCAAGTCCAAAGAACCGGAGCACAATCTTGCCGAACAAGAAGTTTTCAGAACTTTACGTGAACTCAAAAATAATTTTTAAGCAATGCAAGCACAGGATCTCTCCGAAAAACATGCCTTAAAAGTCACCTGGCTGGGTTTAGTTGCCAATCTCATTTTGGCCCTGGCCAAAGGTTTCATCGGTATTATTGGGAATTCATCTGCTTTAATCGCGGACGCAGGTCATTCTGTTTCGGATTTGCTGTCTGACGGAATCACGCTCTGGGCGGTTCGTATGTCCGGTATACCGAAAGATAAAAATCATCCGTACGGTCATGGTAAATTTGAAACCGTCGGTACTTTTATTATCGCTCTTTTACTGCTTTTCACCGGAATTGGTGTAGCCTGGCATGTTTTTAATAAAATGGATGCGCCTCAGGTGCCAGGAACAATTGCACTGTGGATGGCAGGTATTGCTATAATCATTAAAGAGGCGCTTTTTCAGGTAACACGGATGGTAGGCCGGCGGTCCGGCAGCCGGATACTACTGGCAAACGCGTGGCATCACCGTACGGATGCAATATCCTCTGTCGCAGCACTCGTCGGAATTGCAGGCGCGCAGTGGGGAGTACCCTTAATGGATCCCATCGCAGGCATGCTGGTGGCAGGGCTGATTATAAAAACAGGAATTGACATCGGTTATGAAAGTATCCGCGAACTGACGGATGAGACTGTCGAAGAAGAAGTCATCAGTGAATTGGGTAAGATTATGTCAGGAATTGAAGGTGTTGTTCATTATCACGAAATGCGGGCACGCAGGATGGGGCCACATCTGCTGGTGGATTTGCACATTGAAGTTGATAGTATGATGAGCATTTCCGCGGCGCATCAGGTGGCGGAAAGAGTGCGTCTCGGAATTCTAGAAAAACTGCCTGCGGTAAATGAAGTGCTAGTGCATGTGGACGCGGAAGATGATTTTTTTGGTGAGGAAGGTTCAGAAATTCCGCAGAACATCGTGCTGATGCGCCCGCAGACTGAAATCGAAAATGATGTCAAAAAAATGCTTGCTCAAATTCCTGAAATTCAGGGCATCACTCATATTTATTGTCACTATTTGAATCAAAAATTGACGGTGCAGGTTAATATTCTCCTCGATGCTGACATGCGTATCCGTGATGCACAGAAAATTGCTTCTACTGCAAGACGTAAAATTGAACAGATTAAAGATATTGACTCTGCCGATCTGCATCTTGAACTAGATGATGCTTTGTGAATTTTGTTTAAGATCGTTAGCCGCAAACTCTTCTAGAACTGAGTCCAAAGAGCGTTTGATGGAACAAGATGAGATACCTTTAAATGTCCTCTGTCAAAGTATGCTATCCCAAAACTTCGTTTCGGGAATATTTTCAGATTCAGCTTAAAGCATAAACTCATACACCTGCAGGTTACGGATCATTCTAGTTTTCATGAGGGTTTCGACCTCACCTAAATAACGCAACGGCATTTCAAAGCCTTCATAAAAATCATTAATCCCTCCTTGACATTCCTGTAGTTCACAGACAAAAATGCCACCTCTTTTTTTTACGTCAGTAATAGGACTCCAGAGGTTGCGTGCAGTTCTTTCAATACTGTGCGGCCATGGCTGGTACGGCAGATAAAACGATAAAGCAGCGCTGAGTTGATACTCACGTGAAACAATGTACTTGATTTGAGGCAGCTCTTTTTGCACGAGCAGTTGCTGGAGTTGTTCTCCTGTTTTGTCCCAGTAAAGCACCCGGGTCAGTCGATCTGCAGAAACATCCATTGCAGTTTTTTGGACTAATTCCGCATATTTTTCAAACTCTTTCGGTTCAAGGATTTTGCTCAAATGAGACTTGTATTGAGCTGCGCTGAAGTAACGTTCATTATTATTCCGCAGAGTTTTAATGGTAGATTCAGGAAGTCCTCTTAATTTTAGATAATCATAATTTTTAAGCTCATACGGCATCCAGTCAAACAATGGATTTAGTGCGTGAGTTACGACTGTTCCAGTCAGTCCGACATTGATTATAATTCCTAGAGCCAGTATAGCGTATAGGGTTTTCTTTTGGAATCGCCAGAGCAGTTCATTGCCAAGTAAAACAGCGATACCTAGATAAGCCAGATTGGCCCAGTGAGGATCCGCAACGGAACCCTTCAGGCTCATTAATGTAAAAAAGAGAAGTGGAAAAATGGAAAGCACGGTAATTACTGATTCTGGGCGGTTTCCGTGAGCAAGGTGATCTCTTACCCACCAGATTCCCAGACCTCCCATCAGGGCCCATAAAGGAGAAAATAAGAGCAGATGCCCAAGCGTAAATGCTAAAGTGATTTCACCAAAATCCGTGCCGGAAGTTCCTCTACCCAACTGGTGGCGGAATGAAATCCAATCGTGCTGAGAATTCCATAAAAGTACTGGGACAAAAATCGTGAGTGAGATAATTCCTGCCGCATAAATCCACGGATTCAAAATTTCTTTGCGAGTTTTGCGGTAAATTAAAAGGTGCAGAAAAAGTCCTATGTAAAAAAGCAGCATGATGTACTTTGAAAGTGCGCCAAAACCGGCCGCGATTCCAATCCAGAGTAACCATTTTTTTTCAGGCTGCTGATGAAAGCGTATCAGCAGGAAAAGAGACGCCACCCAAAAAATCAGAAAAGGCTGTGTAATGTGTAGAAAAATACTGCCCAGAGTGAAATAGGGCATACTGCATAAAATCAGCAGCGTTACCACAGCAGCCTTTGCTCCGTACAAACGAAATGACCCGGTGTATGTCAAGGCTATGATGCTGATTGTCAGTAGTTGTGATCCAACTTCCAGTGCTGTTTCGTTATTTCCACCAATCATGGTGATCCCTCTGATAAGCCAGGCAATCATCGGAGGGTGCTCATAATACGAAAGACTCAGATAGCGTGACCAAACCCAGTGGTCAAGCATATCAGGATGCGGATTCAAAAATTGATTAACTATAGCAAAAATCAAAAAATGAATAACAAGGATAATGATTGCTGGGGCGTGTTTCAACTTCAAAGTTTCAGCATAAAAAAGGCACTCAGGCACTATGGCACTGAGGCACAAAGTAAGAATTAAAAGATCGTAAGAATATCATAGCGTTTGCAAAGCTACCAGTACCCGTAAAAAATATTTTCTTTTGCCCAAGCTTAGGAAAAGTTTCAGGCAAAAACAATGGACTGCAGATCGAGGTGCCGTCCGGACCATTGTGCAAGCTGCTGACACATCCAAAGGCGGTTGCCGCATTTTACCGGATCCTCGTCCATGACCATCACATCTTCGAAAAAGCGGGTTACGACAGGTTCAATTTTACGCAGTTGCTGCAGATAATTATCCGGGCTCCAAAGAGATTGAGGATCACTGTTGAGAATGGGTTGCAGAGCGGCCAAAAAATTCTTTTCTTCGCTCAGTTCCAAAGCAGATGCGTTCAGTTCTTCTGCAATTCTATCAGTATATTTGCTGCTGATATTTCCGGCACGTACGATTGCTTCAACGGATCTTTTGAACATGTCTGTTTCAAGATGTTCACCCAAAAACTCTGCAAAACTGAGCTGTTCAATTGCTAAGGCAGGACTTGCTGTTTTTTCCTGCGATGACAGAATTATTGCTGGAGTTTTGAGAACTGCATCTATCAGGTCGTAGCGTATTCCTCGCTCCTGCATAAACCAGCGTTGCCGCTGAAGCAGAAAATCCAGTAAATCATTTTGCAGTTTTGTACGTTCCAGAGCTAAATCCTGCTGTTCATCAAGCAGACGAACAGCTGCTGAAGTCAATTCCTGCAGGTCTAGCGGAAGTCGTAATCCTAGGATAAGCTGAGTGATGCCCTGCGCTGTTCTGCGTAAAGCATATGGATCAGCCGCACCGGAAGGGATCATGTTCAGCGAAAAAGCAGTGGTCAGGAGATCCAGTTTATCAGCGAGTGCTGCCGGAACCGATTCCGGGTCTTCCGGTAAAAAGTCTTTTGCGTTGCGAGGATAATAATGCTGCCGAATTCCACGGCAGACCACAGCATCCTCATTTTTCAACATTGCGTAATTTTCTCCCATCAAACCCTGTAACTCAGGAAACTCCTGAACCAGTTGAGTTTCAAGGTCAAACTTACTCAGTTCTGCAATCCTGCGTACATTTTTTTGCTGAATTTCACTAAGCTCCAGTTTGCCTGCGATAAAAACACTAAGGTCCGCAATGCGCTGAACACGTTGACCCTGCGTACCACGCTGTTGAAAAAAGACTACATTTTCTGCTTTTTGTCGGAACTCATTCAGTGATTTGTTCTGATCATCGAGGTAAAAAAAACGAGCATCACTGAGTCGTGCACGCAGTACTTTGGCATTGCCGCGTCTTACTGTGTCGAGACCGTTACTGTTCCCGTTACGTACAGTAACAAAGTGCGGGAGTAATGTTTTTGTGGTGGAGTCTTGATCTATATTTTTACTAAAAACCGGAAAATACCGCTGATGCACAGCCATGCTGGTGACCAGAACTTCACTCGGAAGTTCAAGAAAATCTTCTTCAAAATCTCCTAGGAGGACTGTAGGCCACTCTACCAAATTCGTAACTTCCGTTAGCAGCTTTTCTTCCAGCTCCACTACGAATCCAAATTCCTGCTCCAGTGTTTTGATTTGCGAATCTATTGATTCACGTCGCTTTTCATAATCAGGCATCACATTCATTTTTTCCAACTGCTCTTGATAATCAGCTGCATCTTTGAGCAGGCTTTTTCCGGAACTGAGGAAGCGGTGACCGCGTGTTTCGTTTCCTGCTTCAACCATTTCCAGTTTCAGCGGAACAACTGTTTTGTTCCAGAGTGAAACTATCCAGCGTATCGGTCGGATAAAGCGCATCCGGTATGAAGCCCAGCGCATATTTTTTGGAAAATTAAGTTGCGAAATCCACTGCTCCAACTGTGCCTGGAGCAGTTCCGGAACGGGCTGTCCTAATTCCATCCGCTGTACAAAAAGATAGTCTTTGCCTTCATATTCCCGAATCTGCAGGTCTGCAGGTTCAACCCCGTTTTTCTTAGCAAATCCCAGCGCTGCTTTAGTCCAGTTATTATCCTTGTCTTTTGCAATAGCAGCCGGAGGTCCTTTGAGCTCAACGCTGCGGTCTTCCTGTTTATCCGGAAGTCCATTAATTTGAACAGCCAGTCTTCTGGGTGTAGAAAAGGTACGCAGTTCATCAAAACTCAACTGATGGTTTTCGCAGGTTTTCTGCACCAGTGATTTCAATTGTTCAACTGCAGGCAGAATCATCTGCGCAGGCATTTCTTCAAGTCCAATTTCCAGTAAATAAGTATTCACAAAGCAGTAATCAAATTAATTGTCAGGAGTAAGTTCTTCCACCCATTTCCGGGCAGCATCACGGTCATTCATCAAAGGAAAACCGAGTTTGCAGCGTTCTTCAAGGAAGAGTTTTGCGATATTTTGAGCAAGGTTACGCACCCTTCCGATGTAGGCCGCACGTGCAGAAACACTGATTGCACCAGCTGCATCAAGCTGATTAAAAGTGTGTGAGCATTTTAGCACATAATCATAGGCCGGAAAAACCAGCTTTGCCGCAAGCGCACGTCCCGCTTCCTGTTCATAATCATTAAACCAACGGAACATCAGCTCTGTGTCTGCAACTTCAAAAGTGTATTTTGAATGTTCAAATTCCGGCTGCCGAAAAATTGAAGCGTAACTGACTCCTTTTGTGTATTCAAGATCAAAAACGTCTTCAACATCCTGTAAATAGGAAGCAATTCTTTCGATACCGTAAGTCAACTCCGCGGAAACTGGCTGACAGGCAATTCCTCCGACTTGTTGAAAATATGTGAATTGTGTGACTTCCATACCGTCCAGCCATATTTCCCAGCCGAGACCCCAAGCACCAAGAGTCGGCGCTTCCCAGTTATCCTCGACAAAGCGTATATCGTGTTCCAGCGGATCGACACCTAAAGCCTCCAGCGATGCGAGGTAAAGTTCTTCAACATTATCCGGAGAAGGTTTTAGAATTACCTGATATTGATGATGTTGATAAAGGCGGTTTGGATTTTCACCGTAACGACCATCAGCCGGTCTTCTTGAAGGTTCAACGTAAGCCACATTCCATTCTTCTGGACCAATCACACGTAGAGTTGTCATCGGATTCATTGTTCCAGCGCCTGTTTCAACATCGTACGGATTCATCAGCATACAACCCTGTTTATGCCAGTATTGGTTGAGTTGCATGATGATATCCTGGATTGTATGTGAACTTTTCATGCTGCTATTTCCGGAAGAGTTTGAAACAAGTGACGGTCACGATATAAAAGTTGTTTAAGAGAAACATGCAGCCAGCGCAGCGCGAGATTATTTTTGTTTTTCATCAGCAAGGCAGAATCTGTTTTTGCGTGTTCAATTATTTTATTTTGCTCATTCAAAACAATTTCCGCATTTTCTCCCTGCCCAATTGCCTGTTGACAAAGTTTTTCTAGGTGTGCTCGCGCGGCGACGGAAACAATAATGGCTTTAGGTTTTAAATAAGTGAAGATCATTTTTGTGTTAAGTTGAGTTAAATCTTCGGGCTGCTGAAATTTGAAAGGGTTGATCCAGAGTTTTCGCTGAACTTCGCTTAACTTAAGATTCAGCTCTGCAGCATGGTTTTCTTCTTCACAGAGCAAAAGCGCTCTGGATATTTTTATACCAGCAGCATTTTGTGTAGCCGCTTCCCATGTTGTGCTTTCGGACAATGCATTGGTCAACAATTTAGAAAATGAGGTTATTTTTTGCAGGACATTCCGTTCTTGTTCGTAGAGCATTTGACTTCTTTCAGCCTGTTGAATTGTATTTTCGAGCGACTTCGCCTCAGTCAATAAATATTTACGAGTTTTTTCAAATTCCACTTTCTGTAAGGGCTGCAGTGCGTAATTAGCATCCATTTGGAGGTCATTCAGCACAACAAAATTATGGAGTGGTGCAAGAATGTGATTCAAATCAGCACGCCAGTCTATGAGACACATCTTACTCTTTATCTCAGGGGACTCGTCCAGTTTCAACCAGTAAACGGCATCTTTCAGGGGCAACTGCGTGGAATTAGTATTAGTCTGCAGTTTAACATTCATCCAGCCGATCTCGCTGAATAGTTCTTCGAGTAAAGCATTTACTATCAGATATTTCCCTGAACCGTGAACTGCTGCTTTTATTTTTTTATTTTGTTGATGCTCTTTCTGCCACCTTTTGTGCTCACCATTCATGTGCTCAATGAAACGTTTGAAGGGTGGATTTTTTAAAGTGCATTCGTCAAGGCGGATTAAATGTTCAACCTTTATATTTTCGAAATTCAGCCTTTGTATTGAATTGAAAGGAATTCCTGGAAAAAGATAACAGCCTTTTGCTTCACGTAAAATCCCTACTGCACGTTCCGGAAGAGCTGGTTTGCCTTGCTTAGCTAAAAATTTCTGCAGCCATATTTCCGGAGCAAGGTCCCCATTTTCAGTTTCAAATTTCTGAATGCTGTTCAGTGGAATCAGCGTATTCAACGGAACGTCACTTGCGGATTGACGTACCAGGATTCCGAAATGATTTGTGTAGTCAATTGTCTGAAAGTCATTGTCCAAACGTATCCTCGGAAAACTGCGGATGTGATGAGTCAGCAGCATCTCAGGAGCAGAAAGCCGAAATTGCATCTTGTTGACCAGTTCAAGAACTGGCTGCAGTTTTAATAACGCCGATAAATCATGACTCAGATCGTCAAGCACCAACACATAATTGACATTTTTTGCAGAATTATTTTTTAGTTCCTCCAGTAATTTGAAACAGACTTCCGGAGTTTCAAACGCACCAGGAAAAAATAAAACCCAATCCGCGTTGAGTTTTTTCAACTCTGCAGACGCAGACTCAAATTCTTTTGAGCTTATTTCCGCTGCAGTAGCTGAAACTGAATCAACGAACAACTTCCCGTTCAATTGATGAGAAAGCTGTTTCTGTAACTGTTTAACTAAAGAATCCCAGTTTGATCTGGCAAAACCAATACCGACAAGTTGCATCTAACAGATTAATTCAGACGGTTTTAGAGGCGAAAAATGAAAAGCCAATAGTACCATGTTTTCATGAGGATGTAAATTTTCTTGACTTATCAAAGCCCAAAAATAGAGAATGAATTGTAAAGAAAAATAATGTTTAAATTAAGAAAGTAGTTTGTGAGTGATCAAATCAAAGGGCTGTGCTTCGCATTGCTCGCTATGTTCGGAGGAGGGCTGTACGCAATACCATACCGTTTAAGTTTAGATACAGTTGCACCTCTGCCTGTTATCTGGGGTGTTTTCCTCTGGGCATTTTTGTTTTCCCTGCCTGGCGCCTGGTTTGCGCGTCATCAAAATCAATTCTCCTGGAAAATTGCAGGTATCACCCTTGCCACTTCTCTGGCAGGTTTGCTGGGTAATTATGCCATTTGTCAGGCTTTGAGCCAGGCTTCTCCGACCCTGTTGATTTTAGTCACCAGAATTGAAATTATAATTGCGATGTTGCTCAGTTGGATGTTTTTGAAAGAGTTAGTCAGCATCAGAATCTGGATGGCAGTGGTGGTAATTGTTGCAGGTATCATCGTAATGAAAATGGACTCGCTGAGTTTTGAATTAAAAGATTGGTCTTCATTCCTCTGGGCTGTTACAGCAGCCTTCAGTTTCGCGTCGATGCAGGTTATGGCCAAAAGTATTATTAATGAAATAAATCCGCAAGTTTTGAATGTTTCACGTTTAGCAGTTGCGCTTGTCATACTCTGGAGTTTGGCGGAGGTAAGAGGCGGGGTTGCGGATTTACAAAGCAGTGAGTGGAAATGGTTAGCACTGGCAGCTTTTTGTGGACCTTTTATGGGACGTGTTTCTTATACTTATGCTTTGCGTTACCTGACTGTTTCAAAAGCGGTTATCATTGGTTCTTTTTCACCTGCGACAACACTTATGTTTGAGTTCCTCGTTTTTGGGACACTCATCAGCACTTATGAAGCATTAGGTGGAACAATAATGCTGGCTGGAATTCTCTGGGTTTTCCTTCCCGGATTACGCCGGAATGCCAGCAATTCAACAGTGAATGTTGTGAAATAAAACTTAAGGTGGTGTGGGTTTTAGATTTTTTACGACTCAGTATATTTAATCAACTAAGTTTTCTAAAATTCAATGGAAATAATAATCATGGGCGGCGGAGTCGTAGGTGTTACGACCGCATATCAACTGCTTAAAGATGGTCATCAAGTAACTGTGCTTGACCGGCAGCTCCCTGCAATCGGGGGCGCGAGTTATGGTAATGCCGGACTGATTGCCTCCGGACATGCTATTGCGTGGGGTTCACCAAAAGCACTTAAAATATGGTTCAATTCCTTATTTCACCAGGATCCGGTTTTCCGGATGAAATTTCAGACTGACCCTCAATTTCTACGTTGGGGGTTGAAATTCCTTGCCCAGTGTACTCATTCAAGAGCCAAAATAAATTCTCTGGCAAAACACCGGATTTCAGTATATTCCCAGAAAATATTGACAGAAACTGCTGCAGATACAGGGGTTCAATATGAACAAAAAACTACAGGACTACTTTATCTTTACAGGAATCCGGAAATGTTGGCTGGAGGTTCAGAACACGTGAGTTTACTGCAGGAGGTCGGACAAGAACTGGAAATAGTCGGAAAAGAACGCGCACTGGAAATAATTCCGGAACTGGCGGATTCTCAGGATGAGATTGCCGGTGGTGTCTTTTCGCCAAACGATGAGTCCGGAGACTCCAGAATATTTACGGAACAGTTGATGGAGGTCTGCAGATTAATGGGAGGGACTTTTGAATCCGGAGTTTCGATTGAGAAGCTTGATGCTTCAGGAACTGAAATAAAACGTGTTGTCACCAACCGTGGTGTTTTCAGCGCTGACCGTTATGTGCTCAGTTTGGGCGCATGGAGTCCATTGCTTGCGCAAAAATCATTGGGAGTCAGACTTTCTGTTTATCCGGTGAAAGGTTACTCCATCACCATTCCGGTAGAAAAAGGACATACTCCTCCTCGGATAGGAGGATTACATGAAGAAGATTTGCTGGGATTTTCACCGATGGGAGATCATTTCAGGGTTAGCTCTGTCTCAGAATTTTGTGGTTACGATCTTGGACATACTCCAGAAGATTTTGAACACATCCTAAAAACAGCAAAAAAACTATTTCCAAATGCAGGAAATTACGACAAAGTTGAATTCTGGTCGGGCCTACGTCCAATGACTCCGGAAGGAACGCCCATTCTCGGAACAGGTCGTCACTCAAATTTATTTTACAACACTGGACACGGACACTTAGGCTGGACAATGTCTTGCGGAACAGCTCGGATTACAGCGGATTTAATTGCCGGTAAAACTCCTGAAATTTCAATTGAAAAGATGGGAGTTCGTTGAAGTTAGACAACAACGAAACAAGCTGTGTGGTTTTTGGCTTAAAGCAGTTGACTTAGGCCCAATTTCCATACGCGATCATTGCCCTGCAAATCCGGAAGGAAGGCGGAGGATTTCCAAACCGGAAAATCCTGCTTAAGTGAGCTCAAGTCTGCCTGTTGATCAAAACCAATTTCGAGTAACATCTCTCCATTCTGAGCTAATAGACTGGGAGCAGTTTCAAGCAGGTAGCGGTAAAAAGACAGTCCGTCCAGACCGCCGTCAAGAGCAGTGTGAGGTTCATACTGGGCTACATCAACCTGCAGACTTGAGATGCATTCGCTGGGTATGTAAGGCGGATTGCTGATGATGCAATCCAGTTTTGCTGCAGGATTAATTTTTGAAAATAAGTTGCTCTCAACTAGCTCGATATGATTATTTCGTGGAGAGAGCAGAGATTCATGACGCTGCAAATTTCTGGCAGCTACCTCCAAAACATCCGCTGTACAATCAACTGCAATAATGTGAAGGTTCTTAAGTTCTGCACAAATTGCCAGTGGGATTGCACCTGTGCCTGTGCCGAGTTCTGCAATCAGGCACTTTGAATCAGGATGATTATTTTGACGTTTCCGGATTTGCTCAACAGCAATTTCAACTAGTGTTTCTGTATCAGGACGGGGAATTAAGGTGTTATTGTTCACCTCAAGTGTCAGTGACCAGAACTCCTTTTCGCCTGTTAAGTAAGCAATAGGACAACCAGCAGCACGTTGCTTAACTAATTCGCGATAAGCTCCTCGTTCCTTCTCATTCAGGGGCTGGTCTGCCCGAAGATAAAGATCTAAACGTGGACAATCCAGCACAAATGCCAGCAGAAGTTCAGCATCCAGCCGCGGAGAGTCAGGACGTAATTTTTCAAAATGCCCCTGTGTCCAACTCAAAATGTCTGCTATCGTCCATTGATCTGTAGTCACGGATTTTGGCTCAGTGATTTCTGTTACTGTAAATTGTTCTGCTAAGATGCAAAATACTCATGGTATAAATCAATGATATGTCTCTGAAATATTAGGGTCAGAGTATAATTATAATGATGTCTTACTAACAAGTTGTCATTATGACTTTTCACAGGACAAACATTATTAATCATTTTTCACAGGACAAACATTGTTAATTATTTTTCAAAGAATCATGTGCGTTGAGCAGGATTTTGTTTGTATTATCCCAATCAAGACATGCATCTGTCACCGAAACTCCATACTTCATATCCTTTGAAATCGGTTGATTCCCACCATTGATATTACTTTCGATCATTGTACCGATGATGGATTGGTCACCGTCTTTAATTTGCAGAATTAAATTTCTGAGCACTAGTTCCTGCCGCTCGGGGTCTTTACCTGAATTAGCGTGGTTGCAGTCAATCATGATTGCTTTTGGCAAACCATCTGAAGCAAGTTCATCAGCAGCATTGTGGATGGAAACGGCATCAAAGTTAGGGCCGTTACTACCGCCTCGTAAAACGAGATGAACAAAGTTGTTTCCGGAAGTTTGGATGACCGAGGATGCTCCTTCCTGGCTGATGCCCAGAAAATGATGCGGTTGCTGTGCGGACTTCATTGCGTTCAGTGCCACGGTTAAACCGCCGTTAGTGCCGTTCTTAAAGCCAACAGGCATCGACAAACCACTCGCCAATTCCCGATGTGTCTGGGATTCAGTGGTTCGTGCCCCGATTGCGCTCCAGGAAATTAAATCCGCGAGATATTGCGGAGTGATGGGGTCAAGAGTCTCTGTTGCGCAAGGTAGACCAATATTATTTGTTGCCAACAATATTTTACGCGCTAGCTCAATACCCTCATTTATTTTGTGACTACCGTTCAGTTCAGGATCGTTGATTAATCCTTTCCAGCCTACAGTTGTACGCGGTTTTTCAAAATATACACGCATCACTATGAGCATTGTTTCAGAAACTTGATCCGCGAGATTCTTCAGACGTTCAGCATAATCCTGAGCAGCCTCAGGATCATGAATGGAACAGGGACCGACTATCACCAGCAGACGCTGATCCTTGCCTGCTAAAATCTGTTGGATAGCTTTTCTGGCAGTTATGACAGTCTCAGAGGCAGTTTCAGAAACAGGTAAATTATCTTTTAGAGTTTCTGGAGAAATTAACGGTATAACGTCAACAACGTTTAGGTTATCAGTAAGTTTCATGAATTTGTATTTTGCTTAAAAAATATGTTACAGCAAATTGTCCAGTCCTTTATCCGTCAAGACAGCTTAAGGGAGAGGAAAATTACTATAAAGATATGCTAAATTATGGAGTTATAAACAGGCAGGTGGTCGGAGCGACTGGATCCACGACTATTAATTATCACACGACCATATGTAAATTATTGTTCTGTAATAACATAGAGTTATAAACCGTGTCTAACAACTTACCTGAACTCTCTGTCTAAACGTGAGACTGTTTTTAATCTCATAGTGTGACTATTTTATACTCATTCCCAAACAAAGTCCATTACACAATCTGGACAATGACCACCTTTCAGTAGTTCACATCCCCTAACATCTTTGCAGACCTCCCACTTCCTTGTAATCCAAACCAAGTTCTGTTATATTTTCCGTTCTCCTAAACCACTTATAAGAAACCAAGTGAAACACATACTCATCATTCTCATCTCAATCCTTCTTCTTTCTTCTCCTGTGATTGGTCAGGAAACTGGTGTTCTCTATCAATATGAAACTTCTTCGGGTTTTGTGTGGAAAAGTGTTGGAAGTAAAAAACTTCAACCGAAATATGAGGGTGAAATAAAGAATGGTA
>Ga0233426_10000074_pt1 | contig 105785 bp, 100 predicted proteins | sample SI_118_April2016_6_FD_179875 | JGI IMG/M metagenome (GOLD analysis project Ga0233426, IMG submission 179875) | Seawater microbial communities from Saanich Inlet, British Columbia, Canada - SI_118_April2016_10_MG | ecosystem: Environmental > Aquatic > Marine > Inlet | place: Canada: British...
CCAGACCAGCAATCTGCGCAGCGGCTTCGCCAAACAGCGCGCGGGCGATCAAGACAGCAATCGCACCCTTACCCGCATCAAACGCCAGTGTCAGAAACGCCGCCAGTTTGTTGCCCGTGCGCAAAACATTCGTCGCACCAATATTGCCCGATCCGATATCGCGTAAATTGCCCAAACCCATGATCTGCGCAACCACCATCCCAAACGGAATGGAGCCCAGCAAATAGCCGCACACCGCAACCATCAAACCTTGCATCAACGTGATATCAATCTCTGGCATAGATTTCTTCCCCGCCAACAAAAGTACGCAAAACTGCGCCCTCCATGCGGCGTTCATCAAACGGCGTGTTTTTGCACCGTGATTTCAATTTGAACCGATCCATCACAAACGGTTTGTCTGGATCAAACAGCACCAAATCCGCAGGCGCACCCGCAACCAGACGCCCCGCATCCAAACCCAACAGTTGTGCAGGATTATACGACAACGCCTTCCACAACGTTGCCAAATCCATGAAACCAGCGTGCACCAACGACATGGCCGCTGGCAACAAAGTCTCCAGCCCGACCGCCCCGCTCGCCGCTTCTTCAAACGGCAAACGCTTGCTTTCTTCGTCCTGTGGCGTGTGCATCGAGCTGATTATATCAATCAAGCCACTGGCCACAGCATCTACCATCGCCACACGATCATCCTCGGGTCGCAACGGCGGTTTCACCTTGAAAAAGGTGCGATACCCGTCGATATCCAGCTCGTTCAGCGTCAGGTGGTGGATCGAAACCCCCGCCGATACAGGCAGGCCAGCCGCTTTGGCCCGCTCCAAAACAGGCAACGCCACCGCCGCCGACAACTGATCCACATGATAGGTCACGCCCGTCATCTCAACCAACGCCATATCGCGTTCCAACTGTATCCGTTCCGCCATCACCGAAACCGCAGGCAAGCCCAATTTGCTCGCGAACGGGCCAGACGTGGCACAGGCCCCATCCGACATGACAGGTTCCTGCGCATGGCCGATCACCACCGCACCCATCATTTTGGCATAGCTTAAACAGCGCCCAAAAATCTTGTTGTTTCGGTTTACGAAATCACAATCGGTAAAGGCCACCGCGCCCGCGTCCATCAAGAACCCGATCTCGGCCATTTCTTTGCCAGCCCGATCCTTGGTCAGCGCGGCCATCGGCAACACATTCACTTTGCACACATCCGCCGCACGGCGCGCCGCAAATTGCAACGTCTCAGGGCTATCCACACTCGGTTCCGTGTCCGGCCGCACAACCATCGTCGTCACGCCACCCGCCGCCGCAGCTTCGCCAGCCGTGCGAAAACTCTCTTTATGCCGCTCGCCCGGTTCGCAAACCTTCACGCCAATATCAATGATCCCCGGCGCAAGGCACTTGCCCCCGCAATCAATGATGTCTCCTTTGGGCAGGGCTTCCCCATCCAAAATAATCTGGCTAATCCGTCCCTTTTCAATCGCAACAGCCCCCAGAACATCCGTTCCAGCCTCAGGATCAATAAGCCGCGCATTTGTAAGAAGTAGGGTCATTTTCCACCAGCCCAAGTCTTGTCTACATTCAAAAATTCGTGCTGTTTCAAACTACTCACCATCTTTGCTCCGCAGATTTTTCAGCGGCTTGAACGCATCAAGCCCATTTAAAACGCGATCAAAACTGGGGATCCGCGATTGCTTGTCGCCATCAGAATCCGTCCAGTTTTCCCTGCTAAATGTAACACGGCTCAGCCCATCGCCAATTTCAAAATACTCTGGATCAATGTTAACTGGATAGGTCTTTAGTCGTTTACGTCCAAACGGCAAGAGCGTCCCAATAACCCCGTGCGCGTTGGTCAGCGTGTAGTATTTGCGCCCCGAAACGTACAATTTCCAAACCGTCGCGTTCAACACATTGTAAATCCCGACAATGCCAAAAGCCATCGGGATAAAATTCGAAAGCTCAATTTCGCCCGTAGAAATATACATCACCAGCCCGTGACTATACCCGATGTAGACGAACACCACCCCCATCAGCAGTTCCACAAAGGCGATGTCAGCCAAATTAAATCCCGCCGTGCTGCGGCCTTGCCAAAGGATTTCCTCGTCGGCCCCTAAAATACCTCGCCACTCATCAGCTGGTCGATCGCGGCGCGGCGTCTTTGGCGCATCCGTTTCAAACCCGACTTCGCGGCTCATACCATCACCCCCACATTAGCGCCCGCTTCTCGCCGTCCCCGAACCAACAACTCCATCGCCGCCATGCGCACGGCCACACCCATTTCAACCTGCTCCTGAATAACCGAGCGGCTCAAATCATCCGCAATATCGCCGTCGATCTCCACGCCTCGGTTCATCGGGCCAGGATGCATGACAATCGCATCGGGCTTGGCATGAGCGAGTTTCGCCGCCGTCAGCCCCCAACGGTGATAATATTCGCGCGGCGATGGGATAAACGCGCCGTCCATGCGTTCACGTTGCAGACGCAGCATCATCACCACATCAACGCCTTCCAACCCTTCGGCCATATCGTCAAACACCTCGACCCCGAATTGATCAATGCCACTTGGCAACAGCGTTTTGGGCGCAATCAACCGAATGCGGCTTTCCATTTTATTCAGCAGAAAAATATTGCTCCGCGCCACACGACTGTGCGCAATATCGCCGCAAATCGCCACGCTCAACCGATGCAACCGCCCCTTGGCACGGCGAATGGTCAACGCATCCAGCAACGCCTGCGTCGGGTGCTCATGGCGCCCATCGCCCGCGTTCAAAACCGCGCAATTTACCTTTTGCGACAACAGCTCAACCGCGCCTGAATTGGGATGGCGCACCACCAGCAAATCAGGGTTCATCGCGTTCAGCGTTAGCGCCGTATCAATCAGCGTCTCACCCTTTTTGATCGACGACGCCCCCATCGCCATATTCATTACGTCCGCGCCCAACCGCTTGCCCGCAATCTCAAAACTCGCCTGCGTGCGGGTCGAATTTTCAAAGAACATGTTGATCTGCGTCAATCCCGCCAACGTATCAGATCGCTTATGCGATTGACGGTTCAGCGTCACGTATTGCTCTGCAAGATCAAGGATGGAAACAATATCATCGCGGGACAGATTTTCTATCCCCAAAAGGTGCTTGGCGGTAAACGTCATGGCCGACCCCTATTCTGACTCGGGCGTTTATAGGGTGGAGCGAACCGTGAAACAACCCTGCACGCGACCAAAATTATTCTGCCAAACAGGCCCGAAATCGCGCCTGCATATCCGCAGGCACTGGATGCACGCCGTACTCATACCCACGGACAAATCGTTCCTGGCCAAACGACCAAAACGCCGTGCGCACCTCGCCCGCGCTTTCCCAAACCAAAATCGCATGTCGATTTTGATACGCATTGCTGGATTTCTCCATCGTCAAAAGGGTCAATCCACTTTCCGCGTAAAACGAGTCCGAGATCGGAAAATAAATGCAATACGCCCCGCGCGCATGTTTCTCTGCCGCGTCTAAAACTGTTGTCGGGTACGAAAGGCTGTCCAACAGGGCGAGCATGAAAATTACGGCAATTCCGGCCACACCACCGCTCCACCAACGCCCAAACCAAACACACACGGCAGCCGAAACTCCCACGGCCCCAACCACCAGCCCAAGCAAACTCAGATGCGCAACGGTGTCATTGGCTCCTGCAAAGGCCCAGATCAAGCGAATGAAAACCAGCAGCCCCAGTACGCTGCCAAACGCTGCCGCGACAACAAAATCGCCAACCCCCAACCAACGCGCCCCGACCCCATACATCGCCAGCGCAGGTTCATATTTGATCGTCAAAAACCGCAGCAACAAGAACAGGCCAATCAGCACAGAAATGGCGATCAAGATGACAATGCTCAGATCGCAGCCCCAATCGTCGCACCCCGTCTGCGCATCAAAAATCATCAAATGCAGCATGAACGCAGCCAAAACAGCCACACCGCGCAACAACCATTGCCACGGGGCCATAAATCCAATCACAATCGCACCAGCTAAAATCATTTTCGCCGTCCCAAATTCTTGTTCAGTCAAAAATACGTCCCAGAATCCGCAGATTTTTCGCAGACCTTCTGCAGAAAACACGCACCCCACCTTTGCCTCGGTTTTCTTTCCTGCTATCCAAATGAAATGGATTCCTTCGCCGCCCTTACCGCCCTTGATTGGCAAATCGAACTCGGCGCAGACGAGGCGATTGGCGACTCCCCCGTAAACCGATACGAGCAGAACGTGAAACCTGCTGCGGGTCCGATCCCCAAAACAGGCCCAACCAGCAACATCAAACCCATCGACATCATGCCCGCGATCCCCAAGGTCGAGGAAGCCGCCGAGGATATCGCCCGAATTCTGGCGGGTCGCTGCAATGATCTTGAAACCCTGCGCAATGCGCTGGCAACCTTTGATTTGTGTTCCTTGAAAAAGGGTGCCCGCAATCTGGTGTTCGCAGATGGCAATCCGGCCGCACGCATCATGATCATCGGCGATGCCCCCACCCGTGAAGAAGACCAGGTCGGAACGCCTTTCGTAGGCCGCACGGGCAAACTGCTTGATAAAATGTTCGCCGCTATCGACATGGATCGAAGCGGCACCGACGCCGCCGCGATTTACCTCACAAACGTCATGCCGTGGCGCCCCCCCCAAGACCGCGATCCAGAGCCAGACGAAATCGCCATGATGCTGCCGTTCTTGGAACGTCACATCGCGCTCGCAAACCCTGATATCCTCGTGCCGATGGGCAACATCGCGTGCAAAGCGATCCTCGGCAAAACTGGCATCACCCGCATTCGGGGCCACTGGACCGAAGCCTTTGGCAAACCCACGCTGCCCATGTTCCACCCCGCAGGCGTTCTGCGCGACCCGCAAAAGAAACGCGATTGCTGGGCAGACCTTCTTGCGCTTAAGGCACGATTAAACACATGAAAATACTCGCATTTTCCGATCTCCACGGCGACAAAGACGCCGCAGCCATGCTCGTCAAAGCCAGCGCCGAAGCGGACCTCGTGATCGCAGCAGGCGATTTTTGCAACTACCACAATGGCCTCGCCGAGGCGGTCGCTCTTCTGCGCGAAATCCCCTGCCCCATCCTAGCCGTACCAGGCAATCACGAAACCGTGGACGAGCTTACCGCCGTTGCCCCGCCCCAAATGACCGTGCTGCACGGCCAAACCCGCGCTGTCGGCAATCTGTCGTTCTTTGGCATCGGCTACGGCATCCCCGTCACCCCCTTTGGCGATTGGTCCAAAGACCTGTCCGAGGCCGAGGCAACAGACGTGCTCGAAAACTGCCACCAAGTCGATATCCTCATCAGCCACTCGCCCCCCAAAGGCGTCGCAGACGTCACCTCACAGGGGCAAAGCGTCGGCTCCTCTGCCGTGCGTGCAGCCACCGAGCGCCTAAAACCCAAACTCCTTTTGTGCGGTCACATTCACGAAGCATGGGGCCAAACGGGCCTGATCGAAGACACCTCCGTGCACAACCTCGGCCCAACATTGAACTGGTTCGAGGTTTAGATGTCAGAGCGTCAATTCATCCCCATCCGTATCGCAATCCTAACGGTGTCCGACACGCGAAAACTGGCTGACGATAGATCTGGCCAAACCCTCGTGGATCGCCTCACCGCCGACAATCACATCCTCGCAGATCGCAAAATCCTGCCTGATGAGCGTGATCAAATCGCCGCGCAATTGCGGGTATGGTGCGCTGATCCAAACATCGACGCCGTCATTTCCACAGGCGGCACAGGCCTGACCGGGCGCGACATCACAGTCGAGGCACACCGCGATGTATACGAAAAAGAAATCGACGCGTTTTCCACTTATTTCACCATGATCTCCGCTGAAAAAATCGGCACATCCGCCATCCAATCACGCGCGTGCGGCGGCGTGGCAAACGGCACCTACCTTTTCGCCCTGCCAGGCTCGCCCGGTGCCTGCAAAGACGGGTGGGATGGCATCCTGCGCAACCAACTCGATTACCGCCACATGCCCTGCAATTTCGTCGAAATCATGCCCCGCCTAGACGAACATCAACGCCGAAAATGAACGATATATTTCACCAAATCGGCGATTGGCACAACGTTGGTGTCGAAGCCGCTTGCGTGATCCTGCGCGACACCCAAGACCGCTACTTGCTGCAACTTCGTGACAGCAATTCGGCAACTTTCGGATCTGGCCAGTGGGGCATCTTTGGTGGCCGTTTAGAACAGGGCGAAACACCGCGCTGCGCCGCCCTGCGCGAAATCCACGAAGAAATCGGCGTCACTCTCAAAAATAGCGACATCGCAGCCTTCGCAAAATGCCAATCCGCGCATGGAACACGGCTTTATGCCTTCACCACACCGCGCCGAATTGCACCAATCGACATCACCCTTGGCGAAGGCGCAGGTTTTGCCTTTTTAACCCGCGATCAGCTTAATTCCATGCCCGTGCTGCCCACCGTCGTCGCGATCCTGCATCACTTTTTTGAAATTAACCCAGATCTGCGCTGATTTTCTTTGGTTTTTCCCAACGGAATGCTATTTTTAGAACGTATCATCTGCAGATACCTGCCACCGACCAAAGGACGCACATGCGCTTTATCACTCGCAGCCTGATGGGCTTGATGCTCATGACGCTCACCCTCGCGCTTCTTGCGTTGGCGGGAAATAGCATCGTTTCGGCCTATAAAAACAAATCCAGCAGCGGTTTTGGCAACCGCGAAGCCCGCGAACGTGTTTTCACCGTCGAAGTTGTCGAAGTCACGCTTGGTGTCCAATTCCCAGAAATCCAAACCTTCGGCGAGGTCGTCTCTGGTCGCACGCTCGAATTGCGCGCCGCCGCCACGGGCGAACTCGTGCAAATTTCAGACAGCTTTCGCGAAGGTGGCCTTGTTAAACAGGGCGAAATCCTGTTCCAAACAGACCCCTCAAACGCGCAATCACGCCTGCTTATTTCCGAAAATGAACTGGCCGAGGCCGAGGCGGACCTCGCCGATGCACGGCGCAATCTAACGCTTGCTAAAGATGAAGTAACAGCTGCCGAAAACCAATTATCCCTGCGTAATAAGGCGATGGAACGCCAAGACAGGCTACGCCAAAGAGGCGTTGGAACAGACGCCGCAATGGAGGTCGCAGAACTTGCAACCTCCAACGCAGAACAAGCGCTTTTGTCAAAACGTCTGTCACTGGCCAACGCATTGGCCAAGATTTCCCGCGCAGAAACGCTTCTGGGGCGACGCCAAATCAACGTAGACGAGGCCAGCCGCCTACTCGCTGACACCACCGTAAAGGCAGAGTTTGACGGCGTGCTTTCAGATATTTCTGTCGTTTTGGGCCGCCTTGTCAGTGCAAACGAAAAGCTCGGCAGCTTGATCGACCCAACCGCGCTTGAAATTGCATTCCGTGTTTCAAACGACGAATTCCGTGCCCTTGAAGGGGGCGGATTACAACAGGCCGAAGTGCGCGTTTCCCTTGGCACAGACGCCAGCTTTTCTGGCCAAATTGATCGCGTTTCCGCCGCCGTTGCACAAGGAAAAACTGGCCGCGAACTTTTCGCGCAGGTCCAAAACGCCGCCACGCTTAACATCCAACCAGGTGATTTTGTGTCCGTCGTGGTGCGCGAACCCGTCCTTGAAAACGTCGCGAAAATTCCTGCGATTTCCGCATCCACCAGCGGCGAAGTCCTGATTGTCGGCGATGAAAACCGGCTTGAAAACGCCACCGTCGAAATCCTGCGCAAATCAGGCAACGATCTGATCGTTCGCGCCGACGATATCGCAGGGCGCCAACTGGTTCTTGCGCGTGCGCCCCAACTCGGCGAAGGCATCCGCGTGAACCCGCGCGCGCCCGGCGGCCCCGCAATTGAAGCCAAAAAGATGGTCAAACTTGATGCAGATCGCCGCGACAAAATTCTGACCGCGCTAAAGGCAAACAAACGCCTGCCAGAAGCGGTGCGCGACCGTCTGATCAAGCAGTTCGGACAAGACGAAGTCCCCGCCGATGCGCTCGAACGGGTCGAATCTCGCATGGCTGCCCGCGCCTCTGGCACGACCACAACCAATGGCGAGACCGTTGAAATCACCGAAGAACAACGCGTCGCCATGATCGCTTTCGTGCAAGCAAACGACGCCATGCCAGCTGAAATCAAAACCACCGTGCTCGAACGGCTCAAGCAAAACCGCATCCCCAAAGCCATGTTTGAGCGAATTTCAAAGCGCATGGGATCCTAACCAATGGCACGGCAACTCCCCTCAGCAGCAGGTGGCATCCTCAGCTATTTTACCCGCCACCGCACCGCCGCAAACCTTTTGCTCGTGCTCATGTTGGTGATCGGCCTCGGCTCCACCACACAGATCCGCTCGCAATTCTTCCCTGACATCATCATCGACAGCGTCACCGTCAATGTTGCATGGCAAGGCGCTGGCCCCGAGGACGTGGACAACGGCATCGTCGCGGTTCTGGAACCCGCCCTTCTCTCGGTTGAGGGCATTGAGAGCTCGCAAAGCACCGCCACCCAAGGGCGCGCGCGCATCTTCCTCGAATTTGAACCGGGTTGGGATATGGCCCGCGCCGCCGACGACGTAAAGGTCGCCGTCGATGCTGTCACAAGCCTTCCCGAAGGGGCTGATGACCCCACCGTACGGCGCGGCGCTTGGCGTGATCGTGTAACAGACGTGGTTATTTCTGGCCCCGTTTCCCCCGATCAATTGGGCCGTTTCGCCGATGAATTTTCCGCGCGGCTGTTTCGCGCAGGTATCACACGCACAACAATTCGCGGTGTTTCAGCGCCCGAAATTGTTATCAACGCGCCCGAACTATCGCTTATTCGCAACGACGTAACCTTGCGCCAAATCGCCGACGCCATCGCAGAAGAGGCCGAGGCCGATCCCGCAGGCGACGTTGCAGGTGGCTCTGCGCGCGTGCGCACAGGCATCGAAAAACGCTCTGCCGATCAGGTCCAACAAATCGTCGTTCGCTCCAATCCGGATGGTTCCAAACTGCGTGTCGGCGACGTTGCAAACATCATAGTTGAGGGCGTAGACCGCGAACGCAGCTATTACGTTGGCGACAATCCCGCCGTATCCATCCGCGTAGATCGCGCCGACCTCGGTGATGCCATTCGCATGCAAACCCGTGTGCAAAGTGTTGCGGATGAAATGCAATTGATCCTCCCCGAAGGGGTCAAGATTGAACTCATCCGCACCCGCGCCCAATCCATCAGTGACCGCTTAAATATCCTTGTCGACAACGGCCTGATGGGCCTCGGCCTTGTGGTCTTGCTCCTGTTTATCTTCCTAAACGCGCGCACCGCTTTCTGGGTCGCCGCAGGCATTCCCGTCGCCATGTTCGCCGCTGTCGCGATCATGTATGCCGCCGGCCTGACCATCAACATGGTCTCACTTTTTGGCCTGATCATCACCCTTGGCATCGTGGTGGATGACGCCATCGTGGTGGGTGAGCACGCCGATTTTCGCGCGCGACAACTGGGTGAAAGCCCGATCAAAGCCGCCGAAAACGCTGCCATCCGCATGGCCCCGCCAGTGTTTTCCGCCACCATCACTACCGTCATCGCCTTTTTCGCGCTAACTGCAATCGGCGGGCGTTTCGGCTCGCTGATCATCGACATCCCGTTCACCGTGATCGCCGTTCTTATTGCGTCGTTGATCGAATGCTTCATCATCCTGCCAAACCACATGTCCCACGCACTGGCGGCGATCCACGCGAAACGCTGGTACGATTGGCCCTCCACCACCTTCAACAAAGGCTTTGATTGGTTCCGCCACACCGTATTTCGCCGCTTCATCAACTGGGTCTTGGTGTTCCGTTACCCTGTGCTTGCCGGTGTCATTGTCCTGCTCGCCAGCCAAGCAGCTTTGTTCATCTCAGGCGATGTGCGCTGGCGCTTCTTTAACGCGCCTGAACGGGCGTCGATTTCTGGCAACATCGCCATGCTTTCGGGTGCAACACGCGATGACACCGTTGAAATGGTGCGCGAATTGCAACGCGCCGTGAACGACACCGCCGCAACCTACGAAAAAGAACACGGCATTAACCCCGTGACCTATGTTCTGGCCGAAGTGGGCGGCAACACGGGCCGTTCCCTTGCAGGGTCTGATACAAAAGATGTCGATCAGCTCGGCTCCATCGCGGTTGAATTGATCGATGCAGACAGCCGCCCCTACACAAGCTTTGAATTTGTCGCCGCGATCCAAGACAACGTGCGCAAACACCCGCTTTTGGAAACCGTCAGCTTTCGCGGGTGGCGCTCTGGCCCGGGTGGTGACAGCATAGATATCCAGATTTATGGCGCGGACACCGAAACCCTGAAAGCCGCTTCCCAAGCGCTTAAGGCCGCCGTCGCGCAATACCCCGAAGTCTCGGCCGTCGAGGATAACCTCGCCTACGACAAAGAAGAACTAATCCTCGAACTCACCCCCCAAGGCCAATCCCTCGGCTTTACCATCGATGCAATTGGCCGCGAACTGCGCTCTCGCTTAAACGGGATCGAGGCCGCCTCCTTCCCCGTTGGCGTGCGCACCGCAAAGATCACCGTGCGTCTGCCCGAAAGCGAGCTTGCCGCAGATTTCCTCGATAAAACCCGCCTGCGCACACCGACAGGCACCTATGTTCCGCTGTCAGATGTCGTCACCGTGGAAACCAAGCTGGGCTTTTCAACGGTGCGGCGCGAAAACGGCATCCGCCTAATCTCGGTGACGGGTGACATTTCCGAAGACAACGCCGAGCGCGCCACCTTAATCGAGGATCAAATCCGCAACACCATCATGCCCGAAATCGCCTCGGACCTTGGGGTCGAGTTTCGCATGTCAGGCCTTGCTGAACAGGAGGAACAATTCCTCACGGACGCCGCACTTGGCTTTGGCCTTTGCCTGCTCGGCATCTACCTCACGCTCACGTGGATCTTCGCCAGTTGGACCCGCCCTTTGGTCGTTATGGCGGTTATTCCGTTCGGTTTGATCGGCACAATTTACGGCCACTACGTTTGGGGCGTTCCGCTATCGATATTCTCGGTCGTTGGCCTTATCGGCATGTCGGGCATCATCATCAACGACAGCATCGTGTTGGTCACCACCATCGACGAATACTCAAAATCCCGTGGCCTGTACCCCGCAATCATCGACGCCACCGCCGACAGATTGCGCCCCGTATTGCTCACCACACTCACAACCGTGCTTGGCCTCACACCGCTGCTTTACGAAGGCTCCCGTCAGGCAGAATTCCTCAAACCAACGGTCATCACACTGTGCTACGGCCTTGGCGTCGGTTTGTTCCTTGTCCTTTTGGTAGTTCCATCACTGGTGGTCGTTCAAAAAGACATCGGCAACTTCTTCACCAGCTATCGCCGCGCCGCGATTGGCCGCCACGGTGCATTTGGTCAGCGCCTGATCGTTTTGTTTGCAACGGCAGTGTCGCTCGCCCTGCTGATCGCCACCATCGGTATCCGCATCGCGACAGACGCCGCCCCTGCTTGGATTTCATCGCTAAATATCAGCGCACTCACCAATATGTCGGCGACGATGCAATCACTCGCGACGCTGTTCATCGGCTTAATCCTCACACTGCTGATCGCGTTCACGCTGGCCGCAATCGTTAACCTGCGCACCAAACGCCGCCCCGTTTAATCCGTAGGCTGAACATCTTTCGCTAATCTATATCAAGCGTCGCGCAGCCAAACATCTAGCTCCGCACGATCCGTCATAAACCCGTTCACAGGATGGCCCCGATCCGCCACCCCGATTGAAATGCCAGCAAACAGCATTTCCGCGTCAGGCGTCCCGATAAACTCGCTCACAAATTTATGCTGCACAGACCAGCATTCCTGTGAACAAGAGGCCAAGCCAGCCTCCTCCAGCAACAACGTCACGCTCGCCATGTATCCACCTAAATCAGACCATTGCGCCGCGCCCATATCGCGATCCACATAGACAAACGCCGCCACAGGTGCGCCAAAAAACTGAAAGTTATTGGCGAACCATTTCAACCGCGCCATCTTGTCTTCGCGTGGGATACCCAGCTGCGCATACATCTCTTCGCCAACGCCAAAACGCTGCGTGCGATACGGCTCTTTCATCGGTTGCGGATAGACAGGATATTGGGGCGCATCCATCAAACCCTTGGCCGAACGCTCTGCCATTCCCGCCTTAAACGCGGCCATACGGGCCCCGTGCAACAGATAAACCCGCCACGGCTGCACGTTGCCACCCGATGCCGCTCGGCTGGCCTTGACCAACACATCACGTACGGCATCCGCATCCACATCCGTATCCAAAAACGCACGACAAGATCGCCGCTGCGCAACTGCATCTGAAACCTTCACGTGCTCACCTCAATCACTGCGTCGCCAATCATTTGCAAACACGCATCATCGCTAAACCGATGATCCGCACCCTTTACAAACGTCAGTCGCAGATCATCACAACGCACGTGCTCAACAATGCGCAACGGCACATCCATCACCACATCCACATCCGCCGTGCCATGCAGCAATCGCACAGGAAACGGCAGATCCAACGGGGCCCGCAGCACCAATTGTTCGCGCCCGTCCTCGATCAGTTTTTGCGTAATCACATACGGCCCATCGTCATAATCCGACGGCAATTCAACCCGCCCCGTCCGCGCCATCTCGTCTTTTTGGGCGTCCGAAAACCCGTTCCACATGCTGTCCTCGGTAAAATCAGGCGCCGCTGCAATCCCAACCAACCCCTTCACTCGCGCAGGCCGCTCCCGCGCCGTCAGCAGCGATATCCAACCGCCCATGCTAGAGCCAACCAAAACCTGTGGCCCGTCGGTCAGTTGATCCAAAACTGCGAGCGCATCTGCGGCCCAATCGCCAATGCACCCATCGCTAAATGCTTCGGATGATTGTCCATGCCCCGAATAATCGAACCGCAAAAACGCGCGCCCTTGCGCCTTCGCCCAATCTTCCAGAAACACCGCTTTGGTGCCATTCATGTCGGATTTAAACCCGCCCAGAAACACAATGCCTGGCCCTGCGCCATCCGTCTTGCGATACGCAATGCGCCGTCCGCTTGCCTCCAGAAACTCTACCATCTTAAACCTCGCGCCATTGCCCCGGCTCCAAATCATCCAAAGTCCAATCCCCCACAGAATAGCGGATCAGCCGCAAACACGGATGGCCAACAGCCGCCGTCATTCGCCGTACTTGGCGATTGCGCCCTTCCGTGATCGTGATTTTAAGCCAGTAATCATCCACCGTTTTGCGCGACCGAACGGGCGGATCACGCTGCCACAAATCAGCAGGCTCATCCATGTATTCAACCTCGGCTGGACTCGTCATGCCGTCCTTCAGCTCGACCCCGCTGCGCAACGCCGTCAACGCATCCTCATCAGGAATACGCTCCACCATCGCCCAATAGGTTTTTGGCGATTTGAACTTTGGCGAGGCAATACGATTCTGCAACTTGCCATCGTCCGTCAAAACCAACAGCCCCTCGCTATCCCGATCCAACCGCCCGGCAGCATACACGTCCTTGATGTCGATAAAATCCGCAAGCGAGCGATGCCCCCCTTCCGAGGTGAATTGGGACAGTACATTCATCGGTTTGTTAAAAATAAGTGTTGTCATTCAAGCTAGATGCCTGAAAAAAGCTAGGACGTCGACCAAGTAAGTGGATAACGCTGACCAATTTGCTGATTTATCTCGCAGGCAATACCATCTTTATCACGATCTAAATCGTGGTGATCCGTTCCGATAACCTTAAAGGGTCCACGTACCTTCTCAGGGCCATCGCCAATACCTGTTTCACAATCTACATCTGAAACGTTCAATGGAACACAAGCGTATTGGTAATTTGGATCACATTGCTCTGCTTGAACCGAGAATGTCGCAATCAAGGCAATTGAAGGAACAAGGTAAAAAAATTTCCGCATAAAATCTGTTAACTATTTGTTAACTATTTATCAAGCATCAAGCTTCCCTCGAACCTTTTCTTGTCGCCAAGTACACCCCAGCCCCCGCAAACGCAAACCCGATCCACGCCCACAGCGGCATCTCTTCTCCCAGCGCAAACCACGCCATCACGGCAGCCACGGGTGGCACCATAAACAGCTGCGCCGATACTTTTGAAACTTCGCCCGCGCGGATCATCGCCAGCAATAACCCCACCGCGATCACCGAATTCCCGATCACCAGATACGACAGCGCGCCAATGAACTCCCACGTCCATTGCACGTCTGTTACATCTTCCATCAGCAAAAACGGCAGCAGGCAAATCAACCCCGCCGAATACCCCACTAGGTTCGCGGTCACAGGATGATGCGACAACCCAAACCGCTTTTCCCACAGCGTGCCGACAACCATGCCAAACATCCCCAACGTCGTGAAAACATAGCCCAATACAGGTGTCGGCCCCACATTCATCCGCGCCAAAATCACCACGGCTGCACCGATCAGCGCAAGGATCAATCCGCCCCACTGCGCCAACCCAACGTGTTCGCCAGCCCAACGCGGCGCAATCAACGCCACCGCGATGGGCTGCATCGACATAATCAGCGCACTGGTCCCCGCAGGTATCCCGTTCACAAACCCCAGATAATTCAGCCCGAAATACACCGTCTGGATCATCACCCCCACAAACGCGAGATGCCCCCAACCCGCCCGCGTTTTGGGCAACGGCGGACGGATAAACACAAACAGCACCGCCATAATCAGCACCACAAACCCAAACCGCAGCGCCAGCAACGTCATGGGCGGCGCATACTGCAACCCGATCTTGGCCACAGTGTATCCCCCCGCCCACAAAAGCAGAAAAATCACAGGGGCTAGGATCAGCCAAAGAGGTTCATTATCGGGCACGAGAAATCCAAACAGGGAATGCATTCAATCAACTAAGATGCCCCATCGCGCAAAGTGTCAACGCGCTAACTTGACAGGCGAAACAATCGCGCCAAACTGGACCCATTTCAAAAGGAAACGCCCGTCATGCCCATTCGAATTCTTGTTCTGCTAATTGCTCTGTTCGCTGCCCCTGTTAAAACTCTGGCACAAAGCAGTTTTGAACAAGCGGCCATCATCCAACTGCAATGCCTAGCGCCGCCAAACCCGTTGCCATTGTTGGAAATGCTCGACGCGATGGGCAAAATCGATCCAGAAAATATGACCAGCATGGACAGTATTTCCTGCTTTGAAATCAGCGGTGGCATCGCCATTTCGGGCATGATGTTTCAATCCGTCTGCGCCTTTGAAAGCGATCCAACACAACGCGCGAAACGGCCAGATCTGCTGGTGCGCGCTGCGGGTACGCCCCCCGTTCAACAGATTTCGTTTGGCACAGGCGAAAATCTTGCCGCGCTAACCAAATGGTACGAAATCGCAATCGGGCCAAAACATGTTACACGTGCCTTTGAAACCGCTGACAATACGATTGATGGTAAAAACCACGTCACCTGTACTGGTTGGTTTCCGTAACAAAATTTTTAATTCTGCGCGCATGGCCCCTGCAAATATTGACAACGCGTTCCTTCCTCGCCAAAACCGCGCCAACATAACCCGCAACCGGGCGCTTCGTAGGCGTCAAAACGATGGAGGAGCCCTTAGATGGCCAACATTACCCTTACCCTTCCCGATGGCGCTCAGCGCGAATATCCAGCAGGCATCACTGGCGCCGAAGTGGCCGCTGACATTTCCAAATCCCTGTCGAAATCCGCGTTTTCATGTTCTGTGAACGGTGAACATCGCGATCTGTCGCGTGCGATTGACAGCGACAGCGATTTCGCAATCTACACCATGAAAGACGACGCCCAAGCGTTGGAACTGATCCGCCACGACTGCGCCCACATCATGGCGCGCGCGGTCCAAGAACTTTGGCCAGACGTCAAAGTCACCATCGGCCCCGTCATCAAAGACGGTTGGTATTACGACTTTGATCGCAAAGAACCGTTCAGCACAGAAGACCTCGCCACCATCGAGAAAAAGATGCGCGAGATCATCAACAAACGCGAACCCGTGACCACAGAAGTCTGGGATCGTGACCGCGCGATCCAATTCTACAAAGACAACAACGAACCTTACAAAGTCGAACTGATCGACGCCATTGCGGGCGACGAACCCTTGCGCATGTATTGGCACGGCGACTGGCAAGATTTGTGCCGCGGCCCGCACCTGCAACACACGGGCCAGGTTCCCGGCGATAGCTTCAAACTCATGTCCGTCGCAGGTGCATATTGGCGTGGCGATTCCAACAACGCCATGCTGCAACGCATCTACGGCGTCGCGTTCAAAAACAAAAACGATCTCAAAGCGCATCTTTTAATGCTGGAAGAGGCCGCCAAACGCGACCACCGCAAACTGGGCCGCGAAATGGACCTGTTCCACATGCAAGAAGAGGCCCCGGGTCAAATCTTTTGGCATCCAAACGGTTGGCGTATTTACACGGGCTTGCAGGATTACATGCGCCGCATGCAGGATAAAAACGGCTATGTAGAGGTAAACACCCCCCAAGTCGTGGATCGCAAATTGTGGGAACAATCTGGCCACTGGGAAAAATACCAAGAACACATGTTCATCGTCGAGGTGGACGAAGAACACGCGCGCGAGAAATCCGTCAACGCGCTCAAACCCATGAACTGCCCCTGCCACGTTCAAATCTTCAACCAAGGTCTCAAATCCTACCGTGACCTGCCCTTGCGCATGGCCGAATTCGGATCGTGTAACCGTTACGAACCATCGGGCGCGTTGCACGGTATCATGCGCGTGCGCGGCTTCACCCAAGACGACGGCCACATTTTCTGCCGCGAAGACCAGATCGAAGAAGAAACCGCGATCTACATCGAATTCTTGCGCAACGTTTACAAAGACCTCGGTTTTGAAAGCTTCAAGGTCAAATTTTCCGATCGTCCAGACACCCGCGCTGGATCGGATGAGGTTTGGGACAAAGCCGAAGCAGCCCTTTTATCCGCCACCCGCAAAGCAGGGATTGAGCCAGAACTAAACCCCGGCGAAGGCGCGTTTTACGGCCCGAAACTGGAATTCGTTCTAACAGACGCGATTGGCCGCGATTGGCAATGTGGCACCCACCAAGTGGATTTCGTGCTACCTGAACGGCTCGACGCGAACTATATCGGCGAAGACGGCGCAAAACACCGCCCCGTCATGTTGCACCGCGCCACGCTCGGTTCTTTTGAGCGTTTCATCGGCATTCTGATCGAATCCCACGCAGGCAAACTGCCGTTCTGGCTCGCGCCACGCCAAGTGGTCGTTGCCTCCATCGTGACCGACGCCAATGATTACGTCCACGAGGTCGTCGCGGCCCTAAACGCCAAAGGCATCCGCGCCGAAGCCGACGTTCGCAACGAAAAAATCAACTACAAGGTCCGCGAACACTCGCTTGGCAAAGTCCCTGCGATCCTTGCCATCGGCATGAAAGAGGTCGAGGAGCGCACCGTGTCCGTCCGCCGTTTAGGCCACAAACAAACCAGCGTCCAAGACCTCAACACTGTCGTCACCGACCTCGCATTAGAGGCCACACCACCAGACATGCTCTGATGGGGATCGCACCAACGCTGAAAACAGATCGATTGATCCTGCGCGCCCACACCGCGCAGGATTTCGATGATTGCGCCGCTCTTTGGGCCGATCCAGATGTGATCAAACACATCACTGCCAACCCGTCGACCCGATCCGAAAGCTGGTCACGCCTGCTGCGCTACGCTGGCCACTGGGCGTTGCTTGGATACGGCTATTGGGTTGTGACAGATCACGACAATACCTTTTTGGGCGAGGTCGGATTTGCCGATTTCCAAAGGGATTTAATCCCCAAAATCCACACACCCGAAGCAGGTTGGGTGCTAGCAACTCACGCGCACGGGCGCGGCATCGCAACCGAAGCCATGACCACCGCGCACCGCTGGCTCGATCCACAACACCCCGAAACCTGCGCGCTGTTTGATCCAGAACATGCAGTTTCCCACAAGGTCGCGGCGAAACTTGGCTACACAAAATCCCACACAGCCGATTTCTTAGGCCGCCCAACCTGGGTGATGACCAGAACAACTGTTGCAATTTAGCAAAAATGCAACAGTCTTGTGACTTGCACCACACAATCACGCCCAATTTCTGCCTAATTCTGGGCGCAGCGTTGATTCTGTAAAGCGTCCAAAGCGGCGCATCAGTCACGAGGCAGAACAATGGCATCTCAATTCGACCCACGCGAGCAACGCGCGTCCAAAAAGTGCAGCAATGCACCTGACGCCCAGACGCTGCGCACATCCCAAACCTTGCAAGCCAAGGCAGAAATTCCGCAATACGTTAAAGACAGCGCAGAACCCGCGCCCCGCATGCAAGCTGTCTTCACTGGCCTGCAAGCCCGCTTTGGCTAATGCGTCTGCGCCCTAGACCCTAGGCCCGTATCCCGCCGATTTTATCACGCGCCACCCACGCGCTGACGATCAGCGACATAATCAGCCCCAGCGTGACCGAAACCGCGATCCCCAGCCACACGCCCAGCGTGCCCATTTCGAACACACGCACGAACAGCCAGATGAACAGCAGCACACCGATGCCTTGGCGGAAAATCCCGATCCACAAGGTCCAGATCGGCTTTTGCAACGCTTGCAGAAACGAATTCATCGCAAACAAAACGATGTAAACGGGCAGGATAAACCCATCCACCCGCAGATACTGGGCGCCGATACGGATCACCTCTGGATCAGCCGAGAATATCGCCATCAGATAGGGTGCAGCCACCCACAACACCAGCGATCCCGCAAACATCAAGGCCACGCCAGCCTTACAACAAAACGCCACTGCCTCGCGGACGCGATCGAAATTCTGCGCCCCATAATTCTGCGCCACAATCGGCAGCAATGCCCCTGTCAGCCCAAATCCAGGCAACAAGATCAGCTGTTCTACACGCAAGCCAATGCCGTAAGCCGCCACCGCAGACCCGTTAAATTCCTTCAGAAAATACTGCACTACAAAACCTGCAATCATCATCACCATCATGGTAAACGCCGTAGGAATGGCCTGCTGGGTGATCTCCCAGATCCACTTGGCACGGGGCGCAAACACCAATTCCTGCGCATCCGCCATGATGTCCGATTTCATCACCTGCATCAGAATGTACACCATCACACCTGTCTGGCTGATCACTGTGCTGAGCGCGATACCGTTAAAACCGATCCCGCCCCAAACACTGGGAATCCCGAAAATCAGCAATGGGTTAAGCACAAGGTTCACAAAAAATGCCGCGATCTGCGCACGCTGCATGGATTTCATATCGCCCTCAGCGCCCAAAATCCCGTTCGCCCCAAACGCCACGATAAATCCGGGCACAGCCAATAGCAGAACAAAATAATACGCCTCACCCGCATCGCGGTAGGCACCGGGTGCCGAAATGAGCGCCAACAAGGCAGGCCCCACCAAATAACCAGCGATCCCTAAAATCACCGAAGCAATCACCGCGTAACTGATCCCTTGGCACGCAATCCGCTTCGCCTGCCCACCGCGTTTTTCGCCCAGCGCCTTGCCCACCAACGCGCTCATCGCCGAATTCAACCCGAACCCAAACGCCACCATCACAAAGAAAACCTGAAACGAAACCGCCAGCCCCGCTTGCGCATCGGTCGACAGCATGCCCGCGTAAAACGTATCCACCACGTTATAAAGCGTGGTGAAAACCATCCCAATGGCCATCGGAATCGCAAGCGTTCTAAAATGCCCCGAAATCGGCCCCGTCGTCAGGTCCTGCCCTTTTGCCATGATGGTCTCCTTTATCGCTCCCACAGGCGTGACACGTCCAAACCCGCCTGTCACGCCCGAAAGCGACTTGACGCAAACCGCACACGCAGGCATCACGCGCCTATGCTGATATACAAAATATTCCGAACCGACGAATGGGCCGACATGCAGGCCAATGGCGAAACGCAGGGCGCACCGATTGATCTGTCCGACGGCTTTGTACATTTTTCCACCGCTGAACAAGCGCGTGAAACGGCGGACAAGCACTTCACGGACGCAACGGGCCTTTGGTTGATCGCTGCTGAAACCAACAAAATGGCGACCCTGAAATGGGAAATCTCTCGCGGCGGCGCTGAATTCCCCCACCTATTTGAAACGTTCAAAATGGATCACGTCGTCTGGGCCAAAGAATTGCCGCTTGGCGATGACGGCCACATCTTCCCAGACCTGTCATGAAACTCACAGAACGTCTCGCGCTCGCGGCCCTGTTTCGCCTTGATCCAGAGCTCGGCCACACGATCGCAATCAAGGCGCTGCAATCGGGCCTCACCCCCAAACCCGGCCCCGTCACATCGCCCCGTTTGCGCACAACACTCGCAGGCCTATACCTACCCAACCCTGTCGGCCTCGCCGCTGGTTTTGATAAAAACGCCACCGCGCTCAAACCGCTCTTGCAAACAGGTTTCGGCTTTATCGAGGCAGGTGCCGCGACCCCGCTGCCGCAAGCAGGCAACGACAAACCCCGCCTGTTCCGCCTGCGCGAAGATCGCGCCTCGATCAACCGGTTCGGCTTCAACAATGAAGGGGCCGTGGCAATCGCTCAGCGCCTTGCCAACCGTCCAAAAACAGGCATCGTCGGCCTAAACCTCGGGGCAAATAAAACCGCCATTGACCGCGCCGCCGATTTCGCATCTGTGCTAAAAACTTGCGGCGCGTACGTGGATTTCGCCACCGTCAACGTGTCCTCCCCCAACACCGAACGCTTGCGCGATTTACAAGGCAAAGCCGCGCTTTCCGCCCTGCTCGCAGGGGTGATGGATGTGCGCGCGACCCTGCCAAAACACATCCCGATATTCCTGAAAATCGCGCCAGACCTCACCCCAGATGAACTCGCTGATATCGCTGACGTTGCCCGTACCTCAAACCTCGATGCGATCATCACAACCAACACAACCCTGTCACGTGACGGGTTAACCAGCCCTGATCGCGGCGAAATGGGCGGCCTCGCAGGCCAACCGCTGTTTGAAAAATCCACCCGCATCCTTGCGCAACTTCACACGTTGACGGGTGGCGAAATCCCCTTGATCGGCGTTGGTGGCATCGGCTCGGCGGAACAAGCCTACGCCAAAATCCGCGCAGGCGCGTCCGCCGTGCAACTCTATACCGCGCTGGTTTACGGCGGCCTTTCGCTCGCCGCAGATATCGCAATAGGCCTCGACAAGCTACTCGAACGGGACGGCTTTGCAACCGTCACCGATGCCGTTGGTACCGACACAGATCGCTGGCTCAACCAGCCTTAATCGACAAGGCTCCAATGCCCAAACTCGTCGCGCACAGGCGGCACACCCGACACGCCAATCCCGACGTAGCCGCTGCTATCAACCAACGCGCCGTCAACCAGCTGCAACTCCAACGTGGTGTAACGCCGCTTCCACAACCACTCGCGGTGCGCCACATCTTCGAGCCCATCACCGGGCAGCACCTCATCGGTGAACCCCAGAAAATACAGCGTAAACCCAAAGCCCACGACAGGCTGCACAGACAGCAATTTCATCCCCATCTGATCGCGGTAAATCGCCAGCGCACCAGCCAGATCATTTGTGCGCAAGGTGACCTGCGCAACCCGCGCACCACCCCCCAGCACCGCGTCACGATCCCCAGCATCCACAGGCCGATTGCTTTCAAAATCATGCTGCAACAATTCAATCTGATACCCCGCAGGGTCGGCCAAATGGCTCATATAGCCAATATCCTGAAACTGCTTTGGCTCACTCACCTCAACACCACGGCCCCGCAATTGCGCCACCGCCATATCCACATTTGGCAGCGTAATCCCAATCTTCCAATACCGATCCGCACGGCTTTGCACGCCTGCCGCACCACGGCGTAAAACAACGTCAGCATCTTCACCCCAGTAGCCAACACGCACAAAATCCGCGCCACGCGAACGCACATCCATGCCCAAAACATCACAATAAAACGCGGCTAACGCCTCAGGTTCTTCCACCCTCAATTCAACAAATGCCAACCCCAGTTTCTTTTGTCCCAAAATACTCATCCTACCGATCCGCCGCGCGTTCCAACGCTGGATATCGAACCGCCAACGTCACCCCACGCGCCACAAAGAAAATAATCAGCGCCGCCCACAACCCGTGATTTCCATAGGGTTCCAGCAGCATCCAAACGCTGACCCAGTAAATCACAAACGACACCAGCATCATATTTCGCATGTCTTTGGTCCGCGTTGCCCCGATGAAAATCCCGTCCAGCATCCAGGATGGCCCACCCAAAAATAGCGCCAGCACCATCCTGAACAAATACTCCTGTGCCAGCGCCTGCACGTCGGGCGCTTTGGTCATCACATCAATCAACCAGCCGCCCGCAAACGCAAAGAACGTCGTCAGGATCACAATCACCACCGCACCCCAGAAACTCGTCAGCAAAACACTGCGCCGCAATCGGCCACGATCTTTTGCGCCCAGCGCCTGCCCAATCAACGCCTCGGCGGCAAAGGCGAAACCGTCCATTCCATGGGCGGTGATAAACAGAAACTGGATCAAAACCTGATTGGCCGCCAGCGTGGTATCATCAAACGCCGAGCCTAAAAACAGGAACGACACAAAACATATTTCCAACAGCACAGACCGGATCATGATGTCGCTGTTCACCATCGCCATCCGCTTCAGGATCACCCGATCAAACACCACCGCCCAGTTTTTCCAGTACTCGCCCTTAAACCCGTCGCGCACCAACCACAGCCCAACGCCCAGCCCTGACACCTCGGCAATCACCGTCGCAATCGCAACGCCTTCAACGCCCCAACCCAGCCCCAGCACAAACCACAGATCGAGCACAATATTCACGCCGTTCATCCACAACTGCAACACCAGCACCGCCTTGGTGCGTTCATGGGCCACCAACCAGCCCGTCAGCCCATAAATCGCAATCGCCGCAGGGCCGCTCCATATCCGAATTTGCAGATAATCATATGCGAGGCTTTCGACCTCAGCGCTTGCAGGAGCCAGTTGAAACGCAGCCCAGAATATCGGCACTTGCAGAACAACCATCGCAGCCCCCGCCGCCAGCCCGATCATCAAGCCGCGCACCAACAGCGCGCACACCTCGCCGTGGTCCCGCGCGCCGAGCGCCTGCGCCGTCAGCCCAGCCGTTCCCATCCGTAGGAATCCAAACACCCAGTAAATCGCCGTTATGATAATCGCGCCAATGCCTACCGCTCCAATCGGCGCGGCCAGCCCCATCTGCCCCACAACACCCGTGTCAACAGCACCCAAAATCGGCACCGTCGCATTTGAAATCACGATGGGAACAGCCACGTTCAAAACGCGGCGATGGGTCAACGCGGCCCTCGGGGTTTGGGCGGCGTTATTCATCCACGATCAGTTGCGGCATCAGGAAATGCCCTGTGGCTTGCGCGTACAACTTGCTGCGATTATCCTGCCATGCCTCGACGTGCACTGACGCGTAGCGCCGACCAGACCGATTAACCCGCGCCCGCGCATAACAATCGCGCGGCAAACCAGATCGCAAATAATCAACGGTGAAATCAATCGTCTTGGGCAATCGCAAATATCCCGCGCCCTGAATGGCCGCCACATCCGCGCTGCCCTCTTCCAACGCACCCCAGGCCCGCTGCCAGGACAATTCAATCAGCGCGGCAATTTCCAGAAAAGACGCGGTCGCGCCGCCGTGAATCGCGGGAAGCACAGGATTGCCGATAATCTTGGGGTCAAACGCCATCACGGCGGTTAATTCATCGCCGCGCCGATCAAAGGACACGCCCATGAATGAAATATAGGGCACGCTCTCGACCAACAGTTTTAACGCGCCATCACGGCGTTCTTTTACCACTTGCAAGGGTTCTGGCCGCTTCATGCTGCATCCTTTGCAAATGGGGAAAACGTAAACGCGCCTGTCGCGCTGGCCACAGGGTTTTCGCGATCCCCGTCATGGGCAAAGGCGCGCACAAACGCCACCGTTCGCGTCGCACGGTAGACTTCGGCCTCTGCAACAATGCGTTCACCCACCTTGGCAGGGCGCATGTAATCAATCCGCAAATCTATCGTCGCCGTCGGCTTCCCGCTCTCAGGATGCAAAGAAACCGCCAGCCCACAACAGGTGTCCAGCAACGCAGAAACCGCGCCGCCATGCACCACACCGGTTTCAGGGTCGCCGATAATCCGTTTGTCATAGGGCATCGACATCGCAGCCGACGACACGTTCATGCTGTCCAACTTAATATCAAGTGCGGCGCAAAACGGCAGCGCCTTGATAAATTGCGCCGCAATCTTCTCTCGTTGCTGTTGGGGTATCTCAGACATCGAACACGCCACCTTATTTTTTAGCATCCCTTGCCCCAATCAATAGGGAGCAATCGGCGACAGGCACAACCCCAAACCCGCAACTTTCCGCCGCTTACCCCTTGCCCAAACGGAATGCAGACACAAGTTGTTGTCTTGCTGTGCGAAACGCTGTTTCATATTGCAACCCGCCACAGGTTTGCTAGGCTTGCCCTAAACCACCCCTAATTACGGAATGCTCGGAATGCTCGGCGACCGCCTTACACTCAAAGAAATGTGCTCCAAGTTCAACGTGACAACGCGAACTTTGCGCTATTACGAATACATCGAACTGCTGTTTCCCGAAAAGGAAGGCCGCACACGATACTATGGTTCAACCGAATTTGCCCGCATGGAGCTTATCCTGCGCGGCAAACGCTGGGGTTTCTCGCTCGAAGAAATCCGCCAGTGGCTGGAAATGTACGACAAAGAAGACCAATCAACCCAGCTCGAAACGCTGCTCGAAATGGCGCAACGACAGCTTGGCGCGCTCGAATCGCAGTACACAGAACTGGGTGAAACCCTGATTGATCTGCGTGAAATGCGCGATCGCACCTTAGATCGAATAAAAAACGTAAAAAAATAGCAAGAAATTTCCCTTGTTTATCAGGGGGTTCTTCGTTACGTCACGTCTCTTTACGTTTACGTCATGGTGCTTTCCTTGAAATGCGCTAAGTTGACGTACACGTAAGCTTCAGTTTGAAAAATCTGTGTAGAGGTACACCATGACCGAAGATCGCAAGACCATTCGCAATATGTGCGAAGAATTTGACGTAACACCGCGCACATTGCGGTTTTATGAAGCCAAAGAACTGATCTCGCCAAAGCGCGATGGTCAAAAACGCCTGTACGGCAAACGCTCGCAAGCACGCCTTAAGCTGATCTTGCAGGGCAAACGCTTTGGCTTTTCGCTCGAAGAGATCCGCCAATTGCTTGATCTGTATTACATCGGCGATCAGCAACACACCCAGCTGACCAAGACCTATGACCTTGCTGTCGAACGGCTTGCGGCCATGAAACAGCAACGTGCTGAACTTGATACCACCATTTACGAGTTTGAAAAGCAACTCAAATGGGGTGCCGATTTCATCACTGAAACTTTCGCACAAGAAGCGGCTGAATAGCCCGCTAATTCCACGCTCCAACACAAGACCCCGAGGAACATCCCGATGCCAACATACGCCGCTCCAACCAAAGACATGTCCTTTGTTTTGCACGAACTGCTAAACGTCGATACATCCGACGTGCCAGGCTACGACGATCTGTCGCCCGATTTCACATCTGCAATCCTCGAAGAAGCCGGTAAAATCACGGGCGAGGTTTTGGCCCCCCTAAACGCAGTGGGCGACAAAGAAGGCTGTACCTTGGAAAACGGCGTTGTGCGCACGCCAACAGGGTTCAAAGCCGCGTTCGATCAATTCCGCGAAGCAGGCTGGACAGGTATTTCCTCAGAACCAGAATTTGGCGGCCAAGGCATGCCCTACATCATGGGCATGGCGGTTTCCGAAATGGTATCTTCGGCCAACCAAGCCTTTGGCATGTACGGCGGTCTGACAAACGGCGCTTACGCGTCAATTTTGGCCCACGGCACGCAAGCGCAAAAAGAAACCTACCTGCCAAACATGGTGTCTTGTGAATGGACAGGCACGATGAACCTGACCGAACCACACTGCGGCACCGATTTGGGCCTGATGCGCACCAAAGCAGAACCACAGGGCGACGGCTCGTTCAAACTCTCTGGCCAGAAAATCTTTATCTCGGCTGGCGAACACGACATGGCCGACAACATCATCCACTTGGTACTGGCGAAAATCGTCGGCGGCCCAGAGGGCATCAAAGGTGTTTCCCTGTTTATCGTGCCAAAATTCATGGTCAACGAAGACGGCTCCCTTGGCGCGCGCAACGGCGTTGCTGTTGGCTCGATCGAGGAAAAAATGGGCATCCACGGTAATTCTACCTGCGTGATGAACTACGATGGCGCAACGGGCTATTTGCTTGGCGACGAGCACAAAGGCATGCGTGCGATGTTCACCATGATGAACCACGCCCGACTTGGTGTTGCGATGCAGGGTTTGGCACAGGCCGAAGCCGCCTACCAAAACGCGGTGATCTACGCCAAAGACCGCTTGCAGGGTCGCGCAGTCACAGGCACAGAATTCCCAGACAAACCGGCCGATCCCCTGATCGTTCACCCAGATATCCGACGTTCCCTGATGGATCAAAAATCATTCTGTGAAGGCGCACGCGCATTTGTGTACTGGGGCGCGATGATGATCGACCAAGCCCACGAAAGCGACGACAAAGACGCCGATGGACTGATTTCCCTGCTCACGCCCGTGCTCAAAGGCTTCCTCACAGACAAAGGCTACGACATGACCGTCCAAGCCCAACAGGTCTACGGTGGTCACGGCTACATCGAGGAATGGGGCATGTCCCAATTCACCCGCGATGCCCGTATCGCCATGATCTATGAAGGCGCAAACGGCGTTCAAGCCCTTGATCTGGTGGGTCGTAAACTGGCCCAAGACGGCGGCAAACACGTCATGGCATTCTTCGATCTGGTGAAAAACTTCATCGGCGAAAACAAAGACAATGAAGCCCTCGCAGATTTCATCGAGCCGTTGAAAAACGCTTCCAAAGATCTGCAAGCCGCATCGATGTATTTCATGCAAAACGGTATGAAAAACCCGAACCATGCGCTCGCAGGTTCAAATGATTTCATGCACATGTTTGGTCATGTTTGCATGGGCCTGATGTGGGCCCGCATGGCAAAGGCCGCTACGTCCGCCCTTGACGCTGGCACTGATGATCCAGATTTCTACACCAACAAACTGATCACAGGGCGCTACTACATGGCGCGTCAATTGCCAGCCACAGGCATGCACCTCGCACGCATCCAATCTGGCGCAGACACTGTTATGGGCCTGAACGCCGAGGCGTTCTAATCCAAAAGCGCTCGCAGAAGCGTTCTAAACACCTTCGGGGCGGCGACACAGCCGCCCCAAACTGAATTCTAAGGGAGCTGCCATATGACCATTCAAAACCTGAATTCCGCGTGGATGACAGACGAGCACAAGATGCTCGAAGAGATGACAACAAACTTCATCACCACCGAATGGGCGCCAAAGTTCGAAAAATGGCGCAAACAGGGTGAAATGGATCGCGATACTTGGGCACAAGCAGGCGAACTTGGCCTCCTTTGCCCCTCTATCCCAGAAGAATACGGCGGCGTCGGTGGTGATTTCGGCCACGAAGCAGCAATCCTGATGGCAGGCTCCCGCCTCAACCTCGCCTCTTGGGGCCACGGCATTCACTCGGGCATCGTGTCCCACTACATCCTGAAATGCGGCACCGAAGATCAGAAAAAACGTCTGTTGCCGAAAATGATTTCTGGCGAACTTGTCGGCGCGCTCGCCATGTCCGAACCCGCTGCAGGCTCCGACGTGCAAGGCATCAAAAGCCGCGCCGTAAAAGACGGCAACAATTACAAAATGTCAGGTTCCAAAACCTTTATCACCAACGGCCAACACGCCAACCTGATCCTTGTCGCTGCCAAAACCGACCCAACCCAAGGCTCCAAGGGCACCTCCCTGATGATCTTGGAAACAGACGGCGCAGACGGTTTCACACGGGGTCGCAACCTCGATAAAATCGGCATGAAGGCGGCGGATACCTCGGAGCTGTTCTTTGACAACGTCGAAATCCCACCTGAAAATCTGCTCGGCGGCGAAGAAGGCCGTGGCTTTTACCAAATGATGCAACAACTGCCCCAAGAACGCCTGATCATCGGCTGCGGTGCCGTCGGCGCAATGGAAGGCGCGGTCGCCACCACGGTTGAATATTGCAAGGAACGCCAAGCGTTCGGCAAATCCATCATCGAGTTCCAAAACACCCGCTTCAAACTGGTGGAATGCACCACAAAAACGCAAGTGGCGCGCGCCTACCTCGACACCTGCATCGCCGCGCACCTACGCGGTGAACTGACGGTTGAGCAGGCCGCAATGTCCAAATACTGGCTCACGGACACTCAAGGAGAAGTGCTCGACGAGTGCTTGCAACTCCACGGCGGCTACGGCTTCATGATGGAATATGCCATCGGCGAAATGTGGACCGACGCGCGCGTCCAACGCATTTACGGCGGAACAAACGAAATCATGAAAGAGCTGGCAGGCCGCTCGCTTTAACATTCAACGGGATCAAAAGACGAAACCATGGATTTTGAGTATTTGAACAGAGAAGAAACACAAGATAGTCCACCCCACCACCCTATTCGCAATTTGCGACTTCGGGTGTGGGGCTTCTCCTCTGACGGCCATCGGCTCTCCAGCCTGTACCGCACCCTAAACGCTAACGATGCATGGTTAACACAATCTAAACCCGCCCCTTCTTTTCTGCAAAAATACTCCACGGGGGTGCGGGGGTGTGAAACCCCTGCTTACTCTCTAACCAAAGGACCCCATCATGGCTGATTATAAACTCTATTGTTTCGGCGAAAGCGGTAATTCTTACAAAGCCGCGCTGCCCCTTTCCCTTTCGGGTCTTGATTGGGAAGCTGTGTACGTTGATTTTTTCAACGGCGAAGGCCGTACCCCTGAATACCGTGCCAACGTAAACGCCTTTGGCGAAGCGCCAACATTGATCCACGGCAATGAGAAAATCGCGCAATCAGGCGTGATCCAATCCTACATCACTGAAAAATCTGGCAAGTTCGGCGGCAATACAGATGCAGAAAAGCGCCAAGTGCAAGCATGGGTTCTGTGGGACAACCACAAACTGTCCTCCATGGCGGGCATGACCCGTTTCTTGATGAACTTCCTTCCAGTGGACAAACGCCCGAAAGAAGTCATCGGCTTTAGCCAAGGCCGCCTTGCCGCTGCCTACAAAACGCTCGACGCTGCCCTAGAAGGGCGCGATTGGCTGGTGGGTGACGGCGTGACCAACGCCGATTTCTCCTGCTGCGGTTATCTCTACTATCCAGAACCTTTCGGTTTTGTCCGCGCCGATCACGCAAACATCGATCGTTGGCTCTCCAACATCGAAGGTCTCGATGGATACAAAGCCCCCTACGACCTCATGCCCGGCTCCCCAGCCGACCGCGCCTAATTCAAACACACGCACCAAAGGATCAAACACATGCCACATGATGCATATATCTACGACACAACCCGCTCTCCGCGCGGCAAAGGCAAAAAAGACGGCTCCCTGCACGAGGTTTCCGCCGTTCGCCTTTCAGCCGAGGTTCTAAACAATCTGCAAGCCCGCACAGGGTTTGATTCCAAGGACGTGGACGATGTAATTTGGGGCAACGTCTCTCAAGTGGGCGAACAAGGCGGCTGTTTGGCCCGTTCTGCCGTGCTCTATTCCGACCTAGATGAATCCGTGGCTGGCGTGTCCGTCAACCGTTTCTGCGCCTCAGGGCTCGAGGCCGTGAACATGGCCGCAGGTCAGGTCATGGGCGGCCAAGGCAACGCCTATATCGCTGGTGGCGTTGAATCCATGTCACGCGTTCCGATGGGCTCAGACGGCGGCGCAATCGCTGTTGATCCAACCCTCGCGATGAAAGCCTATTTCGTTCCACAAGGCATTTCATCCGACATCATCGCCACGAAATACGGCTTCACCCGCGACATGTGCGATGAATACGCCGTTGAATCCCAACGCCGTGCGGCCCTGTCCCAGAAAGAAGGTCGCTTCGATAAATCCGTCTTCGGTCTGAACGATCAAAACGGCATCGAAATCCTCGGCCATGATGAAATGGTGCGCGGTGAAACCAACATGCAAACGCTCGGCTCCCTGAACCCATCGTTCAAAGCCCAAGGCGAGGTTATGCCAGGTTTTGATGCCATCGCCCTGCTGAAATATCCAGAGCTGGAAAAAATCAACCACGTGCACCACGCAGGCAACTCCTCTGCGCTGGCAGACGGGGCGGCCGCCATTCTGATCGGCAACAAAGAATTTGGCGAAAAGAACGGCCTGACACCGCGCGCGCGCATCAAAGCAACCGCAAAAATCGGCACAGACCCGACCATCATGCTGACAGGCCCCGTGCCTGTGACGGAACGCATCTTGGAGCGCAATGGCATGAATATCGGCGACATCGACTTGTTCGAGGTGAACGAAGCCTTTGCCTCCGTTGTTCTGCGCTTCCAACACTATTTCAACGTGGATCACGACAAGCTGAACGTGAACGGCGGCGCAATCGCAATGGGCCACCCGCTCGGCGCAACAGGCGCGGTCATCCTCGGCACGCTGCTCGATGAAATGGAACGCTCTGACAAAGAAACCGGCCTTGCAACGCTTTGCATCGGTTCGGGCATGGGCGCGGCAACAATCCTAGAGCGCGTGTAACACGCATGTCTCGGCATCCTCTCCTCGATATTCTCGACCAGCTGAAATCGGACACCCGTTTCGATTTCACCTTGGTCGAAAAATACGAGGGGAAATTGATGCGGCTCAAATGCCGGACCCCGAATATTTGGGTCATGGTGGCATCTGAAGACGGATCAATGCTGGATCGCTGGGCGCACGATGGTGGGGCCGCTTTCGTGAAATACACGGAAGATGACCTCGCCAAAGGGCCGGAACACAACGCCAAAGCGCTGATTGCTTTGGCTGAAACAGAACAAGAAAAACACCAATCCGCTGCGAACGGACCCAATGAACAAGAACGCCGCCTCGCAGATATCAGAGAAAATAGTCCAAGCTATCAAGCATCCGTAAGAAACCGCTTGGACCCCCAGAAATGGAGAAAAAAACATGACTGATTTCCACTACAAACTCGACGGCGACATCGCCATCATCACATGGGATTGCCCCGACAAATCCATGAACATCATGTCCGAAACGGGCTTTGGTGAACTCGATGCGCACATCGACACCGTGCTGGGCGATGACGCCATCAAAGGCGCGATCATCACCTCTGGCAAAGACACGTTTGCGGCGGGGATGGACCTAACCGTGCTGGCCGAATGGAAAGCACGCGGCGGCGACAACCCTGCCCCGCAACTGATGGACGGCATCATGACGGGCCACCGTATCATGCGCAAAATTGAACGCGCTGGCATGGACGCCAAAACCAACAAAGGCGGCAAACCAATCGTCGCCGCATTGCCGGGCACGGGCCTTGGCATCGGTCTTGAAATTCCGCTGGCCTGTCACCGCATTTTTGTGGCCGACAACCCCAAGGCAAAAATCGGCCTGCCAGAAATCATGGTCGGCATCTTTCCAGGCGGCGGCGGCACAACCCGCCTCGTGCGCAAGCTTGGCGTGATGAACGCCTCTTCTTTCCTGCTCGAAGGCAAGACAGTTGATCCGAACAAAGCCAAAGCAGCTGGCCTCATCGACGAAGTCGTGCCTGCGGACGAACTCATCTCCTCTGCCAAAGCATGGATCGAAACCGCAACAGACGCGGACCTGCTGAAACCTTGGGATGCCAAGGGCTACAAAATGCCGGGCGGCGCACCGTACCACCCTGCTGGCTTCATGACTTATGTCGGCGCAACGGCCATGGTCCACGGCAAAACCCACGGCGCGTTCCCAGCAGCCAAAGCAATGCTCGCAGCCGTTTATGAAGGCGCACTTGTTCCCTTCGATCAAGCCATCCGCATTGAAGCACGCTGGTTCACCAACATCCTGTTGAACCCGTCGTCCTCTGCCATGATTAACTCCTTGTTCATCAACAAAGGCGCGCTGGAAAAAGGCGCGGTTCGTCCCAAAGGCGTGGCAGATCAATCCGTCAAAAAAGTCGGCATTCTTGGCGCTGGCATGATGGGCGCTGGCATCGCGTTGGTCTCTGCACTTGCTGGCATCGAGGTGGTCCTGATTGACCGCGACCAAGATGCAGCGGACAAAGGCAAAGCCTATTCCGAAGCGCACGCCGACAAAGGCATCGCACGCAAAAAATCCACACCCGAGAAGAAAGAGAAGCTTCTTTCTCACATCACCGCAACGACAGATTTGAACGCCCTCAAAGGCTGCGATCTGATTGTCGAAGCGGTGTTCGAGGACGTGGGCGTCAAAGCCGAGATGACCAAAAAAGTCGAAGCCATCGTTGGCGAAGACTGCATCTTTGCCACCAACACATCCACGCTGCCAATCGGCGAGCTGGCCAAAGCATCCGTGCGCCCCGACCAATTCATCGGCATCCACTTCTTTTCCCCAGTTGATAAAATGCTGCTGGTGGAAATCATCAAAGGGGCACAAACGGGCGACCGCGCCGTTGCAAAATCGCTCGATTTTGTACGTCAAATCCGCAAAACGCCAATCGTGGTCAACGACGCGCGCTTCTTCTATGCCAACCGTTGCATCATCCCCTACGGCGGCGAAGCAAACCGCATGGTATCAGAGGGCATCGAGCCAGCCTTGATCGAAAACGCCGCAAAACAGCTCGGCTTCCCGCTTGGCCCACTTCAACTTGGCGATGAAACATCCATCGACCTCGCGGAAAAAATTATGACCGCCACAAAGGCCGCCATGGGCAACGAATACCCTGCCTCTGGCGCGGATGATGTTGTGCAAACCTTGTTCGATCTCAAACGTCTGGGCCGTAAAACCAAATCTGGCTTTTACGACTACGACGAAAAGGGCAAACGCACAGGTCTGTGGAAAGGTCTCGGCGATCACTTTGAAGTCATGGAAGACCAACCCGGCCTAGAAGAGGTCCAGCACCGCCTGATCCTCGCCCAAGTCCTAGAGGCCGTTCGCGCCCTCGAAGAAGGCGTCCTTGAAGACATCCGCGAAGGCGACGTCGGCGCGATCCTTGGCTGGGGCTTCATGCCCTGGTCTGGTGGCCCGTTTGCTTGGCTCGATATCATCGGCTCTACAAAGGCGGTCGAAATCTGCGACGCGCTGGCCGCCAAACATGGCATCCGCTTTGAGGCACCTGCCTTGCTGCGTGAAATGGGCGAAAAAGGCGAGAGCTTCTATGGCCGTTTCGGGGCAGACGCAAAAGCGGCCTAACCCCAAACAAACCGACACAACCAAAAAGCGCCCAGATCCAATCTGGGCGCTTTTTCAGTTTTTATGGGTTAGCTTAGACCTGCTAAGTTGCGATGGGGCTAAACGGGCGCGGTGTGCGTTCGATCTTATTTTTCAAACGGCTGCACAATTCTTTCGCTGCCAAAATCTGCGGCTTCGCATCTGCGTTCACAAGGCCACTTACACGCGCAGCAGACTTTGCCGTGCCAGTTGGATTTGTCTTGAACTGCTTGGACACCAATGGGCGGATCAACCGCGTGAACAGCGTCAGCAACAGCGTATTCCCAGCCAAACAAATGGCAAACAATACCCCAACATAGGTCAACACGTTCAACACGCTCGCCAAATCAAACCCAGCACGAGACGCCAGCCAACTCACATAACCAACAACGTCACGTTCGCCGCCATGCACGCTCACATAATTTGCGTACATCGTGCTCAGCGCCAGCAGCGCCATCGCAACTACGGTCAACGGCAACATTTGCAACGCAACATTCAAACACCGCGTCGAAAAAGCCTCATTTCGCCCCGAACGTGCCATTCGATTGGCAACACACACCAGCGAAAAGGCAATGGACAATGGGATGCTCAACTTGAGCAATTCCATGAATTTCGGATCAACTACCATCAGCGACGATCCGAAAATCGCGATATTCGCGCCAATCAATTCGCGGCGGTACAATTCAGAATAATCGCGCTTTACAGAGGGACGGCGGACACCACGCATATCATTCACCAAACTCGCACTCGCAGTGTTCGCTTGTTCGCATTCTGTATTAACGCGAACCGAATAATCAAACAGCTTTTTCACTGTGAAAGACGCCAGTAGAACACCTATCACAAAACCGATAACTGCAATTGTTTGGTGGTTGCTTGCATCACCTGAAAGGCCCGTCACGTATAGAATAGAATTGTGTCCTGCAACGCGTTGCAGAACGATTTCTAAGGCCAGTGTTATGCCTACAAACACAACCGACAACCCCCATCCTTCGACCGAAGAAAGGTGGCGCGTTTCCGTGCGTGCGTACAACACAGCAACTGGAAGTTGTGCAAAAAGAACTAAAATCAAGGATACCCAAAAGCGACTGATACTAATACCGAACGTGGTTTTAAAGAGTTCAACAATCAACAAAGACGCAGACATGACAATCAAAACAAGCATAGATTGCGTCAACACATAAGAAACAAACGGTCTGTTTAAGGTATTCGAGTTCATAGTAGCCTCCTGAACCTATTTCACACCACTAGGTAGAGCCCTAATTATGTCAACAATTTGCTACCGCTATGACCAATTCGCGTTCATTTAGTGCCAAATTTTTTGAAAATTCTCATAAAACCTTGCAAATTGGCGCACGAAGTACTTCAAATTTACCTAGCCAGATTTGGCCCCATTTTCACGCCACAGCACCAGCGCACCGCCGCCGACAATTAGCAAAACGCCAGGGAACAACCGATCAAGCGGCGCTTCGCCAAACACGATCCATCCCATCGTGAAGGCAGAAATCAGCCCGAAATAATTGAACGGCGCCAGCGCGCTCGGTTCTGCCATGCGCACCGAAATCAGCATGCAAATCACACCGCAACCGCCCAACAATCCCATCACCGTAATCAACAGCGCATCCATGCCGCTTTCGATTCCCGAAAACCCAGTGGTGAACAAAACCACCACCAAATTCGAAACAACCGCAGCCACAGCTGAATACAGATACAACAGCGAATTCGAAACATCGCGATCAATCATGCGCACCGTCACAATCGACAGCGCATAAAATGCCGCCGCACACAGCGGCAGCAGCGCCCACAGATTAAAGCTCTCGGCGGTGGGTTGCACGATCATCATCGCGCCGCCAAATCCCATCAAAACCGCGATGGATCGCCAAATCCCAACCCGTTCGCCCAGCAGTGGGATCGACATCAGCACCACAAACAACGACATCGTGTAGCCAAGGGCCGCCACCAGCGCAAAGGCGGTTGTGCCCAGCGACGCATACCAACAAATCTGCGCAATCGTCACCATCAGCCCACGGGAAAACGCGAACTTCCACTGGCGGATCCACAGATGTTTTGGATCCAGCTTAAACTCGCCCGTCCACCACATCAGCACCAGTGCGGGGATCATCCCCACAATGTTGCGATAGGCCGACAGCTCCAGCACTTCGTACCTTGGCAGCAGCGTTTTGATGATCACCGACATTCCATCCAGAAACACGATGCCGAGCAGCAAAATCATTGCTGCCCGCACCAAGTTAGATTGAAATATCGCGGGCATTCGGGGCTATTCCAGCCCCTTTTCCTTAAACAACGCGCCAAGGTCTGCTTCGGGGCGCGCACCGATGTGGCCGATAATTTCACCGGCTGCAACACAGCCCATGCGACCGCAGGTCATCATATCGCGCCGATTAACCAACCCATGCAAGAACCCCGCGGCGAACAAATCGCCCGCCCCCGTCACGTCCATAACTTTCGACGCCTCCGCAGGGGCCAAAACCGTCTCACCGCCCCGCGCAACATAGGCGCCCTTGGCCCCCACAGTACACGCCACGATCTCCACACGGCTCGCCGCTTCTGCGATACTTTCCTCCAGCGTGTCGGCAGGATACATCGCCGCCATTTCGTGCTCGTTGCAGAACAGCAGATCAATGTGATCGCGGATCATGTCGCGAAACGCTTGGTGATGACGATCCACACAGAACGGATCAGACAGCGTGACCGAAACTTTACCGCCCGCGCCTTTACAAGCCGCAATCGCCTTGGCAAACGCCGCGTGGGACAGCTCTCCGTCGAACCGATACCCTTCCAGATACAGCCACTCCGCATCCGCCATCATCGCAGGATCAATATCATCTGGCCCAAGGTGTTCGGACACACCCAAATACGTATTCAGCGAGCGTTCGCTGTCAGGCGTCACCAAAACCATGCAACGCCCCGTTTCATCCACCGCATCCGCAGGGGAACGCGGCACTTCGAAATCCGCACCCTGTGCGCGCATGTCATGCTCAAAAATATCGCCCAGCTGATCGGCCTTCACCTTACCAACATAGGCCGTGCGATCCCCAAGTGCGGCAATCCCCGCAATCGTGTTCGCAGCAGAACCACCAGACACTTCTTTCGCTGGCCCCATCATGCCGTACAGCTCGCTCGCCCGCGCGGTATCAATCAACTGCATGATGCCTTTTTCCACACCATTATCGGCAAGGAACTGATCCTCACACGGTGCCAACACATCCACCAACGCGTTGCCAATGCCGACAACCTGATATTTTTTAGCCAAAATCTTTCTCCTCAAACGGACATAAGTCCTCAACAATACAGTTCGCACACACGGGCTTGCGCGCCTTACAGACATAGCGCCCGTGCAAAATCATCCAGTGATGCGCGTGCATGGCAAACTCGGCGGGGATTTGATCCTCAATCGCCCGTTCCACCACCACAACATCTTTTCCAGGGCAAACGCCCGTGCGGTTTCCAAACCGAAAAATATGCGTGTCCACCGCCTGCGCAGGCTGTTTGAACCACATATTCAGCACAACATTCGCCGTCTTGCGCCCCACACCCGGCAGGCTTTCGAGCGCCGCACGGCTCGATGGAACAACACTGTCAAATTCATTCACCAAAATCTGGCTCATCTTCATCACGTTCTTGGCTTTGTTGCGAAACAAGCCAATCGTTTTGATGTGTTCGGTCACCCCATCAAGGCCCAGCGCCAGCATTTTTTCAGGCGTATCCGCAATCGCAAACAAAGCCTTCGTCGCCTTATTCACCCCAATATCCGTCGCCTGCGCGCTCAGCGCCACAGCCACCACCAGCGTATACGCATTCACATGATCCAACTCGCCCTTAGGCTCTGGCTCACTGTCGCGAAACCGCGAAAACATCGCATGGATTGTGTGATAATCGAGTTGTTTTGTCATGGGATCGGTTTGGCATGGGGGGCTTCAATTAGAAAGTTTAAATTCACTTTTGTTGTCACAAATGATCTTGTTTTCGCTCCTGCCTTATCAATCCTAAATGTTTAGCTTGCATTTGGGCTCCGATTTCGATCGCAAAAGCGATGAAATTCGTCATTCACGTGGCACTTGAACTTTGGGTGTTGTATTGATTTTGATAATTACCAAACTTCTTTCGTTACTTGATCAGATTGAGGCCTAAATGAAGAGACATCTAATTTTAATATTGCTAGGTGTTGTGACAATCTTCGTAATTATTGTCGCCATCACGACCGAAATTAACATCACTCAGACGCAACGAGAAGCTTACGAAGACGCGGAAATTTCCAATATCTTTGAGGAGCGGTTCCAAAATAAGATTGTCCCATCTTTTTGGGGCGCACCAAACGGGTTCGAAGCAGCTCTAACCTCAATTGACGCTCGAAACTTATTAGCCCGCTCGGTTCCGAACACGGATCTACGTGAAGCGGATGTCCTTTTTATTTTTGTAAAAAATGAACAAGGGCTTCAAGAGTTTCCGTATTACGATCTATTTTCTATGGATGAGATAAAAACTGTAACAAGTACAAAAGACACTTTATCCATCAAGTACGATTTACAAATAGATTCTGAATTAGGAGTCAAAAAATTTAGACTTCAAATCTTTTACTTTGATGGCCGAAAGGGCGATGCAATAAAACTGTCTAATACTGTTTGCCTTGCCCGTTACTTGTACGGTGAAGCGATTTTTGAAAATGGCGTTCATGGTATTCCGCGCTATGATGAATGTAAAAAGGACTAGCCGAGGTCATCCGCCGCGCGCTCCAACTCTATGAGTTTGTGATCGAGGAAGAAGAAAAAGGCGGCGGCGTCTCGGTAAAAACCGAAAAAGACGGTGAAATCATCTACCGCTCCATCTTCTAACCAAAATCACTCATACGCTTTGCGCTCACCCTCTTTGAACAACCCACCGCATGTCGCCTCGCGACAGCGCCACGCATCAAACATCGCGCCATAGCGTGCTTGATCCGCGTCCCAACGGGCAACATCAACAACTGCATCCCCCAGCGTCGTAAACGCCATGCGCCCGTGATCAGTGTGAACAAAAACCTGGCAACGCCCCTGCCCCGTCCGACACGACACCGCGCGTTCGATGTTTTGCGCGCGGTCCAGCTCTAACATCAACACAAGACCAGCCTCTTCCAAACGCACAACCCCGTCGAGCTGCGCTACATCGCTGGGGATCGAACCAAGCTGATCGCCGTCATACGTCACGCCCGCAGTCTTCAACCGATCATATACCAGAAATGACTGGGTAATCGGGCGTTCAGACACCGACACATTCACATAGGGCAGCATTCCTTTTACTGCCTTACACCCAGCATCATCGTATCGTTTCATATCCGTAATACACAATATCACCTGCATCTCGGGCATATCCAAACGCCGATCCCCACCCGCCGAGGTCATACCGCGTGGCATTGCATAATACTGCCCCGCCACGCGGATCAAAAAATGCGTGGCTTGGGGATGCAGCGCCACATAACTGCTGTGCCCGACAAAGGCAGCGATGCAGAACCCACCCAAAACCACCGTTTGCGTTATCACAGACCAAGCCGCCCGTTTGTGCGTGATAAAAAAGGCAAGGAACACCGAAACGAAGAAGACACCGCCCGCATACGCCCCGTGAAACTCCCGCAAATGCGCGCCATCTTTTTGGGGGTGATACGAATATCCCACTCCCGCCAAAAATGCGAAAACGGCCAAACTCGCGGCGACGACAACAACCACCCACGCTAAGATCACACCAAAATGCTTCACACCAAATATCCCACAAGCCAGCAGTTCCGCCCAACGTAACACATCCCCAAAATGATGCAGCCCTTCACTTTGCACTTTGTGCCCCCTAACACTTAGCGCAACAAAAGGATCAAACATGCTAAACTGGGCAATCCACGGCACGGGGTTCATTTCCCACGCAATGATCACCGCGATTGCCGCTTCAAACGGCTCGCGGGTTCACACGATCATCGGGCGCAATCCTGAAACGCTCGCGGAATTTCAAACCCAGTACGCCATCCCAAACACCGCAACCGATGCGGCGCAACCTCTTGCCGATCCCGAAATCGACGCGATCTACATCGCCCTTCCAAACCACCTGCACCACACTGCAACAATTGCCGCCAGCAACGCGGGCAAGGCTGTCTTGTGCGAAAAATCCCTCACTACTACGATGGAACAGGCGGACGCACTCGCCACCACCATCCGCACCAACAACACCTTCTTCGCCGAAGGGTTAATGTACCTCGCCCACCCGCTTTACGCTCGCCTCACCGAACTCCTGCTCGATGGTCGCCTCGGAAAACTCCGTGCGATCCACGGCCATTACGCCGCCGATATTCACGGCGTCACAAACCCGCTTGGGCGCGGCACGCTGTTCAACCTCGGCTGTTACCCTGTCTCGCTGATGCACCTCGTGATCCAAACCATGTGCGGCCCAGATGCGTTTGCGAACCGCACCCTGCTTGCCACGGGCAACACGGAACCCGATCACGGCACGGTGGTCGACGCGGCGATGACCTGCAAATTCGCAAACGGCGTTCTGGCTACGCTTCAATCCACAGACACCTACGGCATGTCCCACGGCTTTACCATTTCAGGGGAAAACGGCACGTTGGAGCTTATCACCAACCCGTGGCTGCCCGTTGCAGGCGACAATCACATCCAGTGGCGCCCCTACACAGGCACCCCCGAAGACATCATCGTGAACACGGGCCACGATGCGTTCTACCATCAGGTCAAAATGATCGAAACGGCGCTGAAAGACGGCAAAACCCAAGCCACGCGCCCCTCCCCGACTCTTTCCGATTCCCTCGACATCATGGGCCTGCTCACGGAATGGGACACCGCCATTTTAGGCGAGAAATAGCCTAAAGCCCTGTATGTTCACGCAAATGTAACACTCTGTGTCGAAAACTTCACCAAATCGCCCTTGAAAGCACTGCTCACTTAGCTATGTACTAACAACAACACATGATCCGTTTTGATCGCTTCACCGTAATCAAGATCAGAACAGTACATCTAAAAGGAAAAGAACAATGTCGGCTCTTACAGCTGCCCTCACCGCCGTGGTTTTGACCACACCCATCGTGCAGGTCACCCATGATCGTATCGTGGAAACACCGCGCGTTGCAGAAATCGTAATCCAACCGAGCGCGTCCGATATCGGCATCGACGATACTGCGCTCACCCAATTCCTTGTGCGGGCTAATCACCGCTATCAAGGCACACGTTAATTTAGGTAACTAGGGTCCCCGTGGTGCAGGCTGTATTTGAAATGTCCCTCAAACTACTGGCCGCGCCACTGTTGATCTGGCAGGGGCTTGGTGTGCGCAAGCATGCCCTGATCTTGCCAGAACCAACCGGCCCCCGCAGTGGCGTCACCGCCAAACGGTCTTCACCAAACGCTCCCCTTCGTTTGCTGATCGTCGGTGACAGTGCCGCTGCGGGTGTTGGGGTTGATACTCAAGACGACGCGCTTTTGGGCCAGCTGGTACAAACTCTGTCACAGCACACAACCGTTGAGTGGGATTTGATCGCCCGCACAGGTGCCACAACCGCCAGCACCACAACATGGCTGCGCGACACGCAAGCAAAACCTTATGACGCCGTTGTCATCTCGCTCGGCGTGAATGACGTCACCCGCCAAATCCCGTTGCAGCGTTGGATCAATCAAACCGCAACCCTGCTCGATCTGCTGGTCAGCAAATTCTCCGCAAAACGCATATACACCACGACCCTGCCTCCGATGGGCGAATTTCCCGTCCTGCCCCAACCCCTGCGGTGGATCATCGGCCTGCGCGTGGATCGTTTTGACACCGCCATGGCGCGGTATCAATCCACACGACCCGAGGTCACGCGCCTGCATCCAGACTACCCGATGGGCCCGACGCTGATGGCGTCGGACGGCTATCACCCCTCCAAACAGGCCTACACCATTTGGGCCGATCTGATGGCGAAAGCAATTTTGGAAGATATCGAAGGATTGGGACAGAAGCGCTTAGCCAAGATATAAGCAATATTCGCAAAACAGAACCGCCTGAAAGCCAGCCCGAGGCAATGTCGACTAAGGGGACAAACTGACAATTGCGCCATATCTTCCGTACAAGTATATTAGTTAAATGCATCAACAGACAGAAAATATGAAAACGAGCGAAAAGCTTCTTGCATCGTTATTGGAGTTCGAACGCCTCGGCCTTCGTGTAAAGGCAAAAGAAGCGGCGTATGCACTCGTCGAGGCCCTACCGTCACTTAATGATAAGGATGCTTGGACAAGAGCCTATTTGCATACATTGCCAACGAATGGGCAGTCTCGTATTCGACACGAAATATATGATGGCATCGTGTTTCCTGCACTTCGGGCTGGATATGAGCGAAACGATCCGGAAGCCCTCTATTTGCTTGGTAAAACATGGCAAAATTATATTTCAGGGGATGTGTTTGCAAAACAAATTGGGTTCCATTCATCTGAATTTTTCTTTGAACGTGCCTATCAGGTTGATCCGAGTTCAGAGCGATACAAACGCGCATTTCTTGGAGCACTAATTGTCAAATTTGACTATTTGTTCCACGAGTGGCCTTCTAGAATTTTGATAAATCACGACAATTGGTCTGCTGAACTAGTAGAGCTCAAGTCCAATATTGAGCTTGCTTCTAGCTTAGACGAAAGCGGTCAGCATGTTGAAGACATCAGAGATTTTTTGGAAAAAACCAACATATATTCTGATCGCTTGTCGAGCCATGAACTTGGTCACTAAGGCCTCCACTCCACCACTCAACAAATTCCCCCTTCCCGCAAGAAACGGGTGGCAAATAACACGCCCACCCGCCACATTACCCCCATGAAACATGATCCATACCACCACGCCGTAATTGCCCGCGCGATTGAATACATCGACACCACCGTTGGCGAACAGCCACGGCTGGATGAGGTCGCGAATGCCGTTGGCCTCTCCCCCATGCACTTTCAACGGGTGTTTTCACAGTGGGCGGGCGTCTCCCCGAAACGCTACCAACAATACCTCACGCTCGATCACGCGAAATCCCTGCTGCGCGACCGCTTCACCCTGCTCGACACGGCCCTAGAAACGGGCCTTTCTGGCACAGGCCGCCTGCATGATCTGTTCCTTACGTGGGAAGCCATGAGCCCTGGCGAATTTGCTGCCAAAGGTCGCGGGTTAACCATCACGTGGGGTTGGTTCGACAGCCCGTTTGGCGAAATGATCGTCGCCGCTACCCCGCGCGGCATTTGCGGCATGGGGTTCACCGCCGAATTTGGCCGCGACTGGTCGTTAGAGGATATGAAAAACCGCTGGCGCGACGCGACCTATGTGCAAAACGAGGCCGCCCTCCAAGATCAAGTCAGCGCCATCATCGGCGGCGATACCGCCAACTTGCACCTGATCGGCGCGCCTTTTCAGATCAAAGTCTGGGAGGCCTTGCTAAACGTCCCCACGGGCCACGTCACCACCTACGGTGAAATCGCCAAATCCATCGGCAATCCCAAGGCCGTGCGCGCTGTTGGCACCGCCGTAGGCCGCAACCCGATCAGCTGGCTCATCCCCTGCCACCGCGCCTTGCGCAAATCGGGCGGATTGGGCGGCTATCACTGGGGCTTGCCCGTCAAACGCGCCTTGCTGGCATGGGAAGGCGCGCGCGCTGATGCCGCTCCTGAAAACTGAATCTCAAACGCACCACTGTGCGCTGAAATCCGCCTGATCACACATCCGTGCGGGGTCAAACCCTTGTAATACACGCCAAACTGCCCATTTAGTTGCGAACGAGTAGCAATAGAAAGACCAGTATAATGGCGTTTACAAAACCACTCATCCTCGCATCCATTTCTGTGTTCGCACTGGCGGCCTGTGATGATCCGTCCAACCCAGATTACCAAAAAACCCGCAATGGCGCTGCCATCGGCGCCGCAGCCGGTGTTGCCTCGCAAATTCTGGCAGGCAATTCAGCCGACAGCGCGCTTAAAGCAGGAGCACTTGGTGCGGTTGTTGGCGCGGTGATCGGCAATGTGCTGGACAAACAAGAACAAGACCTGCGCCAAGATCTTGAAGGATCAGGCGCGACAATCACCAACACCGGTAACGAGCTGATCGTCACCCTGCCCGAGGCAATTACCTTTGCAACCGACAGCACGTCGGTACGCGGTTCATTGCAAGACGACCTCGCGGCGCTTGCAAACAACTTGCAAGAATACCCCGACAGCACCGTGGATGTGATCGGCCACACCGACAGCGTGGGCGATGAATCCTACAACCAAAACCTGTCCTCGCGCCGTGCCTATGCCGTGGAAAGCATCCTGCTGAACAACGGCGTGCCAAATGATCGCATCCGCGCCTATGGCCGTGGTGAAACGCAATCTATCGCGTCAAACGAAACTGCATCGGGGCGCGCTGCAAACCGCCGCGTGGAAATTGTGATCCGCCCAACCAGCTGATCCCAACACCCAGCGAAACACCTTCAGAGCGTGGCACCTGCCGCGCTCTTTTGCGTTTCACATAACGCCCGCTTTCACAAAATGCTTCCACGCAAACTTCACATAGCGGCTGTCGTATTTATGCCGCCCGGGATACAGACAGATATCCAGCATTTTCCCGCGCCGATTACGGCTGTGCGTGCACTCAAACTCCAGCGCGGCCACCGAACTGCGCCCGGCACGGCGATACCGCCCGATCCGCTTGTACCGTTTCATCACCGCGTAAACATTGCCCTGTCGCACACCCTTAATGACCCGCCCTTCCAGCGGCACCGTCAAATCGGTGCGCCCATGAACATGTAAAACATTCGCCACAGGTTTCTTGCACCGCTTGGGCGGCTCTTTCCAAAACGTCCCCGCCATCGGTGCGAAGGCCGCAAACATCGCGGGTCGCTCGCAGATCAGGTTCCACGTCACCATGCCACCCGCCGAATACCCCGTCGCCATCATGCGATCAGGATCAATGGCAAAGCGCCGCGTGGCATCCGCGACAACCGCATCAAAATACGCAAACGTACCCCGCACACTGGCAACATTTCGCGGCCCATTTGGCAGGCTCCAATCCTCTCCCACAGATTTCACCGCAATCAGCGCGACCCCCAAATCCGATGCGATCCCGCGCAGGGTTTCATTGCCCATCACGCCTTTGGCCGTGCCTTGCATCCCGTGTGAAAACAAAATCGCGCCGACTTGGCTGCGCCCATCATGCCCCTCAGGCATCGCAATGAAATAATGCCGATCCCCCAGCCTGCACTTCGTATCTGGCCCACAGGCCATCGCGGATGACCCAATCAAAACTGTAAAAATCAAACTGATAAAAACCCGCATACGCTTCTCCAAATATGGGGTGATGCTGGCCCGCGCGCTGCCCCAACGCAAGACATTTCCCCAAATGCGCTAACCCTTGCTGATTATCGCCACTGGTCATAATATCAGACCAATTCGTCGCAAGGACCGCCCAATGCCGTTTCAGAAAATACAAACCGAACGGGTCGCTGATACCGTTGTGCGCCAGATCGAACAGCTGATCCTGCGCGGCATTTTACGCCCGGGCGAACGGCTCCCCTCGGAACGCGACCTCTCTGATCGGCTCGGCGTTTCGCGCCCCTCCATCCGCGAGGCCATCGCGAACCTTGTGGAACGCGGCCTGCTGGCAACCCGCGCTGGCTCTGGCATTTACGTGGCCGATGTTCTCGGCTCTGCGTTTTCCGAACCGCTGATAAAACTGTTCTCCTCCCACGAAGAGGCGCTGTTCGATTACATCGCCTTTCGCCGCGATCTCGAAGGATTGGCAGCCGAACGTGCCGCCCGATTGGGCAGCGACACCGACCACAAAGTCATCACCACGCTGTTCAAGAAAATGGAAAACGCTCACACCAAACGAAACCCCGCCGAAGAAGCCGCGCTTGACGCCGAATTTCACATGGCAATCGTGGAGGCATCCCACAACGTCTTCATGCTGCACATGATGCGCTCCATGTTCGAAATGCTGCGCGCGGGCGTGTTTTACAATCGCCAAGTCATGTTCAAAGTACGTACCACCCGCAGCGCCCTCCTTGATCAACACCGCGCCATCCACGACGCAATTGTCGCGCGCGATCCCAACGGCGCACGCAAAGCAATCGAGGACCACCTCACCTTTGTGGAAACCTGCATGCACCAAGACCAAAAATCAGCCGCCAACGAACACGTCGCACAACAGCGATACAAACAAGAACAGGATCGAAAATGATCACCACCTTCCCCGAATTTTGCCTCCGCGCAGGTATTGCCGTTCTGTTTGCCACCGCTTTGGGATTGGAACGCAGCTTCAAAAACAAACCCGTTGGCGTACGCGCCTTTATGATGATCGCGCTCGGCTCCGCGTGTTTCACAATGATCACGATGAACTTTGCGTTCGGGGCTTTCGCCACCAGCGAAAGCTCGGTTTCTGTTGATCCCACCCGCGTGATCCAAGGGGTCATCGGCGGCATCGGGTTCTTGGGTGCTGGGGCTATTATGTCGGACAAATCGGATGGCGGCACAGTGCGCGGCATGGGCACAGGGGCGGCAGTCTGGACGGTTGGATCCATCGGCGTGGCTTGCGCGTTAGATTACATGTGGGAAGCAGGATTTATCACAGCCGTTGCTTTCGCAATCTTAACCCTTGCCAGTTATTTTGAACAACGCGCCAAAGACATCGGTGATGCAGATGGAAAAGGCTAACGCAACATTCGTTAACGCCAAAAGTGCCATACAGGTGCCATACGCTTTGCATACCGTTTGCATACCATTTGCATACGCTTTGCGGACAGTTTTTTGGCCCTAAAAACCGCGTTTTCGCCCAAATCCTAATGCAGCGTGCGGCGCCATAACACAAAGGGCACAGCGCCAAAATACATCACCACGCCATACATCGCGGACGGCAGCGCAAAGGTCGAAAATCCTTCACTTCCGCCCAGTATTTGCCCCGCCAAAATGGCCCCAACAGCGATCCCCAACGTGCTGTTTTGAACACCCGTTTCAACCGCAACTGTGGTCGCGTCTTTCACCGAAAGACCGAGCATTTTGGCGCTGCCCAAACCCACGCCAATCATGATCACCATCAACAAGATCGTGGCAGGGCCAAGCAGCCCAATATTGTCAAACAGCACATCCAAATTCATCAAAATCGCGGCCAATACGATCACCGCAAACAGCACCACCGCGATGCGGCTTAACCATTGCCCACCACCACTTACAAAACGCGGCGCAAGGGTGGTTACAACCATGCCCAATGCAACAGGAACTACGGTCATCAAAAACATCGTGATCGACAGCGAAAGCGTGTTCACATCAGGGGTATCCGCGCCCATGAAATACCGCACCCCAAAGGCGATAATAATCGGCAACGTCACTGCAGAAATGATCGTCACAATCGCTGTCAGCGAAATTGACAGCGCCATGTTGCCATTGCCAATCTTCGCCAAAACATTCGTCGTTACACCCCCAGGTGCCAACGCAAGGATCATCATTCCAACCGCCAATTCAGGTGGCATCCCCAGCAGCACTGCAATCGCAAATCCCACCAGCGGCAGCAGCACCATCTGGTTCACAACACCAACCGCAAACGCTTTGGGCATGGCAAAAACCTGTGTAAAATCAGCGGCTTTCAGCCCCAAACCCAGCGTGAACATAATGAACGCCAGCGCCAGGGGCAGCACCACATCAATCAAAACATTTCCCATAACCATCCCCGTTTTTTCAGCCTTATTTGGGATGCAGAATGTCCTTAGAAACGGGGCCTGTAAATGCTTTTATGTTGTATCGCGCCGCGTTTTGCGGCAAGGCAGCATCACGTTTATTGTTTAGGAACCCGTTCAATGACTGATACCGCCGATTTTGCCGACCGCATGCTTTCCTTGGGCCTTGCCCGCGTTTCAGAAGCAGCCGCAATTGCCTCTGCCAAACTCGTTGGACGTGGCGATGAAAAAGCCGCCGATCAGGCTGCTGTGAATGCCATGCGCGAACAGCTGAACATGCTCGATATTGCGGGCGTTGTTGTCATCGGCGAAGGCGAACGCGACGAAGCCCCCATGCTGTTTATTGGCGAAGAAGTCGGCACAGGAAACGGCCCGGGCGTCGACATCGCGCTCGACCCTTTAGAGGGCACGACCCTGACCGCCAAAGACATGCCAAACGCGCTGACTGTGATCGCCATGGGCCCACGGGGTTCGATGCTGCACGCGCCCGACGTTTACATGGATAAACTCGCGATTGGCCCAGGCTTTCCGACCGACACCGTGACGATGGACATGAGCCCGCGCGAATGCGTTGAAAACCTTGCCAAAGCAAAGGGCTGTAAAACCGATCAAATCACCGTTTGCGTGTTAGAACGCCCCCGCCACGAAGCCATGATCGCCGAATTGCGCACCACAGGCTGCGCCATCCGCCTGATCACCGACGGCGACGTCGCAGGCGTCATCCACTGCGCCGAAGCAGAGACCACCGGCATCGACATGTACATGGGATCAGGCGGCGCACCAGAAGGCGTTCTTGCCGCCGCAGCTCTTAAATGTATGGGCGGACAGTTCTACGGCCGCCTCACATTTCGCAACGACGATGAACGGGGCCGCGCCACCCGCGCTGGCATCACCGACTTTGATCGCATCTACACCCGCGACGAATTGGTCACCGCAGACGTGATCTTTGCGGCCACTGGCGTCACCGATGGTTCGATCCTGCACGGCACCAAAAAAGACGGTGATTTCATGGAAACGGAAACGATCCTCATGCGCTCCAAAACTGGATCCGTGCGGCGGATCAAATACCGCCAAAACAACCAATAATAGCGGGGACCTATGGTACGAGAAGTCGGATTTTCACGCAAAGACACGGAACCCAAAAAGTCGATAGCTGACAGCTATCTCGACGAGTTTCGCAAAAAGCATAATCACGAGCTATCGCCCAACACCCAACCCACGCCCAAGGCCGCAAAAGTGAAGCGCAACTGGGTCGTTATTATCTTTCTGCTGATTTGGCTCACGTTTTGGTCCATCGGCATATTAACCGTGATCGGCATCGTCGCGGGTGGCAACCCAGAGCCCTTCCTTCTGATTTGGCTGACCGCCGCGATCTTTGGTTGGGTCGTCGTTGTTGCCATTTTGAAAAGAATGCTCAGGGGCAAACCGATTGATCCACGGGAAAACCGATGACAGCATTCTTAGGCGTTTCCGCTTCCGTTACAGGGCGCCGTTGGGTTGGTTTATCCGAAAACGACGACCGTTTGGCCCAAGCCATCGCCCAACAAACAGGCCTGCCCGCAACACTATCGCGCACCCTCGCCCGCCTCGGTGTTGCCGCAACGGATGCCTCCGCCTACCTTACACCTTCCCTTCGCGATCTCATGCCAGACCCTTCTATTTTTCGCAATATGGACACCGCCGCAGAACGCATCATGCAGGCCATCACAAAACGCCAAACCATTGCAATCTTTGCAGATTACGACGTTGATGGCGGCTCCTCTGCCGCTCTGCTGATCGATTATTTGCGCCAATTTAGCATCCCCGCCACGCTTTATGTTCCAGATCGCATCGACGAAGGTTACGGCCCAAATGAACCTGCGATGGCTGACCTTGCATCGCGCCACGACCTCATCATTTGCGTCGATTGCGGCACCCTATCCCACGACGCCATCGCCGCCGCCAAAGATGCCGATGTCATCGTGCTCGATCACCACATGGGCGGTGAAACCCTGCCTCCTGCGCTTGCCGTTGTGAACCCAAATCGCCAAGACGAAGACAATGATTTCGGCAATCTCTGCGCTGCTGGCGTGGTGTTCCTCACCCTCGTCGCCGTGAACCGCAACTTGCGGGCCGCTGGGCAAACCGAACCCAACCTCATAGCGCTTCTCGACCTCGTGGCACTGGCCACAGTTGCCGATGTTGCCCCCCTCACGGGTCTTAACCGCGCCCTTGTTCGTCAAGGCCTCAAGGTCATGACACGGCGCGATCGTGTCGGCCTTGCCGCCCTGTCAGACGCGGCGCGCCTCACCTCTGCGCCCAACAGCTATCACCTCGGCTTTGCGCTTGGTCCGCGCATTAACGCAGGCGGGCGCATCGGCAAAGCAGACCTTGGCGCGCGCCTTCTCGCGACCACCGATCCCCACGAAGCACAGGCCATGGCCGATCAGCTGTCACAACTGAACGATGATCGCCGTGACATCGAAACGCAAGTGCGCCTCCAAGCAATGGAGCAAGCCGAAGAGCGCGGCTTTAACGCGCCGTTGGTGTGGGCCGCAGGCAACGGCTGGCACCCGGGCGTTGTTGGCATCGTTGCATCGCGCCTCAAAGAAGCCTCCAACCGCCCGGCTATCGTCATCGGATTAGACGGAGCAGAGGGCAAAGGCTCTGGGCGCTCGGTTACGGGCATCGACCTCGGGTCTGCCATCGCCACCTGCACGCACGAAGGCCTCCTGCTGAAAGGCGGCGGTCACAAAATGGCCGCGGGCCTAACGGTTGCCACGGACAAATTGGAAGAAGCGATGGCACGGCTCTCCGAACTGCTGCAAAAACAGGGCGCAGATAAAATCGGCCCCAAAGACCTGATGCTCGACGGTTCTGTCATGCCCTCCGCCATCACAACCGACCTTATCGAGCAACTCGAAATGGCTGGCCCGTTTGGCGCTGGCGCACCCGCCCCGCGTTTCGCCCTGCCAGCGCAAAAAATTGCCTTCGCCAAACGCGCGGGCGAAAGCCATTTGCGCCTTACCGCACAGGACGCAAACGGCGGGCGCATCGATGCAATTTGCTTTGGCGCTTACGACGGCCCGATTGGCCCAATGTTGGAAAACCACAAGGGTCAATCCTTTCATTTGGCAGGCAGATTAGAGATCGACGAATGGGGTGGACGGCGCAAAGCGAAACTGCGTTTGGAAGACGTCGCGCTCGCAGAATGAACGACCGAATGAAAAAGTACGAATTTGCGTAAGAATCATCTTGAACCGCGCAAGGTCTCGGACTAAAAGCCACTTCACAGATCGTGGTCCCTTCGTCTATCGGTTAGGACGCCAGGTTTTCAACCTGGAAAGAGGGGTTCGATTCCCCTAGGGACTGCCATCTGTTAATTCCCCCCACTCCTAAGATTTGCGCCGACAGTTTTGTAGGCACCGATCTCTCAATCCGCTCTGGGCCTGGCTCGTTTTGCACCAACAGCCTGCAATGCCAACAAATCGTTTTCTACATCCGCAGAATACGCCCGCAAAAATGCGCGCAATCCGTTTTGGATCGACAGGTTTAAATCCGCTTCGTTCGGCAAATCATGGGGGAAATGCAGCGCATGATTGCGCGGGCCAGACAGAATCAACGACCACAGATTTTCAGCTGCCAAATCAGCGTTTTCAAACACCAACGCCTTGTCCGCCCGCTTTTCCCCAAGATACCGCGCGATCCCCGCCAATGCTTGCGCAGGGCCCGTTTCGTGATATTGCCGTGCGATATCGGGCACCCGCTCTGCCTCGCCAATCATCAAACGCGCAATCGACAGATTGTCAGGGTGCAACACAAAATCAGAATACGCCCAACTGAAATCCCAAAGAACCCCAACCATTTCTTTGCCAACAGCATCATCGAATGGCGCAAGTATAGTCGCCCGCCCCGCATCCAAAACCGCCCGAAACAGCGCGTCTTTCTGGCCGATGTATTGGTACAACGTCGGCTTTGAAACCTCTGCCCGTTTCGCAATCGCCGTCATCGATGCCCCTGAATATCCGCTCTTGGAAAACTCCCGCAGGGCTGCGTTCAAAATCCGCGCCCGCTTTTCGCTGCGCTTCACTTCTTTAGTCGCGGGTTTAACAGGTGGCAAAACCATGCCGAAAAACTGCGCCAAATGTGCATTCACCGCTTCGGGCTGTTCCAGATTGCAAACATGGCCCGCATCCGCGATCACCTCAAACCCAACAAACGGGGCGCCAGCATCTGCAAAGCGCTGACTTACCGCGCGAATTTCTGTTGGTGGCGCCAGCTTGTCATGTTCGCCCGTCATCAAAAGTACAGGAAAATTAGCAGCGCCAAAATTCAGCTTTTCAGGCGGGTTGCAAAAACAGTTCAACGCATCGCGGTACGTATCTTGCGGGATCGCCGCCATCGAAGCCTGCAGCGCCTGACGTGCCCTAGCCGACGCATTTGGCCCAGCGATTACCGCCACAACGGCATCCGCAAAATCCGCAGGCGTTTGCCCTGCATCAAGGGGCACCTCGCGCGAAACGCGGAACGCTTCACGCTCATCAGGATCCGCCTCAGACATTCCAGTGCACCCCCCAGCCAGAACCAAACCCGTAATCAAATCAGGGTGACGCAACGCAAAACTGGCCGCGATCCACGACCCGTAACTCAACCCACACAGCACGAGTTTTTCCGCCCCAAACTGGCGCATAACCACGAGAATATCTTCAAAATAATCGTCAATCTGGGTTTGCGAAAACCCCAGCGTGCTATCGCCGTACCCGCGCAGATCAAGCGCGACCATCGGCATCTGATTGCCAAGTGCCGTAAGCTGATCATCCCAATTTTTACGACTTCCCCCAATCCCGTGCAGCAAAATGCAAATCGTTTTAGCAGTACTAAACCCCTCAGGTGCAACCGTCAGCGCAAGGCGCGGGGTTCCCTCAATCACCGACGGTTCGGTCTTACAAATCAGGGGCATCGTACGTTTAACCACACGCGCAATTGGCGCATTCAACGCCGCAATGCCTGCATCAAAAACCGCGTTCGTCCCAGCCGCAATCTCGCCCGCGCGGGGCGATGCGCCGTCCACATCCGCATGCCATGTTATCGTTGATCCTGTCCCGTTCGCCGTGATTTTCAGCCGCGCAGTGTACCTTTGCGCGCCTTCAATTCCATCGACCAAAGTATAACTCATCACGCGATCCGAGTGGCTGATATACGTCAGCCGCTCAATCATTACCGCCTCGTCACCCTCTGCCCCGAACCGTCGAACAACCTCGCCGCGCGGGCTCACCTCGACCTCGCACCACGCCACAAACGGGTGCCAACCAACACCAAAATCAGCAACCGCACACCAAACTTCATCAGGGCTGGCCGCGGAATTACCAATGCAATGAACGCTTTCGCGGGCCACCTATTCGCCAGCCTGCTCAGCCGCGTCTGGGCGCCACATCGAAACACGCGCGCTTGCCGGATCATTGGGGTCTTCGACAATATCCGCCATATCATACAGCGTCATCACGCTCAGGTAATCTTCCATGATTTCAGTGGTGTAGGGCAACATTAACGCGCCACAACGGCTATCACGGTACATGCGTTCCAACGGCAGCGATTTCAGCATAGACTGCCCACCACAGGTGCGGATCGCCAGTGCTGTCATCTCTTGCACACCCTCCATTACCGCGTATTGCGCCGCGTATAATCGCATAACTTGCGCCTTGCTCGGAAACCCACAGGCCTCGCTGAATGCGGCATGCCAAAGCGTGCGCATTTCCGTTAGTTTTTGATACATCTTCGCGACACTTGCCCGTTTGGTCGGGTAAATACGGCGGTCAATCGGCGGCAGGCCTTCGACCTCTCCACGCAGATACTTCACGGTGTAATCATAGGCCCCCTGCGCGATCCCCATGTACGCAGGCGTCAAGGTCGCCATCATGTGCGGCCACTGCGGCAAGGTTCGCACAAACATGCCTTGGGGCATCATCATTTCCTCGTTTTTGACGAACACATCCTTCAAAACGAGGTCCTTAGAATGCGTGCCACGCATGCCAATCGGATCCCACTCCCCCACAACCTGTAATCCGGGCGTGTCCTTATGGACCGCGAAATTCATCGTGTCCTCATGGCGCGGTTCAACGCCTTCAAAATGCTCGGTGCAAACGATGGAATAGTAATCGCAATGCCCTGCCAATGACGCGAATTTTTTGAACCCGTTGATGACATACCCGCCCTCAACTTTCTTGCAATTGGTTTGGATCGGCTTGGCCGTCCAATTGGTTCCACCCTCGGAAATCGGTTGCGAATAAATCGCGTTATCTTGCACCACATTGCGGAATTGGCGTTCGCGCAACGGCGCAAAGGCCGTCCGATCCGCGTCGGTCAAATTCGGCAATTCATACATAAACCGCGACCACATCATGGATGAGGTGTGCATGTTAAACGTCAGCGCCGTCGCCCCACAATATTTGCCAATCTCCGCCCCGATCATTGCATATTGACCGAGCGAAAACCCAAAGCCGCCAAATTCCTTCGGGATCACCAACCGCAGAAAACCATGCTTTGCAAAATCCTCATAATTGGCCGTCGGAAAGGATGCGTCTTTGTCTACCTGAACCGCGCGTTTCGCGATTTTGGGGCCCAGCTCATTGACCAATTCCATCATGCGCAGAAATTCAGTATCGATATCCTCGACATTATAATAATCGTGAAAAGAACTCATGCTAACTCTCCCTGCAGCTTGCCTTTGATAACAACGGGCACCCCGTCCAGCGTAATGGTGCAGCCCCGCATCGGTAGATCAAAATGCCCCAACGTGAACCGACCCGCGTATTGATTTGATCCCGTCGACCACAGGAAATTACCCGCCCAAGCGCGGAATTCTGTGCCCTGCACATCGCCTTTGTCATAGAGCGCAAGGCTCTCCCAACGGGCATGCGGGTTCATCCCCCAACCCACATGGCTAAACCCATAGGCCTTGGGGTCATCCCACGCGCCGAGGTATTCGCGAAACAACTCCGCATCCAGATTATCACTAATAATATCAGTGATATAATCGTTTTCCACAGTCATTGTAACGCGATCACGCAGGTAATCTTTGAACGTCAGGTTCATGTCCCCAACGTCCATCACGACCGTGCCATTCACCGCATTCTCACCTGGAAAACACAGGCACAAACCACCGGGCCAGTGATCCACCGCACCGGGGCGTGTGGAAAATCCAGGCGTCCCACCACACGGCGCATCTTTGATATTAATCGTCAAATCCGTGCCTGCATCCGACGTGATCCGCATTTCAGATGCGGCCTTCAACATCTCAATCCCAAGCGCAACTTTGGGGCCAAGTTCCGCCCGTGGTTCAGTGCGTTCCAAAATTTCGGGGTGCTCGTTACAGATCACCAATAACCGCGTTCCCGCTTGCTCAATCTCGGCCATTTCCTCGGCGTGGATCATGCCCTCAACCGTCACATCAACAATGACATCCACATGTTTCAGCGCCTCGATCACATGGCGAATGCCCTGCACAGCATCGCTTGTTCCCGTGGATTTCACAGGCACAGGCGCGGTTTGCGGCGCGCTTGGCAGGGTAATCGTCGAATACACCGCACCCAGATCATACAGCGCAAGCGCTGCCAGTTGCCCCAGAACAGGGCGTGATTGGGTTTCTGCCACAATCGCCACTTGCGTGCCTTTGCCAATGCCATTCAACGCGAAAACACGTTTGAACGAAGCGACCCATTTGGGTTCTGGAATTTCTTGCATCATCGGCCAAGCCTTTTGAAAATTTTACTATACGGTTTAGTAAAATATATCGACGCCTCGGAGTCAAACACAAACGCAAACCGCCCCATTTTAAGAAACGGTTTAAATCCAACCCGCTTTGCCCTTAAACTCATCTCAATCCAGCACCCAAAATCAGACAAAGGCTCACAAATGTCAGTCCTCACCCGCATATTCGCCGTCCTCGCCGTCACGCTTTCCCCCGTTTCAGCCCAAGACCTAACGCCAGCAGCAACCGTCGCGCTTGATGCGCGTAACTCTGGCAAACCGACCACGGCGCAAAAATGGATGATCAGCACGGCCAATCCAATCGCCGCGCAAATCGGCGCGGATATCTTGCGCCAAGGCGGAACCGCCGCCGATGCGATGGTCGCGGTTCAAGCCACGCTCGGCCTACTCGAGCCACAATCCTCTGGCCTTGGTGGCGGTGCATTTTTGGTCTGGTATGACGGTGCAACTGGCAAAGTCACCACGTTAGATGGCCGCGAAACCGCGCCCCTCGCCGCAACACCGACCCTATTCCAAGACGAAAACGGCGAGCCGCTAAAATTTTTTGATGCCGTCGTTGGCGGGCGTTCTGTTGGCACCCCCGGCACGCCGATGTTAATGGCGCAGGCCCATAAAAAATGGGGTAATCAACCTTGGCCTGATCTTTTAGCCCCCGCAAAATCCCTCGCCGCTGACGGATTTACCGTTTCCCCGCGCATGGCAGAAAGCGTAAGCGCCGACCTTGAGCGTCTGTCTCGTTTTCCCGCAACCGCCGCTTATTTCCTGCCAAAAGGAACGGCGATTAAATCGGGAGACACGCTGAAAAACCAACCCTACGCCGAAACCCTTTCTGCCCTGCAATCAGGTGGTCCAACAGCATTTTACACAGGCAAAATCGCCCAAAATATCGTCGCAACCGTTCACACAGCCGCGGGCAATCCCGGTGTCCTTTCCCTCGTTGATCTTGCGATTTACAAGGTCAAAACCCGCGCACCCGTTTGCGTAAATTACCGCGGATTTGATGTGTGTGGCATGGGCCCGCCCTCCTCTGGCGCACTTACTGTCGGGCAAATCCTTAAACTCATCGAACCCTTCGACATCGCCGCACTCGGCCCAGAAAACCCAGAAACGTGGCGCATCATCGGCGATGCCTCCCGCCTCGCCTTTGCGGATCGCGGCCGCTACATGGCCGACAGCGATTTTGTCCCTGTCCCCACGAAAGGCCTTATTGATCCCAAATACCTCGCCACCCGCAGCGCGCTGTTGCGAACCGACAAAGCCTTGGAAAAACCAACGGCAGGTGACCCGAGTTTCGATCATTCCTTCAATTGGGCCGACGACGAATCCATCGAACTCCCCTCGACCAGTCATTTCTCCATCGTCGACAGCTACGGCAACGCCCTTTCCATGACCACCACCGTGGAAAACCGGTTCGGATCACGCCTGATGTCTGGCGGATTTATCCTCAACAACGAAATGACCGATTTCTCTTTTCGCACCAACACGGATGGCAAACCCATCGCCAACGCGCTCGCGCCCGGCAAACGCCCGCGCTCTTCGATGTCACCGACAATTGTGCTGAAAGACGACAAACCCGTCCTCGTCATCGGCTCCCCCGGTGGCAGCCGCATCATCGGTTTCACCGCGCAAACCATCATCGCGCATCTCGATTGGGGCATGGATATCCAAGCCGCCATCGACATGCCGCGCATGGTAAACCGCTGGGGCAAATACGAGCTGGAAGCCACGGGAACGACCGAAAAATTCCAAGCCCCACTCGAGTCGATGGGCTATAAAGTTGAAATCAAACCCATCAATTCAGGCCTGCACGGCATCGCCATTGGCGACACGTTAACAGGGGGCGCAGACCCGCGGCGCGAAGGCATCGCCATCGGGGAATAACACCTTATTCCTCCAAATGCCCCGCCACACGGCTCAACATTTCAAGACACGCGCTAAGTTGTTCGCGGCTGACAAACTCATCAGGTTTATGGGCCTGTTCAATCGAACCTGGCCCGCAAATCACCGCACTTACGCCCGCTTTTTGGAAAATTCCCGCCTCGGTTCCAAACGAAACCACATCCGTTTCATTCCCCCCTGTCAGGTGTCGCACAACCCGTGTCGCTTCGCTGTCAGGATCAGGTTCTAGGCCGTCAACTTCGCTGGTAAATGTTTCCTCTATCCCAACCAGCGGCGATTTTGCCTGCATTTCTGGCAGCAAAACATCGCTGGCAAAACGGGCAATTTCACCGCGCACATATTCCAGATCAGACGCCTGCACAGGGCGCATTTCCCAGCCAACAGAGGCCTTATTCGGGATCACATTATGCGCAACACCCGCTTCTAACATACACACCTGCAGCGTCGTGTGGGGCGGATCAAACCGCGATCCTGCGGGCGCACGCGCAGGTAAATCCTGTCGCAACCGCATCAGCTCACCAACATACCGCGTCGCATATTCCAGCGCATTTACACCCAGATCGGGCAGCGACGAATGCCCCTCAACCCCCGTAAATTCCACCGTGTATTCGCAGCAGCCTTTGTGCCCCTCGATGATGCGCATCGACGTCGGCTCACCGATAATCGCCGCACTTGGCCGCAACCCTGCTTTCACCATTTCATCCACCAAAACACGCGCCCCAAGGCAGCCTGTTTCTTCGTCATAAGTGAACGCAAAATGCACAGGACGTTTCAGCTCGGCCGCCGCAAACTCAGGCGCCAAAGCCAAACACGCAGCGATAAATCCCTTCATGTCGCAGGTGCCACGCCCATACAGCAAACCATCGTCTTGGCGCAAAATAAACGGATCACTCGTCCAGTCTTGCCCCGCCACGGGAACCACATCCAAATGCCCAGACAGGATCAACCCGCCGTCCACATCTGGCCCGATGGTCGCAAAAATATTGGCCTTTCCAACCGTGTCCGATGTCACCTGACACCGCGCGCCCAAGCCCTCCAGATACGCAACAATCCAATCGACACAGGCCTGATTGCTGTCCGTAGAAATTGTTGGAAACGCGATCAGCGTCTCCAAAATCTCAATCGTTTTTTCCAAGCGCCCCATCAGTTTTTCACAAACAATTTGCGATCAACATTTGCCAGTGGTTCGGCAGATCCACCCGCACGAATGCGCAGGGTTTCTGTAATTTCCAAACCCCAATCGGGCATCCACAAGGCGGGCATAAAATGGAATGTCATGTTTTCCTCAAATACTGTTTCATCTGATGGGCGTATCGAAAACGTCCGCTCGCCCCAATCGGGTGGATAGCTCATGCCGATGGGGTAGCCGCACCGACCCTCGCGCTGCACCCCATGCTTTTCCAAAACGCCGTAAAACGCCCGCGCCACATCGCCCGCCGTATTTCCGACGCGCGCGGCATCAATGCCTGCGTCGATACCTTCCAGCACAACCTCCTCGGCCACGCGAATATCCTTTGGCGGATCGCCCAACCAAATGGTGCGACACAGCGGAACATGGTATCGCCGATGCACGCCCGCAATTTCGAAAAACGTGCCAGAATTATCGGGTACAGGCTTATCATTCCACGTCAAATGCGCCGCTGCGGCTTCATCCCCTGTGGGCAATAGCGGCGTCAGCGCGGGATAATCCCCACCAAACTGCACGCCGTCTTCCTCTGCACCCCAAATCGCCGTGTGCCAAATTTCTGCCGCCACTTCGTTCTTGCGTTTGCCAGGTTCAAACACTTCGTAAATCCGCTCGTGCATCCGCTCCACAATCCGCGCACCGCGCCGCATGTACACCAATTCCTGATCCGATTTCACCGCACGACACCAGTTCACCAACGCCGTCACATCTGTTGGCGTTTGCCCCACTTCCGCGCTCAAAACTGCATGGGCCTTGGCCGTGTAATAATAATTCTCCATCTCCACGCCGAGCCGCAGATTGGCCCACCCACGATCCTTCAACTCGCCGCCCAAATGCTGCATCGCGTGGCGCTCTGTGGACATCACATAATCATCGGAATACCCTACAATATCAGACGCATCCATGTAACACGTCTTGGTCGCGCCAACCGCATCCATCGCTCGCCCCCAAAACACAGGGTCGCCAGATGGCCCAATAATTACGCCCTGATGCACGTAAAACGACCAGCCGTCATACCCCGTCAACCACGCCATGTTGCTCGGGTCACAGGTGAATAAAACCTCCACCCCAGCCGTATCCATTTTCGCGCGAACCGCGGTCAATCGCGCGGCAAATTCATCGCGACTGAAATTCAATTCTAAATCTGGCATATCAACTCTCCCTGTCACGAAAATGCTAATCGGATTCGCGTCAAACGCAAAACCAATTCGTTACCCTTTGCGCCGCCCGCCCCCCGTGCTACGCCCGTATCCAACACAAGGGAGACGCAAATGAAATACGTGCTGGCAATTGATCAAGGAACCACCTCCACCCGCGCGATTTTATTTGATGAGGCGATGCACCCCGCCGCATCCGCGCAACAAGAATTTGAACAGCATTTCCCCAAATCTGGCTGGGTCGAACACGCGCCCGATGATTTGTTGAACACCACCGTGCAAACCTGCAAAGACGTGATCAAAAACCACGGTATCACCGCGTCAGATATCGCGGCGATCGGCATCACCAACCAACGCGAAACCACGCTTGTTTGGGATAAAACCACAGGCAAAGCAGTCCACAACGCCATCGTCTGGCAAGACCGCCGCACCGCCCCCTTTTGCGCCGAACTCAAGGCCGAAGGGTTTGAGGCCGAGATCACCCACCGCACGGGCCTCCTCGCTGATCCCTACTTCTCAGGCACGAAACTGCGCCACATTTTGCAAACCGTGGACAGCACCGAAAACCTACTGTTTGGCACCGTCGACAGCTTTCTCATCTGGCACCTCACAGGGGGCGCAGTTCATGCGACCGATGCCACAAACGCCTCGCGCACCATGCTTTATAACATCCGCAAAGGCTGCTGGGACAAAACGATCTGCGCCCGCTTCGACATCCCGATGCACAAGCTGCCAGACGTGCGCGACTGCGCCGCAGATTTTGGCACAACAACCCAGTTTGGCGGCGAAATCCCCATCCTCGGCGTGGCGGGCGATCAGCAAGCTGCCACCATCGGCCAGGCCTGTTTTGAACCGGGCATGATGAAATCCACCTACGGCACGGGCTGTTTCGCCCTGCTGAACACAGGCGACACGCTTGTTTCCAGCAAAAACCGCCTGCTTGGCACCATCGCCTATCAACTCGACGGCAAACCAACCTACGCGCTCGAAGGCTCGATCTTTGTTGCAGGGGCTGTTGTGCAATGGCTGCGTGACGGGTTAAAATTCCTCGCCGATGCGTCCGAGTCCCAACCGATGGCAGAGGCAGCCGACCCCGAACAATCCCTCTACCTGGTCCCCGCTTTCACAGGCCTCGGCGCACCGTACTGGGATGCCGAAAGTCGTGGCGCAATCTTTGGCCTCACCCGCAATTCTGGCCCCAACGAGTTCGCGCGCGCCGCGCTCGAATCCGTGGGCTATCAAACCCGCGATCTGATCGAGGCGATGCAAGCAGACGGCGCACCCAAAGACGGCGAAAACGTCCTGCGCGTGGACGGCGGAATGGCGGCCAGCGATTGGACGATGCAATTCCTTGCCGATATTTTAGGCGCAGAAGTAGACCGCCCAACAGTTCTCGAAACCACCGCCCTCGGTGCGGCGTGGCTCGCAGGAATGCGCGCAGGCCTATATCCATCGCAAGCCGAGTTTGCCAAAACATGGGCAGGGGAAACTCGCTTCACCCCAAAGATTTCATCCGAAACGAGCGATGCAAAATACGCTGGCTGGCGCGATGCCGTCAGTCGCGTTTTGACAACTGGGCGATAGCATCCGCGACGTCGCCCGTTTCCATCGCCAAGGCACCGCGTTCTAGCCGCAACCGATGCGCTAAATTCAGCACATCGCCGTGGGTTTTGCCCTGCGGCGGATCAAATTTATAACTCGCTAATTCCACCAACAACCCCAGTGGATCGCGGAAATAAATACTGTCCATGAACCCACGATCTTTGATTCCAGATGATCCGATCCCGTGCTCCTTTAGCCGCTCCTCGGACATCCGAATTGTCGCCTGTGCCACCCAAAACGCAATGTGATGCAAAGACCCCGGCGCTTGCGCCAGCTTCTGGCTCGGCGCTTTGCGGCTTTCCTCTGTGAACACCGTCAACGTGCGCCCATCGCCCGTATCAAAATACAAATGATTGATCGTCGGTTCATCCAGATTGGGCTGCTCAAAGATCAACGGCATGCCCAACACGCCTTCCCAAAAATCCACCGAAGTCTGGCGATCCGCGCCGTTCAGTGTGATGTGATGAATGCCTTGCACTTGAACTGGTGTCATATCAAATCTCCTTTGGTGACCCAAATCTAGCCGACGAAACTGCGTTGGTCACGCAGCACAAACGAACTTCACTGTTCGTTCAGATGGAACACCGCTCTAGCGTTTCTTCTCTGCAAAAATACTCAAACCCTAACGCCCGTCAACAATCCCCTGCATCGCAGCCAAAAACTGCGCCACTTCGTGTTCCGTATTGTAATGGCACATCGAAACGCGAACACAGGTTTCTAACCCCAACGGGTTCAGAACATTCCCCGAATAATGATCGGCCTTTCGCACATGGCTTCGTATCCCTTGTTCGTTCAACGCCGCCACAACTTCTTGGCCCGTCATGCCGTCCACCGTCAGCGCAACCAACCCTTCGCGCAGCGGATTATCGACGCCGCCGATCACGCAAACACCGTCCATATCGGCAACGCCTTTCAGGTTGCCAGTGCCATGCAGCATCGCATCCGTCAGGTCTTTCTCATGGGCATGGATCGCCGCCCCAGCGGCCACAATCCGTTCGCGCCGATCATCGCTGTCGCTCACCTGCGCACCCAGCCAATCAAAGTAATCCACCACATCGCTAAACGTCGCGTATGCCCCTGTATCGCGCGTGCCGAATTCCCAATTTTCCGACGGCCCACCGATCAACATATCGTGGTTCATCGCGCCAAGCCGATCAGACACCCAAGCAATTCCGTAGCCATGGCGCGAGAACACTTTATACGGTGACACGGCATAACCATCCACGCCGTAGGCCGCCAAATCCAGCCGCCCGTGCGCTGCGTGTTGAATACCATCGACAATGATCAAACAGTCTGGCGCAATGCCACGGATCAACGCCGCAACCGCCTCTACATCTACGGCCATTCCTGTCACGGGCGAGGTGTGCAGGATCGTCGCGACCCGCGTGTCAGGCGTGATATGCGGGCGGTAATCCTCGGCAGAAACGGACCCTGTTTCATCGTTGTGGGGCACAGAAACATATTCCTTACCCGCAATCCCTGCCCAGCGAATGGCGGCAGAGCGCGACGCAGGGTGTTCCAGCGAACTGCCTACAACACGCCCGCCATCTGCGCTTTCCACCACTGCCGTGCGGATCATTCGAAACAGCAATTCCGTGCCGCTTTCCCCAACAAAGAACTGTCCTTGCGCGGCGTTAAACATCACCGCCATATCGTCTTTGGCCTTGGCAATCACCCGCATCAATTCAGCGGCGGCCACGTTATCGCGCCCCTGATTGTCTGGAATGCTCGCGTAAAACGTGCTGGTTTCAACGGCGGATTTTAACGTCAACGCCCCGCCCGCGTTTTCAAAGAACACCCGTGGCCCTTGAAAGGGGCATGTATCCACATGGGCAAACCGCCCGCGAATTTCTTCTATCAAACCGTCTTTTTTAAACATTTGCGCCTCCGATGATGTTGGTTCCAGAGAACCCATCGGAGGCGCAAATTCAAGCGATATAATTTAGCTGTTTGGGCGTTAACCGCCGCCCATCACCCGTGGCAGCCACAGAACCAACTGCGGGAAGATGAACAGCAATGTCAGACCAACCAGCTGCACCACCATGAACTGCATCATGCCAAGGTAGATGTCTTTCAGGTCCCAATTGGGCACAACCCCTTTCAGGAAGTACGCCGACAATGCCACGGGCGGACTGAGCCACGCGGTTTGCAGGTTCACCGCCACAAGGATGCCGAACCAAACCATCATGTCATAGCGGTTCAGCCCGTGCAGATCCAATGCAGCAACGGTTGGCAACAGGATCGGGACAACGATCAACACAATCGGCACCCATTCCAGCGGCCAGCCCAGCAAGAAGATCAGCGCCATAACCATCAGCAGGATCAGATACGGTGACATATCCAAACCAAGCAGGATCTCGGTCATCATCTTGGGCGTGCCCAAAGAGCTGAACTCGGCCCCAAAGAAGTTGGACGCAGCAACCAAGAACATGATCAGCACGGTGATTTCCAAGGCCTTGATCAAGCTGTTGAAAAAGCTCGGCATGGTGAACTTACCATAACAGATCGCCAGAAGGATCGACCCAAAGGCACCCATCGCTGCGGCCTCTGCTGGTGTTGCAAAACCCAAAAGGATTGAACCCAACGCGAAGGAGATGAGGATCGTTGGCGGCATAAGCCCCGCAAAAAACTCATCCCACAGATCAGAGAAGTAGAAAATTTTGTCTGCATCCGCGCTGTAAATTGGTCTGGCAAGGAATGCCAAAAGCAGCATGAACACGAACAAGATGATCGGCCAAATCGCCAAACCTTCTGGCCCTGATTTCGCAATGATCATGTACCCGTGGAACAAAATCGCGAGTGGCAATGCGATCCGCAGCACAGTCAGCTTTTTGTAAGCAGCATAAGCAACGCCCAATACAATTGCCAAAACGATCAAGCCGCCAAATGGGATCACGCCGCCAAATGCACCGCCCATGCCAAGCCCGAAGACGCGACAAATGGTCAGCACACCCAAACAAATCAAAGCAACCTCTGCGCCGTAATATTTCGACGTATCAGGTTGATCTTCTTCGGCCAAAATCGGGCCCAGCTCAGGGTTCCACCAACACCGCCCCAGCGTGTACAACAGGTACAGCGTCGCAAGGATCGCGCCGGGGATAAACGCACCACGGAACAGATCGAGCGTTGAAACCTCAAGCACTGGCCCCATAACGATCAACATGATCGACGGTGGGATCAGAATGCCCAACGTGCCACCAGCGGTAATTGTACCCGCCGACAGTTTCACGTCATAGCCAGATCGGCTCATCGTGGCACCCGCCATAATACCGAGCAGCGTCACCGACGCCCCAACGATACCCGTCGCCGCCGCAAAGATCGTGGACACGATCAGAACGGCGATAAACAACGCACCACGAACCCGCGACATAATCATCTGGATCGAGGAGAACAACCGCTCCATCAGGCCAGCGGCCTCCATCACGATACCCATCAGGATAAACAACGGCACCGCCATCAGCTGATCGTTCAACATCGTTGAATTGGTGTTCAGCGTCATCAGCAATGTGGTGAGTTTAAAGTTTGACCCCCAAATACCGAACACAAACGCAAGGAAGATCAGCGTGAAGGAAATCGGGAAGCCAACGAAAATCGCAAACAGCAACGACGCCAACATGATCAAACCAATTGTCGGTTTCGATAACCCAGGCCCATCGCCCAACAACCCACCGAAAAAGTCGCCCAAAGGCAGCGTATCAGGCGAGAATACAGACAGAACGATTGCACCCAGAACGATGAAATACGGGATCAACAGTTTAACGAAAACCGATTCACGTGCCTTGCCCATCTTGTGGAAGGCGCGGAATAATTCGGGAAAACCTTGCAACAACAGCAACAAACCACCCACAGGCATCGCCAAACGCGCAGGCCACAAAACGGGCTCCCAGGTGCTGTCGAACGCCGTTTCACCGGTGTTCCATGCCACAGTCCAATATTTCGCAGCAATGATCGTGAAGAAGATCATCGAAGGAATAAAGAACACCATATAAAGCGTCGCATCGACGGTGGCTTGGGTCTTGTCAGACCAGTTTCGATACAAGAAATCCGCGCGAATGTGCACGCCGCGCATCAAACCGTACCCCGCCGCACCCATGAACAACACGCCAGAAATCATGCGGCTGATGTCATAGGCAAACACGGTTGGCCCAAGGCCAATGGCGCGCGCCGTATCATCCCAACCGTTCGCTGCGAAAACGGCAAAACCGTTGCGCGCAATAACTTCGAAAACCACAACACCAATCAGCGGCACCATCAGCAGACATAGGATTTTGCCAGCCCAATCATTGAGCACATCAATCCCACCCGTGATCGGGCGTTGCCAAGGCGTCATATCCTCAGGGGTTTCACCAGGCTTTTCTGAACGCCTCTCAGCAATCAGTTCGTCGGCTATTTCCAAGTCATTTGGATCAACTTCATCAGCAGCCATTCCGGAACTCCCTTTGGTGTGTCGAGCCTTTCTGGCCCTTTTCTATTTTTGAAAAGGCAGCGGCCTTTGCAGAAATAGAAATATACGCCCCAAGCACTGCTCGGGGCGTATAAAAGTAACTTGCTTACTTCAGAGTGTCAGCGTGTGCTTTACCCAAGTTCGCGTTTGACGCCTGAGCACCAGCCCAGAACGGAACAGCGATGTCAGCAAAGTCTTTTTGTGACTGCCATACTTCTGCGAAGAATGCGTTGTCATCAGCCGCTGCTTGCAGCAACTGTTTCGCAGCACCCATGTACTCAGTGAAGTAATCAGCTGGTGTATCTTCCAGAATAACACCGTGGTTATCTGTCAAATCTTTCAGCGCTTTACCGTTTTCATAGATGCGGTAAGACATGGACTTAGACAAAGAAGCGTTTGCTGCAACTTCCAGCGCTTTCTTCTCAAGATCAGACAGCGCGTTGTAGAAATCGCCGTTCACATACATGTCAGCGTTCACAACAACCTGGTGCAAGCCTTGAAGGTAGTAGTGCTTCAGAACTTTCTGGAAACCAAACACGGAGTCAGGCTTCGGGCAGCACCATTCAGCCGCATCGATTGTGCCTTTTTCAAGCGCTGGAAGGATGTCGCCACCGCCCATTGCTACAGCAGCAACACCGATTTCTGTGTAAGCAGCACCAACCATGCCCGGAGGCGCGCGGAAGCGAAGTTTACGGAAATCATCCATGGATTTGATCGGCTCTGGGAACCAACCCAATGCCTCTGGACCAACTGGCTGAAGCATGAAGCCTTTGACGTTTACGCCCATTTCGCCCCAAAGACGGTCATACAGCTCTTTGCCGCCACCGAATTGGAACCATGACAAGAATGCCATGTTGTCTAGACCAACGCCAGCGCCCGCAATCGGTGCGCCAAACAAGTTTGCTGCTGGGTGCTTACCACCCCAATAGTGTGTCCAAGCGAAACCGCCTTCAACCAAGCCCGCATCAACCGCGTCCATGATGTCACGTGATCCTACAACAGCACCCGCTGGCAGAACTTCGATTTTCAAAGACCCGTTAGTCAGTGCAAAAACGTCGTCACCGAATGCGTTAAGCATTACAACTTCGTCAGCAGTAGTTGGTAGGACGGATTGGATCCGCAATACTTTGGCGTGGCCGTCGGCTTGTGCGACAGTCGCCGAAGTCAATGCAACAGCAGCAATTGCCGTGGCTTTGACCAATGATTTAAAGTTGAACATAATGTTCCTCCCTAGGTTAACCTTCTAATTTTTTATACCGAACCTCGAAGGCTGCAAGCTCGGCTGTTCTTTCAATCAAATCAACTGCGTAAACAGTTCGGCGATCTGATGAAAACTCTTAATTCTTTGGGGCTAATGCCCCTTTCCGGTTTCCCAACCTTCAAACAATCCCAACATCGGCCCGACGCCGGTTTCAAGGTCGACAAAGCCGCGATAAAACATCTCGACCGCCACATAAATCAACACGATCAAACCAACCCATGAAATCCACGGGTATTTGGTCAGCAGCTTCATAATCAGCGTCGCAGCAAAGGCCATAAGCACAATCGCTAACGCCAAACCGAACACCAACATCGTCGTGTCACCATCCGCAATGGCGGCCACAGCCAGAACGTTGTCCAAAGACATCGACACATCGGCAATGGTGATCGAAATCAATGCAGACGCCATTGTCCGTTTTGGCGGGCCCGTATAGCCCGCTTCGGGGTTATTAGCATCTGCCATGGCTTGTTCGGCATGGGCATCTTGGCCTTCCCGAATCTCCACAAACAACCTCCAGCAAACCCAAAACAACAGCAATCCACCGACAAACAGGATTCCGGGGATACCCAGCAATTTGGTTGCAACAACCGCAAACACAATCCGCAGCACGGCTGCGATGATCATGCCGTACAGGATCGCCTTTTTGCGCAGCTCAGGCGACAGGCCAGCGGCCGCCATCCCGATAATCAGGGCGTTGTCGCCCGATAAAATCAAATCTGCTATAATGATTTTACTAAAATCTAATACGACATCCATCATGGGCCTGCGTCCTCTAAAATCATGCTCGCAACCTTTTCACCAATCATGATGCAAGGCGCATTTGTGTTTCCGCTTGTGATAATCGGCATGATCGAGGCATCAGCCACGCGCAAACCGTCAATTCCGTGCACCCGCAGCCGTGGGTCAACAACCGCTTGGTCATCTTTGCCCATCTTGCAGGTTCCTGTTGGGTGATAAATCGTAACGGATTTATCACGCGCCCAATTCAACGTCGCATCATAATCATCCAACGCGACACCTTCACCCGGTGCGTGTTCCTCGGTGATGTACTCTGCCAACGGATTAAGGCGTGAAATTTTCCGCGCTATCTGAATGCCCGCAACAATCGTGCGCTGATCCGTTTCTGTCGCCAGATAATTGGGATGGATCGCAGGATAATCGCGCCAATCGCTTGATGTCAGCTCCAAATGCCCCGCACTTTCAGGCCGCATCTGCAAAACAGACGCCGTGAACCCAGAAAATTTATGCGGGCCATCCGCGGGCTTGTCCGCGCTGAACGGCTGAATATGAAACTGAATATCAGGCGTCGCCAAACGTTCGTCCGTTTTCAGGAATCCCGTTCCAAGACTCGCAGCCATCGTCATCGGCCCGCTTTGCGTCGTCAAAAACCGCAACCCAATCATCGCCTGCTTAAAATAGCTGTTAATCTCAAGGTTCAGCGTGCTGAGCGTCGTTTTAAACACAGGGCGCGCTTGCAAATGGTCTTGCAGGTTTTTACCCACGCCCGGCAAGTGTTTCACTCCTTCAATTCCAACCGATTTCAGCTGTTCCTGATCACCGATCCCCGACAGCATCAAAATTTGGGGCGACCCAATCGCACCCGCACAAAGCACAACTTCTTTGCGCGCCTTGATCGGTGTCGTTGTCCCGCGAATATTGGCCACAACACCCGTTGCACGACCTTCTACAATCACGATCCGTTCCGCTTGCGCTCGTGTAATCACTTCAAGGTTTTTACGTCCCCGCGCAGGCTTCAGATACGCCTTCGCCGATGAACACCGCAGCCCGCCTTTTTGGGTCAGTTGGAAATATCCAACACCCTCTTGATCGCCGCTGTTGTAATCAGAATTCTTTTTGTAACCCGCCGCCACAGCGCTCTCAATCCAGTAATCCACCAGATCACGGTTCGCCCGTGTCGGCGAAACGGTCAGCGGCCCATCATGCCCACGATCCGCAGTGGTTTGATCTCCCTGCCAGTCTTCGGCTTTCTTGAAAAACGGCAGAACATCATCCCAGCCCCAGCCCTCATTACCCATCTGACGCCAGCCGTCATAATCCTCGGCCTGACCGCGCACGTACAACAATCCGTTGATCGAAGACGAGCCACCCAAAACTTTACCACGCGGCCACGGAATATCGCGCCCGTTCAACCCCGGATCAGATTGCGTGTGATACATCCAATCCGTCTTAGGATTGCCCATCGTTTTGAAATATCCAACTGGAATATGAATCCACGGATTCGTGTCTTTCCCGCCCGCTTCAAGCAAAGCAACGGAATAACGGCCACTCTCAGAAAGTCTGGCAGCAGCGGCGCAGCCAGCAGAGCCCGCACCTATGACAACGTAGTCAAATTCCAAAAAATCACTCCAAACTTCAAAAATTGAGACTTTTTGTCTTGTTTTTCGGTAAAAACCAGCTAAACAGAGATTCTTAGAGAATGCAAAGGGAAAGTCGTGGCGTCTGAAGAGAGAATACCGACAAACATACGGATGCTTCTAATTCTAGAGGTCGTGGGCAGAACCGATAAACCGCTGACCCCAACCGAAATCAACGCCCAACTTGGCCTTCCCAAACAAACCGTCCATCGCCTGTGCTCCACTCTTGAGGCCGAGGGTTTCCTGACGCGAACACCCGATGGCAAACGCATGAAACCCGCCCGCCGCTTGATGGATTTGGGCACGGGGTTGGTGCAATCCAACCGCGATCATATCGTGCGCCATCAAGTGCTCGAAAACATCGCCGCCCATGTGATGGAGGCGGTCAATTACGTAATCCCCCAAGAAACCGGCATGCACTATCTTGATCGCGTAGACACCAACTGGGCCTTTCGCATTCAGCTTCCTGTCGGCACGAACGTACCGTTTCACTGCACGGCCAGCGGCAAAGCCTACATGGCCTCCCTGCCCCCCGCCGCGCGCCGCGCCTTTGTCACGGGGTTGGATTTGAAACCACTGACCGACAAAACCCACACCAATCCGCTAAGCCTGCTCGAAGAATTGGCAGAAACGCGCAAACGTGGCTACGCGCTCGACAACGAAGAATTTATGGAAGGCATGGTCGCAATCGCGGTTCCTGTCACCGATCCAGACGGGCGCTATGTTGCCTCGCTCGCCACGCACGGCCCAAGCCAACGGTTTACCATCGAAAAGGCCGTGGCAGAACGCTCCATCCTAGTTGAGAGCGCGGAACGTATTCAGCAAATTTTGTTTGATTAAAGCGGGCGGGCTTAATTAGGCCGCAAAACAATCTTTGGCGCGGCAACTGTGCCCGACAAAATATCCGCAAATGCTTGCGCCCCGTCATCCAAGGGCCGTTCTTCAATCCAATCGAGCGAGCCAAAAATGCCGTCGAAAATCCCCTGCGCCGTGTCACAGAAATCTTGCGCAGTATAGGTGTACGTCCCGATAAACGTCACTTCTTGCAACGTCATGCGGCGAATATCTATGCCTTCGACACTATCGCCAAGCCCAACGTGCACAATCACGCCGCCCGCCGCGACAACGCTGCTTGCGGCCTTGCGCGTGTGCGAAATCCCAACACAATCAATGACGATGTCAAACCCTTCGCCAACATCGCTCGGATCACAAACCCTGAAATCCCCAAGGCTGTTCAAAACGCCGTGCCGCACTTTGTTTGGCTCTGCAATGGTCACATCTTTTGCACCCATCGCCCGCAAACTTAGCGCCGAGCCAACACCGATCGCACCGCCACCCTGAACCAAGCATTTCGCATCTTTCAGATCGCCAAACAACGCTTCACGCCCAAGACGCGCCGCATGCCAACACACCGCAATCGGCTCTGCCAAGGCAGCATGTTCGATTGCAACGCCGTCGGGTACTTCTACCAAATTGGCCGTGGGCATCACCAACTGCTGCGCAAACGCACCTTCGCGCGGCAGCATCGAAATTATCTGGCGCGTCTGGCACAAGTTCTCGCGCCCTTGCGTGCAATACCGACAAGTTCCACAGCTTACCAAAGGATTAACCGTTACGTTTTTTCCTGCCATCGGCCCCGCCAACACAAGACCAGCCGCCTCATGCCCAAGGATCAGCGGCGCAGGACGGCGATCATCATGCCCCAGATAAGCGTGCATGTCCGATCCGCAAATACCAACAGCATCGACGCGGATCAGATTATCATCCCCGCGTGCAACCAGATCATCGCGTTCATGAATTTCGAGCGACTTTTGGCCAACGTAAACAAGCGCTTTCATCAGATTAACCTTCTACAGACAGATCAAAATTCTCGCTCGGGTAATATTTGTGAAGCCGCACATCCGCCGCCCGCGCATGGCCTTCCATGCCCTCAAGGCGTGAAATCCGCGCCGTGGCTTCTGCCACCCGCTTTGATCCATCGCGCGTTGAACGCTGCCAAGTTACAACCTTCATGTATTTGTGCACAGACAAACCGCCCGTGTAACGCGCAGAGCCAGATGTCGGCAGAACGTGGTTTGTGCCAGACGCTTTGTCGCCGTAGGAAACCGTGGTTTCTTCACCCAAGAACAGCGACCCATAACACTGCAAATTATCCAACCACCAATCGAGGTCCGCCGCTTGCACTGTCAAATGCTCTGGTGCGTAATCATCCGAACACGCTGCCATTTCAACGCGATCCGCACAAACGATTACTTCTGCATAATCACGCCACGCAGCGCGCGCATTATCGCGGTTCAACTCTGGTAATTCCTCAATCAGCTCTGGCACACGCGCCATAACCTTCTCGGCCAGTGCCGTGCTATCCGTCACCAACCAAACGGGTGAGTTATAGCCGTGCTCCGCCTGTGAAACCAAATCCACAGAAACGATTTCAGCGTCCGCATCCGCGTCTGCCAATACAAGGCTATCTGTCGGCCCAGCAATCATATCAATGCCAACACGACCAAACAAAATCCGTTTCGCTTCGGCCACAAACTGGTTGCCAGGACCAACAATAATATCCGCCTCTGGCAGATCAAACAGTCCGAACGTCATGGCCGCAACGCCCTGTACGCCACCCATCGACAAGATTTTATTCGCCCCGCACAGGTTGGCCGCATAAATAATCGCAGGATGCACACCGTTTTCGCCCTGTGGCGGGGAACAGGCGGTGATGTGTTTCACACCCGCAACCTTGGCCGTTGTCACAGTCATCATCGCCGATGCGATGTGGGAATACCGCCCCCCTGGAACGTAACAACCAGCCGCCCGCACAGGGATCGTTTTTTGTCCCTCAATCAGACCTGGGCGCACTTCCACTTGGAAATCATGCATCGAGGCTTTTTGCGCCTCAGCAAAATGTTTGATGTTTTCGTGCGCAAACGCGATATCGTCTTTCAGCTTTTGCGGGACTTTATCCGCTGCCGCTGCAATCTCTTCGGCAGACAAAACCAGCGCGCCTTCGTAATTGTCGAACTTCGCCGCGTATTTTTTCGCAGCCGCCTCGCCGCCCTCTTCGATGTCGTTCAGAATGCCGCGAACCGTGTCATGCACAGACGCGCTATCGGTTTTCGATGTTTTAGGTGCTTTTTTAAGATAAGTGCGAGCCATGTGGGCGGACCTGTAACTAAGGATTGTTTCGCGATCATTTGGGCCATCGCAGGGGCATCGCACAAGGCGGACCGCTTAGTTTAGGTAAATCCGAATAAGCCTTTGCACAAAAGAAAAGTATGAAACGCGCTGAAATCTGTTGTGCCCCTTACAACCTTGAGTTTTCGACCCAAACCAGTACGCTTGATCCTATTCAAACAAAGGGCGTCTTTTCATGTTTTATAAAATCATAACAACTTTTGCCTTCATACTCGCGGCCAATTCAGCCAGCGCCTTTTGCGGATTTTACGTGGCCCGCGCAGACGGCCAACTGTTTAACGAAGCATCCAAGGTCGTGTTCATGCGCGACAAAAACCGCTCCACCATCACCATGTCTTCCGATTACCAAGGCGCACCACGTGATTTCGCGATGATCGTGCCGACGCCGAAAGTATTGAAAGAAAGCGAAATTCGCACCGTCGATGCCACAACGATTGATCACCTCGACAATTACACCGCCCCACGTTTGGTGGAATATCACGATTACGATCCTTGTGAAGAAATGGATGTTCCAGTTTTTGAACTATCTACCCCGAGCGCCAGCCAATTGCGTAAAGAGAAAAAACAACGCCGTCGCGGTGCCAAAGCTCTCGGCGTGACCATCAAAGCCGAATACTCCGTCGACAACTACGACATCCTAATTCTCGATGCGAAACAATCCGACGGGCTCATCACCTTTCTACGCGGTGACGGCTATCAAATCCCCGTAGGATTGGAAAAAACCTTGGGCGCTTACATCAAAGGCGGCATGAAATTCTTCGTCGCCAAGGTGAACCTAAAACGCCATTCCGCCAAGAAAAAGCAAACCCTCAAACCGCTGCAAATCTCGTTTCGCTCATCGAAATTTATGCTGCCAATCCAACTTGGGAAAGTGAACGCCAAAGGCTCCCAAGACCTGTTGTTAATGACCCTAACCCGCAAAGGCCGCGTCGATATCAGCAACTACCGCGTTAAGAAAATCCCAACGGACACAAACATCCCCAGCTTTGTGAAAACCCAATTCGGCCCGTTTTACCGCGATATGTTCGCCCGCCAAGTTGGCAAGGCTGGCGCCACCCTCGAATATGCATGGGACATGGCGTGGTGTGATCCCTGCGCCGCCGATCCGCTCAGCAACAAACAGCTTTCAGACCTCGGTGTCTCGTGGCTCGAAACGGACAGCCCAAATGCAGGCCAAGACGTTTTTGTCACACGGCTACACCTGCGCTATTCCAAATCCAGCTTCCGCCAAGACCTCAAACTAAAAGTCACCCGCAACCGCGATAACTTTCAGGGCAGATACGTGATGAACCACCCGTTTGTTGGTAAAATCAAATGCGAAGCAGGTCGCGACTACGTCAAAAACATTCGCCAACGTTTACGCGCCGAAGCCGTGGAATTAAACAAACTCACAGGCTGGTCACCCCGCGATATCGAACGCCGCATCCGCAAATCGGTTCCCAAATCTTATTGGTAGCAAGCCTACTCCGCGCCAGTATCGGTCATTTCCGATAACTGCGTCAGGATGCTGGTGTAATTCTCAACGCCCTGCGCACCTGTCACCAAATGCTTGCGGTTAAACACCATCGCGGGCACGCCGCTGATGCCTTGCTGTGTCCAAAAACTCTCTTCACTGCGAACATCATTGGCAAAGCGTTGATCCGCAAGAACCGCCACCGCAGCATCGCGATCAAACCCGATTTCAGATGCAATATCCGCAAGCACAGCGACATCTGACAGGTCGCGCAGATAGGTGAAATGCGCGTTAAACATAGCCTGTTTCAAGTCGTCACCGCGGCCCTGCTGTTTGGCCCAATGCAGCAATTGATGCGTGTTAAACGTGTTGTGCATCCGCATGTCTTCGCTAAATGAAAACGCAAAATCCAGCTCTTCGCCGATCTCCGTCAAACGCGCACGATTGGCTTTTGAGTCCTCTGGGCTACTGCCATATTTCTCCATGATGTGCTCCACCAGATTTTGGCCTTCCACTGGCATATTCGGGTTCAACTCGAACGGATGCCAGTGAATATCCACGGACACACCCGTTGCCTTCACGGCCCGTTCCAATTGGCGATACCCGACAATGCACCAAGGGCACACAACATCGGAAACAATATCAATTCGCAGCGCAGTCGTCGTCATGGATAAGTCCTTTTTATGGGGTGAAAAGGCAGGCCTACGACCCAACCCCGTATTCCAACGCCCAGCGTCGCAATAATTTCTGCTGCATCGCTTTGGATCGTCGCGACCACGCTTTGCCACCTTGGGGCGCTTCGCGATCTGCCTTTTTGATCTTGGCGCGTTTGCCCATATCGGCGGTAAAAATCGCGAACGACAATTTCTTCCCGCTCGGCGTATCAATATACCCCGCCAACGCGCTCGCAAAATTCAGCGTGCCGGTTTTCGCCAACACCGTAACCCCGTCGATCGGCGCGGCGCGGCGTTTGGAATTTACCAGTTTTATCTTTTTCAGCGCGGGGCGCAGCGGCCCATTCCAACCCGTTCGCGTCAGGATTTGGGTCATCTGTTTTGCGCTTATTCGGCTCGCATCCCCCAACCCCGAATGATCCACAAACTTCGCGCCGCTCACACCGTACGCCTTGCGCACCCAAGCCGTCATTTCACGCGCCGAACCAGACAGGTTCTTTACCGAGGCCCCGCGATTGCGCGTCGCCGTCAGCCCTGTCACTTCGGCCGTTAAATTGGTCGAATATTTTAACATCGCGCGGGTTTGCTCAAACAGGCTGCCGCTCACTTCTTGCGCAACCACAGTCCCCGCAGGCAACGATTTACTCACGTTCGCGCGCGGCAATTTCACACCCTGTTGCGCGGCAACAGATCGAAACACCTCGCCGACATAGGCATCCAGATCACGCACAGGTAACCAACGCCCGCCGCCTTTGCCCAGCGCCCCACGCATCACGCTCCACTGCTCGTTCTTAGTAGATTTTTTATAGGTGAACAGCGGCCCCTGACGGTTCACAATATCCATCTGAATACCGTTCACCCTTGGCCGCATTTTATTGGTCCGCGCATCCATCGTGGTCGCGTAGCCGTTCCCCGTCCGCTTCCATTCAAAATACACACGATTGAAATTCAGGTTCAGCCCCGACAGCGATGGATTATACCCCACATGATCGGGTTGTTTTTCATCAATCACCCGCTGGTACGGCAGCGCCCCGCCGTAGACCTGCAACTTGCCCGTGACCCCCTTGATCCCGCGCTGCGCCACGCCGCGCGCCAAATTCGCCAGCCCGTCAGTATCCAGATGCGGATCACCACCGCCCGCCACAATCAGATCGCCTTGCACGATCCCGTTTGCAATCGGCCCGGTCGCAATCACCCGCGTCGCGTAGCGAAAATCACCGCCCAAATGTTGCAACGCATACAGCGCTGTCACGGCCTTTGTCACACTCGCAGGGGGCAGCGCGGTGTTCGGCGTTTCAGATTCTAATACCCGCCCCGACGCATCGCTCACCACGATGCTCACCGTTCCGGACAAACCCGCCTCGGCCACGATCTGTTTTAACCCTTTTTGCTTATGCGCCGCCTTAACTTTGGCTGCACCGCGCAACGGCCGTGCCCTTGGGCGCAAAGACGTTAACGGCGCTTCCGCAAAAACAGGAACAGCGGCACTGGCCAGCAAAGCAGAGATCACAAATCGTCGGGTAAACATCGCACAATCACTCGGGTAAGGGGTCTTTTGCGTCAAATTAGCATTCAAAAACCAAAGTTTCAAAGCCGCATTTGGGCGCAGTCGATCACAATCGCGAACGGACTATTCCTTGACCCAATCGCCACGCGCACGGATTTGCGTGCTCGAAACATCAACCATCGGCCCGTTCAACATGCACCACGCAGGCGCTTCGCGAAACGGCAAGGCCTCGGCCCGTCGCGCCTGCAGGCGGTGTTGCGCATACCGGCGCGCCGCACGCGATCCACCCGCCGCCAACTGTTCACCGGGCCGTGCCATCACGCCAATTGGAACCGTCTCCATGATCCAGTCCCAATCCTTCCAACGGTGAAAATCCGCGAGGCTGTCTGATCCCATCAACCACACAAACCGCACGCCACGATAACGCGGCAACAACGCCTGCAACGTCGCCGCCGTGTACCGCGTGCCAAGCCGCGTCTCGATATCTGTGACCAAAATGCGCGGATCATCCACCAGATCAAGGCACGCCTGGACCCGCCGCCCAATCTGGGCAGGCCCACGTTTTTTCAACGGATTACCGGGCGTGACCATCCACCAAACGCGATCCAGCTGAAACCGCTTCAGCGCCTGCTTAGAAATATGCAAATGCCCCGCATGGGGCGGATCAAACGACCCGCCAAGCAAGCCGATACGCTGGCCTTTGGTGGCAAAGGGGAAGGGTGTGGTCATCGCAAGCAAAGCCAATCATCAACTGTTCGCGCCAACCATAAGCTGTCCGTCAGGAAACTGCATCCATGATTTTTCGCGACCCAGATTGTGCCAAAACCTCTTCCAAAATCCACGCCAGTTGCCTTGGCTGTTCCAAAGGCACCGCATGGCCGCAATTCTTTAATACCCTCAAATGGGCTTGGGGGGCATTCGTGGACATAAACTTCGAAAACGCAGAGCGCGGTGTGGTGAAATCTTCGTCGCCGATAACAACGCTCGCCTTTGCTCCTGCATGACCCAGTAAATCCTTGCTGGTAAAAGACTTCGCCTGTTGTTTCAGGCTTCGAATACGCCTCAACCCATTTCGATCAGCCATCAATGCGTCGATCGTATCGCAGGCCTTCTTGACCAACTTATCCTCATTCTCAATCGTAGCATTTCGCGAAAATAACGCCCTAACAAACGGCTCGCATTTTGATTTCTGCAAAGGGATATTGCCTTGTCCAAAATCAAACGGCGGCGCGGTTAAAACAAGGCCGTCCACCACGCCCTGCAAATGCAACGCCGCCACGCAGCCAAGGGAATTTCCGACAACAATTGTGCGTTCACCGCGCGCCTGCGCAGCCCCCAACATCGCGCGGTAATGCGCGGCGACCTCCACAACATCGTGCTGCAAATAATCGGTGAAATGGTCCAAAACACATCGTTCTGATTTTGGCAAAGCCTGAACGACACGCGTCCAGTGATCAGGGCTGCCAATAAGCCCATGCAAAAATAGGTACATTTAAAAAATCTCTCTAAAATATACCTATACGCTATATCTTAAAGGCGTTTTTGTCTACCAAGCATCAGGATACCGCCCGCTCGCCACACACGCCCCCGCCGTTGCAAACGCGCGATCCACCACGTCCCGCGTGTCCGCAGGATCAATCACCGCGTCAAATTCTAGCTGGCTCGCCGCGTTCAGCGCCTTGCCTTTTTCGTACAACTCATCAACAAGTCGCTGATACTCCGCCGCCCGTTCAGCATCATCCGAAATCGCCGCCAAATGCGCACGATGCCCCAGCTTTACCGCGCCTTCTAACCCCATCGCCCCGACCTCACCCGTGGGCCACGCACAACACAGATGCGGGCGATCAAAACCGCCGCCCGCCATGGCCATCGCACCAAGGCCGTAGCCTTTGCGCAAAATCACCGTCACCAGCGGTTGCCCGAAATGCGCCCCCGCCAGAAACAGCCGCGAAATATGTGCCACTTGCCCGGTGACCTCTACATCTGGCCCAACCATAAATCCGGGCGTGTCGCACAGCGTCACCACGGGCAATCCCCACGCATCACACAGCTGCAAAAACCGCGCACCCTTGTCGCCCGCCTCTGCATCAATCGCCCCGCCCAGATGCAGCGGATTATTCGCCAGCACACCGACAGAACGCCCTTTAATCCGCGCAAACCCCGTGATCATGCCCGCACCAAACCCACGGCGCAGCTCCAGCCAAGACCCTCCGTCTGCCACCGCACCAACGGCCCCGCGCATATCGTAGGCCTTGGTGCGATCCGTCGGTACAACATCCCGCAACGCCTCCGCCGTTGCATCCGCACACGCGCCATCCTGCCCAAGCCCGAGCAAAACCTTCGTCGCCGCAACCGCCTCTGCCTCATCCAAAGTGACCAAATCATGCACACCATTCTTGGCCTGCACATCCGATGGCCCAATGTCCGTCGGCTTTACAACACCAAGCCCGCCGCCTTCGATCATCGCTGGCCCGCCCATTCCAACCCAGCTCTGCTCGGTGGCGATGCGCACATCACACACCCCAAACAGCGCCGCATTTCCCGCAAAACAATAGCCAGCCACAATCCCGATCTTTGGCCCCTTGTGGGCCGCAAAATGACGAAACGAGGTAATGTTCAGCCCCGCCACAATAAACTGCGCCACGTCGTAATCATTGGGCCGCCCGCCGCCCCCTTCGGCGAACAGAACAATCGGCAATCCGTCGCGCCCTGCCACCTCGATCAAGCGATCCATCTTTTTGTGGTGGTAAAACCCCTGCGTCCCCGCCAGCACCATATAATCCACCGCCATCGCCGCAACCACGCGCCCGCCGACCGTGCCAACACCGCAAATAATCCCGTCCGCTTGCGTGCGCGCCTGCAACTCCTCCGCTGGCCGCTTGGATCGCTGCGCCGCCACGGCCAAACCGCCGTATTCCACGAAACTCCCTGCATCAAACAAATCGTCGATATTCTCGCGTGCGGTGCGAAACCCTTTGGCGTGCCGCTTGGCCACGGCATCGCCGCGCGCCCCGTCCGCCAACAACGCCATGCGCCCCTCAAACTCCGCCATATCCGCGCGCGTTTCATCGCTGCCCGCGTCGGCCACGGCCGCAACCTCTGCCGCCTCAAACGTCACCAACGGCTCACCGCCGTGCAACTCGTCGCCAACACCCACGTGAACCGAAACAACCCGCGCATCCATGGGCGCGCGCAAATCATGGCGCATCTTCATCAACTCGGTCGTGACAACAATCGCACCGCCAGCCACCAGATCGCCAACCGCCACGTGAACCTCTGCCACCAGTGCTGCATTTTCTGCCCGTAAAACCGTCATCACCACGCTCCCAAATTCCGTTGCCCGCATCTTGGCGAAACCTCGCCCCACAAAGCAATGCCAAACGTGGGGTCAAAAACTGCGCCCCGCCCAATTGCGCCACGCCCCCACAAACGATAAGACCCATTCAAAACCACTCTCACAGCGGATGATCAAAATGGCCCAGCAATACGTTTACCACATGGACGGCGTCTCCAAAACTTACCCCGGCGGCAAGAAATGCTTTGAAAGCATCCTGCTGTCCTTCCTGCCTGGCGTGAAAATCGGCGTTGTGGGCGTGAACGGCTCGGGTAAATCCACCCTGATGAAAATCATGGCGGGCTTGGATAAAGATTTCGTCGGCGAAGCATGGTCGGCCGAGGGCGCGAAAGTCGGCTATCTGCCACAGGAACCAAAGCTGGACGAAACCCTGAACGTGCGTGAAAACGTCATGCTCGCGGTCGCCGACAAACAGGCGATCTTGAACGAGTACAACGACCTCGCGATGAATTATTCCGACGAAACAGCGGATCGCATGGGCGAGCTGCAAGACCAGATCGACGCCGCTGATTTGTGGAACCTCGACGCCAGCATCGACATCGCGATGGAGGCCCTGCGCTGCCCCCCCGATGATGCCGCCGTTTCCTCCCTTTCAGGGGGTGAAGCCCGCCGTGTTGCCCTGTGCAAACTCCTGCTCGAAGCCCCTGATATGCTGCTGCTCGATGAGCCAACCAACCATTTGGACGCCGAAACCATCGCGTGGCTGCAAAAGCACCTGATGGATTACAAAGGCACCATCCTGATCGTCACCCACGACCGCTACTTTCTCGACGACATCACCTCATGGATCCTTGAACTCGACCGTGGCCGCGGCATCCCATACGAGGGCAACTACTCCGCTTGGCTAGAGCAAAAAGCCAAACGCCTGTCCCACGAGGAAAAGGGCGACAAGGCCCGTCAGAAAACACTGGAACGGGAACTTGACTGGATCCGCCAAGGCGCCAAAGCCCGCCAAGCCAAACAAAAGGCACGGATCAACGCCTATAACGACCTCGCCAATCAATCCGAGCGCGAGAAAATCGGCCGCGCCCAGATCGTCATTCCGAACGGCCCTCGCCTTGGTGCCAAAGTGATCGAAGTCGAGAACCTATCTAAAGCCTACGGCGACAAACTGTTGGTCGAAAACCTGTCCTTCTCCCTTCCGCCGGGCGGTATCGTCGGCGTGATCGGCCCCAACGGCGCGGGTAAATCCACCCTGTTCAAAATGCTCACAGGCCAAGAAACCGCTGACTCAGGTGAAGTTTCCTACGGCGACACCGTCAAACTCTCCTACGTCGATCAATCGCGCGATAACTTGGACGACACCAAAACCGTCTGGGCCGAAATTTCAGACAGCCAAGACATCATCAAACTCGGTGACGCCGAAATGAACGCGCGGGCCTACTGCTCTGCGTTCAACTTCAAAGGCGGCGACCAGCAGAAAACCATGAACCTGCTGTCAGGGGGCGAACGCAACCGCGTCCACCTCGCCAAATTGCTACGCGAAGGCGGCAACGTCCTCCTCCTCGATGAACCGACCAACGACCTAGACGTCGAGACCCTGCGCGCCCTAGAAGACGCCCTCGTAGACTTCGCAGGCTGCGCCGTCGTCATCTCCCACGACCGGTTTTTCCTAGATCGGATTTGCACACACATCCTCGCGTTTGAGGGCGAAGCCCACGTAGAATGGTTCGAGGGCAACTTCGCGGATTATGAGGAAGATAAGATTCGGAGACTTGGGCCGAACGCACTGGAGCCAACGCGTGTGAAGTATAAGAAGTTTACTCGGTAAGATCAACGCAGCGTGCGCGCAACAAAAAGGCGGCATCAAAGGCCGCCTTTTCAAGGTCAGATGTGCGGAAATTTAGATCGCCAGATACTTGTGGCGCAGATCTTCATTGTCCAAAACTTCTTTGGCCGTACCGTCGAAAACGACGTTGCCGGTATCCAAGATAACCGCGCGATCCGCGATCTTTAGGGCAGCCACTGCGTTTTGTTCAACGATGATGGTTGTGATGCCTTCTTCGCGGATTTTTTGCAGCGTTTTTTCGATCTCTTGCACGATCACAGGGGCCAAACCCTCGTAGGGTTCATCTAGCAGTAACAGCTTGATATCGCGGGCTAATGCGCGGCCAATGGCCAGCATTTGTTGCTCCCCACCAGACAGCGTCGTGCCCTCTTGTTTACGCCGTTCGCCAAGACGCGGGAACAGCTCATAAATGCGTTCAATCGACCAGCCAATCGGCTTTTCGATTTGGGCCAACTGGATGTTTTCCTCAACCGTCAGGCCTTGGATAATGCGACGATCCTCTGGCACCAAAGACAGCCCCAATTGCGCCGCTTGATAGGCTTTCATCTCGTGCAAAGGATGGCCATCGAGCCAAACTTCGCCCTGTGTCAGCATTGGATCGTCCAGCCGCGCAAGTGCCCGTAAAGTAGAGGTTTTTCCCGCTCCGTTCCGACCCAAAAGTGCCAAAATTTCGCCTTCTTGAACCTCCAACGAAATCCCCTGCACGATATAGCTTTCGCCATAATAAGCATGGATATTGTTGGCCCGAAAATAGGCAGGTTTCGCTGATGCGGAGGCGTTGTTTGTATCACTCATATCCTGCGTCCCTTAATCTTCTGCTGCTGTGCCGAGGTAGGCTTCTTTCACCCGTGGATCACTGCGGATCGCATCTGGCAAATCTTCGGCAATCACAGTTCCCTGCGCCAAAACCGAGATCTTCTGAGCCAGGCTAAACACCACACCCATGTCGTGCTCGATGATCGCCATGGTGATCTTCAAACGCGCTTGAATTTCCTTCAGCAGCTCAATCGTGCTTTCGGTATCCGCCCGCGCCATCCCCGCCGTTGGCTCGTCCAACAGCAACAATTTCGGGCTTTGGGACAGGCACATCGCCATCTCTAAACGGCGTTTATCACCGCGTGACATAGACGAGGCAATCATGTCGCGTTTGTCTATCATATTCACGTCGATCAACATCTGCTCGGCACGTTCGCGAATGTCACTTTCACGGGTAACTGGCTTCCAAGCGTTCAGCTCGAACGAACCATCGCGCTTAGCAAAACACGGGATCATCACGTTTTCAAAAACCGTCAGATCGGTGAAAATCTCGGGTGTTTGAAACACCCGGCTAACGCCCATTTGGTTGATCTCGTGGGGCTTTTTTTGTAGCAAGGATTGCCCATCAAACGTCACTGAACCCGTGTCAGGAACCAGCTTACCAACAAAGCAATTCAGCAGTGTCGATTTACCCGCACCGTTGGGCCCGATGATCGCGTGGATCGTGCCTTCTTCAACCTTAAGATTCACGTTTTGCAACGCTTTCAAACCGCCGAAGGATTTGTTTACATTCTGGACTTCAAGAATACTCATCGTTCCAGTCTCCCTTATTCAGCAGGCGTTTTTGCGTTTTTCTTGGCCTTACGACCCCGAATTGCTTCACGGATACGGTTTGCGCCATCCATCAGACCACCCGGTAAGAAGATCACGATAATCATGAACAACAAACCCAGCGTCAGATGCCAGCCTTTGCCCGTGAACCAGTGCAAGACCCAAACGAGCGAATTCTCCAGCCATTCAGGCAGATACTGGAACCAAGCATGCAGAACATTGTCGTTGATCTTGGACAGAATGTTTTCGAAATACTTGATGAAACCAGCGCCAAGAACCGGCCCAAGCAACGTGCCAGCACCGCCAAGGATCGTCATCAAAACAACCTCACCAGATGCGGTCCACTGCATGCGTTCAGCACCTGCAAGCGGGTCCATCGAGGCCAGCAACCCGCCAGCCAACCCTGCATACATGCCAGAGATTACAAATGCTGCCAGCGTGTAAGGCCGCGTATTCAATCCCGTATAATTCAGACGTGTCTGGTTGGTTTTCACCGCGCGCAGCATCAGCCCGAAGGGAGAGCGGAAGATGCGGATCGACACGTAGAACATCAAGATCATCACAACCGCGCTGACGTAATATCCGACGTTAAACTGAAAATCCCAAGCCCCAAGCGTTAGCTCGTAGGTCGAGTTCATCTTGACCCCAAACAGATGCGGCGTGGTCAGATTTTCCACCTTAAACAGCTGGATATCATCCGCGTAAACTTGAAGCCCAGTTTCGCCGTTTGTCAGGTTAAACTTGGGGTTGGACAGAACGGAATAGGCAATCGCAAAGCTCATCTGCGCAAAGGCAAGTGTGAGAATCGAGAAGTAAATCCCAGATCGCCGCAAACACAGAAAGCCGATAAAGAGCGAGAAAATTCCGGCGATAATAACGGACAAAACCAGTGCAGGTATGATGTTATAGCTGAGCAGTTTGAACATCCAAACAGCAGCATAAGACCCCACACCCAAAAAGGCGGCATGACCAAAGGATAAATACCCTGTCAGACCAAACAGAATGTTAAACCCAATGGCAAAAATACCAAAGATAACAAACCGTTGCATAAGGTCAGGATAGCCCGCGTTGAACTGCGCCATGGCGCTCTCGGTTGGGAACGGGTTCATAACAAACGGCGCAAGAACCGTAATGATAATGACGAACAAAAACGTGCCCGTGTCGCGTTGGTTTAAGTTCAACATGATTATTCCTCCATCACGCCAGCGCGGCCCATCAATCCGCGTGGACGCACCAGCAGAATGATAATCGCAACAAGGTAAATGATGATTTGGTTGATACCAGGGATCGTCGTCGTGGCCCAAGTTGTGGACGCAAAGCTTTCAAGAATACCGAGCAAAAATCCCGCAAGAACGGCACCAGGTAAAGAGCCCATCCCGCCAACCACAACCACAACAAAGCTAAGGACCAAGAAATCCATGCCCCAGTGATAGTTTGGTGGGTTAATTGGCGTGTACATCACGCCTGCAAGGCCAGCAACCGCAGCCGCGATGCCAAACATGATCGTGAATTTCTTGTCGATGTTAATTCCGAGCAAACCGACCGTTTCGCGGTCCGCCATGCCAGCCCGCACAACCATCCCAAAGGTGGTGAAGCGTAAGAAAGCAAAGACACCGCCAATAACAGCCATCGCAAAGAAGAAATAGGTGATCCGCCAAACGGGATAGGACAGTTGCAAGCCGATTGCTCCCCCCAAATCCATCACGCCATCCAACGCATCTGGCGCTGGCGTTTGAATCGGGTTTGCACCAAAAAAGGCTTTTACGACTTCTTGCAGAACGATGGCCAAACCGAACGTCACAAGGATCTGATCGGCATGGGGACGTTTGTAAAAGTGCTTGATCAAGCCGCGTTCCATGATCACACCAATCGCCAGCATGACCGGAATGGCGAAAATAATCGCCAGTGGAACGGACCAGTCAATAATGCTTTGTCCCGCTGCCTCCCCGAACCATGATTCAACGTAGGGCGTTTTAACCTTTAGCGGATTTCCCAAGAAATCCTTCTGAGTCGCGTCCAACGTGACGGTCGAAAGGTTCAGAATTTTGTTCAGCGTCACGGAACAGAAAGCGCCGATCATAAACAATGCACCGTGTGCAAAGTTGACCACGCCAAGTGTACCGAAAATCAGCGTAAGACCCAAGGCGATCAACGCATAAGCGGAGCCTTTGTCTAAGCCGTTTAAAATTTGTAGGAGGAGTGCGTCCATGTCCCCGACCCTTCTTCTTGTTCAGAGGGTTGCGTGTAAGGTGGCCACGGCGATTGGATCGCCGTGGCCATAGTTTTAGGTCAGTCGCTTACGCGCCTGGGTTACAAGCACCCAAGTCACCGCCAGCAAACATTGGGTGATCCGGTGCGTACTCAACTTGCGCACGTGGTGTCACTTCAACAACTTCCAGCACGTCAAACTCGGATGTTGGGTTCTCTTTACCCTTCACAACCAAAACGTCCTTAAAGCACTGGTGATCGGCAGCACGGTAAGTGGTCGGGCCGTTGCCCAAGCCATCAAACTCAAGGCCTTCCATTGCTTCAACAACACCACAAGGGTTGAATGTACCAGCGGTTTCACATGCGTTCGCGTACAGCATTGTTTGGCAATAAACTGTGTGCGCTGCCTGTGAAGGAGGGAAGCCGTATTTTGTACCAAACGATTTAACAAACGCTTTGGAACCTTCGTCCTGCAAGGACCAGTGCCAGTTTGTTGAACCGAAGATACCTTTAACGTTTTCGCCAGCACCACGAGCCATCAGGCGTGAGTACAATGGAACAACGATTTCAAAGTTCTTGCCGTTCACTTGTTTGTCACGCAGGCCAAATTGAACCGCAGAAGTCAGCGAGTTGATCATGTTCCCGCCGTAGTGGTTCAGAACCAAGATATCAGCGCCAGAGTTCAGAACCGGAGCAACATAAGACGAGAAGTCTGTTGTTGCCAGTGGTGTCAGAACGTTGTTCGCTGTTTTCCAACCTTTAGCTTCTGTCGCAGCTTGGATGGATTCTTGTTGCGTCCAACCCCAAGTGTAGTCAGCAGTCAGGTGGTATGCTGTACGGTCTGCACCATACATTTTCTCCAGCACTGGTGCCAATGCAGCAGCAGACATGTAACCGTTAAAGAAGTGACGGAAGCCGTTGGCTTTCTTATCTTTACCAGTTGTGTCGTTGGAGTGTGTCAGACCAGCCATAAAGATTACGCCAGCTTCTTGGCACAAACCTTGAACAGCAATCGCAACACCAGAGGAAGACCCACCAGTAATCATGATTGCGCCGTCTTTTTCGATCATGGATTTAGCAGAAGCACGCGCCGCGTCAGATTTAGTCTGCGTGTCGCCTGTTACGTATTTTACTTCTTTGCCAAGGATACCATTGCCCTTAAGCATGGAATTCCCGCCGGACACTTTGAAAGTATTCATCATGCCGCCGTCGCCGCCACCATTCAGGTGCTCAACAGCCAGTTCGTATGCACGTAGCTCGTCCGCACCCTCGTCCGCGTATGGACCAGATTGTGGTACGTTGAAACCAAGCGTTACATCCGCGCCTTGTGGGGCGTTCGTGTAGCCAGCGTGGCTTGCAGCTGTAAGGATCTGTGGCATTGCTAGGCCCGCACCCGCAAGGGCACCACCTTTAAGCACACCACGACGTGTTGTATTTTTCAGAGTCATAGTTTTCCTCCCAATGAACTCAATTCTTGACCGACCGAAGCACCCTCCCAAGGATACACGCTCGGACTTGCAGTCAAATATTGACACTTCGATCTTCCTGTCAAATTGTGAAAATTACAATAAACACTTGCTTTCGCTACATTTTTTTGTAAAGATTTTCTCACTTTTCACGCTGTGTTTGTAAATTTGTTAACGAAACCCTTACAACAGCAAGCAATCAAAGGATAAATCCGATGGCGCGCACGTTGATGGGAACTCGCATTCGGGAACGACGGCGCGCAAATAAGCTAACGCAAACTGCGCTCGCCAAGACTGTGGGAATATCCGCAAGTTATCTGAACCTAATCGAACACAATCGCAGGGGAATCGCAGGGCGCACGATGCTGTCGATTGCGCGGGAATTGGGCATGCAACCCGCCGACCTGACCGAAGGCGCGGATGCAGCCCTGATCAACACACTAACCGAATCCGCCAAAGCCGATCCAAAGGCCGCGCCTGAAGTAGACCGCATCGAAGAATTTGTCGGAAGATACCCCGGCTGGGCGAAACTGCTCGGGAGCATGGCACGCACCACCCACGAACAACGCGAAACCCTGACGGCAATGACCGATCAGATGGCGCATGATCCTTTTGTGTCTGAAACGATGCACCAGATCCTGTCCAACATTACCGCCATTCGCTCGACCGCTAGCATTCTAGCAACCGAAACAGATATTCCAAAAGACATGTATGAGCGGTTTTTGGGCAATCTTCACAGCGACAGTCAGCGCCTCTCGGATACCGCGCAAAAGATGGTGGATTTCTTTGACAAAGAAGACAAATCAGATCCAAGCGCCCCGACAACGGCTGTGGCACATGATTTCTGGGCAACGCGCGATTACGTCCTAACCGATGAACCCGAAACCAGCCATTCACCCAATCCACAAACCGCCCCAATCGTCCAAGATAGCGTTCAACGATTTGCGCAATTGGACAAGTTAATGCCAGTCGAACCGTTTATCGAAACGGCTGAAAAATTGCATTTCGACCCAATCGCGCTGTCCCAAGCCTTTGACGTCGATCTGATGCAAATCCTGTTTCGCATGGCACAAATGCCCAGCGACGCGCCATTTCCAACCTTTGGCTTAATCGAGGTCGACATGTCGGGCGCTGTTTTGATGCGCAAACCAACCCCCGAACTGGCCCTGCCGCTCTACTCCTCGGCCTGCCCGCTTTGGCCGATTTACCGCGCCTTTGCCCAACCCGCGCAAATCTTGCGCACGGTTATGGAAATGCCGTCAGGAGACCGCGTTCTGGCCTATGCTTTGGCGCAACCAAAAGGCGCAACAGACTACGCGCTTCCGCCGATTTTACGATCCACAATGATTTTCAGCGCCGACCCAAAGGTGCTGGGCAAAGAGCAACGCACACCAATCCTTGCGGGCCTGCATTGTTCCGTTTGCCCGCGCAAATCCTGTGATGCACGGCGCGTCGACTATATCCTTGCGTAATTTGTCGCCTTTGCATTACGTTCTGTGACGCAATCAGTTGGGAGCCTGAGATGCACGAACGTGTCTTATTGATCGAGGACGAGCCTCACATTGTCGAAGCGCTCAGCTTTTTGCTGACCCGAGAAGGCATTTCCGTCAGCACCCATTCCGATGGGATCGATGCCGCCCAAACCGTTGCACGGCTGGCCCCTGATCTGGTCATTCTGGATGTGATGCTTCCGGGCAAAAGCGGTTTTGATATCCTTGCAGAAATTCGGCAAGCCGAGGCGGTCGCCAACACGCCCGTTTTGATGCTGACAGCCAAAGGCCAATTACGCGACCGCGCCGCTGCCCAAGCCGCGGGCGCATCTTTGTTCATGACCAAACCCTTTTCGAACAAGGAAATCATCGCCAACGTAAAGTCATTGCTGAAATGACAACGCCGCAATCCCGAGCTGCCCCTACCAAAGCGCCAGGCCGTCGGTTTCGTGATTTGGCGACCCTCCTGCCAATTCTTGGCGTTTTATTACTGGCCACACCCATCGTTTCGATCTTCACTCAATCGGGGCAAATTTTCGGATTGCCCTCGCCGATATTTTACATCTTTGGCATTTGGGCTGGGCTGATTGTTCTTGCCTTTGCGCTGGCACGACGGGCGAACAGGGCCAATCGCTGATGGGGTCATTCAACCTCCTCGTTTCGATCTGTTTGATCTATGTTTTGGCGCTGTTTCTCATCGCTTACGTCGCCGAACGTGCGGCCGATCGGGGGCGATTCAATTTCCTACGTTCCCCACTGGTCTACACGCTTTCAATTTCCGTTTATTGCACCGCATGGACCTATTACGGCGCAGTCGGCTCTGCCGCGCGAAATGGGTTGGAATTTATCACAATCTATCTTGGCCCAACATTGGTTTTCATCGGTTGGTGGTGGGTTTTGCGCAAATTGGTGCGCATCGGGCGTGAACAACGCATCACCTCAATTGCTGACCTATTGTCATCGCGTTACGGCAAAAGCGGCCCGCTCGCCGTGCTTGTCACCCTACTCGCGGTGATCGGCACAACGCCCTACATTGCACTCCAACTTCAATCCCTCGCGCTCAGCTTTGAAGTATTCACAACCTCCGGCGGCGAAGAAGCCCCATCGCCCACATCAACCGCGTTTTACGTGGCGGTCGGATTGGCAGTCTTCACCATCGTTTTCGGCACGCGAAATCTGGATGCAAATGAACGCCACCACGGCGTTGTCACCGCAATCGCAGTAGAGGCTATCGTCAAACTTGCAGCCCTGTTATCCGTCGGGATTTTTGTAGTTTGGGGCGTCGCCAACGGCCCTACCGATATCTTCACGCGCATGGATCCAGAACTGCTAAACGCGGGTGAAATTTTCAACAAACGCTGGCTGACGCTGACCTTATTGTCCGCGACCGCAATTCTGTGCCTGCCCCGCATGTTCCAAGTGATCGTCGTGGAAAACGACAACGAAAGAAACCTCGCCACCGCCAGCTGGGCCTTCCCGCTCTACCTCTTCTTGATGAGCCTTTTCGTCCTCCCCATCGCAATCGCGGGCCTGTCCACATTGCCTTCAAACGCCAACCCCGACCTTTTCGTCCTGACGGTTCCACTGGCCCAAGGCCAAAGCACGCTGGCAACTTTCGCGTTTTTAGGCGGGTTTTCCTCTGCCACCTCAATGGTTATCGTGGCCTCCATCGCGCTGTCTACTATGATGTCCAACCACATCGTCTTGCCCCTGTGGCTGCGCGTCAACGCCAGCCGCAATCCCGCCAGTGACGATGTTCGCCTTCTGCTGCTGCGATCCCGTCGCGTCAGCATCGCAGTGGTTTTGGCGCTCGGTTTTTTGTACTTCCAATTCACAGGCGGCACAGGTGCGCTGGCCTCAATCGGGTTGATCGCCTTCTTGGGCGTGGCCCAAGTTTTACCGGCAATGATCGGCGGCCTGTTCTGGTCCAGCGCCACGCGATCTGCTGCCATCACAGGGATTTGCGTCGGCTTTGCGTTTTGGGCCTACACGCTTTTCCTTCCCAGCTTTAGCGGCTCGTTTATCCTCACCTCGTCTACCCTTGCAAACGGACCGTTCGGAATTTCTGGACTAACCCCTCACAACCTGTTGAATGTCCAAATCAATGATCCGCTGGTCCACGCGGTGTTCTGGTCACTGGGCATGAACACATTTGTCTTCGTGCTGGTGTCCGTGATGACCACGCCAAGCGCGATTGAACGGTTGCAATCGGTCCAGTTTATCAACGTCTTTGGCCAAATTTCCGCCCGCCGCGGGATCACACGCAGCACCCCGATCGAAGACCTGCTGGTTTTAGCGCAGCGCATTTTGGGCCGCGAAGAAGCCATGGCCCTGTTCAAAACACAAGCCGTCGCCCAAGACACAGACACGCCGCTGCCCGACCCCACCAGCGAATTTATCACCACGCTAGAGCGCGAAATCGCCGGTAACGTCGGTGCCGCAGCGGCCCACGCGATGATGGGCCAAGTCACGGGTGGCGCCGAAATTTCGTTCGAAGACATGATCGCGGTGGCCGATGAAACCGCACAAATTATGGAATATTCCGCCCGCCTTGAAACGCAATCAACCGAGCTGGCGCAAACGGCCGAACAATTGCGCACCGCCAATGACAAGCTGACGGAACTGAGCAAGCAAAAGGATACATTTCTGTCCCAAGTCAGCCATGAGCTGCGCACGCCGATGACCTCGATCCGAACATTCGCTGAAATCCTGCGCGACAGTGATCCGCTGGAACCAGAACAGCTGAATAATTTTGCCTCGATCATTCACGATGAAAGCATTCGCCTCACGCGATTGCTCGATGATATTCTTGATCTTAGCTTTATGGAAAACGGTCGCGTGCAACTGCACATGGAAACCGTTCCGCTGAGCAAAATAATTGATCGGGCGCTTACGACAACGCAGGCGCAGGTGAACGATCAGGGCGCCAAAATTTTGCGTGATGCGGACGCAGAAAAAATGATGCTCTACACCGACCCGGATCGCCTGTCGCAGGTACTGATCAACCTTGTCAGCAACGCGTTAAAACACTGCGGCGCGGATCAGCCAGAAATCGCAGTCCTCAGCGGAATTTACGGTGATCAACTGATCATTGATGTGGCGGATAATGGATCTGGGATCAGTAAAGATGACATCGAGATTATCTTTGAAAAATTCGCCAAGCTGTCCAGCAAGGTGACCGCAGGAAGTGCGGGGCTCGGCCTGCCGATTAGCCGTGAAATCGTTAAAAATTTGGGCGGCACATTGTCCTACGAAGGCACCCAAAATGGCGCAATTTTCCGCGTCGCACTGCCCATCGCAAACGAACACCAACAGGCGGCGCAATAACTAGCCAACTCCACGGGGGAAACCCCTTGCCATCCCCGCCAAACCCGCAATGATCACGCCAAACAAAATAGGCAAATACCATGACCCGCATCATCGAGAGCTTTTCTGAAATTTCGCGAAATTATGATGCCGTGTTCTGTGATCTGTGGGGCTGTTTGCACAATGGAAAGCGCCCATTTGAAGCCGCAGTTTCAGCCCTTGAAGCATTTCGCAGTGACGGTGGATTTGTCCTGCTGCTCACGAACTCACCGCGCCCAAAAGCATCTGTTGAAACGCAACTCGATGGCATCGGCGTATCGAGTGATTTGTACCAAGAAGTAGCCACAAGCGGGGACAGCGCCCGCGCGGCATTGGCATCGGGCGCGTTTGGCACGAACGTGTTTCACATCGGCCCTGAACGCGATCAGCCGTTTTTCGCAAGCGATGATATCCCTGATTTGGCCAAAATAAACCGCGTGCCGTTGGATCAGGCCGACAGCATTGTCGTCACGGGCCTCTACGATGATCAAACCGAAACGCCCGAGGATTACGCCAGCATTTTCCTAGAAGCCAAAAGCCGTGGGTTGGATTTGTTGTGTGCCAACCCCGATATCGTCGTGGATTTGGGCGACAAACGGATTTTCTGCGCAGGCGCTTTGGCCAAAGATTATACCGAACGCGGTGGTGCATCGCATTATTTCGGCAAACCGCACGCCCCGATTTACGATCTGGCCCGCAACCGTATGACAGCCGCAACGGGCCGCGTTTTCGACAATAAACGCATTCTATGCATTGGTGATGGCATCCTCACGGATATCTTGGGTGCAGTGAACGAAGACATGGACAGCCTGTTCATTTCGGGCGGTCTCGCAGCAAAGGATACCGCTACAAATCCACAACCTGATCTCGAAAAATTGAACCGTTTTCTGCAACTGCACACACTGACACCGACAGCGACGATTGGGCATTTAAGGTAATTTAATTACGTTCGAACGCGGCATTTTAACGTAATATTACACTTAAGTCTTGCAGACTCACAGGTCTCCTCCTAGGTATTGTGCACTTGCAGCAAAAGGCTAATCCCGTGATGTTAGATACGCCAAAACACAACCATCCGACCGGTACAATTGTTATCGAAGATTTGGAAATTGGCATGTCCCGTTCGGTTTCAAAAACCATCGGCGACAAAGAAATCGAAATGTTCGCAGAACTGAGCACGGATCATAATCCCGTCCACATGGATGAAGAATATGCGCAAGACACCATCTTTCAGGGCCGCATCGCGCATGGCATGCTGACCGCTGGTTTGATCTCGGCTGTGATTGGCGAACAACTGCCAGGTCACGGAACGGTTTACATGAAACAAGACCTCAAATTCATGGCTCCTGTTCGCCCAGGTGATCGTGTGGATGCCGTCGTGACGGTTGCGGAAATTGACTATGCAAAACGCCGCGTGACCCTTGAATGTGCCTGCTCGGTAGGCGATACCGTTGTCCTGAAAGGCACGGCGCTCGTTTTGGCCCCAAGCCGCAAATTCGACTAAGGGCCTGCGGGCCGATCTAGGCCCAAATGCAACGACACCAAACTTTCACTAACCTGCCAGACACCGCCAAAGGAGCGTCTGTCGCGATGGGTAATTTTGACGGTGTGCATCTTGGCCATCAGTCGGTTCTTGCGCTTGCGCGAACTGCCGCCGCATCTATCAGCGCGCCTTTGGGTGCGGTGACGTTTGAACCCCACCCCCGCCGTTTGTTCCAACCTGATGCGCCCGCTTTCCGCCTGATGTCGGCGGATACCAAAGCCAACCAATTTGAAACGCTCAACCTCGATCATCTATATGAAATCCCCTTCAACTTCGATCTTGCAGGCCTGCCGGCGGAAACATTCATCAAAGATGTGTTGTCAGATGGCCTTGGCATCAAACATCTTGTTGTTGGCGCAGATTTCAAATTCGGCAAAGGGCGCACAGGGGATGTGGATATGCTTACCGCGCTTGGGCCACAGTACGGATTTGAAACCACCATCGCGCCATTGGTCAACGATGCCGCTGGCGAGTTTTCATCCACCGCAATCCGCGCTGCCCTAAGCGAGGGCCGCACGGCAGACGCCACGCGCATGCTCGGCCATTGGCACCGCATTGAAGGCGTTGTCGAAAAGGGATTCCAGCGGGGGCGCGAAATGGGTTTTCCGACAGCCAACATCCCCCTAACCGATTTGCACCTGCCAAAATACGGCGTCTACGCAGTGGTGGTCGATGTTTTGGATGGTCCGCACAAAGGCAGCTATCACGGCGCGGCATCCCTCGGCGATCGGCCAACTTTTGCAGACAATGACATTCCCAACCTCGAAGTTTTCTTGTTTGATTTCAGCGGAGATTTATACGGCGCAACACTGTCCACCGCCTTGGTGGAATATCTGCGTCCAGAATTGAAATTCGACGGAATGGACAGCCTGATCGTCGCGATGAACGCTGACTGCGACACAGCCCGTGAAATCCTATGCGCGATTTAGGTCTTTAGCAAAGCCACCACATCGCAGTACGTTTCCAACGCCGCAATACCGTGAGGACGCAACCCGTAAACACCGCGTTCAATCCGCTCAAACCAACCGTAATGATCCGCCTGCAAAATCGCTGCGGCCTTAACCACGCCCAAATCATCCCGCGCCACCGACGGTTTAACACTGCCAACATCTGCAATATGCATCGCAATCCGCAGCGCGTCTTGGCGATAGGCCGTGATAATCTTGCGCTTTACCTGCCCACCTGTATTGGGATCGCCCACACGGTTCTGAAATTCGCGCAGCAGCAAGTCGCGCCGCTTTTTATATTTGCGCGGCGCATACGTGCCAGGATCAAGATGCGCCAAAACGGCACCATTGCGCACGCTCAGCAGCCCCAACCCAAGGCGACGACACAACCGAACCGCGTCTTTCACTTGGCCCCGCCAACGCGCACCTTTGCCTTCGGGCACGGCAACATACACATGATCAGAAATGCTCTGGCGATCCACGCCTTGTAACAATAACGCCAGTGACAATTGCAGCTTTAACTCCACAATCACAGGTTCCGCCCCGTCTCGCACCGCGACCACATCGCAATCCTTGATCTCGGATTTCACCTCATAGCCCTGCGCTTCTAGGAACGCTTTGACGGGGGCGTATAATTCGGTTTCCCGCATTTTTTAACTCCTGCTCTCGGCTTTACCCTAGACAATCGGGGCGATCCGCTCAACAACAACTCCATGAGTGCAAACATCAACAGAACGGGCCTGCGCAAGAATTTTTGGCGCACAACCGACATGACCAACATGACCAAACCAGAGTGGGAAGCCCTGTGCGATGGCTGCGGGAAGTGCTGTTTGCTGAAACTCGAAGACGAAGACACGCTCGCGATTAAATACACCACAATCGCTTGCCGTTTGTTTGATGACAAAACCTGCTCGTGTGGCAACTATCCGTTGCGCAAACAAATGGTGGCAGGCTGTGTTGTGCTGACCCCCGAAAATATTGATCGAAACGCGCACTGGATGCCCTCGACCTGTGCTTATCGGCTGGTGCACGAAGGCAGCGCCTTGCCCGATTGGCATCCGCTTTTGACGGGTGATCCAAACAGCACCAAAACAAGCGGAAATTCGGTGACAGGACAGACCGTTCCCGAATACGATATCGAAGAAGACGATTACGAAGATCACACCACCGAAAGGTTCGCCTGATGTATTTTGCCTCTGACAACTCTGCCCCTGCAGCCCCCGAGGTCATGACCGCGATGACCAAAGCCAATGAAGGCTACGCCACGTCTTACGGCTCTGACGAAATTATGGATCGGGTAACCGCTCAAATTCGCGACATTTTCGAGGCCCCTGACGCCGCCGTTTACCTTGTGTCCACGGGCACAACCGCAAACGCGCTGGCGCTTTCGATGCTTGCCGCCCCGTGGCAAACGATCCTGTGTCACCGCCAATCCCACATCGAGGAAGACGAATGCGGCGCGCCCGAGTTTTACACGGGCGGTGCAAAGCTAACGCTGTTGGACGGGCCAAACGCAAAGATTGATCCAGCGCAATTCGCGCAAGTTGCCGAAAAAACGGGCATCCACGGCGTTCACAACATCCAACGCGGCGCGGTTTCAATCACCAACGTCACCGAGCTTGGATCCGTTTACACCTGCGAAGAAATCACAACACTTTGCAAAACCGCCAAAGACCTCGGCATGGGGACCCATCTGGACGGCGCACGTTTCACCAACGCGCTGGTCGCGCTTGACTGCACACCAGCAGAGATGACCTGGAAAGCCGGCATTGATGTCGTCAGTTTTGGGGGCACGAAAAACGGCTTGCTCGGTGTCGAAGCGGTGATCATTTTTGATCCTGCCAAAGCGTTCGAATTTGAATTGCGCCGTAAACGGGGTGGGCATTTGTTTTCCAAACACCGCTACCTTTCAGCGCAAATGGAGGCCTACCTTACCGACGATCTGTGGTTGCGCCTTGCCAAGCAAGCGAATGATGCGGGCGCAAAACTGGAAGCTGGTCTCACCAAAATCAATAGTTTTGAAATGAACAATCCGCGCCAAGCAAACATGCTGTTTTGCAAAATGTCTCGTGCTGCACACAATCGCGCCGTCGATGGTGGCGCGATGTATTACATGGAACGATCCGATGGCCCTGACGATGAGCTGATTGATTGCCGATTGGTCTGTAGCTGGTCCACGACAGACGCGGAAATCGACCAATTTGTAGCGTTGGCAAAAGGCTAAAGCCCCCAAAACATGCGTAAACGCGCCGCGCATTCGCCGTGGTGCGTGATCGGCAACATGTGCCCTGCGCCGTCCAAAACCTGCCCCTGCGCGTTTGGCATCGTTGCGCAAATCACATCGCTCAGCGCCTCCATAATCGGGGGGCTATTGTCGCCGTGCATCACCAGCGTTGGGCAGCTTAGGGTTTCCAACTTATCCAATCGCATCCGCATTGGGCCGTCTTCGATCATCCCGGGGGCTTGCGCGGGGATCACCCACATGCGGCTGGCCATACCTTCGCGGGCCGCATCTGGCATTGCGTCCCATTCACCGGGCAGCCCCCAACGCGTAAGAAACGCTGCAGCCGCGCCCAACATATCACCGCGTTCTATCGCATCATTGAAAGGGCGTTCTTGTGCTTGGCTTGCATCAAAACCCGCGTGCCCCGCATCATTCAACAACCCAAAATACACAGGTTCAAACAACACCAGCGAGCGCACCAAATCTGGGCGTTGTACTGCAAGTGCCAAAACGACTGTTGCCCCAAACGAATGCCCGATCAAATCCTGTGGTCCGCCACTTGCCTCAATCTCGGCTAAACAGGCGGCAACACATTGCGCGTGATAATCGCGATCCATATCTGGCATCGCCGATTTACCCTGCCCCGGCAAATCAATCGCCGCCATAGTCATTTCAGTTTCAAAATGCCCCATCAATGGCATCAGATTTTTGCCCGACGACAGCGAACAATGTGCAAAGAATGCGCGGCGCAGCCCGCTCCCTGTGCGACGAACGACGATTCCATCCATCAAAATTATCCTTGCTCGGCCAGATAATCATCAAGATAGCTCAACCGATCTTGGCCCCAGAACATCTGGTCATTCACAACATACATTGGCGCGCCAAACACACCTTTTTGGATCGCTTCTTCTGTGTTCTTTGCAAATGCCTCAGCACCGCTTAGCAAACCACTGTCGGCCAGCGCAGGATCAAATCCATTTTCCTCCAGACAGGCGCGCACAACTGCATCATCGCCCACATCTTTGTCTTCGGCCCAACACCCCCGCATGTAAGAATGCGCCAACCCGCCCACATTGCCACCACCAGCATTTTGTGCTGCTATCAGCGCGTAACAACTTGGCGCGGGATTGGTTGGGAAAAACGCGGGCTTTAGATTGATCGGCAATTCACGCCGCTTGGCGATCCGGGCCAATTCTTGCAACCGATACGCTTGGCGCGCGGGGTGACGATCCGCTGGCGCAACACCGCCCGTTTGGGAAAAAACCTGAAACAGGTTGCACGGTTTGTACGTGATCGTGGCGCCATGCTTCTTGGCTACCTGCTCCAGCCCGTCCCCAGCCAAATAGCAAAACGGCGAAAGCGTGATCATGAAGTAGTCAATATCTGCCATCGAATGTGGTCCTTTAAGAAGATTTAGACCTGATTAACCCGCCAAAGCACCTATGCAAACCCTCGATGGTTTGTTACTCCCTCGCCTAACAATATTGTTGCGATCTGCCGCGCAATAACTGGACCATTGCTGGGGAGCAACTGCCATGAACTCTATCGTCGAACCGAAACTTATCGCGGGCAATTCCAACCAGTCTTTGTCACAGGCCATTTCGCGGCGCATGTCGATGCACCGTGGCAAAGCTGTTAAACCCGTTGATGCGCGGATTGAACGGTTCAACGATCAAGAAATCTTTGTCGAGGTGTACGAAAATGTTCGCGGCGAGGATATGTTCATCGTCCAATCCACATCGAACCCTGCCAACGACAACCTGATGGAATTGCTGATTATTTCTGATGCTTTGCGCCGTTCTTCTGCCAATCGTATCACCGCTGTGATCCCCTATTTTGGCTACGCCCGCCAAGATCGCCGCTCCAAAGCACGCACACCGATTTCTGCGAAATTGGTTGCGAACTTGATCGCCGAGGCAGGTATTGAACGGGTTCTGACGCTGGATTTACACGCGACACAGATCCAAGGCTTCTTTGATATCCCAGTGGATAACCTCTACGCCGCCCCTGTTTTTGCGCTCGATGTGAAACACAATTTTGGCGATCTGTCCGACGTCATGGTCATTTCCCCGGATGTTGGCGGTACGGCCCGCGCGCGTGAATTGGCCAAACGCATCGGCGCACCGATGGCGATTGTTGATAAACGCCGCAATGCACCGGGCGAAATCGCCGAAATGACGGTGATTGGCGATGTAACGGGCAAGAAATGTATCATCGTCGACGATATCTGCGACACGGCTGGCACCTTGTGCAAAGCCGCCGACACGCTGATCGAAATGGGCGCAGTTGAGGTACATTCCTACATCACGCACGGTGTTTTGTCTGGCCCCGCGGTTGAGCGGATCACCAAATCCTCGATGAAACAGCTTGTCATCACCGACAGCATCGAGCTGACCCCAGAAGTGATCGCATGTGATAAAATTCGCTCCGTCCCGCTCGCGCCAATGTTGGCCCAAGCGATCATGAACATCTCGAACGGAACATCGGTTTCGTCCTTGTTCGATGAGGAAACACTCGGCCCGATTTACGACGGATATTACAAATAATTTTGGCCGAAACACCGAGGTAAAAGCGTTTCGGCCAACCCTAATCAGGTTAGGGTATCCCTAGGCCCGCCAGAACGGCTTTCTGGCCTCAAGATAAACGGCATCCCGTGTTTGGCCAAGATCGTCCAAACGATGTTGATCCATATTGCGCAATATCGTTCGCGCCTTTTGGCGATCATTCCAAACCAGCACCAGATGCGCCACCTTAAGGGCCATGCCAGATGTGAAAGGAATGGTTGCGCGCGAACAGAGATCCTCTGCCAGCGCGACGTGTCTTGCTTGTACTAGTGTCATATCGCGCTCCATATTTTTGTGTTGATACAATTTGTACATTGTGTACAATTAGTTGATACAATCTTAAAAATCCAATGCTAGGGAAACATTGTAATGGGTACAATTTGGCCACCTGACCTAGAAAGTATCACAGGGCCCAAATACCTCGCCCTTATCCAAGCACTGCGCGAAGCCATCGCTGCAGGTGAATTAACGCCAGGCCATCGCCTTCCTCCAGTCCGCAATCTTGCGTGGGACCTTAAAATTACCCCAGGGACGGTCGCGCGGGCCTATCGACGCGCGACTGACGATGGATTGCTTGATGCAGCCGTCGGGCGTGGCACTTTCATCGCCGAAACACGAAACAACACCCAAGCAATTCAGCGCGACTCACTCCACCTTGGTTCTAGCAACTCAAAATACGATCTACGAGGCACCAAAACTCCTGATTTCGGCCAAGACGCCATGATCCGAGAGGCCCTTGCGAACATCATCCAAACTGGCATTCATGACTTCGCCGATTACCCGGACCCAGACCACAGCAAACCGGCATTACAAGCCATCGCAGACTGGTTGAAATACACCGACATGCAACCCGATCCTGAAAACATCGCACTGACGTATGGCGCACAAAATGCGATGTTGATCGCGCTGCAAACCATCCTTGCCGGCCCTGCTCCGGTAATTGTCACAGATGAGTTGGTTTACCCCGGATTGCGCCACGCCGCCAACATGCTGCGCGCTGAAATTGTATCCGTGGAACGCGACACTGAGGGGATGATCCCTGACGCTCTTGAACAAACCTGTCGGCGTCATGGACCGCAGGTTTTGGTTAGTTCCTTTACAATTCATAGCCCAACGACCCAAACAACCACGTTAGAACGGCGCATTGCCCTGGCCCGTGTCGCCACCAAATATGAGCTGCAGATCATAGATGATGATGCCTTTGGGATATTTTCATCAGACACGCCATCGATGCAAACCATTGCACCAGAACGGCTGTGGTATATTGGTGCGCTGTCTAAATCTGTCTCAACTGGGTTGCGGATTGGGTATCTGATTACACCAACGGGCCATGGTCCTGCCGCACGCACGACGGTCCTGTCGAATTGTTACGGTGTGTCGCAGATAATTTGCGATCTGACCACGCACCTTATTCGCAGCGGCAAAGCAGAGGCGATCCGCCAACGCATGCTCGCATTCAACGCGCACCGCTCACGAATTGCCGCAAATATTCTTGGCCAGTGGAACATCAACTGGAACCCAAATGTGCCCTTTATCTGGCTTCAAATGCCCTCTGGCTGGCGCGCATCATCGTTTCAACGCGCGTGCGAGCAGCAAAATGTACTGGTTCGCCCCGCGGACGAGTTTGCGTTGATAGATGGCAAAGCTCCCAACGCCGCACGCGTGACCTTCGGCTCAAAACTCTCGGACAGTGAGTTTGAGGCTGCCCTTTATGCAATTGCGAAGGTGTTAGAAACACGCCCTGCGATGAATGAATTATAATGATTAAAAAGCCAGCAAAATGAAAAGGGGCGGCAAATGCCACCCCGTTACTCGCTACTGATAAACTCTATTTTTGGTCGAACACGAACCGAATGGTTACGGGTATCGTACGGGTAATCCCGGGCAACTTTGCCAGTTCCATCAATTTGTCGATACCAGCCGAAACACCCAAATCTTCTGTACTCACAAAAATCATATCGTTGGTCGTGACCAAGACTTTCGTCTCGCTCATACGCGCCACAAACATTTCTGTTTCAATTTCAACAGTCGCGCCCAGAAACGCCAAGGCCCCTTCGACATCCAACACCGCCATGTCACCCACGCTCAAGGCGTTGACTTCTTCCATATCAAGCGTTGCCGTAAGCGTGGCCTTGGCGGTGCCACCAAACACAAATTCCATAATGCGTTCGTTGCGAATGTCGATGAAGGTTTCCAAAGACGTCAGATCAATCTTGATCTCGGCCAGACCGTCACCGCTCACCGAGCCGGAAATCGCTTCAAAAGAATGCACTTCCCCGACCGTATTTTTCTTGATCGACCCAAATGCCAGTTTGGAATTCTCACCATCCAGCGTCCATCCTTTTGCATGACCATCGGAAACCGCCATTTGGCCTGCAAAAACAAATGCGCCAATGGCTGCAGCGGTGATTAACTTTGAAAATTTCATGGTTTGGGCCCTCTTTTCTGTTAAATTTGCATGCCACTGTGAGCTGCATATAACGAGAACACCTTTGGGGCGAAATTTATTCACCCGAAATAGGCAAAGCCATCAACTGCCGTAGTCGATATCCCAGTCTTCATCGCCTTTGATTTCACCAATTGCGATCCATGCCGCCGTTGCACGCGCAATCCGCGTATCACCCCAGGTTCGCAAGACGGCGTCAAACCCAGCTTCGGTAATATTTTCAGCAACAGTAACCGTCCGGTGGTTTGCACCTGAATGCAGATCCAACAATTCGAGCGTGATAAAAACAGACGGTTTCGTTTTGAAGGTTTCGGAAAATTCCACCGGCATCCAACGCTCGCGCTCACCGGCGCCAGACCACATTTCGCCACCGTCTTCAAAGTCGGAAAACAGCTGAACCGCCCCTTGATCGATCCCTGTTACGGATGAATATAATTTCTTCATGACTTAAATGCTCACTGCTGCCAAAGCGGAGGCTAAAAACAAGTAAACCCCGCGTCAAGGCAGGGTTTACTTAATGTTTTGGGCAAGATTTTGTCAGAACTTAGATTAAGCTCAACAAAGCCTTTGTGTCTGCAACACGCTTGTTCGCCAAGTCCAATTCTGGACCAGACAGGTTTTGCGCCGCTGCTTCTGCATCTGCGATCAACCCGTTGATCATATCTTCTGAAACTTCTGCGCGTGGTACGGCTTGTTCGGCCAAAACCGACGTCGCTTCAGGTGAGATTTCAACGAAACCGCCCGTAACCATATATTCCGTCACATCAGAACCTGCCTTAACTTTTAGCAAGCCAGGACGCAGTGTTGTTAGAACAGGCGAATGATCGGCCATAGCCGTAAAGTCACCTTCAGCGCCAGGGATCTCGATCTCTGTTGCCTCAATAGATGCCAGCTTACGCTCGGGCGATACCAGATCAAATTGCATGGTAGCCATGTGGAACCAATCCTTTGTTAAATCGTCTGACCGAACGGTTTCCGGTCAGACAAGATGTGTCGCTTAAGCAGCGTCAGCAGCCAATTTTTCAGCTTTTGCTTTCACTTCGTCGATGCCGCCAACCATGTAGAAGGCCGCTTCTGGGAAGTGATCGTATTCGCCTGCAACAACCGCTTTGAACGAAGAAATCGTATCTTCCAAAGCAACCTGTTTGCCGTCTGCGCCAGTAAATACTTTCGCAACATCGAAAGGCTGGGACAAGAAGCGTTCAATCTTACGCGCACGGGCCACAGCCAGTTTGTCGTCTTCTGACAGCTCGTCCATACCAAGGATGGCGATGATGTCTTGAAGAGATTTATAACGCTGCAAGATTTGCTGAACGTCTGTCGCAACTTTGTAGTGCTCGTCACCAATGATCAGCGGATCAAGAAGGCGCGATGTTGAACCAAGTGGATCAACCGCTGGATAGATGCCTTTTTCCGAGATGGAACGATCAAGAACCGTTGTCGCATCAAGGTGAGCAAACGATGTCGCAGGTGCAGGGTCGGTAAGGTCATCCGCAGGAACGTAAACCGCTTGTACCGACGTGATGGAACCGTTTTTCGTGGATGTAATGCGTTCTTGCATCGCGCCCATGTCGGTTGCCAATGTTGGCTGATAGCCAACAGCCGATGGGATACGACCCAACAGCGCGGAAACCTCGGAACCAGCTTGTGTAAAGCGGAAGATGTTATCAACGAAGAACAGAACGTCAGCGCCTGTATCGTCGCGGAACTGCTCAGCCAATGTCAGACCAGACAGGGCAACACGCATACGCGCACCTGGAGGCTCGTTCATTTGGCCGTAAACCAGCGCAATTTTAGATTCTTCTAGGTTATCAGGAACGATAACACCGGATTCGATCATCTCGTGGTACAGATCGTTCCCTTCACGGGTCCGCTCACCAACACCAGCGAACACAGACACACCAGAGTGCACTTTCGCGATGTTGTTGATCAATTCCATGATCAAAACTGTTTTACCAACACCAGCACCGCCGAACAGGCCAATTTTGCCGCCCTTTGTGTATGGTGCCAACAGGTCCACAACTTTGATGCCTGTAATCAGGATTTCAGATTCAGTCGCCTGATCCGCAAATTCTGGCGCAGGTTGGTGAATCGAGCGACGGGCCTTCGTTTTCACGGGGCCTTTTTCGTCAACTGGTTCGCCAACAACATTCAGGATACGACCCAAAGTTTCTTTGCCAACTGGAACCATGATCGGTCCGCCTGTGTCGGTTACGACAGTGCCGCGAACCAAACCTTCAGACGCGTCCATCGCAACGGTACGTACAGTGTTTTCACCAAGGTGCTGCGCAACTTCGAGGATCAATTTGTTCCCGTTGTTTTCGCACTCTAGCGCGTTAAGGATCTCTGGCAGGTCGTCGCCGAACTGAACGTCGACAACAGCGCCAATCACCTGTGTAATTTTACCTACAGCTTTAGCCATAATGTGTTTCTCCTACTTAGAGCGCTTCAGCGCCCGAGATAATCTCGATCAGTTCGTTCGTAATCGCGGCTTGGCGGCTACGGTTGTACTGAATGGTCAATTTGTCGATCATTTCACCCGCATTGCGCGTCGCATTGTCCATCGCGGACATCCGTGCGCCTTGCTCTGATGCTGCGTTTTCCAACAGGCCGGTAAACACCAGCGTTGTCAGAGCACGAGGCAGCAGATCAGCAAGAATTTCATCCTCACCAGGTTCATACTCGTAAAACGGCTTTTCAGCGTCTGCATCTACTTCGAATTTAGCAGGGATCAGCTGTTGTGCCGTTGGGATTTGCGAAACCACCGATTGAAACTCTGCAAAGAACAGGGTCGCAACGTCGAATTCACCCGCATTAAAGCGGTTGATAACGTCTCCAGCGACGTCCTGAGCATTTACATACCCCAGACGTTTCACTTCGGACAAATCAACGTGGTCAACCATGTTCGCTGCGAAATCCCGTTTCAACTGTTCGCGGCCTTTTTTGCCCACGGTCAGCATTTTCACGGTCTTCCCAGCAGCCAGCAGCTTTTCAGCGTGAGCGCGTGCCATTTTCGCGATTGACGAGTTAAAGCCACCGCACAACCCCCGTTCGGAGGTTGCAACGATTAACAAATGAACGTCGTCTTTACCGGTTCCAGCCAGAAGCCGTGGCGCGCTCTCAGAGCCCGCCGCAGCACCTGCCAGATTGCCCATAACTGCATTCATACGCTCCGCAAAAGGGCGGGCCGCTTCAGCAGCTTCTTGAGCACGGCGCAACTTAGCAGCCGCAACCATCTGCATGGCCTTGGTGATCTTACGAGTGCCTTTGACACTCTCGATCCGCATTTTTAGGTCTTTAAGGTTTGCCATCAAGCAAACTCCTTGTTCCTAAGGGCCAATGTTTAGGCGAAGCTACTTGCGAATGCTTCGACGGCGGCTTTCAGTTTATCTTCGGCTTCGCCTTTGATTTTCGGGTCTTCTTTAGAAATGAAGTCCAGAACATCTTGGGCATTGCCGCGCATGTGTGCGAGCAAACCAGATTCGAAACGACCAACATCGCCAACAGGGATCTTATCAAGGAACCCTTTTGTGCCAGCGTACAGAACAGTAACCTGCTCCGCGTTTGTCAGTGGTGAATACTGCTTTTGCTTGAGCAATTCTGTCAGACGCGCACCACGAGCAAGCAAGGCTTGTGTAGAAGCATCAAGATCTGAACCGAACTGCGCAAACGCAGCCATTTCGCGATACTGAGCCAATTCCAGCTTGATCGAACCCGCAACAGATTTCATCGCGTTTGTTTGTGCGGATGAACCAACACGAGAAACGGACAAACCTGTGTTCAACGCAGGACGGATGCCTTGGTAGAACAATTCAGTCTCGAGGAAGATCTGACCATCGGTGATCGAAATCACGTTGGTTGGAATAAACGCAGACACGTCACCGCCCTGAGTTTCAATAACTGGTAACGCAGTCAAAGAACCAGAACCGTTGTCTTCGTTCAATTTCGCAGACCGTTCCAGCAATCTGGAGTGAAGGTAGAACACGTCACCTGGATACGCTTCACGCCCTGGTGGACGACGAAGAAGCAGGGACATTTGACGATACGCAACAGCTTGTTTTGTAAGGTCATCATAAACCATCAGGCCGTGCATGCCGTTGTCACGGAAATACTCGCCCATAGATGTCGCAGCATACGGTGCCAAGAACTGCATCGGTGCAGGGTCGGACGCAGTCGCGGCCACGATGATTGTGTATTCAATCGCGCCTGTCTCTTCCAGTTTCTTAACCAGCTGAGCAACGGTTGAACGCTTTTGACCAATCGCAACGTAGATACAGAACAATTTTTCTGAATCGTCTTTTGCAGCATCATTGTATGATTTTTGGTTTAGGATTGTATCCAGCGCGATGGCTGTTTTACCTGTTTGACGGTCACCAATGATCAGCTCGCGCTGGCCACGGCCAACTGGGATCAAAGCGTCTACAGATTTCATACCAGTGAACATCGGCTCGTGAACCGATTTCCGTGGAATGATGCCCGGCGCTTTAACTTCAGCTTGCATCCGCTTTTTGGTTTTGATCGGGCCTTTGCCGTCGATCGGGTTACCCAGACCGTCCACAACACGTCCCAACAATTCCGGACCAACAGGAACGTCCACAATCGCGTTTGTACGCTTAACTGTGTCGCCTTCTTTAATGTCGCGGTCAGAACCAAAGATAACAACACCAACGTTGTCTACTTCAAGGTTCAGCGCCATTCCGCGGATACCACCGGGGAATTCAACCATCTCACCAGCCTGAACATTGTCCAGCCCGTGTACACGCGCGATACCATCACCCACGGACAGAACACGGCCAACTTCGGCCACTTCAGCTTCTTTGCCAAAGCCTTTGATCTGGTCCTTGAGGATCGCAGAGATTTCTGCAGCTTGGATACCCATTATCCGACCTCTTTCATTGCATTTTGAAGATTGGAGAGCTTGGATTTGATTGAGCTATCAATCATCTTCGAGCCCACTTTAACGATCAAACCGCCGATGAGGCTTTCATCAACGGAGACATTTACGATTACATCCTTGCCAACAGACGCTTTCAGCGTTTTGGCCAGTTTGTCAGTTTGTGCTTTGGTCAACGCCTTAGCTGACGAGACCTCTGCGCTTACTTCGCCTTTTTCATCGGCAATCATGCCTTTGATTGTAGCGACCAATTGAGGCAACACGAACAAGCGGCGTTTTTGCGCCATCAAGCCCAGTGTATTTGCAACAATAGGAGTAAGTTTCATTTTTTTGCCAATGGCGGCAACCGCTGCGGCAATCTGATCGCGTGTATAAACGGGGTTGGTAATCAGTTCACCGAAATCGGTGCTCTCTTCCAACGCAACGCTCAACGCATCAAGATCTTTTTCCAAAGCGGGGAGTTTTTTGGCTTCTTTCGCCAGTTCAAAAAC